>Ga0351966_1007_pt2 | contig 21090 bp, 4 predicted proteins | sample TotcelT113001K14_FD_206840 | JGI IMG/M metagenome (GOLD analysis project Ga0351966, IMG submission 206840) | Enriched cells from coal bed in the Powder River Basin, Montana, United States - Total cells T11 rep3 HSBNCT.T11.300.1.K14 ... | reverse complement strand
CTGGCCGACCAGCCATCCCAGCCGCCCTCGAACCCCTGCGGCCAAGTCACGTCGGGAACCCCTTGCCACAAATCCACCTCGTCGACGTACCAACCTGAGCTTTGCCCGGCGAAATCCGCCTGATGCGTAAAGCCAATCCGCACCCGCTGGCCCGCCTCCGCCGTCAAGTCCACCGCCGCCAGCGACCACCCCGGGGACGAACCGGTTGCGGCCGGAAGCGACAATGTCTGCCACGCGCTCCACTGGTCCTCTGCCCAAACGGAGATCTGGACCTCGCCGTAATCGCCGGAAGCATAGGCATACCACTGGTGGAATCGCAGTTCCAAACGCTGCCCATCCGTGACCGCGGGCAAATCGATCACCGGGCTGACCAATCGGCTGGTTGTGCTTGCCGGGTAGTTCCCGCTCAGCACCGTGCCGGCCACCGAGCTGCCTGCATAGGCACTGCCCGGTCCCGACGCCGGAGCGCCGACCTGCCACACGCCCGCACTGGCCGACCAGCCATCCCAGCCGCCCTCGAACCCCTGCGGCCAAGTCACGTCGGGAACCCCTTGCCACAAATCCACCTCGTCGACGTACCAACCCGAACTCTCCGTGGCAAAATTCGCCTGATGCATAAAACCGATTCGCACTCGCTGGCCTGCCTGCGCCGTCAGGTCCACCGCCGCCAGCGACCACCCCGCTGACGAACCGGTCGGCGCCGGACGCGCCAACGTCTCCCACTCGCTCCACTGGTCCTCTGCCCCAACGGAAATCTGGACCTCGCCGTAATCGCCGGAAGCATAGGCATACCACTGCTGAAACCGCAGCTCCAAACGCTGCCCATCCGTGACCGCGGGCAAATCGATCACCGGGCTGACCAGCCGACTGGCCGTATTTGCCGGGTAGATCCCGCTCAGCACCGTGCCCGCCACCGAGTTTCCCGTATGGGCACTGCCCGGCCCCGACGCCGGAACGCCGACCTGCCACACGCCAGCGCTGGCCGACCAACCGCCCCAACCGTCCTCAAACCCCTGCGGCCAAGTCACGTCGGGAACCCCTTGCCACAAATCCACCTCGTCGACGTACCAACCCGAACTCTCCGTGGCAAAATTCGCCTGATGCATAAAACCGATTCGCACCCGCTGGCCCGCCTGCGACGTCAGGTCCACTGCCGCCAGCGACCACCCCGCTGACGAACCGGTCGGGGCCGGACGCGCCAACGTCTCCCACTCGCTCCACTGGCTCTCCGACCCAACGGAGATCTGGACCTCGCCGTAATCACCGGAAGCGTAGGCATACCACTGCTGGAATCGCAGTTCCAGCCGCTCCCCATCGCCCACCATCGGCAGATCGAGCGCAGGACTGATCAAGCGGCTCGACGTGTTCGCGGCGTAGCTGCCGCTCAATACCGTGCCCGCCACGGAACTGCCGCCGTACGCACTGCTGGGGCCGGAAGTCGGCGTACCGACTTGCCACACATCGGCACTGGCCGTCCAGTCGCCCCAGCCTGCTTCAAAACCCTCCGAGAAAACCACCGACAGCACCCGGCGGTCTTCGAGCAGTTCGATGCCCAACGATCTGCGGCGCAGCAGGTGGCGCTGGTCGCGGGACTTGGCGGAACGTGTGCGGTTCCGCGGCGATTCGAGCAGAGAGACGCGGTTCATGACTTGCCTCCTCGATTGGGGAGAACGTCGTCAAGCGACACGGGCGTTGCTCGGCGCTCTCCTCCCTGCCAATGAATTGGATCGTCTCGTGCGGATGGGGGTACACCTCCCCGCAATCTCATCCCAACCTTCTGTTCGACGGTTCATCCGGCTATCCAATCACAGCGAAAAAGTCGTCCACGTGGGAGTCGACAAAGGGCTCGTGCAGCAATTGGTCCAGGAGTTCGTCGTCATCCCAAGGGGACTGCACACCCGGCAAGAACGACTTGCGCATCGGCCCCGTGTCGGGAGATGCGAAAAACGGAGTGTCGCCCGCGCGCGTTGGCGCGACAAACCATTCGAAGTCGGCGGCGTCTGCCGAATGACTGCCCCCCTCGCCCTCGCCCGAGCCGGCCGGCGGTGCTTGCAGGCTGCCGCTGAGCCGGGAATTGATGTAATTGATCACCAGCAGCACATCGAGGGCGTCCAAGCGGCCGTCCCCGCTGACATCCCAAAAGGGCAAGTCGATATCTTCGGCGGTTCGCGGCGGCAGATCCCGAGTCCCGCCGCTGTTGATCTCGTTGATCAGCAACAGCACGTCCAGCGGCTCGATCGTGCCGTCTCCGTCGACATCGTGGGGACTGGCGGGGTTTTGCCAGGAAGCGACGGTCACGACCACGCCAACCACTTCGCTCCACGCCCCGTCGTTGTCTTGCGCGCGGGCAAAACAGGCCACCTCGCCCACCGGCCAACCATCCGTGCTGCCGCTCCAAGTCCACCCATCGCTGCCGTCTTCGTCCGCCCCTAATCGCACGTCCCCCTCGAACCGATCAGGAGGAATCGCTGCGGCAGCGGAGAGCGTCAAATCGTAGTGGTCGAATTGGGGGCCCTGCGAGTTGATCGCCAAGAAGTACACGCCGGCGTCGAGTCCCTGCAGCCCCACCCACGCGCTGCCCGTTTCCCAACTCCAAGCGCCGCGAATCCAGTTCTGGTCGGCGTCGTAAACGCTCACGTCGAAATTCGCCGCTTCGTAGCCAAAGTCGACTTGGAACCGATAGGCGTCGCCGCCGGGCAGCATCTCGAAGCGGTACACGTCCCAGTCGTCCGGATGGTGTATCGTCAGATCAAGCCATTGTTGCGGCCCGGTGATCGCTCCTAAGTCGAAAGCCACTTCGAAATCGTCGTTGGGCTCGAAGCGGTCCGCCAAGACGGGCTCGGCCGGCACGACGGCCAGATCGTAGGCTCCCACGTCGCCGCCATGCACGATCAGATAATAAAGGCCCGGCTCCAAGCCCTGCAGATCGATCCGCAACTGGTTCGTCTGCCAGGTCCATGCCAGACGCGTCACCCCCGAGGTTTCGCTCAACACCAGCCCCGACAGATCGACCACCACACCGCTGAAGACGATCTCCAATCGGTAGGCATCCCCCCCGGGAGCAATCTCAAACCGGAAGAAGTCCACGTCGTAAGGGTGGTGCAGCGATAAACCAGACTCCCGCAACGGCCCGGAAAGTACCCCCAGGTCGGCAGCCGTGTCGATGTCTTCGTTGGGCTCGAAGCGGTCTGGAGGGATGGGGTCCGCCGCCAGCAGAACCAAGTCGTACGAGGCGATCCGATGCCCTTCCCAACTACCCACGCGCAGGTAGTAATCCCCGGGGTCCAGCCCTTGCAAGGCGACGTTTCTGATCCCGGGCTCCCCCGTCCAGACCTGGCGGAGCCAGTCCATCTCGGCATCGTACAGAGTCACTTCCCACACCGCCATTTCGTCGTCGGTGCGCGCTTCGATCCGCCACGTGTCATTGCCGGGCAGGATCTCGAAGCGGAAGAAATCCTGATCCTCGCGATGGTCCAGTGACAAATTGCTCCACTGGTTGGGCGCGGCAAGCGGGCCCAAGTCGTAGGCCGTCTCGAAGTCGTCGTTGGGCTCCAACGGGTCCGGAGCGGCCGGCGCCGCGACAACCGCCAGATCATACTGGTTGATTGCACCATCGTAACCAGAGATCACCAGGTAATACGTGCCGGGCTCCAAGTCGGCCAATTCGACTCGCTCGTGATCCGTGCCGCTGAAAAAGTCCCTCAGATACTGTTGGTCGGCGTCGTACAGCTCTGCATCGAGATCCCCCTGCCGATGAACGAAGCGGACCTCGAATCGGTAAGCTTCGTCGCCGGGCAAGATCTCGAAGCGGTAGCAGTCCCGATCATCCGCCGCGTGGATCGACAGCCCGCTCCACAGCGCCGGACCGGTGATCGCCCCCAAATCGGTTGCCGTTTCGAAGTCGTCGTTGGGCCCGTCCAACACGCCGTTGCCGTTCGCATCGCGGTAGAACTCGACCTGAACTACCGCGCCGTCCTGGTCGTCGGCCTGGACGGCGAACGTCAGGTTACCGCCATAAGTCACCGTAGCGGGCTCGACCCGGAAAGACACGATCTCGGGCGAGGCATTGGTGACCGTCACCGTCGCCGCTACGGCGTGACTCCACATCCCCACCTCATCCTGGGCGCGAGCAAAGAGCGTCTGCGGCCCGGCCGGCCAGCCCAGCGTACCGCCCGTCCAACTCCAGCCGTCCGCGCCATGCGCATCGGCGCCCAGAAACGCGTCGGCACCCGCGTCCCACGCGCCGTCGCCGTTGGCGTCGCGGTAGAACTCGACCCGTACCACCGTACCCTCGGGATGACTCACGCCCTCGGCCGTCAGGGTCAAGGCATGGGGACGCGTCACCGGATCAAGATCGGCTGTCAAACGTTCAATGACGGCAGCCGCTACGATGTTTAGCGGCGGCGGATCAAGAAACGCGATGTTCGCCGGATTGACTTCCGTACCGCCACCCGCCAGATAGAACACGAGCGTCTTGTTCTCCTCGGCGGCATTTCCCGAAAACTGCACAATTCCACTCTGGGCAGCCACCAACTCAAGCGTGAAGAAATGGTATTCCAGGCCGCCGTCAAGTCCCAAGCTGAACTGGCTGAGAAAAGTCCCGACTTCGCCAAACTGACGGCTGCCGGCCGGCCCGCCCGCTTCCGACGGTTCGTCCAACGCATGGGGGCCATTTCCATAAGGGGCGACGAAGACAAACGAACTGCGGAACAGCTCGGCCTGCTGTTCGGGCGTCGTCGGATTGACCGGGATGTAGTCGTCGACCACCTGCGGCAGCGGCGTGAAGTCCTGGCCTGACAACCCCATACCGTGGACCGTCATCGGCGGAACGTCCTGCTCGCCCCAAGCCCGCACGAAGCGGATGAAGAACCGTCCCCAGAAATCGGCTCCCTCCCGCGCCGTTACCTGAACATTGCCGGCGCCCACGGCAGGCAATGCCGCCAAAGCGGCCTGGATCGCCGCGGCATCCACGTTCCGATCTGCCTCATAGGGAATCGGGGCGGTTTGCTGTCCCGCAAACGTCAACTGGAAGCTGCCTCCTGCTGCGACGTCGCCGGGACGCGTGGCATCCATGCGCAGCTCTTGCGTTTCGCCGTAACGCATCGTTGCCAGATGGGCATTGGTCATCAAGGCGTCCAGGTATGCGGCGTAAACGCCGGTCACCTCATTCGCGGGTCGCACGTCCTGAACATAGCCTCGCAGCTGAAACGTCTGCCCGATGTGGACCGTATCGTCGGGCAACGCATTGCCCTGCATGTCCGTCAGATCCAAGCGGTAGCGCACCACGATCACCGGCTCTTCCACGGCTACGGTCGTCTCGACCAGTTCGCTCCACGCCCCGTCGTTGTCCCGGGCGCGGGCGAACAACGCGTGTTGGCCCACGTCCCAGTCCGCCGTGCTGTCCGTCCAACTCCAGCCGTCCCCTCCGTTCACGTCGGCCCCCAGAAAATCGTCGACGCCCTCATCCCAAATGCCGTTGCCGTTGGCGTCACGATAGAACTCGACTCGCTCCACCGCGCCGTCCGAGTCGTCGACGCCCAAGGCGTCGAGCGTTAGTGCAGACGGCTTGATGATCGGATCAGGAATCGCGGCCATGCCGGTTATCCACGGAGTTGCGTTTTGTACTCGAATCGCAGCGCTGACATCCAGGCTCCAAGCCCCATCGTTGTCTTGCGCTCGAACAAACAACGTCTGCTCTGGCAGAATCCAACCCGCGGTATCAACCGTCAAGTTCCAGCCGTCGCTGCCGTCTTCGTCGGTTCCCAGCAACACGTCACCTTCTGCGTCCCAGACTCCGTCACCATTGGCATCCCGATAGAATGCGACCCGGACGATCAAACCGTCCGCGTCGTAAGCACCGGTGCCGGCTAAGGTGACCTGGGCAGGCCGTACCACAAATTCGGGGCTGATCGACAGTGAGGAAACCTGCGGCCGGGCGTTGGGAAGCGCATTGTCCACGGTGAACGTGCGAACGTAATCCGCTCCAGCAGCTCCATCAAGATCACCGTCCAGGCGGTTGCCGGCAAGGTCGCGAAGGCTGCTTTCGCTGCCCCCACGCACCGCAAGCCGATAGGTATCATTGGGTAACATGCTGCCGCCAAGCGTTAGGTCCAAGACCGTGAGACTGCGGCCCGTCGCCGGGTCGAATGAATAATGGGGAACGACCGTGTACACGATATCGTCGCCGTTGTCAAATAGCCCGTCGACCGCCGCCCGCAATTCGTAATTGCCTGCAGCGTCCCCATCGAAGATATTGATTTCCTCACTGAAAAGAACCTCGATCCAGCCGATGTTCCCGCGAATCGCACCTTGGGCATGAATCGCTGCAGGTTGCGTTGCTGACACATGAGGCGGTGTTGCATCGGCACTGTCGCCGCGAAACTCGAATGCCCCTAGATCCACAAACGTGGGTTCGGAAAGCGTGAAGCGAACGGAGTTGGCGTCGCTCAACATCGCCTGCCCATCGTGCGGCGCAAGGACATGAAAGACCCCGTCGCCTCGCGAGATCCCCACGGTGGGAGACAGGTTCGTGTTACCAGGACCGTAGTCAAAGCGAATGGCACCGTCGCCGAACAGGGTCACGGCAAAGTTGACTTCGCTCCCGGCGGCGACAGCCGTGGCCTTCCAACGGATGGTCACCTGGCCGCTGGTCTGTGTGTCGACAAAGATGTCATTTCCCGCTTGGTCGGTGCGCAAGTTGGTCCACAGCGGGGCAATGATCCGATTGGCCCGCAGTTTCTCGGTCGAGTTTGCTCCGTCGGTCATGGACATGGGCCCCTGGAAGTACAAGAAGCCCTCCGTCGACACACGGACGCTCGTATATTGCTGGCCGTAAAACGGAAAGGAGAAACCGGCGGGAAAGCCGAGCACCCACGCGTTGCTGCCGGAACGCCAGTTTTGCGGAGTGCCAACCGCGGCGAACGGGCTGGGCCCGAGGTCTGCCGCAGCATAATCGAGCGAGCCCAGATTGGGAGTGCCTGGGTCATCGCGTCGTGGCCGCCCGAACAGGTCGGTCGGTGGTGCGTCCCAAGCACTGCCGCGATCGATGGCCGGCGAACCCGCCGACAGCAGAAAGTTGTCGTCGCGGCCCCCTTCGTAGCCGCCGCCCAGCGTCGAATAGCCCAGGATGTTGTCCGCTCCGTTGCGGTCCACAAACAGCGGGTCGGCGCTGACGGAATGCTGGTCGCTCCCCGTTGCCGCCTGCCACGACGCCAGGGCGGAATGTGCGACGCCCCAGAAACCGATGTGAGCGTTAGGCTCGGTTGATCGGTGGAGCAGATTGTAGTCGCTGTCGAATCCGGTCTGGCTGTCGGCGGCCACGTAGATGTCATGGCCTGCGTCGACCCAAAGAACATTGTTCCGCAGACGAACGTTCTGGGATCCCTGTTCAATTCGCACCGCGTCTCCGACGGACTGATAGACCGTGTTGTTGACGATCCCGGCTCCTTGCCGACCCTTCTGTACGAGGACGCCCAGATTGGTATTATCGTAGACAAGGTTGTTGATGATCGTTCCTTGAAAGGCGGCACTCCACCAGTGGGGCTTGCCAACAATTCCCACCGAGTTCGAGTAGACATGGTTTCCCCAAGCCGTGCTGGCGTCGGTCAGGATAATGCCGTTCTCTGTGTTGTGGTACACGCGATTGCCAGACACAACACCGCCGAAGTGCGGCATTTTCTGACTGTGATAATACATGCACTCAATCCCGTTGCGATTATCGTAGACGACATTATCACGAGCCTCCGCGTACCAATACAATGAGATCCCCGTGTCTTGTCCGTACACCCGGTTTCCCTTCACCAGGACTTGACGACCAGCCACAATGCCAATCGACGTATTATCGTGGACCACGTTGTTGCGGATCTCAATCCGCGTCGGCGGATTCTCGGTCGAGTTGCTGTAGACGGCATGAAGCCCTTGCGAATTGCCATGAACTTCATTGTTTGCGACCAACGCCCGGCCTCCCGTAACCCTGATTCCGGCTCCTGCTGTGGGGGCATTGTCTCGCACGACGTTGCCGAGGATCTTCGCCGCTGAACCGCTGACGTTGATTCCGTCGTTCAGATTGCCATATACCACGCACGAGGAAATTGTGGTCTCGCCCGCAGCTTGTTGCACTACCAGACCGTGTTGTCCGCCGGTCGCATGGAGGTGATCTAGCGTAACCCCATCGGCGTCAACCACCTGCACAACGAAGGCTCCTGCGGAAGTATTGCCCCGATCCAACACGGCCGCTGCGCCATCGCCCACCGGACCCTGAACCGTCACCCCGGAATCCTCGCGGAAGATCTGAAGATTCCTCGCAATCCGGTAAGTCCCCGTGTCCACGTAAACCACGTCTCCAGAGTCGAGATCGTAGGCAGCCAACAGAGCAGCCAGATCGGCCATCGGTGTCCCTGGGGTCTTGCCGTCGTTGGCGTTGTTGCCGGGCGCTGTCGTGTATTGGTCACCGGCCGTCGAAACGTCATTCACATAGAAGTCCGGCGTGTCCCGGACAATGAAGAACGAACGGTCGGACAGGTCATGCACCGTTTCCGGCGAGTTGGTTTCCTTGGGGCGTACCCGCACGAGCAAGTCGTCGCCGAAATGCGCGGGTACCGTCCAGTCGAACCTGCCGGTATTCGCTGCGTCTTTGGCAATCGTCTGCACTGGCGTAAGATTGCCTGCCCGCATCAGATCAATGTCCACCGTGCCGTATAGACGCCTCTCGAAGTGCTCGAGAATCTGTTCCGGCGACAGGGCCGCGGCATAGATCGCCAATTCGTCACACGCGACGCTCCCAGGATTCCAACCGAAAACGTGTCGAAAGGCCAGAGGGTATTGAGAGTATTTGATCGAACCGGTATACGCGCGCGAGCCGACGAGCGTTCCATTTCGATACAACCGGACAGTCGTCTGGTCATACGTGCCCACCAGGTGCGACCATTCACCTGCAGGAAAGGTGCTATATGGGATCACAACGCTATTGACGTAGAAGCCGTTGGAATTGAAACCGAAGCCATCATAGCCCGTGCTATTCGACGGCGAGTTGTCGAATCTCCATTGCGTTCCGGCATCCGGCTTGATCCAAACTTCCAGCGAAACCTGCGCTGGTTCGAGCGTCTCGTGATAGGGAATGGACAGTCGAGCGTTCGCTTTGGCGAATTGCACGGCCGTGTCGTTCTCGCTCTTCAGGGCGCCCACTACGCCCAACGTGACATCGCCCTCGTACGTGCCGTGACGCCCATTGCCGGACAAATCGTCGGCCACCGAGGCTCCTTGAACTTCGCCCAGACGCCAATAGCCGATCGGGGAATCCGCCAAGACAGCATCGCGATAGTGGCCGGCAGAAACGATGCCGCTGGTGTGCCAGCTGATGCGAACCTGCTGCCCCTCCTGAAATCTCTCTCGCCCGTTCGGCGACAGCACCTGCACCAACTGCTCCGCGGGACTCACGGTTGCCCGGGACGTATTGCCCGTGTGCCCGAGATTGATTCGGCCCCCGTTCGGATACGGTTCGAGCGTATACTCGTCGCGAGGATCGCCTGCATCGATACCCGGCGAAGTGGCCGCGATGCCAAAGTCGTCGTCCAGCCCGCGGTCGCCGCTCACACGGACCAGGCGAACAGCATCCGCCCGTACGGGCAGATTTAAATACGTCTTGGCGCCGAGCGTGACGCTCAATGTGTCGCTGGTAATCTGAAAGGTCCCCAGGTCTTTCCACATGCTTCCGGAACTCGCAAAATCATCCGGTGCCAATCGCTGATTGACTGACCAGGAAGCCAGCAAACGCGGGCCGTCATACACGTGATAAGGCACGGTCGCGACTGCTGAATCGGCAGGCCAGGTCACAGCCACGTGATAGAATTCGCCGGGCGTCAATCCGGCAAATGTCCATACGGCCTCGGCACCACTGGCATTGCTGGTCCAACAGTCGTCGCCGTAGCCTCCGTCCGTGGTCACGATCCAGTCGCCGGACCACGCGAAGCCCGGATCCCCATCGTCGATCAGGACGGCCGGCGCCAATCCCTCGTGACTAAAGCCCAGAACGTTGTCCGCCCCGTCAGGGTCCACGAACCGTGGATCGCCGGTAATGCTGTGTCCATCCAAGCCAAGCTCATAGTACCAGTCGTCCAGGGAACCATACGAACGGCCTTGCCAGAAACCATAGGCACCGTTGGGCGTAACATGAAAAAGGTTATAGTCGCTTTGAAACTCGTGCTGGCTGTCATCGGAAACAGCAAACGCAGCACCCGTTCCGACCCAGAAGATGTTGTTGCGCACACCGACGTACTGAGATTTTGCCTCGACTCGCAGGGCGTCGCCCAGTGGCTGATAGACGGTGTTGTTGACAACCATATCTCCGTCCAGAGGCTTTGCGGTGCCTTGCAGCACAATGCCATAATTCGTATTGCCGTAAACCAGGTTATGGCTGATTTGCCCGCGAAAACCATCTCGTGCCAGGATTCCGATCGAATTCGAGTAGATCTGGTTTTCCCGAACCGACAGATGCTCGACGCTTACATAATTGTCATCTCTGCTCAGGACGATGCCGGCGTTCGCGTTGTTGAAAACACGGTTTTCGGTAACAATCCCACCCACTGCGAAGATGCCGTTGTAATTACTGTAGACGACGTTCCCCTCGGCGCGGGTATCGTTCGGATCGGGCAGGTGGATACCTGCTTGACCGTTTCCGACGTGCCCGAATACGGTGTTCTCCTTAACGACGGTCTGACCGCGGGCCAGAATTCCCGTTTCCCGGTTCCCATGAACCGTGTTGTTCTGAATCAGACCGCTGTAAGCCACAATCCCGGTTCTGCACCCGTAGACCGTGTTCCCGGTGACTTCCGAATCGGTCCCCTCGATGCGAATACCGATCCCCGATTCATACGTGAAATAATTCGATTCGTAGACGACATCGTGGACCACGTTTCCCGTCACCCGAGCTCCGTCGGAATTCAGGTCGACGGCTCGATAGCCATGGCCAAAGATCTCGTTGTCCGCCACGACCAGCCCGTGGCTTCCAGCGTCGTGCGCACTAAAAATTCCCGTATATGCGCCTGTGATCTGCAGGTTCGCGAGTACCACGTCGTCGGCACCGGCAAACTCAAAAACATAGCTGCCGACCGATGTATTGCCACGGTCCAATCGCGCGAAGTGTCCCGGGCCCGTGGGCCCTTGGATGGTTACACCGCTGTCATCTTCTGCGATCACGATATTTCGCAGGACGGGGTAGACACCCGTGTCGATATACACGACATCGCCGGGTTCCAGGTCGTACGTGGCCAACAGCGCAGCAAGGCTGGCCATCGGCGCGCTCGGGCTCTTACCGCTATTGGCGTCGTCTCCCACGGCCACGGTGTACTCGTCGCCGATCGTCGAGTTGTCGTTTACATAGTAAGCGGTGCCAGCGGGCAGGAGTCGAAACGGCTCGGATACCCCCGCTGCAGACAGGGTCTCATTTCCAGTAACCCGGATGGCCAAATTGTCCCCGAAGACCGCTGGTACGTTCCAGGGAAATTCCCCATCGTTGGGCTCGCCAGCCGCGACGGTTGCGAGCAACACATGCCCGTCGGGATGAAGTTCGACCAAATCAATATCTACCGTGCCAGGGATTCGCTGGTTGTAGTGGCTTTGGATCTCGACTGAGGAGAGGGCGCGACCATAGACGGCGACTTCGTCAAGCGAACCGTTCCAAACCGACCCACCAAAGCCTGCACCAATGGTGAGAGGCGCAGGCGAGTCAAGGGGCGTGGCCCGGGAGATGGTCACGGCCTCGACGAGTTCTCCGTTGATGTAAATCCTGGCCTCGTTGCCGTCATAGACCCCGACGACATACGACCACTCGCCCTGCGTCACCTCGCCAGCCGCCGAAGTCTCCTGCCATCCCGTGGCGGTCACGAAATGCATCTTTCCATCATGCGTTTGATAGAGAGCATAGCCGTTCTTCAGGAAGGAAAGATTATCGTAATCGCTTTCACCTTTGAGTAACACGGGCCCACCGCTCCGGGCCGGCAGGATCCAGGCTTCGACGGTAAGTTGCTGGCAAGAGAACAATGGGTCATCCGGAACCATGACATAATCGTACTTGCCATCGAACATGACGGCCGAAGTCGCGGTCCCCGGCAAGGCTCCCGGCGCGCCCAAGCCGGGTTGCCCGGAGTAGGTTCCATGCAGAGCATTGCCCGAACTGTCTACGGCGGTTGTCGTGCCGAATCCCGTTTCTTCCAAACGCCAATACCCGACGGGACCATCCGCCAGAACCGCATCCCGATACAGATCGGATGGGGCTACATTCCAGCTTTGCCAACGAATCGTCGTTCTCTGCCCCGCTTCGAAACGGTCATGATGGTCCGGTGCCAACACCTGTACGACACGGTCGGGACCGCGAGCAACGGCCTGCGACGTGTTGCCGGTGTGTCCCTGATTGACGCGGCCCGCGTTGGGCGCCGGTTCGGCCGCAAAGGGCTCGAGCGGGTCGCCCGCGTCGATCGTGGGAGACAACGGTGCGACACCAAAGTTGTCATCGCCACCGCAGTCGCCGACGATCCGCACCAGGTGAACGGCGTCGGCGCGTTCCGACGAGCCATACAGCAGTTTCACGTCCAGGATCTCGGAGGTTGCGCGAACGATTCCCAAGACCTCCCAATCGCTGTCCGCCTCGCTAAAGTCATTCGGCGCGGAACGTTGGGATACGAGAAACACCTGGAGCAACCGGTCGCCATCCCAAACCGTGTACGGCGCATTCGTGTTCAGCCAGTTGTACGCCGGCCAGGTCGCTGACAGCTGATAATAGGCGCCGGTCACGAGTCCCGCAAATGTCCAGACAGCCTCGCTGGTTTCCCCGGACGAGTAACTGCTCTGATGATAGCTTCCATTCCGCCCGCCATCGGTCTTTTCAGACCAGTTCCCTACGAAAGAGAACGCCAAATCACTATTGTCGATGATCCGCGCCGGTTCCACTCGCTCGCGGCTGAATCCGGAAATACCGTCGTCTCCATCAGGATCCAGGAACAGCGGGTCACCTTCTTGGCTGTGGCGGTCCTGCCGCAACGGGCCAAACCAGTCCGCGAGCGTCAACAGTTCGTGGTCTGCCCAGCAGCCCAACCTGCCTTCTCCCGTGATATGAAAGTGGTTGTAATCGCTGTCGAACCCGACCTGGCTGTCGGCACCGATGGAGATTGCGCAGCCGGAATCCACGTGGATGATATTGTTGCGCAGTTGCACGTGCTCTGATGCGTCGATACGCAAAGCGTTGCCAAGCGGTTGAACGATCGTGTTGTTGACGACACGCGTTCCGTTTACAGCGTCTTGCAGGCGAATACCACCTTCGGCATTCGCATAAATCAGGTTATTGATGATCTCGCCGCCAAAAGGCTTGGGATAATAACCACCGGTCGCTTGCGTCAGGATGCCCACGGTGTTCGAGTAAATACGGTTCTCGCTGACGACAGCATCACGATACAGCATTATTCCGGCAACACGGTTGTCGAACAGCCGATTCCTGGCGACACGGGCCTCTCCCGAGTCGGATGAAATGCCGGTTGCATTGCCGTAAACCACGTTGTCGAAGACTTGCGCATTTCCGCTGACCGTGATGCCCACTGCAGCGTACCCAAGATGGCTAAACACCGTGTTGTCGTTGATCAAGGCACCCCTGCCCGCTGTGATTCCTCGCTGATTGGCATACACGGTGTTCCCTGTCACAACGACCTTGCCGTCAAGCGAGTTTACGGAAACTCCCGTCTCGCAGTCATAAACATCGTTGCCCGTGAGCAGTCCCGTTGCGCCCGACACAAAGATTCCGTAATCTTCGCCGTAGTACCGCCCGTTAATGCCGTGAACCAGGTTATTGATTAACTGGAAATCGTCATTCGAACTGGCCAGAGAAACACCGGCCTGCACAAATTCATAGATCCTGCTATTCGAAACAACAAGCCGATCGCTGTCCACGTCCGTGCCAGCGACGATCCCCTGATAGCCGCCCGTCATGTGGAGATGATCCAGGCTCACGTCATCGGCACCGCGGAACTCGAAGACGTAGCTCCCCGTCGAGGTATTGCCGCGATTCAACACCGCCGCATGGCCCGCCAACACGGGGCCTTGAATCGTCACCCCAGAGTCCTCCGCCTCCAAGACGATGTTGACCGTCAGATTATAGACACCCGTATCCACGTACAACACATCGCCGAGTTCGAAGTCATAGGCATCCAGGACAGCCTGAATGGACGCTTTGGGTGTCGCGGGGGACAACCCGTCATGGGCATCATTTCCTGCCGCAGTGGTATACTCGTTGTCGGAGAAATCGGTATCGCCGACGATGTTTACGTAGTATCGCGAGATGGGGGCTGTGATCTCAAAGCTGGCGTTGCTCGTATCGGCTCCCGAACCGTCTTGCCGTGTCACACGAATGCGGTAATGGGTTTCCGGAGGAGTCGCCTCAGGAATACTCCACAGGAATCCGCCGTCGTCGGGAGTGTCTTCCGAGATCAGCTGATCGAGGACAAAATCGCCGTTGCCGTCTTGATGGCCCAACTCGATGCGCACGTACTCGACCGGACGCAGTGCCAGCGCATCGAATCCGCCGTTGTTGTAGGTGCCGGAATTGAGTGTCGCGATCAGGCGGACACGAATCGAGCGCGTTCCCACCGGCGCCGTTCGCCGGTCCCAGACATGCTGCCATTGGGTCACGCTGCCAATCTCCCCGGTATCGAAGGCATCCAGTACGACGGAGCCCGATTCGTCGAGGTACTCCACGACCATCCTCGATGTGTCCAGGGGGGCCAGATCGAACGTGCGGACATACCCCTCGAACTCAAAAAGCTGGACGCCGGCATCGATCGCGGCCAGGTAGGCAGCGACATCGACATCTTGACGCAGTTCGGCCAGTGGTGACGTGCCCGCGGAGAAATATGCCGGCCCGCGAAAGGGCTCGGGATTCGAGGCTCGCTGAGTCCAGTCCGTACCGGCCACTTCCGTCCATCCCGAAATCTCGCCACCAACCAACGGCAGATCATTGCCCGGGTTTTCCAGGAGGTTGACTGTGGCATGATGGCTGCGCCAGCGAATCCAGCGGGTTTGGCCGGCCGGCCAGACTTCGCCCCCGTCGGGCCGGCTGACGAATACATACTGGAGGGCGCTCTTCGAAGCCTGGGCGGTATTTCCGTAAGCTCCCAGATTGACAAACCCGCCATTGGGCATCGGCTCCCAGTAGAAGTCGTCGGTCGAGTCGCCCCGATCGATCGCCGGCGAATGAACGGGATCGATCATCTCGGTCGCAGCCCGAGCCACGGGCAGCCGGGTCGCCGAATCGAGTACCGGGGCCAAGGAGCCACCGTGGTAGCTGCCGTACAAGCTTTGCAGATGGAAATCATCGTCACTGCCGTCGCTGTTTCCCTGGTAGCCGAGAATGTCGTCGGCCCCATCAGCGTCCACGAACAGCGGATCGGCCGAGAAACTCTCGGCATCGAGCAACGTGGACATCTGCCAGTCGTGCAGAGTGGGCAGGGCGATGCCTTGCCAGGACCCAACCTGGCCGAAACCGGTGCAATACAGATCGTTGTAGTTGCTCGCAAAGCCTCGCTGGCTGTCGGCTGCAACGGAAATCGCCGCTCCCGCCTCGACCCAGAGAATATTGTTGCGGAGGACAACGTCGCGCGAGCTGCCCCGGATTCGCACGGCCTCTCCAGTGGGCTGGTAAACCGTGTTGTTGACGATCGCAGCAGTTTCGCTGCCGGCGAGGTCCAGCCCTACGTGCTGGTTGCCATAAACCACGTTTTGGATGATCTTCCCCGTGAATGGGTAGCGAGGATAGGACGACATCTGGCCCCGGATGCCCGTCGCGTTCGAGTAGACCACGTTGCGTTGGGCCACGCTGTCCCCTTGAAGCACGATGCCGGCATCGGTATTACCGTAAACGCGGTTCTCCGAGACCACGCCGCCGCTTCCGCTGGTGATCCCCGTGGCATTGTCGTATACCACATTCTGGACGATCTGGGTTCCTGCAATCCCCACGCCCTCCGAGCCGCTTTGGCCGAACACCGTGTTCCCGAAAACCAGTACGTTTCCCAAGGCCTCGATGCCCCGCCTGACATTGTTGTACACCCTGTTTCCAAGCCCCAGACTCAGGTCCGGATTGCCGGCGGTATCCGCGCTGCCGACAACAACAGGTTTTCCCGTTCCCGCCCCAGAGACGTAAATCCCGGACCCGTTATTGAATACCTCACTTGAACTCAGCCTCGTGATGCCGGAACGGATGTTGATGCCATAGCCGCCGTTGTGGAAACTGGTGAGGCGGTCGACGACCGTGTTTTCCGAGTCAGACTCGATGGTAATGCCGTCCGCAGCATTGTCCGCTACGACCAGATCGGTGGCCGTCAGGTGCGTGCTCGCGTTGTGAACCCAGAGCCCCTTCTCCGCGCCTGTCAGGGTCAAATGCCGAAGCGTTACGTGGTCCGCGTCGCTCAGTTCCACGTTGGTAGACCCTGGATAGCGATTGCCGCGGTCCAAACGAGCAACGCGACTCGGGTCCGTCGGTCCGGTGATCACCATGCCCTCGTCATCGCCCTGCACCAAGTCGTTGCTGATGACAACGTTGCGAACCTGATGGTAGACGCCCGTGTCGATACGTACGCTGTTGCCCGCCCCCAGGGAATACGCCTGGAGGACGGATAGCAGACTGGCCTTGGGATCGCCCATCGTCGTCCCGGTGTTCCGGCTGTCGCCCAGCGCCGTTGTGTACTCGTCGCCCGCCAAGTCGCCATCGTTGACGTAGTAGATTCCCAACGTCTGATCCGGCACGGAAAACGGCTCGCGCGACGTCGCCTCGAGATCATCACTGGGATTGCCAGAGTTGAACGTGAGCTTGACGAAGTACCGAGCGTTTGGACTGGCGGCCAGTCCGCTGTGCTGCGGAGCCCAAAGAAAGGAACCGACGGTCGGATCGATCGAGCCGGACGAAGCAGACACGATGCCTATGTGCTGCACAAAACCAATCCCCTCCTGGTACAGGTCAAGAACAACGCTGCCGCTGAGTGCTTTGCTCTCGGTGGATGCGTCATAACTGTGCCAGAGGATCGGTCGGGCTTCGTCCACCGGCCAATCGGTGTAGTAGTCCGGATAGTCGACGCGGAGGTAGCGGGCCGGCGAAGCGGCGGCGAGCGTCGTATTTCCGTAGGCGCCCAGATTGGCCCGCAATCCGTTGGTGCTCGGCTCGTGATGAAACAGGCTGCGTGGATCGCCCGCATCGATACTCGTCGATATCTCAGCAACGAGGCGATAGTCGCCGCCCGCCTGGTCCACGAACCGTGGATCGTCCCGCGTGGGATGCAGCGATGTATAGCCGATCGAGTGTTTGTCGTAGCCTGCCTCGATCTGCCAGTCAAACAAGTCCTGAAAGTTCCTCTGGAACCAAACCAGCGTTGCGGTGCCCGGAGAAGCCGTGAACAGATTGTTGTAGTCGCTCGCGAAGCCTCGCTGGCTGTCGGTCGCGATATACAGATTGTACCCGTTGTCGGTCCAAAGGATGTTGTTCCGCAGACTCACCGCCACGGATCCGTCGCGAACGCGGACCGCGTCGCCGCTGGCGGTGTAGACGGTGTTGTGTTCGATGGAAACATGATCCCCGTGACCTACGAGAATGCCCTGCCCTGTGTTTCCATCGACCACGTTGTGGTGAATGTGGATTGGCTGGCGATTGTGGATGGCCGGATCCCCTGCCTCGATTCCCACGACGTTGTCATGTACGCGGTTGAATTGAACCACTCCCCCATCGTAAACACGGATGCCCGTTTGATTTTCAAAAACATCATTCGGCTGCCCCGCCAACCAATCCACGCCGCCAAAAACAACGTTTCCCTCCATTCCCAAAGTATTGCGACGAACGATGTTTCCCGAGATTGAACTTCCATCGCGCGCATAGATGCCTGTTTCGTTCTCGTAGATCTCATTGCCTCGGACGGTCAGTTCGCTGGACCGGGAGTAAACCCCGTAGGTCGCCTGGGTTATTCGATTGTCTTCCACCACGGCTGCGGAATGATTGTCTGCTCGAATTCCATAAGACCGACTGGAAATGGTGTTGTTTCGGATGCTAAGGCCAGCCGCGGCGGCGACATACACACCTGTGGAGTTCTCACCCGTGACGACGTTGTCAGCGATGACGTTGTGAGTACCGCCATCGACGCGAATGGCCGTATTGGTTCCGGCAAACAGATTGGACTGAACGAGGTTATGCGTCGAGGAATCGGCGGCACCGGGGCGGATGAAAACACCGAGCCCTCCGGCGCCGCTGAACGTGAGGCCATAGAGGGTATTATAGTCGGCATCGACGAGCTCGAAACGCGTGCCGGTGTGACGAAAATCACTTCCTGCAGGTGTGCCGACGTAGGCCGCACCCTCGTCAGCGGCCGTAACCGTCACCGTGCCGCTTCCATACACTCCTGTGTCGATCAGCACAAGGTCGCCAGTTCCCAGGTCGTACTGTGCCAGGACGTTCTGCACAGTGGCCTTGGGCGTGCTGGGCGTCAGGCCGTCGTGAGCGTCGTCGCCTGGCGCCAGTGTGTAGTAGTCGTCTTCCGTGCTGGCGTCGTTGACGTAGAACACGCGGGTTCCACTGGCCGCGCCCGGCACGATCGATAGATCGTAGGCCGCCGTGGATGCGCCATCGCCCGCCACGCGCACAAAATACTGCCCGGGTGACAGTGCGGCCAGCGCAGCGACAAGGCCCTCGGCCGACGCCGTACCGTGGGCAAGAATCGTCCCCTGGGCGTTGTGGACCTGCAAAGTCAGGCCTGCGTCCGCAGTGTCGAAGGCGACCGTGACGTCGACGGCGTCGGACCGCAGGACGCGGAACGAGTACCAATCCACATCCGCCTGCTGGTGAATGCTGAGCTGAGCCAAATGCACCCCGGGCGCCACGCCGACCGGAGCGGCATCCACGAGCGTCTCGTTGGGCTCGAAGCGATCGGGCAACAAATCCTCCAGCAACACTCCGGCATCGAGCACCCGGCGGTCCTCAAGCGGCTCGAAACGCAGTGAGCGAGGGCGGATCTTGGTCCGCCGATGCAGACCCTGGCGATCGCTGGCGGAGGAAGACAAGCGGCGTGAGCGACGCTGACTGGCCATGACATGACTCCCTTTTGCTGATCGTGAAACTTGGGAGAGCAAGCGTCGGAGCCTGATCCAACAGCCCCACGAAGTGCGGACGTGCCGAAGTAACCGCTTGCTGCCTCATCCCCGTGTCGGCGGGAATCAGCCCAAACCGGTGGCGATTGACAGCCGCCATAACCTCGCGCGCCGGCGAGCGATTGTCAACCAGATATTCTGGGGTACAGGTCGGGTTTTTTTAAGAATTTCGACTTGCCGCCTGTAGATTTCAACGTAGCGACAGGCAGCTTGCCGTATCCACTCAAACGCTAGCGGCTTGTACAGTAAACGCTGCCAATGACCGGCACCGGAGGGTCGTGGGAACGCTTGGAACGGCAAGAAGCAAATGGCCTACGTGGGTGCCGTATACACGATCGACCGCCTTCGGCGCACGACCGACGAGGTCTTGGATGAAATGGCTCGCCGCGCGCGGACCAAGGAACGCCCGCGCCCTCAGCACAAGCGGGTCTGGGCCGAGATGACGCAGATCTTGGAAGGTGAACCAGTCAGTGGATGTGAATGGCTCTTCTGCGACGGTGGTTGCACCCGCGCAGCCACGGCTCTTCGGAAAGCGAATGCCGGGACGGCGTGGCTGCGGTAAGCAGGAGGAAATCTGTTCGCCGGACTTGGCGCCGCAAAAAAACGGATCCCCTGCTTGCCGAATCGGGTGGAAAACCGTAGACATAGCTCGTGTCCCATCACGAGTACGTGGTTTTTCTATCCACCCACGGAGACTTGATCATGGCAAAGAAGATGAAGGGGTTCTTGAAGTTCACGCTAAAGGGCAATGAGGAGGCGAACTTCGAGGTCCACGGCGATGGGCTCGAGGATTCTGACGATGTCACGGTAATCAGCCGCCTGCGGGACGAAAATGGCTCGCCTACAGGGAAATCCGTTGTGTGGGAAAGCCCAACGGCGAGAAAGTTGGCCAACGGCAAGAGACTGAAGATCTCGTCAAAGAAACTCGTTACGGACCCATCCCTCAGGGACGACAAGAGCGGCGACCTGATCGGCGACCTGATCGGCGACTTGACGGTCACAGTGCAGTACCCCAATTCCGACCCCTTGTCATTGAGCATGTCCAGTGTTGTGTATGAACCGTAGGTTGTCGGAACGTGGTGCGTGGACGATTCCGCTGGAATGAGCAAGCGTTCGGCTCAGACCACCAAGTCAAAACGTCGTTTTTGTGGTACGAACCTGCTCCAGCAACGACTCGACTTCTGCTGCTTTCTCGATCAGCCGCGGGCCATCTGGGTTCACCTTGCGTGCCATCGCGATCCGCGTCTGAGCTGTGACCAGGGAGGCCCGGGCCGCGAGGGAGTTTCCCTGCATCAGTTCGGCTTTGCCAACCAGGGTGTAAGCGAACGCCACCAGCCAATGATAGCCCGCGGCGCCGCCGGCCTGCTGCTCGAGCCGTTCAGCGATTTCTACGGCCCGGGCGGCGTCCGCCCCGGCCGCCGGCAATCGCCCGATCTCAAGGTACAGTTCCCCTCGGACCGTCAAGGCATCCGCCAAGCGCCGACCGAAGCTGGCGGCGGAGGGGAATTCTGCGGTCAGCGTTTCCAGTATCCCGCAGGCTTCGTTCAACGAATCGAGTGCCTGGTCCCCGCGGTCGCCTTGTGCGCGGTACAGGCGGCCCTGTTCGACCAGGGCCGCCGCGAGGGTGAACCGCAGGTTCGGTTCCGCCGGCGTGGATCGCACATTGGCCCGGCCGCGCTCGACGGCCTCTTTCTGGGCGGCGGCCGCCAATTCCAGTTGCCCGGCGTCCCGCGTCATGTTGGCCAGGTTGTTCCACGCGATCACCGTGCTTGCGCGGACCGCGAGATTGTCCGGCTCGCCGTCGGAGACCTCGCTGCATATTGCCGCCGCCGCTTGAGCCGCTGGAATGGCCTCCGCATATCGGCCCATTTGCTGCAGGTTCCGCAGTTCGAGCCGGTGCGGGTCGAGATGATCGACCAGGCGGTGGCT
>Ga0351966_1125_pt3 | contig 21158 bp, 20 predicted proteins | sample TotcelT113001K14_FD_206840 | JGI IMG/M metagenome (GOLD analysis project Ga0351966, IMG submission 206840) | Enriched cells from coal bed in the Powder River Basin, Montana, United States - Total cells T11 rep3 HSBNCT.T11.300.1.K14 ... | reverse complement strand
TGAATTTTATAAAATGGCGATAAGCGGTCTCTACGTCTTCTTGAGGACCAAGGAAACGCTCACGCATGATGTTGAATTGTTTTTCTATGCTATTTTCAAGTTCTTCAATTTTATGGTAGCTAAGCTCAATTGATGAGGATGGATCAAAATAAGTATCCTTTTCAATAATCTGAATAGTTAAAATGTCAAGCTTTAATTGGTCAATTGCTACTCGGACAATCAAGGGATGATGGTACATGGTATCGAATTGTCCCCATAGAGCTTGATGATAGCTTAAAGATACCAGCCCCAGAATGCTTGATCCCAGTAGAATGCCTACCAGACAGATTTTCAATAAAAGATTGATAGAAATATTTTTTAGTTTCATGTTGACTCCTTTGGACTATTCTGGAAAATTGGAAGTGCTATCGTATTGAAGGTCCATCCAGTATGATGACTTATCAGATCTTTTTCGCTATCATCCGTAATCAGGATACCGTTTTCACCGAGGGATTTTTTGATTTTATCAATAATACGTTTTTGATGTTGGGCAGAATAGTAATACAGAACATTGCAACATAAAATAATATCAAAATCATTATAAATACACTCAGACGGAGCAATGCTTTTTGGATCCAGCAAATCATAGCTTACAAATACCATTTTTTCTTTGAGTTGGGATTTTATTCGATATAGCTCCCCCTCTGTCTCAAAATACTTATCCACTCTGGCTAGACTTATATGCTCGAGATCCTCTTTGCTAAAAAGACCACGTTCAGCTTTTTTTATACAAGCAGGGCTTTTATCGCTACAAAAGAAACGAAAATCCAGCTTGCTGTTTTTTCTTATCAGTAAATCATTGAGTATCATTGCAAGCGAATAGGCTTCTTGTCCTTTAGCGCAAGCCATCGACCAGATTCTTAGCTCAACTCTCCCTTTTTTTTCTTTTTCCATGATTAGGGGTGACAGAAAATATTGCTCCAAGGTGTAAAAAAGCGATGGATTTCTAAAAAAAATGCTGAAATGGTTGGTGAGAGTGATTTCTAATTGGCTTAATTCTTCTGGCGATGAAAGTAAAAGGGCAACATAAGCTTCAGTATCATTTAATTCAAGTTTGGCTTTTCTGCTTTCCATACATTTTGTAAAAAATTCCTGATGGTAACAGCAGAAATCTTTGCCATAGGTTTTAGAAATCAGATTCATAATTGCTTGTGCTGAGAAAGTCATTCAATAATCCTATACTTTTCTTCTTTATGTTGATCCTTGAGGAGCTCGTTTACTTCTTTTTTGAGCTCTATCATTTTAAGCTCTCTGTCTATTGTAAGCTTTTTAAAGCGATTCAGTTCATCCAATTGACTTTGAATTGATTTTTCCATTGCTTTTTGTTGGCTAATGTCGATTTTAAACCCTGCTATATATAGTTTGTTTTGACCGACGATGATGGGAGATTTTATGGTTCGAAAAATTTTATTGGCAATTACGTCTTCTCTTTCCATGATACTTTGTTGCATTAAAACGCTCAGATCGTCCTGAATCATGGAAGTGATATGCTCTTTAGACAAGACCTTTGAGTATTCGAGCAAATCAACCATATTTTTGTTGATGAGCATTTCAATTGGTTTATCGAAAAAAGTTTCCATGCTCTTGCTCAACTTGACAATGGATTGATGCTCGTCTTTAATAAATAAATGGATGGGACTATGTTCAAAAAATGCATTAAGTATTTGTTCGTTTTCATGAAGTTTTTGCTCTGCCTCAATCAATCTGGAAGAATTAGTAAAAGTTACAGCTAGTCTTTCGTTGGATAAACAAAAGGCACGAATGCGGAAAACTCCCTGTGTTTGTTCGTCTTTGTAGGGAAACTCTTCGCTTTCGAAGGTGCTTGTTGTTTGGAGTACCTGCAGGAAATCTTTTTTTAAGGTGCTTTGTTTTGCCTCGGGCCAAAGCTCATCAAATTCTTTCCCGAGAAGGGAATCAATATCCCTTCGAACATGTTTTTTTGCTTCTGGATTGACATGCAAGAGATACAGCTTGTCTGGATCCTGGTATTGATAGATAAAAAACCCGGAAGGAATGGTTTCGATGATTTCGTAGCTTGTATTTTGTGCTATTTGGAATTCTTCTTTGCTTAACTTTTCAGGAGTAAGGTTTCGTGCCAAGGCAAAGATAAACTCCCTGTTTTGACTAGTGATTTTGTTGATATTTACTCTTGCCAAATAGATGGAGCCATCTTTTCGACGATGAGGGCTTTCAATACGGACCGTTTTTTGAATGGAAAAATCTTTTTGCCATAGGAGTTCTTTATGCTTTTTTGGGGCAGCATCGGGATCTAAATCAAAGATAGTCATGGAGAGTAATTCTTTGCGACTATACCCGAGTTCCTTTATGGCAGCTTCGTTGACATCTACAATTTCCCCCTCCAGGGTATGCACAAAGAGCATTTCTTTGGTTTGTTCGAGCATGGATCGGAAAAAGGAATCGCTTGTTGTTAGGGCATGGTAATAGTTGATATCAGAAGATCTGTCTTTGCCCTTTGGCTTATTCACTATTTCCCCCAGCTACTGCAATGCTTTGCAAAGGAATAACTCCTTAGCTAAAAAATCTTAATTTTAGTATTATAGCAAGCGTGATGCAGATATCTATTTTTTTTTACTTTAGTTAACGAATTTCTCTTTATTACTGACGGTAATATAGTACAATGTAATTGAGTTAACCATTTAAGTGGCAGTATCGTAGCCTGGTGTCTTTGGTTTTTTGTTTGATTCCTTGATTGTGTCTGAGATGTTACAAGACGAAACCTTGAAAGGAGTTGGCAAATGAAGAAGTGGGAATACGAAGTAATTGCTGTTCAAGTTTCTCCAAAGCGTGAGTTTGTACAAAAAAGCATCACAGAAGTCTTGAATGAAGCAGGAGCCAATGGATGGGAATTGGTTCGAATGGATCTTCGACCGATGGGTAGTCTTGAATACTATGAGTGCATTCTAAAAAGAGAAAAATCCTATGCTTCTTTTCAAGCCCAAAGGTACAATTAAGATGGCAGTGAAGCTTACTTTTGTCCGAGAGCAATTTTCCGATACTTTTTAGTGGCATGCTTTCGTGCAAAACGGTGAGATTCATCTCGAATGTATTGTAATAGACGTAGCACAGGATCTTCTTTGTTCATTTTCAAGGGGAGCTGGTGGCTGTCAAAATACACCAGCTCCTCTCGTTTGGCAAGGGATAATACCACAATGGCTAATTGCTTTTCTTCAATGATTCTTTGGGCAGTATTAAATTGGGCGATGCCCCCATCGATCAGCCATAATTCTGGCAAGCGACCAAATTTTTCATCCGTGTGTTGAATTCTTCTGCTCAGAGCTTCTTTTAAGCTTCCAGGATCATCAGGTTTATCAATTGTTTTGATGCGAAAGTAGCGGTAGGCCTTTTTGTTGGGCTGAGCATTGTCAAAGCACACCATGGAAGCTGTGGTAGCTGAGCCTGCCATGTGTGAAATATCGTAACCTTCGATTCTCATAGGGATACAGGGTAGTGAAAAGCGTTTTTGCATTTCCAGAAGCACTGGACGGATTTGTTTGAGGTTGCTCTCCAATGGCTTGAGACTTAGCTCCAAATGTTGGCGAGCATTTTTTAGGCAAATCTTCATGAGTTCGTTTTTGTTTCCTCGCTGAGGTTTCCGAAGGTGTAAAGATTCCGTGTGAAAATGCTCTTTGAGAGCTGCCAGGAGATCTACTTCTTCTGTGGGTACATGAGACACAAGAATTTCTTTTGGTGCCTTTCCAGCACTGATTTGGAAGTAATACTGTGATATAAAGGAACTGAGAACTTGCTCTTCTTGATCCTCCAAGCCAACTTCCACAAAGAAATGATCTTCAAAGATGAGCTTGCCTTCTCGGATTTTCATCATATCAATACAGGCTTGTTTCCCAAAGGTATATAAAGCAAAAACATCCTGTTCCAGCTTTTTTGGATAGATGACTCGTTGCTTTTGAAGCAGTGTATCCAGGCTGAACATTCGATCTCTCAATAAGGCTGCATATTCAAAGTTTTCTTTTTGTGCTGCCTCTTTCATTTGATTTTGCAGGTGTTTTTTCAATGCATGGTAATCTTGTCTTAAAAAAAGTAGGATTTGCTGTACTTTTTCTGTGTACTCTTCTTTGCTGATATGATTATCGCAGGGACCAGAACATTTTGCTATAAAATAATTCAAGCAACTTCGTTTTGCGCTGATTTTTAGAGTTTTTTGCTTACAGGTACGTAATTGGAAGGTTTTTGACAACAAACTAAAAAGCGCAACGATATCTCTACCTGAAGTGTAAGGTCCGAAATAATGGGCTTTCTCTTTGCTTTGAAGCTGTCTGACTCTTTTAAGTATGGGAAATTCATCTTTGCTGATACAAAGGTACTGATAGCTCTTGGAATCTTTGAGTCGGATATTAAAGGGGGGAAGGTAGCGTTTGATAAAATTGCTTTCCAGTAGAAGCGCCTCATAGGGAGAGTTGGTCAGGACAATGTCGATAGTATAAGCTTCAGCGATGAGTTGCGCAGTTTTTGGATCTTTTCGGGCATGACTGAAATAGCTGGAAATTCTATTTTGCAGAGATTTGGCTTTTCCAACATAGAGCACATCCATAGCTTGAGAGCGCCAGATATAGATTCCTGGGGCATCAGGAAAACTACGTGCTTGATCTCTCAATTTTTGCTCTGTACTTTTTTCTTTTGCTGTCATCTTATATTTTTACCCGATTTTTTATCCTTTATACCATAAATCTTTTCCTTTTACCCTTTTGCTTTATTCAGGGCTTGTCAAAAAGCTATTTCACTTTTTTGGTGCTTTTACTTATAATAGCGAAGTATTTGTTTTCAGAAAGGTTGCATATGAAAAGAAGGGAAAGCTTAATAAAACAGGGCGTTGCTTTGCTGATCAGCAGTCTGCTTTTTTCTCATTCGATCCCAGGCCATGCAGTTCAGGAAATTTCTCCCTTGAAAGCAGTGATGGATGTTCGAATCGAACTGCTATACATCATTGATGCCACCGCTAATACCAGCTCCTGGCACAATTGCCAGTTGATGAACACCATATACAATCAACAAGTAATTAAACACTTTTCACCTTATCAAAAGCACGAAGCAGTTCAATACTACCTAAAATTCATCCAGGGTAAGTTTGACTTTAGCTATCTTGAAAGAGCTTTTCTATCGCTACCCTACTCCCTGCAAAAGGATGAGATCATTATATTCGATCAATGGCCTATCGAGCTTGGACTTTTTATCGATAAAGCCTTAGCGTTTTACCAGGATTCTGAATTCAAGATATTTATGCTTCGTCAAAGTTCGATTATTCGTGAGATGGAGCGTTCCTATCAAGGTATCCTAAATCGTCAGCAATGGCAGGAAAGCTATTTAGCCTGGTTCTCTGAGTCATTGGCTCAATTCAGGGTTGTACTTTCGCCCCTAAAGAGGTTTTCCCATCAGGGGTATTTAATCAAGCTAAATGACGAATTGCCCGACTATACGCTTGTGCTTGGTCTGACTGCCATAAACAATGGCTATCTTGTTTTTGCACCCTCTAAAGATTTACAAAAACTGATTTTGCTCGAAGCAAGCTATGAAATGATATGGCATGAAATGGAATTTTTTCCCGAAAAAATGGCTCTGATTGAAGAGGCCTTGCTTTCCTCAAATGATACTTGGATTGATCTTGGATTCACTGATTCCAGTCAGTTTGTTGCTTATCAGATGGCTATGTGCATGTATTGGAAGGTTTTGGATGATTTAGACCAGGATGATTCTGCGATCCAATATATCCAGGAAGCAGAAGAGGCTGGGTATTTTCTGATAAAACCAAGCTGGAATTTGTTCAATTCTTTTTCCCAAGCTCAAGATTCACTATCCTGGAAAGCCTATACCCCCATTTGGATGGATAGCTTGCTCCTCGACTTAGCTGAAAAGCAGGTATAAATCCTATGAAAATCGGCCTACTTACTTCGGGTGGCGATGCTCCAGGAATGAATGCTGCTATCAGGGCGGTGGTTAGAAAGACTTTATTTCATGGACATCAAATCTATGGCTTCAAGAGGGGTTTTCTTGGATTGATGAACGGAGAATACCTTCGTATGGATTCGCGCATGGTTGGAGGTATTTTATCTCGAGGCGGGACCATCCTGCTTACAGCAAGAGCTCCCGAATTTAAAACAGAAGAGGGGATTTCCCGTGGAATTCAGGTTTTTAAAGAGCTTGGCTTGGATTCACTGATTGTAATAGGGGGCAATGGGTCTCAAACCGGATCCTACGAACTCAACAAGCGCGGGGTTCCTGTGATTGGTATTGCTTCTACTATTGATAATGATTTGTGGGGAACTGACAAAACCATTGGCTTTGATACTGCTGTCAACAATGCTATGAATGCGATTGATAAAATTCGCGATACCGCTACTTCACATGAAAGAGTATTTGTGGTCGAAGTCATGGGCAGAGATGTTGGCTTTATTGCTATTCACTGTGGTATAGCTGTTGGCGCTGATGAGATAGTTATTCCTGAAATTCCCTATGATTTGACAAAACTCTCCCATAAAATTAAAGAAAGCTTTTTGTTGGGCAAAAAACATTTTATCATTGTTTTAGCTGAAGGAGTTGAAAAAGCACCTCAATTTAGTCAAAAGCTATATGATGCCTCAGGAATCGAAGCTAAAATTTCAACTCTGGGCTATCTTCAACGTGGAGGCGACCCCACTTATACCGATCGTTTTTTGGCTACTACCTTTGGCGTGAAAGCCGCAGAAGCAGCCATCGCAGGAGAAGCTGGCAAAATCGTTGGTATTCGTCATCACGAGCTATGTTTTTTGGATATGGCTGAAACTGTTGGAAAAGTAAAAAAGGTAAAAACAGAGCTTTATGACCTTACCGAGGTCTTGTCAATATAAGCACTGTTCCCAATTTTTACTTGAATGAATCGCGTCGCGTAAAAACTCGGGAGATATCAGTTCCAAAAGGTAGAGATTCAAGCTTTTTGCCATCAAAATAAAACCATATCTGTTGAATAGAAGTGTTTTCTGTGATACTCAGCACTACCTGACGAATGAAATTTTGTTCCTGTTGAACGTTTAGGAATTTGCTCAGTTCAACTTCAAGATCGATGATTAATTCATTTTTTTCGTTGGGATAGGCTTTAATTAGCTTAATTCCTGAGGGTAGGTCGCTGGATACTCCATTTTCTTTTTCTTGAGCCGTAGTGCCCTCAATTAAAGCTTGAATAATCGCCTCGGTTTGATTGGAAGAAAGTTTGCGTTCGAGAGGGGTGAAGCCGGTGCTTTGTTGGGCTTTCCTCATGAAATAAATCTTGTTTGAAGTTTGAGTGGATCCATACCAGCGTTGAATGGGTTTATCCACTGAAATATGTCCTCCCAGGGTGTAGACTTCTTTGCCTTCCACCAAAAATCTAATTCTTTCTATGCCTTGTAGCTCGGTAAGCGAAAGAGTCAGTAAATTAATCAGGGCTAATTCTTCGGTGGCTCCATAAGAAAAACGCCGCACTTCCTTGCTGAAATCAATGAGACATATGCCATTTTCAACCTTACTGCCCAGTACTTTTGTGCCTTGAGGAAGGAGGGAGCTAAGCTCTTTTTGATCGGGACCGATAATAAGTTGATTGATAATATCCAGAGCGGCTTTGTCCAGAGATCCTTTGTCTGGAATCTCTCGGAACTCTCCGACCATGGTGTCACTCGTATAGTGATAAAAATAGAGCAAGGTGTTCATTCCTTGCATAAGCTGACCTGTCAAGCGAGGTAAAGCTTCTTCGATAGAGAAATAACGCTTAAAGAAAGGGTCATTTTTACCCTCGATGATGATTTTTACTTTTTGTACTCCTGGAAACTCTGTGATGGAGTTTACTAGAGAGTATACTGCAGCAGATTCGCGCACTACGGTATCAGCCAGATCAGAAACCCCTGGATCATTAAAGGTAACAATACAAGTATCCTGTTGAAAAGAAACAGATTTTACTTTGGTGTAAGAAGGAATAAGTGAAAGTAGGTTTTTGTCTTCGGGTGGCTGAGAAAGTTGTTCGATAATGGTTTTAATTGCTTTTTCCTGTGTTCCGCTAATTTCAAAATTTCTATGAATGGGAATCAGCTCTCGTTTGGCAGTATCGTAAAAATACAATCTTAACGATTGTACAGATACCTGGGACTGTTTGTTGAAAAGGAAAAAGGCAGCGACACCCAATAGAAGTATTAAAAAAATAACAAGAAAGAATGATTTTCTTTTTCGTTGATGTCCTCGTGAATTTAAAATCAACACATGAGCTCTAGCCATTAATCACCCTGATATCCATAAAATGCTTGAAATGCTTTTACATCATCCGAGTTTATTATACCATCTCTATTCAAATCGCATACTGACCAATCTTCTGTTGCGTTGACTTGTTTTTCAAAATGTCGACTCAGATATCTCAAGTCTTGCATGTCCACTTTGAAATCATCATTAAAATCCCCGGCTAACTCTGGAATGATCCTGGCTTTTATGCTGATAATTTTTTCAAAAACGACTTCCCGCTCCAGTTTCATAACAATATGAATAAGATTAACGCCTTCCTGGAGGGGAACTACATGAAAAAACCTTGCATTGTTTCCCTGTAGGATTTTTTGATCATTAACTTCTATCTCAAAGGCATAGTTTCCAAGACCATAAAGTCTTAAATAAGGCTTTTGGATTTCAGTTTTTTTTATATCCTGAGAGTCGACCAGCATGAACAGAGGCTCGCTTAATTCCATCAAAGCAAGAAGCAACAAACGACCTGTTTCCTCGAGATTTTTGGGATCTACTGTATCGAGGGTATCCTCTGGAGTGTGGTAGCCTCCCAGACCCTCGGGATTGCTCCGGAAAAAAAAGACATTGGGTACTTTTTCCAAATGAAAAGGGTAATGATCAGAGCCCGATCGAATAAGTCCTTCATTAAAGACCAGATTAATGTTCAAAGCTTCTGCGCTGTTTTTGATGGCATGGTAGAGCTCGGGGTAAGTGCTTTTGCTGGTTCCTGCGAGTAGGCTTCCAGTACCCGTTCCCACCATATCCATGTTGAATACTGCACGAATATTTTTAATGGGAAACAGGGGATGTCTAACATAGTGAAAGGAGCCGATTAGACCTTCCTCTTCGCCTGAAAATGCAATAAACACAATATTTACGTCAATCGTAAAGCACTGATGAGTGATGGCTCTGGCGATTTCCATTAAAGTTCCTGTTCCGGAGGCATTATCATTTGCACCAGCATACAGGGAGCCATCAATATGGTCAAGACCAAGATGATCGTAATGCGCAGTAATTAAAATTGAATCAGCAGTTTCTGTTCTGGCAGGAAGATATCCAATCACATTGGAAGTTTCTTCGATGCTCTTGCTAACGGTGCAGATCATGTCTAGCATGATATTTAAGGGCATAGATGCAGGTTTTTGTTCGTGGTCGATTTGATATACGATGCTACGTAAATCAGTGGAAACTGAGTTTAAAAGCTTATCTACCAGAAGGGATGATATAAAAAAGATAGGCATACTTTCACTGGAGTGGGCATATACTGCTTTCATATTCATAGGGTAGGGGTTTTTTTCATCAGGCATGTCGGCAAACAAGATACCTTTAGCGCCTTTTTCTCTAGCTAGCTTGATCTTGTTGGTGAAGGATTGATGAGTCTCAGAAAAAGCTGAAAAAGCTGGAGCCTTCCTGATAATAACTACGATTTTATCTTTTACATCAATCCTGGCGTATTCATCATAATCTTGAGAGGGATTTGAAATGCCATATCCTGCAAAAATCACAGGTGCTTTGATGGAACCGCTTCCAGAAAAAGGCATTACGGTAAAATCTTTGTTGTAGCTAAGGGGCTCTTCATGCTGACCAGAGATAATGCTCAAGCTTGTAGGAACTCGAATTTCATATAAAGGCACATTGAAAGGTTGAAAATAGGAATCCTCATCTTTCGATCCACCTGGCTTCAATCCGTACATTTGAAACACATTGGCTATCCACTCTGCACTCTTGTCAGCTCCTTCAGTGCCCGATAGCCTGCCTGTAAACTCTTCAGATACCAGTTTTTCCACAAATCTCCATGCCGAGTTTCCATCTACTTGCTCTGCAAGAGCGATATAGGGATCAGCGCTGTGATAGTTGAAAGAGTCCTGAAAAGCAATAACAGAGCGATTTATGGTAGCTGTAAAGGTAATACTGACACAAATAAGGGATAATAGTAATGAGCGCTTGAATGTATTCATGCTAAGCTCCACAGGATGAGCAATTTTTAGTACTACAGGCTTCACAGGAACTCGAAGCTCCCTCTCTTTTTCTAATGGAACAAGGGGAACTTATTTTTTTTTCCAGTGCTTCAGTCTCTCCGCACGATGGGCACAGCTTTCCTGTAGTATTAAAACCAGTAAAAAACTGTGAAAACTCATACTGACATTTTTGACACTTGTATTCATAAACAGGCATAGTATATCCTCCGGTTTATCTTGTTAAAGGGGGTCAATAATTTGGTCTTTGATATGTTGAAACTTTTCGAGGCTTGAAGCAGGAAAAGAAACTATTCATCAGTCCAAAGTTAATCTTGGGGAATTGCTCTCTGAATTAAAAGCAACAATGCAAGCTCAAGCAGAACAAAAAGATATTGTCCTTGACATAAAGCCACCCGAGAAATGTTACCTGCTTACAGATCTTGCCAAATGCCGTCAAATCCTTTTAAATCTCATAGGAAATGCTATTAAGTTTACCGATCATGGTGTTGTAAGGGTTTCCACTGAAATTAAAGGAAACTTGTGCCTACTCCATGTGGAAGACACAGGGATAGGTATTTCAGCAGAACAACTCCCATATATCTTTGATGAATTCCGTCAAGCAGATCAAAGCATGTCAAAAAAACACCAGGGTACTGGGCTGGGCTTATCCATTGCTAAAAAATATGCTGATATGCTGGGAGCTAAGATCCAAGTTGAAAGCACCCCTGGCAAAGGCTCAAGGTTTACCCTCCTCTTGCTAGATCTTGAGCAGAAACCAATCCAAACTGAGCCTGATTCTTCACCAACTAATCTTGGAATCTTGTTGCCCCTGATTGACAAACAAAAGAAAAAAATCCTCATCATCGAAGATAGCGATCCTGCTATCATTCAACTAAAAGAAATTCTTCTACACGAAGGTTACCAGGTCTTTACAGCATGCAATGGAAAGGAAGGTCTTCAGTACATCAAAGAGCATCAACCTGATGGTATCATTTTAGATCTGATGATGCCTGAAATGGATGGTTTTGAAGTATTAAAAACCTTACGGGAAAGCCCACAAAATCAACATCTTCCTGTACTGATTGTAACTGCAAAACATATCAGCAAAGAAGAACTCTCCTTTTTGAAAGGGAACAACGTCCATCAGCTTATCCAAAAAGGAGATGTAAGTAAATACGAGTTATTAAGTGCCATTCAATCGATGGTTTTTGGCAAATTGGATCAATCAAGAAGTAAACATGGCAAGAAATAGACTGAAAATCCTTGCAATCGACGATAATCCAGACAACTTACTCAGCATTAAAGCACTTATTTGTGATGCCTTTCTGGATGCAATAGTTTTAACTGCCACCAATGGAAAAAAAGGCATAGAAATAGCCCGAAGAGAAGATCCCTCGGTAATATTGCTGGACATCCTCATGCCAGAGGTGGATGGCTTTGAAATTTGCCGACAAATCAAAGAAGATGGGAGCTTGGAAATGATCCCTGTGGTCTTTGTGACCGCTATGGAAACCAATCGGGAAATGCGCATCAAAGCTCTTTCAACAGGAGCTGAAGCCTTTTTGTCCAAACCTATCGACGAAATGGAGCTCATAGCCATTATTAAAGCCATGGTCAAGATTAAAGTGGCGAATTCCTTTCATCAAATGGAAAAAGAACAACTCAATCAATTGGTCGAAGAAAAAACTCGGGATCTGGAGCAGGAACTTGCAAAAAGAGCCAAAGCAGAGGATGAATTGTTAAAAGCAAATTATACCCTTGAACAAAACCAAAAGGCTTTACTCAACCTCATGGAAGATATGCAAATGGAAATCCAACACAGCAAAAAACTTGAAACAGAAAAGGTCGAGGCATTGAGTAATGAAAAAAAACGGACCTTTGAGCTGGAAGCTCTCCTTGAAGGTGCTAAATTTATTCTTCATGAAAATGACTTCATTACCTCTGCAAGAGCTTTATTTGATATGGCAAGAAAACTGACTGGCGCAGTATCAGGCTATGTAGCCCTCCTAAGCGAGGATGGTGCGGAAAACGAGCTCCTTTTTTTAGAGGCTGGTGGCTTATCCTGTGAGGTGGACCCTTATCTGCCCATGCCCATTCGAGGCCTTCGAAGCGAAGCTTATCAACATAATACAGTAGTCTATGATAATGATTTTATGAACAGCTCCTGGGTTGAATTTATGCCCAAGGGTCACGTCAATCTGCAAAATGTCCTGTTTGCACCACTGATTATCAATGGCAAAACTAATGGAATAATTGGACTCGCCAACAAAGAGGGGGGCTTTAACAAAGAAGATGTCCGTATTGCCGGAGCTTTTGGTGATCTTAGTGCTCTAGCGCTTGATCATTGGAAAAGCAGAGAAAAACTCTTGGAAAGCGAAGAACGTTTCAGGGCTACGATTATGCAATCTCAGGAGGGCATCATCATTGCAGACGAAAGCATGAAGATATTAGAATGGAATGATGCTCAGACCAAAACTTTGGGATACTCCAAAGAAGAAATGCTTGGAAAGCAACTCTGGGAAGCACAGTGGATAGGTCTTCCCGAAAAAGACCGTAGTGAAGAAAAAAAGGCAGAGCTTCAACAATACTCCCTAAATTTAATGAATTATATTAAAGAAAATCCATTAAACTATAAGGACTATCATTTCACTCAGGAATTTATAATTCAAACCAAAGCCAAAGAACTTAAAACCATGGAAATCTCATTTTATACTATCATGTTATCCAATAAAACCTATTATGGAGCTATATCCCGGGATGTTACCGAGCAAAAACACCAGGAAAAAATGAAAGATTATTTTATCAGCATGGTTTCTCATGAATTGCGAACTCCCATGACAGCGATCAAAGGTAGCATTGATATGCTCTCTCATCTCAACCTTGAATGGCCTTCCCCCGATAGCCAGCAAATGTTTCTAATATGTGAAAAAAATACTGACCGTCTATGCAAATTTGTCAATAATGTGCTGGATTTTCAAAAACTAAAAGACAGTTCTGTAAGCTTTGAAATATCTGAAGTCAATATTAAAAACATAATTAATGATGTTGTCGACATGATAGAAATCTCAGCCAGAGAAAAAGCATTGGAAATAAAACTTAGCCTGCAGGAGCAATTGCCCCTTGTTGAATGTGACAACGACAAAATTTTTAGATTATTGCTGAATTTAATTAGCAATGGAATAAAATATACCGAGCAAGGATCCGTTACTATAGCATGCAAGCTTGATTCTGATTCATCATCAATGCTGATATCTGTTGCTGATACCGGTATCGGCATTCATGAAGAAGACATAAAAAAGCTCTTTACCAGTTTTAGTCAGATCACCAAATCAAATTATTCCAGGCCGGGAAGCAGTGGCTTGGGTTTAGCCATTAGCAAAGAGATTGTTGAAAGGCATGGTGGAAAAATCTGGCTTGAATCTGTCCCCAATCAAGGATCTACCTTTTACGTGCTTTTGCCTCTTAAGCAAAAAGCTAAAAAATAGTTAATTGATTGGCTGAACCTTTTTAGTGGTCTTCTGTTATATGAGTATAAAGAGCACTAAGGGGGGACAATGAAAGCTAGTACAAAAGACAATCATAAGCGCTTACTTAGCCTATCTATCAGCATGCTATTTTTTCTAAGTTCTTTTGTTGCCATAAATTTTAATGCCGTTGGCAACGCAGAAGTGAAAATGGACGGTCAAATTTCCGAAAAAGAATACACTCAAAACAAAATCTACGACAAGGGAAATCTCGAATTGCATTGGCGGATTGAGGGCGATAATGTCGCTATTGCAATGAAAGCCAAAACCAACGGATGGATCTCTTTGGGCATTTCTCCTACCGTCATGATGAAAGATGCAGATATGATCATTGGCTGGGTGGAAAAAAACGGAGAAACAAAGCTATTTGATGCTTTTTCAACGGGTGAAATGGGGCCTCATCCCCCTGACGAAAAACTTGGTGGAACGAACGATATTTCTATTTTTGCAGGTACTGAGATTGGCGAATATACTACCATAGAATTTCAACGCAAATTAGACACTGGGGACAAATATGACCGACCTTTCCCACGTTCTGGAAATCTAAAGATTATTGTTGCTTATGGCTCCAGAGACGATTTTGCGGCAATGCACAGCTTTAGGGCTACAGACACCATCACGATCGAAACCGTAAAAGAGGAAAAGAAATATAAGGATATCACAGCTCAGGAAGCCAAAGCAATGTATGATAAAGATCCTTCGCTCATGATACTGGATGTGTCTTCAGCCTGGAAAAATGGACATTTACCCGGTGCTGTCAATGTGGAATACAATGAGGTAGCCAGTAATCTGAATAAGTTCAACAAAGAGAGAGCCATTTTGGTTTATTGCCATGGGGATGCTCCAGCTATATTTGCAGCTGATGTTTTAGGTAAAAATGGTTTTCCAAGGGTTTTTCGCTTGCTTGGCAATTATGGCAGTTGGGTTAATGCAGCTTATCCCGTTGAAAAATACAAAGAACTAACTGAAGTGAAGTTTCAGATAAATAATGATACCTACTGGCTTGACAATGTTGCAAAACAAATGGACACCAAAGCAATGATCATCGAAGGGCGCACCATGCTTCCTATTCGCTTTCTGGCTGAAGCTCTTGGAGCTAGAGTTTCCTGGAATGCCAGCATACAGGAAGTAGCAATTTATCTGCAGTTTATTGAAATCAAGCTTCAGATTGGTGCCCCAGAGGCACTGATTAATGGTAAAAAAGTGGCCATTGACCCTTCTAATAACAAAGTTAAGCCCATCGTAGTACCTCCTGGAAGAACACTGCTTCCCCTTAGATTTGTGGCTGAAAGCCTCCAATGTAAGGTCGACTGGAATCCTACCCAACAGGAAGTGCTGATCACTTACAAGCCATAATCTTTGTCAATATCTTTTTGCATATATTTGCCCTATCCCTTATAATACATCAGTATATAATTTTACGTTGTAGTATAAGGGATTTTAATAGTATTAGGGGTGGCGATATATGAAAAAGAACGGAATATCTTTTTGCCTCGTACTTATAGGGCTGATACTTATTTTTACTATTCAGTCCTGTCAGGTTTTTCAAAAAAAACAGCCAGAGAAAACTCCAAAACCTTCAGAAGCACAAAATCAAAAAGTTTCAGATCGTTTTTCGCTTATGGTTGGTTCAAAGAGAGTGACCATCAACGACGAAAAATTCGAGTTAAATGCTCCAGTAATTGAGCTGGAAGGTCATTCCTATCTCCCCTTGCGCTTCTTTCTTGATTATTTCCAAGCAGAACAAATCAATTACGATCCTGATACCGAAGAAATTTCCTTTAAACTTACTCGAAACAGCCCTCTCGGCAAAGATAAACTAAAAGACTACCTGCCCTCAGAGGATGCTCAGAATTCCAACACAGCTTCTTCTGAATATGAAAACTATGAATCCTACAAATCCATGTATATTCAATCCATGACTGAATCCTATAAAGGCACAGCTACCTTTGATTTCGATCAGGACCAAAAAGCCTTTGTACTTAAGCCCGAAAATGAATTGCTTGGTTTGATTATGCTGGCTATTGACGGCAATCAAGCTAAAATCGAGTCCTGGAAAGAATTTGTAAATACCCTTATCGTATTGTCAAACACGATCAAAACTAACATGCCTGACCATTCCATCCTGGTAATAAATCCTTCCGATTCCAGCATCCTGTTTTTGCATGTAAAGAATGGGGAAGTATTATGGGATGTGTTAAACAATTAGCCAGAAAAGAGGTTTGACATGAATTATTGCAGTCACTGCGGAGCCAAAATAAAACCAAAAAATAAATTTTGCACAGAGTGTGGCTATGCACTAAAGAAAAAAATATCGCTAACTGCTATCCTTAGAATACTTATTCTCTTGTTGGTCTTACTTGGCATTAGTAGTGCAATATACCTATTTTGGCCAAAGCTTTCCCCAAAACAAACAGTCACGCCTTCTTCCCGTGGCAATTCTGTGGGCAATATCATCAATTCGGGTTTGGTTTCCCAACAGGATCCCTGGATATACTACAGCAATTGGAGCGATGAAAACCAACTTTATATGGTTCGCACCGACGGCAAGCAACGCACCAAACTCAACAACGACAATTCCAGCGACATCAATGTAGTGGGCGACTGGATATACTACCGCAACTGGAGCGACGGATACCAGCTTTATAAGATTCGCACCGACGGCAAGCAACGCACCAAACTAAATAACGACAATTCCAGCGACATCAATGTAGTGGGCGACTGGATATACTACCGCAACTGGAGCGACGGTTTCCAAATCTATAAAATTCGCACCGACGGCAAAGGAAGAGCGAAACTCAACGAGGATAATTCTGTTTTTATCAATGCCTATGCTGATTGGATATACTATTGCAACTGGAACGATGGATTCAAAATATACAAAATACGCTCGGACGGAACAGAACGAAGCAAAATCAGCGATGACGTAACTGCTTCGATCAATGCCTATGCTGATTGGATATACTACAGCAACTGGAGCGACGGCTTCAAACTCTACAAAATTCGCACCGATGGCACCGAGCGAAGCAAGCTCAACGACGATAGATCCAACAACACCAATGTAATGGATGGCTGGGTCTATTATCGCAACGACAGCGACGAGGGAAAACTCTACAAAATTCGCACCAACGGCACCGAAAGGCAAGCAGTAAACTGATTTCTTTGGAGTAGTTTTCGATGAAATATTGCGGTAAATGTGGCACAAAAATTAATATTGGAGATAAATTCTGCTCCAAGTGCGGTATTTCATTGCATCAATTGTACACTTCATCAAATCCATCCATTGACGCAGAAAAATCGAATAGTTACTTTCACCAAAAAAACTGGATCTATTACAGCAATGAAAGCGATGAAAAAAAGCTCTATAAAATTCGCACCGATGCTACAGGTCGAACACAGCTCAATGAGGATGAATCCTGGTTTGTTAATGTTTCAGAAGCTTGGATATACTACAGCAACGGACTTGAAAACAAAAAGCTTTATAAAATTCGCACCGATGGCACCGAACGTACTCGGCTCAATGAGGATGAATCTACCTTTATTTATGTCTCAGGAACGTGGATCTACTATAGCAACGGTAGCGATGAAAAAAAGCTCTATAAAATTCGCACCGATGGCACAGGCCGCACCCAATTGAATGACGATGAATCCTGGTTTGTTCATGTTGCTGATGGCTGGATATACTATAGCAATCGGAGCGATGAAGGCAATTTATATAAAATTCGCACCGACGGCACAGGGAAATTGAAGCTAAACTACACTGAATCCTGGTTTGTTCATGTTGCTGATGACTGGATATACTACAGCACCCTTAGCAATACAGGCAAGCTGTATAAAATTCGAAACAATGCTACTGGTCACGCTCAACTCAACGATGATGAGTCGTGGTTTATTCATGTTCGAGGGGAGTGGGTTTATTATAGCAACCGCAACGACCAGGGCAAACTCTACAAAATCCGCAGAGATGGAACAGATCGGGTTCAACTCAACGATGATGAGTCGTGGTTTATTTATGTTCCCGAGTTCCTCTAACGAGCCCCCCAAATCCTAAATAGCAATGGAACAAGAGCACCAAGCATAAGCCATGCGCCCAAACCTCTCAACCAAAGATTGCGAAACGATTTATTGTTTTCGTAAAACGCTGAGTATAGATGGTTTATAGAAGAAAACACCAAAAACAGAATTAAGTTGATCAATATGGCTAAACTGGCGGTAAGATCCCAACCAAAGACATAGACGATAAAAGCGGTGAAAGTTAATCCCAGAAGAAACAAGCCCGATTGACGCTGGTATGCACTTGGAGCATAGCCTGTAATTTTGTTTGCTTCATGGGAAAGAAATACAGCTTCAACCCCAGTTAATCCTGCTAAAGTAATGGTTAACAAAAATACGAAAACAGGAAATATCTCTTCAAGCTGAGAAAAAGAGAAATAAGCCCACTGGATTAAAGCGATGACTCCAATCCATCGAATCCACTCGAAGGCAATACACAGTTTTGTTTTCATGTTCTGCTCCTTTTTTAATTTGATACCTAAATCCCACAAAAAGTCAATAGCGTGCCACAGGGACGGGGGTGTTGACTCATAGGGTGTTTATGGTGGAGCAGAGGGGGGTCGAACCCCTGACCTCATCCGTGCGAGGGATGCGTTCTCCCAACTGAACTACTGCCCCATGTGTCTAGTGATTCTATCTAAAAACGGGTTAAATTGCAATTCATGCGCCAGGGTAGTGCTGTCTCCATGACCCGGATACAGATGGATGCTATCGGCCTGAGCATAATAACGTTCAACAAAACGTTTGAGGGATTCCTGCATATCTTTGGGGGATCCTCTGGAAAAATCAGTGCGTCCAATAGATTCTTTAAAAATGAAGTCACCAGTAAACAGATCCTTGTCAAGCTCTAAAAGAATGGAGCCTGGAGTATGCCCAGGATAGGAGGCAATTTTGATTTCGCCAAAAGAAAAAGCAAGAGACGCAGGATAATCCTCCACCCCTTCCTCCGCAGACAAAGCACAAGCGGAAGCAAACATCATGGAACCATTCTGGGAGGCATCATACAAAAGCGCTTTATCTTCGGGATGAATATAGATAGGAAGCGAAGGATAAGCTTTCCGTAACTCGGGCAAAGCCAGCATATGATCGAAATGTCCATGAGTTAAAAGAATTGCCTGGGGTACAAGCCCTTGCTCTTGAACAAACTGATGGATGGGTCTAAATTCAGCAGGATCGATGAGTACAGCCTCTGAGCCATGACAAAGAACATAACTGTTCGTTGAGATTGGTCCACAGGCTATCATTTTGATTTTCATGCATTCCTCCGGGTATCAAAGATCAAAGTAACAGGTCCATTGATGGTCAGTTGCACTTCCATATCGGCAGCAAACTGGCCACTTTCAATAGTGCGATGGTAATCCTGTTTTAACACATGTAATAGTTTTTCGTACATAGCTTTTGCTTTCTCAGGCGTTTCAGCTTGCGTGAAATCAGGGCGGAATCCACGATGGAGACTTCCGAGTAAAGTAAATTGAGGAATCATCAGCAAGGGCAATTCTTTGGGCAAGGATAAGTTCATTTTGCCGGCATCATCCTCAAAAACCCTCAAGCCATCGATCTTTTTGGCGCTCAATAGAAGCTCCTGCTCGGAATCATCCTTTTCTATGCCAACAAATACCGCTAGGCTTTGATTCGTTTTGGCTATCATCTGCCCTGCAACTGAAATTTGCCCCGAAAGAATGCGTTGAATCACCAAACGCATCTTTTACATTCTCCTTACTTTTTCAACGCAATCCATTTGATTGAGCTTCATGATGAGCTGATTGAGTTGTTGAATGTTTTTCACTTGTACTTTTGCAATAATTCGGGCTGATTCTGTTTTTGAAATGGAGGCTCGTAAGTCAACCAGATTGATGTCTTCGGTGGAAATAGCACTTGAAATTCGGGCCAGAGTGCCTGGTTCATCTTTAACTTTGATATATAATCCGGCAACAAATGAAATGTTTTCTATGCAGGTCCAGGTAGCTTTGACTATTCTATCAGGCTCTTTGGATAAGGTTTTGATATGGTGGCAATCTTTTCGATGGATAACAATGCCTCTACCCCGGGTAATATAGCCTACAACCTCATCGCTGGGAACGGGGTTGCAGCATCGGGGGAAAAGAATGGGAAGGTTCAGGTTGCCTTCAATGTCAATGTAATATTTTGGATCACCAGGTGCACTAACTTTTCGAACGGGTCGTTTTTGTAGTTCTTTCTTTTCTATGATTGCTTTTTCAAGCTCTTCTTTTTTGTCTTTTAGAGGATACTCGTCAATTTCCTGGTTTTGTTTCCGAAACCAGGCACGAATTTTAGCTCGAGTAGAGGGAGATCGAACAAATTTGAGCCAATCCTGGCTGGGTCCTTTGGGTATCTTGGTAGTAAGAATCTGTACTCGATCGCCAGTTTGCAAGGTGGAATCAAGGGTGACAATTCTGCCGTTTACTTTAGCGCCCACACAACTATTTCCGATATCCGAATGGATGCGATAGGCAAAATCAACAGGAGTGGCTCCAGAAGGCAAATCGACTACTTTCCCCTTGGGTGAAAAGACAAAAATCTCATCGTGAAACAAATCAAACTTCACCGAGCTGATAAAATCTTTTGCATTACCAATTTCGCTCTGCCAATCAAATATTTGGCGCAACCAGGCTACTTTGTCATCAAAATCTTTGTTTTGATCTGCACTGTTTTCCTTGTAACTCCAATGGCTTGCTATACCCACTTCATTATTTTGATGCATTTGAAAGGTGCGGATTTGGATTTCGATCAACTCATCGTTGGGACCAAACACAGTAGTGTGCAGGGATCGATAACCATTTGATTTGGGGGTAGCGATATAATCTTTGATACGCCCCGGGACTGGCCGCCAATAGTTGTGAATAATGCCCAGGACACTATAACATTCATTGACCGATTGAACCAAAACCCGAGTAGCAAACAAATCATAAATTTCATCGATACTTTTATTCTCTCTGACCATTTTTTTATTGATAGAAAAAAGGTTTTTGGGTCTTCCTTCCAGTTTAAACTTTAAACCATTGTTGATCAGCTCTTTGTAAAGCTCATCCATCACCAGCTTAACATATACTTCCCTTGCGTCCCGCGTGGTGGCTACCATGGTTTTGATTTCTCGGTATCGCTCAGCTTCCAGATACTTGAAGGAAAGATCTTCCAGCTCCCATTTGAAAGCATACATTCCGAGACGATGCACCAGAGGGACTAAAATTTCCATGGTTTCTTTGGCAATTTTAATTTGTTTATCTGGAGCAAGAGCATCCAAAGTTCGCATATTGTGGAGCCTGTCAGCTATCTTGATCAATACAACCCGAGTATCCGAGGCCATAGCCAGCAACAA
>Ga0351966_1132_pt1 | contig 21603 bp, 25 predicted proteins | sample TotcelT113001K14_FD_206840 | JGI IMG/M metagenome (GOLD analysis project Ga0351966, IMG submission 206840) | Enriched cells from coal bed in the Powder River Basin, Montana, United States - Total cells T11 rep3 HSBNCT.T11.300.1.K14 ... | reverse complement strand
TCCTGCATGCCCGGCGCCAGCTTCATGCGGAACTGGGCCATCATCTTCTCCTTCATATCGGGTTTCATCCCCTCCGGCATCATCATGGGCATCATCTCTTCCATCATCTCGGTCATGATGCGGTCCATGTCGCCTTCCGTCGCTTTCATCCAGTCGTAGTAGATGCGGGGGTCCACGTCAGGGCGGGCAATAGTGAACTTCCTTGCAAGCTTCTCATCACCGGACTGGTAGCTCATGGCCTTGATAACCCGGTAGAGTTCCTTCTTCTTTTCCTCTATGCTCCATCCTTCGTAGGCGAGGATATCGTAGGCGATGCCGTGGAGCATATGGAGGTTGTCGAAGATGTTCGCCGACTCCGGGGAGAGGCGGGAGTATTTCGGCATGGTTTCGCGGGAAAGGAGCATGCGCAGAGGCCGATCCTTGAGGACCTGGTTGAACATGGTCGCATCGGTCTCCCGGACCATCCTGTCCTGGTCGGGGCCGTTGCCGCCGAGCATCATCGCCTCGTAGATGACCGGATGCCACCAGTGGGCGGCGTAGAAGAAGTTGTTCGACTTCGGGTAGTAGTTGCGGAAGTAGGTGAAATAGGGCTTCATCATCACCGCTGCCCGCCGCATGGTAACGTCCAGCGGGGCGGGGCTTCTCGGGATGTCGTGCTTGTCGATATAGTAGCGCACTGCACGGTCCGTCCATTCCTTCTTCCTGTTCCAGGGGATGCTCCGTTCCGACAGGATGTCGTAGGTCTGCTCGTGGTGCATGTGCGTCCAGTCGATGGCCCGATAGAGCTGCCACATGGTTCGTGCCGTGAACGGTGCCCAGTACTCCATGGCCGGCTCGGTCCTCGGCGGCCGGCGGAGCATCTCGACTGCGTCCCTGTCGAACTTCTCGTCCTGCCGGACGTTGTCGGTGATCGGCGTCAACTGGAGCACGTCGTGCTGCCTTCCGTGGGCGAAGTGGATGGCCGAGCTGATATCGTAAGCCTGGTTATGGCGCTTATAGAACTCGATGTTGTAAGGCCCCCGGAGGTAGGAGATTTCGTTCCGCCGTTCGACGGCAAAAACGTCAGCGGCCCAGGTGCCGAGCACAAGGGGGGTAAAGACAATCAACAAGAACGACCGTCGTATGGACACCATAATTTCCTCCTCTGAGACTGGTCCTACTAATAAACATTTGGCTTGTGGGCTATATTGTCAACCAGCACGAGATATTCAGGCGGGCTTTCCCAGGCTATAGGGAAATCTTTGGTGGCGCTCCCCACCCGCAAGACGCCGCCCCTTGCCGGGGGCTATGTTGGGTGTAGTGGCAGAAAGGAGCCGCCTATCTTCATCGCGTGGCTGAACATGCGATAATGCATCCTCGTCTGGCGGAGGATGACGCCTAGGACCTCCTCGGCCGTTTTATCCTCGGCATTCGCAATCAAGCGTTCGTAGCGGGGAATAAGGTCTGCCTCAAGGTCAGCCGCAACCTTGTAGGCCTGATTGAGCGTGTCTGTCTGCTTGACAGGTGGGATCTGCCCATCGGGCTTGACACCGTACGCTTCGAACAATCTTGTTATCATGCTGATGTGGTACTCCTCCTGTGGCTCCACCATCATGTAAGGCATGGAAGCCCGATAGCTGGCGCTGTCATGCTCGTACTGCGCCTTCGATAACTTCTCCAACGCAAGTACCTCGTCGAGCTGTTTTACCCACGCCTCGCTCTGAGGCTTCTGGAGTTTTTCGGGTATCGGCATATCGGGCGTCATTATGCCAGAGCCCATGCCTTCTCCCCTCGGGCCTCCCATCATGCCGCCCCGGTCATGCATCATCTGAGCGCTTGCCGATTGGCTTTGCATTTGCTTTCTTTCATGCTTAGAAATCAATCAAGGTTCAAGTGCAGTATGTCCGAGTTAAGGCAGGACCCGACGACGCACGACTGGGTTATCATTGCGAAAGAAAGGGCTAAACGCCCAGGAAAAGAGGATTGTGGCGGAATCAAACCACTTTGTCGTCCTCCACCCCTTTGCCTCCCGCTACCCTTTCGCTACATGGATAATGCCAAGGGGGCGTGCATATCGATACAGGCACAATGAAGAGGCAGAAGGTGAAAGAGCACAGCACGTCGGGGTCCAGGGAGAATAAGAGATGACCGACAAGAAACTCAAAAAGGAACGGAAACAGCGCGCTGAAGAGGAATCATGGGAACTGAGACTTTACGTTGCAGGACAAACTCCCAACGCGGTCACAGCATTTGAGAACCTCAAGAAACTCTGTGAGGAGCATCTTGGAGGCAAGTACCATATAGAAGTCATCGATCTCCTGAAGAACCCTCAACTCGCCCAGGGCGACCAAATCGTCGCGGTCCCGACCCTCATACGGAAAGTACCGCTTCCCATTCGAAAAATCATAGGGGATCTGTCGAATACCGAACGGGTGCTGGTGGGGCTTGATGTGAAGCCCCGAAAACTGACCTTGGAAGTGACAAGTGAAGAAGGAAACACCGAAAGACAGCATTGAAATCTTCGAGAATGCGATCAAAGGGTCGAGCAAAAAGAAGTATGTACTACGCCTTTACATCGCCGGGACAACGGCCAAATCTACCCGTGCAATCAACAATATTAAGAACATATGTGAAGAGCACCTGAAAGGCCGCTACGAGCTGGAGGTAATCGATATCTACCAGCAGCCGGCGCTTGCGGAAGGTGAACAGATAGTTGCTGCTCCGACCTTGGTTAAGAAACTTCCTCCGCCCTTGAGGAAGTTTATCGGCGACCTGGCCGACACCGAGAAAATCTTGGTTGGTCTCGATCTGAAACCGAAGCCCGGCAAATAGCGAAGGAGTTGTCGGGTCCATTTACTTCACCACCTTCAAATCCGTCTGATAACACCGGCAAGGAAGGCAAAGAGGACGCTGAGGAGCTTCGTGGAGGCGGACTCCTGCGGCTACCAGCCCCTGATGAGGGCCGAGTTCGAAGACAATCCATCGCCGGAAGGTGAAGGGCAAAACTGCTTTCCTATTGCCCGCCTGCCACAAGACTCAGAACCGGGCCCGATAGAGGCACGAGTTCAAGAACCGCCTTCTTGATCGTGAGAACTCCATGGCGCAGTGCGATGCTTGTGATTGACAAGGTAAGGCGAGTATATAGATTAACAGTATCAATCGGCTTTTGAGTGAAAGCGCCATGAATGGAGAGGAAAGGGACGATGAGAAAATGGACCTGGCTGTCCGCAGGACGCTGTTAGCAAGCGAGAGGACATTTACTGCGTGGATACGAACAGCACTGTCCAGCGTCGTCGCAGGCATCGCGGTTGCCCGCTTTCTGACGGACCAAGGAACATCGTGGGCCGGACGGGCCATTGCTGTAATGCTCATTCTGTCTGGAGTCGCTTTATATGTGGTAGCCATCTGGCAATACAGAAAGGACCGAGAAAGATTTCAATCGCGAGGACGGGCGACACCTGTTTGGCTGGCGGAGATAGTCGGTTTTGCCCTCCTGGGCGCATCGCTCCTTTCTCTTCTGCTTGTGTTTTAACGCAGAAGTACTGCAACCTCGTAACTCGCCGGTCTTGCGCATCCCGGTGCCTGGCACTATCTTATCTTATTGCATAAGTCGTTGCCCGACGAACGTGACCGGAGGAGGGGCAATCATCAGGAGGACGTCATGTTGCCAGGATCAAGAGAACGTGTACCGGAGCATACCGAAGAAAAAGTGAACGAATGGATTCGACGGAGAACGGAAGACAACATCAAGCTCTATGCGAGCGCAGGGAAGGAGTTCATCGACCGCCGACTTGGCGAACTGGACCGGGAATGGAACATAGAACGGACCCTGGAAGCGAACGCGTCCGCACTTGCCCTCACCGGGTTGGTCCTTGGCGCGGCCGTCAGCCGTAAATGGTTGCTACTTCCCGCTATAGTGGCGGGTTTTCTGTTTCAACACGCATTGCAGGGGTGGTGTCCCCCCGTTCCCGTCCTGCGAAGACTCGGGTTCCGCACCCCGTATGAGATCGATTACGAGCGTTATGCGCTGAAAGCTATTCGTGGGGATTTCAAGGAGATAGACCAGTCGAGCGGGGCCGAGAGGGTGCTCGGCGCCGTAGCCGGCTAAAAGAGCCAGTGGGCGCGACTGGACAGGCGACGCGAAAAACGAAGTCTGATAACTTCCGTCTTCTTGCAATGTAAGATTACTTGTGAAACATGACGCCTTTCACTTGATATTCGTTGCTGCCGCCAATGCAGGCTGGTTCTTGGGGCTGATCGGAGTAAGTTCGAACATGCTGCCGTCACCGAGCGTCAGGATTCCGGTCTTCTTCGCCATTGACAACCTGTTTTCAGTCTGCCAGTTCATATAGAACATACCGATAATCGAACCGACCATGAGTGTGACGAGAAAGTAGAAGAGCAGTTTGTGCACTACCCTTCTTGTCATTCGCTTCTCCTCTCCTGCGTAGATCTCCGTCTTCAACCTCTCGACCAACTCATGGGCCTCCGCTACCCTGCCTATAACAGCGCTGTTTTCTACTGCCGGTTCCATAATCCCCTCCTTTCAAGCTGGATCTTATACAGTTTCAGCACCTCTCTGGCCTGTTTCCGGGCCTCCTCTTTATCCTTCCCGCCCTTGTAGCGGGCAAGGGCTTCGAACATATCTCCCTTCGATAACGACAGCTTATCCCGAAGGATCTCGGCCCCTTCCAGAATGTTGACCGATGAAAATTCAGAGAAGCGTTTAGTCTGAGCCTCTCCCCTGTATCCCTTCTCGCTGACCGCCTCCTTTCTGAATCGTGACTCCGTATGGAGCAGACAGACAAGCAGCATGGGATCGACCTGTGTTACTCCGGAGGCGGACCTGATCCATCGGTTCAGAGAAGAGACGCGCTCCTTCGGCGCCTGCAGATCAATGAGCGTCTCTTCCACGATATCCTTTTCGACCGGCGGTCTGGTAATCGAAAATGTCCTTTCAGAACTGCTGTTTGCATAAAGAAGGCCTGAAATACATAAAATGATGAGGATCAGCTTGAACGCTGCTTCCGGATAGTTGCCCATGCCGAACTTCTCCTTTCTTCGCACAACCTTTCGGTATAGTGAAATTCTCCGTTACAGTGATGGCAAATGCTTTCAATAATCGTGCCTCAACGATTGCGATGAATACTGCATGTCAGTCGAGCCATTTTTAAAGAGAAGCGTCCTGTTACACAAGAAACGTGTCTCGAAATCCAATACAAAGTCTTGCGGAACGAGACAATCGCGAACCGTTTTGAGCGTTTGCAGAATAACTGACATTATTCGGCAGACCTCCTGGCCGCAGCCCGCGGAAGTCTCTCGGGACCCGCTTAAGCCGGAGGGATCGGGGGTAACCGGCGTTCTTGACAACTGTGACTTTCGACACCATATAGATTTAACCGAAAGGGAAAGATTAGAGAAAAGGAGGGAAAATAAGATGAAGACTTTACTTATCGTTCTGCTGTCGGTGCTGTTATTCCTGCCGGGTGCCTTACTGGCACAGCAACAGGCGAGTACTTCCAGTCAGGGACAGCAGAGCGGCCAGGCAATCCTTTCAAAGGCCGAGTCGCTAAAAGGGTCGACAGTGGTGGATCCACAAGGACAACAACTGGGAAAGGTAGATAGCGTAACGCTCGATATGATGTCGGGTCAGATCTCATACGTGGTGGTCGAGCCTGACAAGGGCAACAAGCATATTCCGGTGCCTTACAATATGTTTGGCCTAATGCGTGACGGACAGCTGGTGTTGAACATGGACAAGGACAGGCTGGATACCGCACCGAGCTACGAAAAGAGAGACCAGCCGAATTGGAGTAACCAGTACTGGTCGCAGCAGGTGGCAAGTTTCTGGGGTATGGCGCCTGTGGGAATAATGACGGGACAGGCATCAGGCACGCAGCAGACCGCAACGATGGGTAGCAGCACGCAGCAACCTGCAACGGGTCAGCCGACACCTATGGCCACTCAGCCGCCGACCGGGACCAGCCAACAACCTGTGGGCAGCGCCGGCGGCCCTGCAACACAGCCGGGCGGCACTGCGACGGACACCACTACTCAGCCAATGGGCGGCAGTGGAGTCTCTTCCGCACAGCCGGGCAGCACCGCAACCGATACGAGTACTCAGCCAATGGGCGGCAGCCCGTTATCGCCGGATACCGGGAGCAGTACCCAGCCGATGGGCACTACGCAGCAACCGTCCACGAGTGAGCAGTCTATGGGAGCCGCTTCATCCCCTTCATCGGACACTACCACTCAGCGGCCTATGGACACCACGACACAGCAGCCGGGAATCGGCAGGTAGAAGAGAGGAAAAGAACAACCCACATGATGGTTACAGAGTAGCGGGCGGGTTCCAGGCCGCCCGCTACTGTCTATTTCTTTCGTGGCAGAGCAAGTGCCAGACCCGTGGAGATGAGAGGAAAGACCGCAACCGTCATGACGGCGGCCTGGAGGCCGTAGTGATCGGCTATCCAGCCAAGGACCGGTGTTACAATCCCGCCGAAGGAGAAGGCCAGTCCCATGGTGATCCCTGCGCTGAACCCGACATGGTTCGGCAGGTACCCCTGACCGAGCACAACGATTGAAGAGGAAGGAGCGGACAGCAGGATACCGATAGGGATTAACAAAAAGGTAGCGACGGCCACGCTGCTCGTGAACGGAAGGAATGGAAGAAAACATGCGAGCAGGGCAAATTCAATGACAACTGCCACACGATAGCCGATTCTATCTGCAATTCTTCCACCAAGCACGTTTCCTATCATCGATGCCGTTACCAGTATGGTCAATGCTGTTCCGCTCACTGCTTTCGATTGATTGAGAACATTCAACCAGTAAAGAGGCAGGAAGGTGTTAAGACCGTAAAAAACAACTGACCGGGAAACAGCAGCACCCGAAAGACACAGGAACGATCTCCAGTCATCCCGGCCTCTGCCTGGCTTAGGAGAAGCGTCGGCATGTACATTAATTTCCTTCGCCCCGGAAAGCATGTGCGGACGTGCAAACAGGAAGGTAGCTATCAGGAGTCCCGGCAACACAAAATAGAGTGTACCGCTTAACCCTGAACGGAGAAGAAGCGCAGTTGCCAGAAGAGGTCCAAGGGCAAATCCGAACTGACCGCCCAGTGTAAACAGACTCATTATTGTTGCCTTTTTGTCCCCTGCCATGCGGTGCGCCTGCCGGGCCCCTTCAGGATGGAAAGTTGCGACCCCTAAACCGCTTACCGATACAGCAACCAGGATGAGACCGTAACTCGGAGCTATACCGGCACAGCAAAACCCGAGGTTGGCCAGCAGAATACCGAGAGGGATCAGCCAGGGCCGGGATCGCCGGTCGCTTAAATATCCCAGAAGCGGCTGGCTGACGGTCGAAACCAGGTTCGAAGCAAATATAATTGTTGCGGCCGCGGTATAGTTGATATGGTGCTGGGACATAAAGAAGGGAAGAAGGATTGGAAGTGCGCCCTGGGTAAGATCGCACGACATATGCCCGAGGGCCAAAGGGAATATGCGACTAAGTTTAGGACGTGGAATAGTCAAAACACCACCTATATAGTGATCGGAAATCGTTGCAATAAAGGCCTGTATCGGTTTCGGCGAAACAAATTGCCTCTCCTTTACCCCCCTAAGGGATCCAAAGTCAGCCAATATTAACCTGATCGGGCAACTAAAATCTGCCAAAAAATGTTTTATCTCAATAGATGCATCACTTATAATAGAACGATGCGGCAGGGAGGCCGATTAACACCGCTTCCAAACTTGATTATCGCTTGAAGTGTCCGCCACCCCGATGGAAACCGGGGTTCCAGGCGAGGAACGGAGCAACACAGTGAAGATTATCAATGAACGTATAAGGCTGAAAACAAAAGGCAGCGGGGATCTTCTGGATATCACCCGGGAAGTGTCCCGGCTGATCAAGGAATCAGATCTCCGGAAAGGTAATGTGCTCGTTTTTGTGATCGGTTCCACGGCAGGAATTACTACTTTGGAATACGAGCCGGGCCTCATAGCCGACATCACGCAGTTCTACGAAGAAATGGCGCCTTCGGACAGGCACTACCTCCATGATGAAACGTGGGGAGACGCGAACGGCTTCAGCCATATCCGCGGCTCCTTTACCGGCCCCTCGCTGACCATTCCCTTTGAAGAAGGCATACCGTTGCTGGGCACCTGGCAGCAGGTGGTACTGGCCGAGTTCGACAACCGCCCGAGAAACAGGGAAGTGGTGGTGCAGATTATCGGCGAATAAAGGATGCGCGGTGAAGGTGTACCCTTGAAGCAAAGAATAAGCGGAGCTTTCTGCTACACCATCGCCCCGTACTATTTGTAGAAGACAAGGCCGGCAAAACTCACCGAAGACGCCCCGTCGGTCCACTGGTCGTACCGGACCATCTCTCCTCTGGATCCTGCGAGAAGTGAAAGGAGAAAATAGATGGGAGCAAGGCCGCATATCCTTCTCCTGTCACCTTCCCTCTTCACCTCTTCAAAAAAACCCCGTGCGTCCACTTCTGTTATCCTGGTCAGGAGTTCCTTATCCTTCCGGCTGGATTCACCGAGCGTTACAGAGTCCAGTCGATACGAATCACCGAATTGCGAGCCTATATGAGCGAGATCGGCGGCCGCTATCAGAAGTGTCGGGCCGTTATGCTTTTTGAGCAGTCGGCGCAGTCCTGCGATCAACTCCGGGAGACCGTCCTCGTCCAGGGATTTCCCGTCGACGATGCACTCATGAAGTGAGCCGGTCAGGATGGGAAGTATCTGGAAATTCCTCTCTTTGAGCAGAAACTGGATAATGGGCAGTTGCAGCTCTATAGAATGTTCGTTGCGATGGGACCATTCCTCGACACAGTCCTTTAATGACACATCCTGCCTGATTACCGCGCCCAACTCTCTCACATTTTTTGCTACGCCAAGTGGTGTTGCAAAATCTTTCAGGGAGATGTTCCACATATGTGGAGTCATCCTGTGACAGGTGCCGAGGATGACAATGAGCAAATCATCCGCATCGGGAAGATATTTGTAAATCTCTTTGTAGACGGCTGCCCCCCGGGAATAATCGATATGGGGAACGATCAGGCCTTGTACGCTGCCTCCACCCGTTTGCCTTTCCTCTTTCAACATTTCGGCCAGGAATGTCCGCAACTCTTTCTCTTCGGTTGGGTAGCTTTTTCCCGAAAGAAACGATTCCCGACAGGGACGGGACCCATATTCTTCTTTAATGCTCCGGATGTGTTCTTCGTACCGTTTGTTCGATAAGAGATAATTCTTGTCCATTGCCCCAATGACCGAGCTGATCTGCTCGGCATGGACCGGCGAACCCGAAGCCTTCATATACTCTTCCTGCAGGTCCCTTATGCCCCTCGTGCCGTCCATAAGCGAAATAAGGAACAGAACCTCGCGTGAAACAAGGAGCGATCCTTCACTGATGCCTTCCGGGTCCCGGATAAAGAACATCTCTTTCCCATCCTGAACCGTAGGTATTACGTCCACCCATCTTACTTGCGGATTTTCCGCATCTGGTTCCTGACATTTATTCATACGATACTTATAACATATCTATGCCCGTAATTGAATGCACGTCGCCTGCTGCCGGACTTGTTGACACCGACCCGGTCGTAACAAATATTGTACATTCTCACATTCTCTTGGGTAAACAGCACGACAAACATGGTACAACGACCAAACACCTCTAGAGGAAACCCCGTCATCCATACGGCCCGGCTCTTCTTTGTCTGTGCATTCCTTCTCCTCCTCCTGGCAGGTGTATATGCTGCAGCGGCAAGCGGAGAAGCCGAACAGGAGTTTCCAGTCGCCCGGCCTCCCCTTACTCCCGGAATTTTTCCGTGCTCTTCCTGTCACGCCGATATGGAGGCGGACACAAAGAAACGGGAACTAAGCGAACACACCGACATCGAGCTGAAGCACGCAGTTGACCTCATGTGGTGTTTCAGCTGCCACGATGTCAAGAACAGGGATAAGCTAAGGCTGGTTAACGGTGATCTGATCGAATTCACACAGACGTACCGCCTTTGCGGACAGTGCCACGTGACACAGTACCGCGACTGGAGGGCGGGTATTCACGGCAAAAGAACGGGGCACTTCGCCAACGGGCCGAGGACGTATCAGCTCTGCGTCCATTGTCACGATCCGCATAACCCGAAATTCAAGCCGATGAAGCCTGAGCCTCCTCCTTTAAAACCCCTGGATCAGAAACATGGCTGATAAAGAAAAAAAAGTGTCGCGCCGTGAATTTCTCCGTCTTGCCGGGGCCGTCGGGCTCTCCGGCCTTACCTTCCCACTTGCATCCTGCAGTAAACAGGCACGAGAAGAATTCTTTCAGAAGCACTTCCTGGAAATGACGGAGGAGGAGAAGAAGCGAACGATCAAGAGGTTGGAGGACAACTACAGGGCAAAATTCGGAAAGCAGTTTGAGATCAGTACGAAAGGGGCAGTTCCGAATACACTGTGGGGTTACGGCCTTGATCTCTCCCGTTGCATCGGCTGCAGGAGATGTGTGTACGCCTGCGTAGAGGAGAACAATCTTTCGAGGCGTGACCCTCAGGTCCAATGGATCAGGGTACTCAGGCTGAGAAAAGGCAGTATGATCAACCTGGAGAAGGCCGATCATTACTATAACCCGCCCGAAGTACCGGAGCCTGATTTCATCTACATGCCCGTTCAGTGCCAGCAGTGTGAAAACCCCCCGTGTGTCAAGGTATGCCCGGTCCATGCCACCTGGAAAGAACCGGACGGCCTTGTCGTGGTCGACTACAACTGGTGCATCGGTTGCCGTTACTGCATGGCCGCCTGTCCGTACCGCGGCAGGGTGTTCAACTGGGCAGAACCGAAAGTGGGGAGCGACGAATGGAATACAAACGTCCATTACCTCGGGAACAGACCACGATCCAAGAACGTCGTGGATAAGTGCACGTACTGCATTCAACGGGTGAGAAGCGGCCGGTACCCGGCCTGCGTTGAGGCGTGTCCCACGGGGACAAGAAAGTTCGGAAACCTTCTCGACCCGAAGAGCGAGATACGCTACCTCATTGACAAAAAAAGGGTCTTCAGACTCAAAGAGGATCTCAACACAGAGCCCAAGTTCTATTACTTCTTTGCCGAGTAGGTGATAAGTGGAAGCGTGGCGATTCTACAAACAAACGTTAAAACTCGTAGTGTCGGGACCAAGGTCGTACTACGCCTGGTGTCTTTTACTCCTCTTCTTCATTATACTCGGGCTCAAATATTACATTCAGCAGCTCGACGAAGGTCTTATCGCCACTCATATGCGCGATGAAGTCTCCTGGGGCCTTTATATATCCAATTTTACCTACCTGGTAGGGGTAGCAGCGGCAGCCGTCCTCCTTGTGATACCCGCATACATTTACCACTTCAAACCTATAAAGGAGATCGTCGTAATCGGCGAACTGTGGGCCGCTTCTTCCATCATAATGGCCCTTCTCTTCGTTTTCGTCGATCTGGGCAGGCCCGATCGATTCTGGCACCTGATCCCTGTGGTCGGCTGGCTCGCCTTCCCACAATCGCTCCTTGCCTGGGATGTGCTGGTACTCAACGGTTATCTTCTCCTCAATATTATCGTGCCTGTTTATATTCTCGTGAAGCTCTATTACGGCAGAGAGCCCAATCCCAGGTTCGTTATTCCTTTGGTCCTGATATCGATTCCCTGGGCAGTCGGCATTCATACCGTAACCGCCTTCCTTTATAATGGTCTTGCAGCCCGGCCTTTCTGGAATGCGTCGATCCTCGCACCCCGGTTCCTGGCCAGTGCGTTCTGTTCGGGACCCGCCATGGTTATCCTTATGTTCCAGGTAATACGAAAAATCTCATCCTTCAAAATAGAGGATTCTGCCCTTTTCAAGATTGCCGAGTTGATTGCCTACGCCATGTTTCTCAACCTGTTTCTCCTAGCCGCCGAGGCCTTTAAGGAGTATTACTCGGGCACCATCCACCTGGCATCTCTTCGCTACCTTCTTCAGGGTCTGGACGGCCACAACACGCTCGTTCCGTGGATCTGGACGGCCATCTCCTTCAACCTCGCCGCCTTCTTCATCTTCCTTCTGCCGCGAACAAGAAGATGGCTCCCCACACTCAATCTTGGCTGTCTGCTGACTATCGTCGGCGTATGGATCGAAAAGGGTCCCGGTTTTGTAGTCCCCGGTTTCATCCCCGGCCCGCTGGGTGAAATGTACGAATATATGCCCAATCACGTCGAGCTTTTCGTGTCCCTGGGTATATGGGCCCTCGGTCTTCTGATCTTTACACTCTTCATGAAGGTCGCCATTCCCATCGAGGAAGGCAATTTCGTGCACACCAGGTACCAGAAGGACAAGCGTTTCTCCCCCTGACCTTTTTATCCAACTGTCGCACACCCCTCCCCTGCCCGGCTAAAAGTAAAGAGCGTGCCACGGAGTTTTACGTTGACAGACTGCTCCTATCTTTTTAGAATCAATAAAAAAGGGGGGCAGATCATGCACTATGCGTGGATCATTGCCTTTACGGGTACACTGGTTACCATTCTTGCCCACGGCTTCGGCAGAATGTCATACTCCGTGATACTACCGTCCATGAAGGACGGCCTGAACTTGACCTACACGCAATGCGGCTCCATTGCAACAGGCAATTTTATCGGCTATCTGTGCCTTGCCGTTATAGGCGGTTTTCTCGCGGCCCGCTTCGGCGTCAGGCGCGTGGTCTTCGTCTCGTTGATCGTGATCGGCGTGAGCCTTTTCCTGACGGGGTTCTCCGATTCTTTTCTTTTTGCCTTCTTTATGAGGCTTGTTACCGGCATGGGAAACGGGGGCAGCTATGTACCCATCATGGCATTGCCGGCAGCCTGGTTTATCATGAAGAAAAGGGGCCTTGCAACAGGGATTGTATCGGGCGGGATTGGGGCCGGCCTTTTCTTTTCGGGAATCCTCCTCCCCCCGGTGATCGCCGCCTTCGGAAAGGATGGATGGAGGTACGCATGGTTTACGCTCGGCGCTGTGGTCTTCGTGCTTGCCTTTGTCTGTTACTATTTCCTCAGGAATAACCCCAGGGAAAAAGGAACCACAATATACGGCGGGGAAGAGGAGGTAAAGGCAGGACCCAAGGTCACACTGTTTTCTGCATTCCGGGACGTGGTGATCGAGCCGGAAATGTGGAAGCTCGGAGTCGTCTATTTCATGTACGGGTTTTCCTACATTATCTACCTGACTTTTTTTGTCGCGTATTTGACAAAGGAAATGAACATCTCGCCGATGACTGCCGGCCGGATATTTGCCGTCCTTGGAATTTTCAGCATTTTCTGCGGCGTGCTTTACGGGTGGATATCCGATGTCCTCGGACGCAGGTACGGTTCCATGATAGCCTACCTCACACTCGCCCTCTCATATGTCATCTTCGCCTTCTGGAAAGACTATACCGGCTTCTACCTCTCTGCGGTCATATTCGGCATTGCCGCCTTTTCCGTCCCCACTATCATGGCCGCAGCTTCAGGTGACGCAGTGGGGGCGAGACTGGCCCCGGCCGGCCTTGGCTTCATCACCCTCTTTTTTGGAATAGGCCAGGCCCTCGGTCCCGCTGTAGGGGGCTGGATAAAGGATACGACCGGCCTGTTCACGAACGCCTTTATTCTTTCAGCCGCGGTCTCCCTTCTTGGGGCCTTCGGTTCTCTGATTTTGAAGAAAAAGTTCTAGGCTCCTGGCCGTCAGCCCCTTTAGGCATTATATTATCCTGTATATTTTGTCACCCGTGTTATAACCAACATAGAAAACAAACAGAGAAAGGAGGAGCGGATTATGTACGACGCGAAGGATTACTCTAAACTGATCGGCATGGAAGGTTTCAGCGAGACGTTGCTCAAAAACCATTTTACCCTCTACCAGGGGTACGTAACAAACACGAACAAGGAACTCGAGAGCCTCACCCAGATGCTCAAGGAAGACAAAGCGGCCAGCCAGGAATTCGGAGAGTTGAAGCGAAGACTGGGTTGGGAATTTGACGGTATGCGACTCCACGAATACTACTTCGAGAACCTTGGAGGCAACGGTTCGATAAACAGAAATGGCCGTCTTGCGAAGAGAATGGCCGAGGATTTCGGCAGTTACGAGGCGTGGGAAAAAGACTTCAGGGGTGTCGGCGCCATCAGGGGCATCGGCTGGGCGGCACTTTACCAGGACCCTGCAAACGGGAGGCTCATCAATTTCTGGATCAACGAACATGATGCGGGCCACATGGCGGCAGGAACGCTTGTCCTGATCATGGACGTCTTTGAGCACGCATTTATGATCGATTATGGAACGAAGCGAGCGGGATATATCGATGCGTTCTTTAAAAACATAAACTGGGAAGCGGCAGAAAACAGACTAAAATAAATCAGAAGTTGAGAAGGCAGGAAGAATAGGAAGTCGACAGAAATCCCGCTTCGAAACCCTTCTTCTCAACTTCCCGGGATCCTATGAAAAAGAACCGTCTCGCCGGCGAAAAATCACCCTACCTCCGGCACGCAGCGGACCAGCCCATCGATTGGTACCCCTGGTGCGAAGAAGCCTTCGAGGCTGCGTCCCGTGAAGGTAAACCGATCTTCCTGAGTTCGGGCGCCGCCTGGTGCCACTGGTGTCACGTTATGGCCCAGGAGTCGTTTGTGAACACCGAGATAGCGGACATTATCAATGAAAATTTTATCGCCATAAAGCTGGACCGGGACGAAAGACCCGATATAGACAGAAGATACCAGCAGGCGGCCGCGGCTTCAGGCGTCGGCGGAGGCTGGCCTCTCACAGCGTTTCTCACCCCTGACAGGAAACCGTTCTATATAGGCACCTACTTTCCCCCCAAAGATGCCTTCGGACGACCCAGCTTCGAGACGGTACTCCTGACGATCCTCAACCTTTACAAATCTAAAAGAGGCGATGTCGATGAGTATGCCGAAAAGATAACGGACGCGATCAAGAGTCGTGAAATTCCACCGGGTACGATACAGGAATCGCTGCTGGACGAGGCAGCCGGGTTGATCCTCTCCGAGTTTGATTCAAAGAACGGCGGATTTCAAAAGGCGCCTAAATTTCCGATGGCCGGCAGTCTCGATTTTCTTATGCAGCGATACGCTTTAACGGGTCACGGCGTAATCGGCCACGCGGTCAGGAAGACACTGGAGTCGATGTCGAGAGGAGGGTTTTACGATCAACTGGCGGGAGGGTTTCACCGGTACTCCGTCGATGAATCGTGGTGTATCCCCCATTTTGAAAAAATGGCAAATGATAATGCCTGGCTCCTCAGGAACTACATCGATGCTTACGCACTTTTCGGCGATGAGCATTTCAGAAAGGTCGCGGAAGGTATTATCGGCTTTGCAACACATGTCCTTGGAGATCCTGAAGGGGGCTTTTATGCCAGCCAGGACGCGGATGTAATCCCTGATGACGAAGGGGGTTACTTTACCTGGACCGAAGAGCAGGTAAGAGAGGCCCTGGACCAGGAAGAGTACCGCGTGCTTTCACTCCATTTTCTCCATCGCTGCGGGGCCATGCATCACGATCCTTCCAAGATGGTTCTCCTCACCTCGATGACCGATTCAGAGATTGCTCAACGTTTGGCAATGACAGACGAAGACGTTAAACGGGTTGTAGAGACGGGCAAGGAAAAGTTACTGGCCAGGAGGCGCGAACGCGAAGAGCCTTTTATCGACAAAACTCTTTACACGTCGCTCAATGGAATGTTTATCACTGCTTTTCTGAAGGCCTTCCGCGTGCTCGGTGATAAACAGATTGAAGACTTTGCGTTGAAAAGCCTGTCAAGAATCAGGAGAGAACGGCTCATCGATGACGAGCTTTTTCACTCGGAAGGCGTCAAGGCACTCCTCGATGACTATGTGTCCCTGATCGAGGCCCTCGTGGAAGCCTACGAAGTTACCGGGGGGAAAGCATACCTGGATCTCTCCCGTCATCTCATGGAGCGGGTCATAGAACGGTTCTGGGATGAACGGACAGGCGGCTTTTTCGAATCTGAGGAGGAACTGCTCGGGACAAGGCTTAAGAGCGTTGAGGATGTTCCCCATCCGTCCGCAAACAGCATTGCGATTATGCTCCTCGTCAAACTGTCATCCATTCTTCAGATTGACCGGTACAAAGACTATGCACGCCGGTCACTGGAGGCTTTCGTCCCGCTCTCGCGACAATTCGGGGTTCATGCCGGATATTTTTTCTCAGCCCTTGATTCCTACTATCACATTCTGCGCCTCGACTTCGAGGCACTGCCCGGTAGCGACCTTGTAAAGACGGGCATTGGCCAGGTCAAACCGTATACGGCGGTCGGCTACGGCCCGGGAATAGGCCGCGTGATCCCCTGTTTTGGCTCTACCTGTTTTGAACCGATTGACAGCGCGAATGAACTACAGCGTTTTCTGTTAACTAAGCCGTATCTGACGAAACAATCATAACTTTTCAATCGCCATACTGCTGCTAAGCGCGTTCACTATTCCCGCTCGCCGCAGGAATGTTCGGTAGTCATCCTTGTGCTGGAGAATAAAGGCAAGATGTTTGAGATTATGTTCGATCTGTTCTGAATAGAAGTCACGTTCAACACCGTAGCGACTCCTGAAATGTGATCCCATGAAAGATTTGACGTCGGAAAGGTCCCCTTCAAGCCTCTTTTGAGCAGTTTCGTGGAACTCGAAAGTGCCGGTGAACACATCTATCTCCTCTTTGTAGCCGTTCAGTTTCGCCTCTTTAAGCTCCTGAAAGAGGAGAAGCAACTTTTCCAGATAGATACGGCTGCCCATCTGCCCCATAATATCAACTGTCGCAAGCATTTTCCCGATGATACGCAGTTCTTCCGTTCTAAAGCGCACACGACTGATCTGGCACGTGAGTGCCGTACAGGAAAGCACCTTTTTAGCGTCTTCGAAGTAATCGATTGAATAACCATGTTCGAGAAAATAGTTTTCCATGAACTTTACACTTCTTTTCGGATGGTTAAGCGTGTACTTGCCCCCGGTCCCTCCCCTGTCTCCCGTTTTTTGTATATAGCCGGTATCGTGCATAAGGGCGGCCGTTAAACCGAGACCGATGTTTCTTTTTGAGATCCGAAAACCGTCTGCAGCGGCGCCGTGAAGAAGCCGGGCCATGGCAAGGACAGTGTCCATCACGTGCGTAAGGTCGTGGTACCCGGTATTGCAGGCCTTGAAGCCCGGGTAAAGGCCCGAATAGAGACTCACGATATCCTGAAAAACAGCGCCTAATCTGTTGAATCCGAATTCAGGCGCAATAAGTGTTACGATCCTTTTTACTTCATCGTACACGAGCCCCGGGCGTCTGGTGTCGATCAAATAAGGCCAGCTTACCATTCGTCTACCCATACTACTTTCTTATCACAACGGCAGAATTAATCAAGCAATAGATTCACAACGAAATTCTGGCCCTTCCAGTAGAAACGATACGAGGCCCGCATCCGTTCGTCCGGACGGCCCGATCAATATGTAGCCCGTCCGCCCGAGAGGTCAAAAACGGCCCCTGTACTGAATGATGCCTCTTCAGATGCAAGCCAGTGGACCAGGGAAGCGACTTCTTCGGGTGTTCCGATTCGTCCCATCGGGATCTTCTCGATGATATATCTCGCCTGTTGAGGAGGCAATTCATTGATAAGGCCGGTGTCAATAGTTCCGGGGGTGATGACATTCACGAGAACATTTGATTTTACCACTTCCTTGGCGAGGGCTTTCGTCAGGCCGATGACGCCGGCCTTTGCTGAGCTGTAAGGTACCATATTCGGATTGCCTTCTTTTCCCGCTATGCTCGCAACATTAACGATCCGTCCGTAACCCCTCTCGACCATGTGCGGGAGCACTGCCCGGCAACAGTAAAATACACCCGTCAGGTCAACGCCGATAACCCGGTTCCAGTGTTCATCGCTCACGTTCTGAGTCGGGGTAGCGCCTCCCCCAATACCTGCGTTGTTCACCAGGATGTCAATTCGACTGTACGTCGTGAGAACCGCATCGACCATATTCTTAACGGAATTGGAGTCAGCAACGTCACATGTGAAGGCGATTGCCTGCCCGCCTTCACGCGAAATCTCTTCGGCGGCATCCTGAGCTCCTGCAAAATTAATATCGACCACTGCCACAGACGCATGCGCTCTCACAAAGCGCTGTGCAATGGCCAAACCAATTCCCTGTGCAGCCCCCGTCACAATTGCCACACGCCCTTTCAGATCAAAAAAAGTCATATCTTCGCTCCTCTGTTCCTCAGTAATTCTCTGCAAGAACTTCGTAATGCGCCTGAGGATGGGCACACGCCGGACATGACCGGGGAGCCTCAGACCCTTCACTTATGTACCCGCAGTTCCTGCACCTCCACTTCACCGGTCCGGCCTTCTTGAAGACATCGCCTGCCTCAACGTTCTTGAGGAGCGCGAGGTATCTCCTCTCGTGCCCTGTCTCCGCTTTCGCGATTTCCCTGAAGACGGCTGCAATTTCTACAAACCCTTCCCGGTCGGCAATAGCCGCAAAATCGGGGTAGAGGGTCGACCACTCCAGGTTTTCACCTTCTGCAGCCGCTTTCAGGTTTTCTGCAGTTGTCCTTACCATCCCGGCCGGGAACGATGCCGTTATCTCAAGGTCTGACCCTTCGAGAAAGCTAAAGAAGCGTTTTGCGTGTTCTTTCTCGTTATCCGCCGTATCGGCGAAGATCCAACTTATCTGTTCGTACCCTTCCTTCTTCGCCTGCGATGAAAAATAGGTATACCGGTTCCTCGCCTGGGACTCGCCTGCAAATGCCTTGAGCAGATTCTGCTCCGTCTGCGTACCTCTGAGACCTGCCATTTCAGTACCTCCTTCAATATGGTTTTATCCCTCCCCCCGTGCCCGATTTGAATAGTCCGTTGCCGGGCTACATCAACGACAGGTGGGTGAATCTCAGGAATGATTCCTGCCGGAAAGTCAAAAAAATCTGCTATGCCTTCTTGCTGCCGCATTCCTTGCACAGGCCATAATACTCGAAGCGCATACGACGGGCCTTGAATCCGGTACACTCCTCAATAATCCGGCGCGTCTCCGGCCCATCATTTTCGAAATTCTCTATGTTTCCGCACCCTGTGCAAATCAGGTCTATATGATCGTCCATTTCGCTCTCATAACGGTTTTCCATTTCGTAGAACTCGAGTTCCTTAATCAACCCCTCTTTTTTCAGTAACCCGATGGTGTAGTAGACGGTGGAAATGCTCATGTCGGGGATCCTCTCCCGTGCCTTTTCCAGTATCTCCCGGGCACCCGGATGACTATTATGGGAGAGAATACGAATTATCTCCGTTCTTTGGGGCGTAAGCTTAACCTCTTTCCGCAGCAGTTCTTCCACAATTCTCCGATTTATCCTGTCACCGTCCACCGCGCCTTCCTTGGTCAGGAATGATTCCTGACCAAGTGTAATTCCCGGTAGTATGATTGTCAAGTTGCCGTAACCATATACGACTGACCGGACCGTCGAGATTGCCGTTTACCGTTGTTTGTTGACGTACCGGAGATCTCATCGCTCAGCACATGAAGCTGATAAAAGGACTTGGTTTGGTTGGTATCCCGGACAGGAAAGAACTGCTATACTGATAAGCAAAGTTAACCGGTACAGAGGAGGCGCAAGCTTGAAATCATTGCATCTTATCTATTTTTCACCAACAGGGACGACCCGAAAAGTTCTGGAAGCAATCGGCCGGGGACTGGCGGCCGAGCAAATCGAGCGTCTCGACCTGACTTCCCGGGAGACAAGGGCCGGAGGCATCCGGGAAATAAAGGCTGACTTCGCCATTATCGGTACTCCGGTGTACACCGGGCGGGTACCTCTGTACGCCGTCGAAGCACTGCAATCAATCAGGGCGGAAAACATCCCGGCTATTGTCGTCGTAGTATACGGCAACCGGGCGTATGAGGACGCGCTCCTAGAATTGACCGATACCGCTAAAAACGCCGGGTTTACCCCTGTTGCGGCTGCGTCTTTTGTGGGCGAGCATTCATTTTCGACAGACGCTGCCCCCATAGCGAGAGGAAGGCCTGATCGCGAGGACCTCGAGGAAGCCAGGGCCTTTGGTGAAATGGTCAGGGATAGGATAGGTAAGGGCTTGTCGCATCATGAGGATGCCCCTCTTGAGGTCCCCGGCAACTTTCCTTACCGGGACAGAAATCCCTCACCACCGCCGCCTCACACAGATGCCGGGTATTGTATGAAATGCGGCAGGTGCGCGGATGTCTGCCCGACAGCGGCAATTACCTTGAAGGACGAAACGGTGGTCACCGAGACAACAAAGTGCATATCGTGCTGCGCGTGCGTAAAGAACTGTCCGAGCGGCGCCCGGCGAGTAGATCCGGTGCTGGCGGAACGGGCAAAGAAGATAGGTGCCGCCTGCAGCGATCGAAAAAAGCCGGAGCTCTTCACACTATAAGCCGAGTGCCTTATTTGCGCCACGCTTATGAAGTGGGAGTTATGCAGTCTACCTGACTGCGTGATGATTCAACCTCACCCGACTGTCATGAACAATAGTGAGTCTCCCTCATTAAGGGGGATATCCATACGCTCGCCGTACATTAGAAATGTCCTGTCATTGAGCACGACACGCAGTTCCATGTCAACGTCTCCATTCTGGTCTAAAAGGGCCTTTTTCAAAGGAGCGCCGTATTTCCTGACAAGATCGTTTACGCAGTCACCCACCGTTATTCCGGAAAACTCCACATCCAGCTCTTTTCGTTTGTTCATGACCTTATAAAGTTGCGGCAGTCCCCGAAACTTCACTTGAACTCTCATTCTCACCTTCCCGTTAATTTTTATGACACATTCCGCATCAGTTAACCGGGTGTTCGTAACTCTGCTGCCCTTCTATTTCCTTACCATACTTTTGCACGGAAAACATGGCCGCCGGAGACGAAGGATTCGTGAGGCACACGGGACAGGGGCGCATGTTCTGGCCGTCGGCTGTCCCAAATGCCTTGTAATGCTTGAAGACGCTGTGAAGGCAGAAGGGCTCGAGAACAAACTCCGGGTACGCGATATCGCTGAAATCGTGGCAGAGGCCTGCTAAGTGATAAGTTCAGTCTAACAGCCGCTGATGATACTGGAGTTCAGTGTGATGAAGAAGGCATTCTGCATGGACGCAGGTTATGGTTTAATGGCGTAATGCTTCGATGAAGCACTGTTGTTGGAAGTTCCTCCCGTCCATCGATCAGGCCAAACAACGAGGAACACAGTCGTACTCGATTCCTGCCCGGCCGCCATTATATAACGGAAAATTTACTTTCCGGACGGCTGGTGTTCCTGCTTCTTGGTGCCGGTCTTTTCTGGCACGATTCTTGATAGACAAACTTATCATGATTTATTGTTTTCTCCCCGGGCAAACTTCAGTGAGGCTGAAGAGGTTCTCGGATGCCTAACTGTTGTGGGGTGCACCGCAGGGGAGGAGGAGGTTTTATGCCCGGACGTGATGGAACAGGACCAAGGGGGTCAGGCCCCATGACAGGAAAAGGAGGGGAAGGTAAAGCAATGAAATCCTGGATTGCCTTCTGGAACATTTTGATGAAGGACATGGGTAACTACTATCTGAAGCCGCCGAACATCAGCTGGGGCTTGATTTTTCCCGTGGCCTGGACCCTCAT
>Ga0351966_1124_pt1 | contig 22304 bp, 25 predicted proteins | sample TotcelT113001K14_FD_206840 | JGI IMG/M metagenome (GOLD analysis project Ga0351966, IMG submission 206840) | Enriched cells from coal bed in the Powder River Basin, Montana, United States - Total cells T11 rep3 HSBNCT.T11.300.1.K14 ... | reverse complement strand
CTCCACGTACATGTCGTATTCATAGGCAAGGCAGCACATAAGCCGGCCGCAGACTCCGGAAATTTTCGATGGGTTCAATTGGAGATTCTGTTCTTTCATCATTTTGATGGAGACAATCGAGAAGGTGTTTAAGAATCTTTTGCAGCACACGACGTTGCCGCAATTGCCCAGTCCGCCTATTATCTTTGCTTCGTCTCTAACGCCGACCTGCCGCATCTCGATCCTGACCTTGAACTCTTTCGCCAGTTCCTTAACCAGCTCTCTGAAATCGACGCGGTCCTCCGAAAAGAAGTAGAAGAGAAGCTTTGAACCCCCGAAAAGGTATTCTGCCCGGAGTAGTTTCATCGGGAGTTTGATCTCCTCTATTTTGCGCTTACAGATTTTGTAGGCGTATGCTTCTCTTTCCTTTAAGGCCATAAAAGCGGAAACATCTTCCGGAGTTGCCTTTCTCAAGATTTTTCGCAATCCTTCCTTCGAAGTTTCTCCCGGTTCTGAAGTGACAACGCCCAGGCATTCCCCTTTGTCGAGTTCGCAGACCGCCCAGTCTCCTATTTTTATCTCTTCACCGGTCTCAAGCTCGACCGTGCCGGTAAATCGGTCAAATTTCACCTTGCAGGATTTCATGCCCGCACCATAAGATCAATCATAAGATTTTCTATTGCCAGCCACCTGTTGACATTGTAACGCATCGTTTTTGCAGCCTCATAAATTCTTGCCAGGCAGCCTTGTACCCGGTCGGACCCGTCCCAATTGTTCGTCTGAATGATATCAGCCAGGTCCTGATTGATTATTCCCGTTATGTCTCCACTGTGCGAGCACCACCATATATCTCGAAAAAAAGAAAGGAGAAACGAAAGGTACTGAGTCTCACGCCCTCCTCTTGTGATTTGTTCTGCCACTGAAGTAGCAGCCGTAAAGCTTTTCTTTTTCCCCGTCACCACTTCCGCTATGGGCCGCCTCAGCTCGAAATTGCCTTCGTTTATCCAGAAGAGGCCGGTAGCAATGCTTCCAGCCGCAATAGAAGAGAAGAGCGCTGACTTTTTATCCCCGATCCCGCACGATGTTTCAAAATATGTGCGGAGTGCGGTCGTGTTGAGAGGCCCGAAGCAAAGGCGCATACATCGTGACCTTACGGTCAGCGGAATAGCCTGCTCCTCTCCGGTAACGAGGATGAACAGGTTGGATGGCGGCGGCTCTTCAAGTGTTTTGAGAAGCGCGTTTCCCGCTTCACGGGTCATCAATTCCGCGTTATCTATCAGGATGCCCCGGAGAGGCGCCTCGAAAGGCGGTTGGTGCACCTCCTTCCTCACTGAGCGCAACTCGTCTATCTTTATCGAACTCTCTCCGGCGACTGTTACTAAATCGGGATGTGTCCCGGCAGTCAGGCTCCGGCAAGCATGGCACATGCCACACGCATTCCGCTTCTCGCAGAAAATATTTCTTAATAATTCAAAGGCGATCAGGCGCTTTCCAATGCCCCGCGGCCCTGAAAACAGTAAGGCATGCGGCAGCCTTCCCTTCTTTACCAGGATGGAAAGAATATCTTTTTGACGCTCATGGCCGGCAATGCCCTTAAACTCCATGGCTCTCCACCAGTTTTTCGACCTTTTCCCTGATGATCTTATGGATGAATTCGACATCCTGTCTGGCATTCACTATGAAAAACCGTTTGGCGTCCTCACGCGCCAGTTCCAAATAACCACGCCTTATCTCTTCATGGAAGGATATCTCCTCCTTCTCGAAGCGGTCTGCCTGCCGGTCCGGTCGAATCTTTCTTTGCAGCCCCGTTTCTACGTCACAGTCGAGGAGAATCGTTAGATTGGGCCTTATCCCTTTTGTTACGAGCCGGTTCAGGGTGGCAATGATGCCGGGATCCATTTGTCGCCCGTATCCCTGATAGGCATACGTGGCATCCACAAACCTGTCGCACAGAACTACCTTGCCCTCGGCAAGGGACGGCATAATCACCTCTTCAACGTGTTGATTTCGTATTGCCATAAAAATAAGCAGTTCTGAAAGGGGAAGTATTTCAAGGTTCTTCTGGAGAAGTATTTTGCGGAGGGCCTCACCGAGTGCGGTCCCGCCCGGCTCTCGCGTTTTTACGACGACATTTCCTTTATCTTTCAAGTAATTACAGAGAAGATTTATTTGCGTCGTTTTTCCGCAGCCTTCTATCCCTTCAAAAGTTATGAGCATTCTCGCACCTACTTGGAAACCCTCGTGATGTACTGACCCGACCTGGTATCGATCTTTATAATGTCACCCTCTTCAACGAAGAGCGGCACCTGCACTACGTATCCTGATTCGAGCTCTGCCGGTTTAGTAGCATTTTGTGCAGTATCCCCTTTGATTCCAGGCTCTGTTTTGGCTATCGCGATATCGACGAAATTCGGCAGTTCAACCCCGATGGCCTTCCCTTTATAAAAGGAAACGTTTATGGTCAACCCTTCCTTGACATAGTTTCGTGCATCACCAAGGTTTTCCTCTTCTATGAAAAGTTGATCGTATGTGTTTACATCCATGAAGTAGTAATTTTCCCCTTCTGCGTACATATACTGCATCTGCTTCTCTTCCATCTCCGGGATTTCAACCTTGTCTCCCGATCTAAACGTCCTGTCGAGTACATTCCCGGAGAGAAGGCTTTTGACCCTGGTTCTCACAAAAGCGCCACCCTTTCCGGGCTTCACGTGCTGGAAGTCGACAATGGTAAACGGCTCATTGTCGAGCAGGATCTTCAGCCCCTTTCTAAACTCCGACGTCGATGCCATCATGGTGAACCCCCCTGTTTCTCAAATAAATCCTTTCTTAAATGCGTCAGAACCTCTCCCCCGTTTTCAGTCACGAGGACCATGTCCTCAAGTCTCACACCGCCCAGGTGAGGAATATAGACACCGGGCTCGATGGTGATAACCATGTTCTCTTCAAGCAGCCCCTCTGAGCGCATCGTGATTGCCGGAGATTCATGAACGGCAACACCGACGCCGTGACCGGTACCATGGCGGAAAAACTCTCCATAGCCGCTTTCCTCTACGAAACCCCTCACGATCATATCCAGGTCCCGCACGCCCAGTCCCGCCTTCACAGCATCGAGCCCCTTCTGCTTGGCGTCATGTACGACGGAATAGATCTTTTTGATCTCCTGGCTTATTTCGCCGAGTGCCAGAGTGCATGTCTCGTCGGTACAGTAGCCGTCCATCCGACAACCGAAATCTATTATCACCGCTTCCCCTTGCTCCAAAACTTTATCACTCGGATGCGCATGCGGAAGGGCGGCTCTTGGGCCTGAAGCAACGATTGTTTCAAAGGAAGGCCCATCGGCGCCCAGCCTCCGCATCTCATAATCGAGCTCATTGGCTATATCCTTTTCTGTCCTTCCCGGGACTATTTTTTCGTAAACAGCGGTGAAGGCCTGTGTAGCTATTGTAATAGCGCGCTTCATGGTTAGAATCTCATCCGGTTCCTTGCATCTCCTGATCGACTCGATGTCGTCGATGATCGGGATGAAGTCTATATCTGCGCCGACTTCTGTCCAGAGACGGTACGTCTCAAAAGTGGTGTGGTAGCTGTCAAAGCCCGCTCGTGTTATGCCGTATCTGAGAAAAAGGGTGTCGAGCATTTGATCCTTGCCCCTGCTTTCGAGGACGATCAGATCCCTTGCCGCCTCCTGGGCCGCAGTGATGTATCTGCTGTCAGTCAGAAGCACTACGTCGCCTTTGGTGACCAGCAATGTTCCCTCTGAGCCCCTAAAACCGGTGAGGTAGAATATGTTGTCCATCCCTTTAATGAGACAGGCGTGCAAATTGTTACGGTCGAGAATTTCGAGTATTCTATTTAGGCGATTCTCTCTCATCGCGCTTTTCTTCCACTTTCTTTAACAGCAGTGACAGCAATTTCAGTTTTTTCTTGTCCGGCGTTTCCGATGACAGCAGCGAAAGCCTGCTCTTATAAAAGGCATTGTCGAGATCCTTCGCAAGCAGTTTTTCGTATATCTCCCTGGCCTTGTCAAAGTGCCCTTGCCGAATATAGATCTCAGCGAGGGTTGAAGACAGGATACGCAACTTTTCGATCGCCATACACCGTGGTCCTGCAACAGAATCAAGCACAGCCCGACAGCCTGTTTTGCCGAATAATATAGCACAAAAACCTTGATTGGTGGAATAAATGGCGCACTCCGCCGTCTGCCGGTCGTTTGACCGGCAGTGCTTGCCGAAAAAAACGGTTGACTAACAAAGACACGGGGTATATAAAGAGCCTTAAAACGAAACAGGGAGGGAAAGCGATGTTCGGTAAAATACTCGTGCCTGTGGATTTTTCTGAATATACGGATGATATATTGCGCTGCGCAGCGGAAATCGCCCGGAAATTCGGCTCATCCGTGCATCTGCTGCATGTGATCCCGAATATGGACTATTTTACCCCCTACGAGTCCTTCATGGCTGCGGAGAACATGGTAGAGGTTCAAAAAAGCATAGAGGGGGAGGTCGAAAAAGACTTGCAGGAGGTAGCGGACAAGTTGACCGATGTTCCACTCACAAAGATAGTACGAACAGGCGTGGCATGGGCTGAAGTGACAGATTACGTGAGAACGGAAGGCATAGAGCTGGTAGTTATGGGAACTCATGGAAGAGGCGGCATCGAGCACATCCTTATAGGGAGTGTAGCGGAAAAGGTCATTCGGAAATCACCCTGCCCGGTACTTACTATCCGACCAACCGCGAAGCAGCTGTGAATCAGCAATAAGACCGGGAACCGTTACGGGACCTGCCCGAGAAGTGGGCCCTAAACATCGAAATGGAAATGGATGTGGTTCAACCCGCCCGCGGCAGACGTCTTGCTGCTGTCGACGTGGCGCCGAATAAGGAACCCCGAAAGCAGAACGGAACACTGATCGTCAAGCAGTTGATCCGGCGAAAGAGCGGTATCGGGAAAGATCATCGCCTTTCCGCTGTAAGAGAAGTCGATATCCATATTAAATTCATCGAAGCTGCAGCGAAACTCAATCGGTTGACCCGAGAGATCGAGTTGAGTGGCGGCTTCAAGGAACTCGTTGATAACTGAAGCAGCCCGAAAAATCACGTCTCTCGGGGCTCCCCATCGTGCTCCCTGGTTTTCGAAATAGGCGAACACCGTCTCTGAAGAATCGTGACCGGGCACCAGCGTGACGCGGGCCGACTTTGAAATCCCGATCCGGAAGAAGAGATTGAGAATAACAGCACTTAGCGTTGCAAGAGAAAGGGATGAGAGAAAGAACGGTTTGATGAAAGGATGGGCGTTTGCGTACAGGTCACCGACAAATTCGACGCTCAGACCGAAAACCATGGAAATACCGATAACGAACGTTTTTCTTGCGTCGAGCAGTCTGGACATAACGATCTGAATTCCGGCGAGGATCATAAAGCTTGCAGCGAAGATAAGACACGCCCCCATAACGGGCCCCGGCATCACTACAAACACAAGCGAAAGCTTCGGGAGAAAGGCTATGCAAATGAGGATCGCACCTATGGCGTAGGCCACTGCCCGGCTCGCGGCCCCTGTTGCAACAGACAGACTTACATTGCTCGATGATACCGATTGTCCTAGAGCGCCCAACATCCCCGACAACAAGTTGCCCACGGAACAGGCAAGCATGCCCCTGCTGATTGATTGCATGTCGGGTCTCTTCCAATCGGCATCGTTGATCTTTTGGCACATGGTAAGATCGCCCATGGTTTTGAGAGCTGAAGAGAGTGTTGCGACCAGAAAAGGGATGAGCAGGACGACATCGAAAGAAAGGCCATATGAGCCGAATGAGGGCAACGTGAAAAAGGGAGCGGCAGACAATTGGGCAAGCTCTTCGGCGCCGAAAAGACCGGCGGCTGCTGCAGAGGCGTAACCGACGGCAAGCCCCATCAGAACGCAATACAGCCGTATCCTGCCCTTGCCCCAGACATTGAAGCCGGACATGGCAAACAGGGTGATAAGGCCGACTATGACCGCAGTTGCATTGGGCATATCGTGGAGACTGTCGACGCCTGCGAATCGTCGGACGGCAGTCGGGATGAGGTCAATACCTACCATCATGACGATGGTACCAGTCACCTCGGGAGGAAATACGGCGCGCAATTTGGGTACGAGACGGGAAAAGATTGCTTCAAAGACGCCACTTACGGCAGTCATGCCGAAGATTAAAGACAAACCTCCTGTCTTTCCGGCAAGTAACGACGCAGAGAGAAAGGCTGGACCGTTGACGAGAGGACAGAGATAGCCCGACCCGACAGGACCGCCTTTAAGGGCTTGAAGTATAGTCGTGATCCCCGTTGCTATCATTGCCATTGAGATAAGGCCTCGCGCCTGGTCTGCAGTCCCTCCGATAGCATCGACAATAATGACTGGAAATATGAACGCAATAGAAAGAATGAATATATGCTGTACGCCCAGGGCGAAAAGAATACCCCACCCCGGCTTTTCGTTCACACCGTAAATAAGATTAGGCGGCTTCCTTGGCTGTCGCATGTTCTGCTTTTAAAGGATTCGGTTATGCCTCGGCATCCTATCGTCGATATGGACGCGATGTCAAGAAATAGTTACTTATTCCGGACGGGTTACCGGAGGACAGAAGGCGAGAGGTATTGGTATTGCTGCGTATTCCGATGAAGTCGGTTCGAGATTAACCCCCCAGGGTAATCTCCTGTTCGTTGTACCACTTTAAGGCCTGGAAGAAGTGGTCCGGTTTGAAATCCGGCCAGTAATCATCGATCACATAAAAGTCTGCGTAAATAGACTGGACAGGCAGGAACCCGCTTAAACGCCTCCTCCCTCCCCATCGGATAATGAGATCCACCATAGAAATGTCCGACGATTTTACGTGGTTCAGCACGTTCTTCTTTCCAGGGCCTCCCCCTTTTATGTGGTTCAAATCCCATTCCCACCCATAGTTTACGAGAAAGTTCACTTTCATTCCTCCCCGACCGAACACCTGCCGGGTCCTGAATGGAAGCAGGGCTGCGGGAAACATCGGCGAATCACTGTTTCCGATCACCAGCAAAGCCGCGTCTTCCTTTGAAAGGATCTCAACGGCCTCGATACAAGCCTGAGTAAACGCCCTTCTTTGCTTTGGAGGTCTTTTTGTGTTGTCGGTAGTAAAACCGTAAAATGTGATTTCCTTGATTCCAGCTTCCTGACAGAGTTTGAAAAGTACTATTCCCGGGGCAAGTCCCGGTCGGTATCCCTTTTCTTTAGACATGCCCCGGGATTCTGCCCACCTTCTGTTTCCATCCGGGATAACGGCAATATGTTCAGGCAGCCTCATTGCGTTTCCATATTAAAAAGTGACGTCTTTAAAACAAATATTGCGATTATCATACAGGGTGTCAAGCGTTTAAGAAAAGCCTCTACCGGGGAAGATCTATGAAGGTGACGGGTGAAAAACCCAAGCGGAAGGTGCGCTATATATAATACATGAGGTGCTTGTCGACAACGCGCTCGATGCCCTTCGCCTGCGCATCCTTGCAGAGGTCTTCAAGGGTAACGGAATCGAGATAACTCATGAGCCGATCGGATGCTTCCTTCCAAACGTCCCGAACGGCGCATTCCCTCATTTTATCGCAGGTTTTACCTGGATTTTTACGGGACCCCGCGCAAAAGACCAGGTGAACGGTACCTTCGGTGGCCCTTACTATCTCCCCGACCGTGATCTCGTCGAGTTTCTTTGCCAGATAGTATCCCCCTGAAGGTCCCCTGATGCTTCTTATGATTCCGGCGCGTTTGAGCTTCTGAAAGATCTGTTCGATGTACCTCGGAGAGATACCCTGGCGGGCAGATATATCCTTCACTTGCGTAGAGAGACCGGCAGAATGATAGGCGATGTCAAAAAGGGCGCGTAACCCGTACCTGCTTTGTGTCGACAACTTCACAGTGAATAGATTAGATTGTTCTACTTTTTCTGTCAAGTATATCTAGATACTTTAGAAAGTTGATATGCGTCAAATAATTTCCGGTGGGCAGCATATGCTCACCGGAAATTATGCCCTGCAGTCGGACAGCCTTTTTCGAGCAGATAAGAGTACAGTTCTTTTACATGCCTTATCTGGACAACTTCTGCCCCGGGGACGGCTTCCACTCCTCTTGGACAAAATATCTTCTTCAGCCGGAGCCTTTCACATTCCTTCACTCTCATCTCCGTGTTGACGATCCTCCGGACTTCGCCGGTCAGCCCTATTTCTCCAAAAAAAGCTGCGTCTCCCCACCCGGCGTCCTGACGGCTTGAAAGAACGGAGGCTGCGATAGAGAGGTCGACGCCCGGTTCCGTCACCTTTATACCGCCCGTGACATTTACATATATGTCTCGGTCAAAAAAGGGAAGGCCGAGAGATTTTTCCAGTACGGCTACCAGGATGAATAGCTTGTTGACGTCATAACCGATCGACAATTTTTTCGGAAAGGAAAAACTGGTTTTCGGGCAGATCGCCTGGACCTCGATAAGGAGCGGCCTGGAACCTGTCACATAGGGGAAAAGCGTACTTCCCGACCCGACCTGGCTGCGCTCGGAGAGGAAGAAAAGGGAGGGTTCAACGCTCATCAGACCTTCCTTCTTCATTTCAAACAGGCCGAGCTCATCGACGGGTCCATACCTGTTCTTGATGGCCCGCAGCATCCTGTAGGGCAGCATCCTGTCGCCCTCGAAATAGAGCACTGTATCGACCATATGCTCAAGAATTTTGGGACCGGCGATGGCGCCTTCCTTGGTCACATGTCCGACAAAAACATGCGTGATTTCGCGCTGCTTCATTTCCCTGATCAGCCTGGAGCTCACATCTCTGATCTGGCTCATGCTCCCCGGTAGGAATGACAACCTGGAATTGTAGATGGATTGTATGGAATCGATGATTACCAGGGCATAAGTTTTTTGCTGTATGGCAGACACAATGTCAGACAGTTGACTGGTAACGAGTATGGAGAACCTGCCTTTTATCCCCAGACGCTTTTTCCTCCCCGCAAGCTGCTTTACCGATTCTTCTCCAGATACGTACAGCACTTCGAATCCGAGTTCAACCATGCGCGAAGCGAGGGCAAAAGAGAGAGTCGTTTTTCCTATACCTGGGTCTCCGCCGAGCAGTATAGATGAACCTACGGTGAGTCCGCCGCCGAAGACCCGGTCCATCTCCTCGACACCCAATGTTATTCGCTCCTCTGTTACGTCGTCGTCTCCTATCTCGACCGGCTGTTCCCTGCCCGGGCTTTCCTGCGTCTCAATTTTCAGTTCTTTTATGGTATCCCATCCTGCACACCGCGGGCATTTGCCCATCCACTTAAAGCTTTCGTAACCGCAGGCCTCACACATGAAGACTGTCTGCTGTTTAGCCATTTATCTCCCTGCCGACGTTCATTTTAAGGAAGGATGCTGCGTAGCGAAGGATTCGTATAACCCACTCCCTGGTAAATGGCAGCTCGGTGGGCGACACCTCGAGGCTTATGCTGCCCTCATAGCCGACTGCCCTCATCGTGTTGAGCAGCCGCACTATCGGAAGCTTCCCGCCACCCACAAAAAGATGGCTTTCTGGAGAAGCGTAATCGCTGAGGTGTACGTGCAGAAGCCTGCGTGTCCTGAAAAACTCGAGGAAGGCATGAACGATGTCGTGGTCAAAGGTCGCCATATGGGTCGTATCAAAAGTAAAATGAAGGTTTCTTGCAAGACCGAATCTCAGCGCTTCCGTGTGATCGTTGAGGAGGTACGGCGCGAGCTTTATGCTTTTACCCATAAGGGGCATGTTCTCGAGGGCGAGGGCCACATCTTCACAACCGAGTTCCTTTTGAAAATCCTTTACGTGCCTGAACCATTTAAGAAAGTTGATTTCCAGATGAAACCAGGAAGGGGGATGCAAATTTACAACCGGAATTCGAAGATCTTTAGCAACCTCCACGCTCCTTATGATTGCTTCGACCTGATTGCCCCAGGACGGGAGCTTGAGAAACGGAACGTGAAGTGCATAAATCGGAAGAACCTGGCTGCATTCGTGAAGTATCTCCCTGCACTGCCGATAGTCCAGATGCCTGTTTACGACAACATCACACCCGTCAAAACCCGTCTCCTTTGCGATCTGAAAAATGTCATCAAGCGGCAAGTAATAGAGCGAACCGGTTGAAAACAGAATTTTCATATGATGGTGATGCTTTCATCTGCGTCAGAGAGGATCCTGTACCCGTCTTTTCCCATCAAGACCGTGTTCTCGATACCGCTTGCCCCTTTCCCTGGGAACACCATTTTCGGCTCTATCGCAAATGTCATGCCTTCCTCTATCGGATAATCATGCCGCGGAGCTAAAAAAGGAAGTTCGCTTAGCTCAATCCCTATGCCGTGGCCCAGGAAATTAACCTTGTGGTGATCGTATCCGAGGTAATACGGACCAAGCCCCGATTCATCTGCAAGTTGTTGAGAGTAGCGAAAGAGGTCAGATGCCAATGCGCCCTGAAGCGCCCGATCAAGCACTCGATACTGTATTTCCTTGCAGACCTCGTACGCCCTGACGAACTCTTCCGGCATGTGACCGATGGCGTACATCCTTGTCAGGTCCATATGGTAGCCGTGATAATTTATGCCGAAATCGATAAGGATGGGCTCCCCCATTCGTATCCTCTTCATGCTTGCTCCTACAGGAAACGCAGGGGAAAGCCCGAGGCCCCCCATAGGGGAATCCGACTGGCTGACGATGCTTCCTGTCCTGCCGCTCAATATATGCCAGGTGTAGGGCTCGTAGTTGAGTGAGCGCATACGAAGGAGGCCCTCATGACCGAGCGATTTTGCGTGGCTTTCCATTATGCCGCCCAGTTCGATCTCCCGCATCCCCTCACGGAGGATCTCGGGAATCTTACCGTACACTTTTTTCGAGATTACCGCCGCTTTCTCCATTAAGCGTATTTCGTAGGGAGATTTCTTTTTTCTGAGCGCCTTTGTGAGAGGTGAAACGTCGACAAATTGGGCGTCGCCCAACAGGGCCTTATACTTGATAACCTGGTTATAGGGAATGACGTCAAGCTGAAGCCCGATCCTTTTCATGCCCCGCACGTAGGGTTTTATTTCTTCCAATGATTCCATCGGGATCACTTGCTGCAAGGGCGACTCTCTCCTAGCTCTCTTCAGCTCCCTCTTGACAAAGAGTGTAGCTTCTCCGTCAAGAGGGACAAAAAGAAAACCGTCCTGCATCGTGCCTGACAAGTAATAGTAGTCGATCTTATAATGAAAAAAGGCCCCTTCGAGAGAGGCCTCTTTGATTAACGGTCTTAACCTGTCTATTCTATCCTTGATTTCTTCTTTCGGGACGAACATCATAGCCGGATTTACTCATCCTTCCACACTGGTTTTCTCTTTTCCATGAATGCGCTGATCCCTTCCTTGGCGTCTTTTGTAGTCATGCAGCCGTTCAAGTACAGGAGTTCGGATGCCCTGAGGGCCTGGGCGAAATCGAGACTGAGACCGGCTTTGATTGCCCTTTTTGTCCATATGCTCACGGATCTGCTCTTGTTCATCAGATCAGACAGGAACTTGTCTACCCCCTCCCTGAAGTTCTCGACGGGAAGCACGGTGTTTACCAGTCCTATTGCCTCCGCCTCCCTGGCACTGATCATCTTTCCCGTAAGCACGAGTTCATAGGTCTTTTTTAAACCGATAATCTTCGGAAACCAGGCGGCAGCCACAGGCGGGAAGACCCCGACAGCAATTTCCGGCTGGCCGATCCTCGATTTCTCGGAGGCGACGACCATATCGCAGAAAGCGATCACCTCGCATCCGCCGCCAAGCGCTACACCATTCACTATCCCGACGATCGGCACATCGATCTCGACCATATGTCGAAACATCCGGTGAAAAGTATCGATCATCTCGTCCACTTTGTCTTCGGTGTGATCAGCCACGTCAACACCGCTTGAAAATGCCTTTTCCCCGGCATGATCAAAGACAAGGAGTTGAACAGATTTATCCTGCTTAACATCGATGAGACATTCGTTGATCTCATTCATCATGACGATAGTAATCCAATTGAGCGGAGGGGTATTGAGGGTGATCGTTGCCACTTTATTCTTCTTTTCGTAGTTGATCCATTGATAAGCCATCTGAATCCTCCTTCTTCAGGTATTATAACCTCTTCTTTTTATCACAATTTCCCCCGGTACTTCCAGCAGTTTCTCGTAAAGTTGTCCTTTTGCCGTCCCGAGTTTTTACAAACAAAAAAGGGGGCTCGGAAGCCCCCTTTTTTGTTTCGAATATGCTACTTGCTCTGGGGTTTGCCCAGGATCTGTTCCATGTAGGCCTCGTCGTTCAATGCACCCTGCGCGATGAGCTGGCGGTTCTTGATGAAGTCGATCGTATCCTTGCCGGTGATCTTCTTCGTGTTGAAGGCGCCGAAGCCAAGGAATGCCTCGCCCATCATGTTTGTTGCCAGCCAGTACCTGTGGTCGTTCTTCATGGTATCCCAGAAGAACTTCTTCTTCTGCCTGATGCCGTCTATTGATTTCATGAGGCAGCCCGGGAAAAGGTTCGCGAAGGTCCAGCAGATCCGGTTGACTTCAGCATCCATCAGAGCGAAGTCGAACTCGCCCTTCTGTATCTTTTCGTTTACCCAGCCCCTTGCCTGTTTAAACTCATCACCGGCCTTGTACTCGCCGTACACGATCTCGCCGTTGTCGATGAATTTGTCAGTAATCACCTGGGGGTTTCTAAGCCAGTTGCCCTTGTCGTCCTTCAGCACCGGGAAAGCCTTTGTCAAAAGACCTTTCCACCACATTTTGTACGCTGTCCACATTTCGCAGCTCACGCAGCTCCACATCGCATCCTCTATGCTGAAGTAGTGAGGAAGGAAGTCGGAGGCGCCGCCGACAGGGGCTGAACCGTGCCTCGGGCCTGCCTGACCGAAAATCGCGAGGTCCGAAGTCAGCGTCAGGTCGCATGCCGTACCGATTTCCTGGCCGCCGGCAACCCTCATACCGTTGACCCGGCAGATGACCGGCTTCTTGCACATAAGTATGGAGTCTACCATGTTGTTGAAAAGTTCCATGTACGCGCCGTATTCTTCCGGCCGCATGCTGTAATATTCGGAATACTCTTTCGTGTTGCCGCCCGTACAGAAGGCGTTTGCGCCCGTGCCCGTGAAAACGACTGCGACAACCTCGCGGTCGGTCGAGGAGTTCTCGAAACCGGCGATTACACCCTTAACCATCTCCGTCGTATAGGAGTTGTACTGCGACGGGTTATTCAGCCGAATCCATGCAACGTAAAGTCCGGGAACTACATTGCCTTTCGGGTCCGTCAGGGGTTTCTTTTCGTACACGGTACAGGGCGCATCGGTGCCCCAATTTTCCGCGCCGTGCCTGCTGTGATCCTTCATTTCGTGCTCTCTTGGCATCCAACTAAGTGACATAGTTTCCTCCTGAATATTTAATAGTTTTTCAAAAATCTGGTTTCAGAACAACTCTTTTTGCTGGAGACCCTGCCTTGTGGATCTCGTCGAATGTCGCAGCAATTGTGCTCATGGGTCGCACTTCGACAAACGGGTCGATGACTATTTTCTTGCTCAACACCATATCAAGGACGATCGGGTAGTACTCGGGCAGACAGCCCCAGGTCCCGATAATCTCAGCATCGAATGCCATCAGTTTCGACATCATGTACTCGCTTTTCGCGAGGCCGAAGCCAACCATAACCACTTTGCCGACGAAGGAGAGAAGATCGAGTGCGAGATCCTGTCCGGCTTTTGTCCCGGTTACCTCAAAGATCTTCCAGCCGGTATTGGGAAGGCCCTTGCTCTTGCAGTAGCTTCTCCATTCTCCGACAACATCCTTGTTTGCCTTGTCGACTGTACTGATCACGTGATCGCAGCCGTATTGAAGCGCACGCTGCAGCTTTTCCGGGTTTCTTGCGATACCGATCACCGTTTTTGCGCCGAGCGCCTTCAGCGTCTGGGCCATGTATACGCCCACGCCGCCCGTTGCGCCGATAACGATAACGTTGTCACCGGGCTGCAGATCGGCCCTCTTCGTTGCCTGATAAGGCGTTGTTACTGCGTCGGCAATTACCGACAACTGTTCGAGTTGATATCCGTCTCTTTTTGATACAAGACAAAGATCAATGGACGGTACGGGTATGTGACTCGAAAAACCACCGTAAATCCCGAGACTGTTTCCCGGCATTTTCTGGGCCAGGCACCTGTTGCCGCGACCTGTTTTGCATAACGCGCACTGCCGGCACGGCATTACGGCAGGTATAATCACTTCTTTGCCGAGCCAGGCGGCATCGCCTGCTACAACGGTTCCGCTGATCTCGTGACCAAGGGTCAGGGGGGGCTTGCTGACAGTGGGAACACCGTCATAGAAATAGCCGAGGTCTGTGTGACAGACACCACATCCAGAAACCTCAACAAGCACTTCGCCGTCTTTAAGCTGAGGAACAGGTATCTCGGTCTTCTCGATCTTTCCCTGTGTCACTTCCCCCGTCTCTCTGTTTTTTGACCATGGCTGCACCATCTGCCACGTCTTTATTACGTTTGGTACCTCTGCCATTCAACACCTCCAAAAAAATTTTTGTTTCGACTTAATATCTTCTCACCCCCCATTCTTACGTCATTCCGTAGCCACCATCCACGGGCAGAACCTGTCCCGTAATATACCGAGCATCGTCCGAGGAAAAGAACACAAAAGCGGGCGCAACATCCTCGGGTTCCGCATACTTATTGAGAAGAATGCGTCTCAGATATATTTCCCTCATCTTTTCATCCTGCTGAAGCGTAGTGGTCATCTCTGTGGTAACAATGCCGAGCGAGATGCAGTTACAGGTGACGTTAAAACGGGCCAACTCCCTAGCTGCCGATTTTGTCAGGGTTACGACCCCGCCCTTCGCTGCTGCATAATGAATCTGCCCCGTCGTACCGACCATCCCGGCGACCGAGGTGACATTGACTATGCGGCCGTACTTTTTTTCCATGAAATATTTCGAAGCAGCCTTGATCATGTGCCATGGGCCCTTCATCTGGATGTTTACAACCTCATCCCAAACTTCATCCGTCAGTTTGTGAAGCATAGCCGGCTTCGATATCCCTGCATTGTTGATAAGGATATCGACCGAGCCCAGGTTCTGCGCACAGGTGTCAGCAATCCTCTGGGCGTCTTCCCATTTCGCCACATCGCCCTGCACCGCAACAGCCTTTCTACCCAGGTCCTGTATTATCTTTACAACTTCTTCGGCCGGCTGCTGGCGGCCTGCGTAGTTGACTGCCACATTCGCGCCTTCCGCGGCCAGGGCGAGGCTGATTGCCCTTCCTACCCCTCGTCCGCCTCCGGTTACAATAGCACTCTTCCCTTCTAGTTTCATGGGCAATCTCTCCTTTTTTCTTGTGAAAATTATTACAAAACTATGAAGCGTATTTTATCTGCTATCCAAATGCTTGTCAAGACAAAAAAGCTGTCCAAATGGCCAGATTCCCTTGTCGTTCGGGAGGTACTTGCCCGGTCCTCCACGCATCAAGGGTCGTGATCGAGCCCGCGGAACACTCCCTTGACCAGCCATGCAGCCTGCGTCCACCATCCTGGAGTACCCCAACGACTTATCCGGGCGGTTTCACTAATTCACAAGGAGCTTTGCAGGGAGTACCCATGCAAAGAAAACCGATTGCAGCTATCATTCTCGTCGCTTGCTTTATTCGGGCCGGATTCCGCAGATTTACCGACAGGACAATCACTGACGGTCACAATCAATAAGCAGTGCTTCAACGTGGAATAATGAATAACCCGACGAACGCCTTTTCTGCACTCGAAGTGTGCACCGGGAGACCGGCTATCGTGCAGGACAAGGATGGGTTGAATGCTGGGCTTATCCCGTAGACTATCGAGCGATGAACTCAAGCGTGAGACGCCGGCAAGATCCTGAGAGAACGCGTTGAACCGTACAACGACGCTGTCTGTCTGCTGCTTGCCTTTTCGATCAAGAAGGTTTTTCCTTGGTACTGCCTTCCCTCCGACTGCACCGTCTTTGTATACATTGATGCGTGAACACCACAACAGGTGAGGACGGGCTTTCAGCCAGCCTTCTCTTCAGCCCTCAGACCCGCAATCACTTATGATTAGGCGCCCTTTCCCAATTAAATATTGAACAAAAAAAAATGCTGTGATACTCTTTACGGTGCGTATTTTGCCCCTTGATGTCGGAGAAAAAAGGATAGGCATTGCTGTATCGAACCACGGGGGAAAGATAGCACAGGCAGTAAAGATCTACATCAGAAGGTCCAGTTCCGAGGACCTCAAAGAGATCAAGGAACTATCCCTCCAACCTGAAGTGTCCCGAATTGTTGAGGGCCTCCCCAAGAATTTGGACGGGTCTCTGGGAACGAAGGCAAAGGTGACCGTTCATGTTGCAGAGATCATCGAGCGGGCAACGGGGGTTGGTGCGGATCCTGGGATGAAAGGTTCATTACAACCGAGGCCAACCGGATCTTTGATATGGTATTGGTGAAAAGAAAGAAGCGAAAGGACTCCATCGACATGGTGGCCGCTCAGATTATTCTTCAGGGGTACCTTGATGCTAAGGGGCAGGCATAAGCATCTTATTGTGGCCATCGTGGTCATTGTCCTTGCACTTCAGCCTGTCATTTTTGCGACTATACCCGGAGGTACTGAAGCTCAACCTTCATTTATCGTAAAAAAGGGAACAAAACTGGGCTCAATTGCATCTGCACTTAAAGATGAGCGCTACATCAGTTCTAAATATCTTTTCCTGATTTGCTCCCTTTTACTTTACAACGGCAAGGTAGTAGCCGGAGAGTACGAAATCAAGAAAGACATGTCTATACTTGGTATTGCGAAGAAGATGGCAGATGGCGACAGAAAGGTTTACACGCTGAAAATAGTTGAGGGATACAATATTTTTACAGTGAGTCAGGTTATTGAAAAATCGGAAATAATGGAGGGCCAGGCGTTTCTCGATCTCGTGAGGAATGCCGACTTCTTGAAGCGTCTCGCAATACCCTCAGACTCACTCGAAGGGTATCTCGCCCCGGATTCGTACTTTTTCAGCAAGGAAACCGATGTCGATGAGTTCCTTGAAAGGATCGTGCAGCGAACCTTTAAATTTTTTGAAAAAGAAGATATAAAGAAAAGGATGGAAGAGCTGCAGATGACAATGTTTCAGGTATTGACCCTCGCTTCTATTATCGAGAAAGAGACAAAGCTCGAGGAAGAGAAACGGCTTGTGTCGGCGGTCTTTCATAACAGACTTCGCAAGGGGATGAGCCTTGACGCAGATCCGACGGTCATATACGGAGTGGGCAGCTTTAACAGGGACCTGAAAAGAGCGGATCTTATAGCTGAAACGCCCTACAACACGTATCGATTAAGAGGTCTGCCCAAAGGTCCTATCTGTAATCCTTCGCCCAGTTCTGTTACGGCAGCGCTTTTTCCTCAGGAGAGTGAAGCGCTCTATTTTGTGTCAAAAAACGACGGGAGCCACGTCTTCTCCAGGACTATGGAGGAGCATAACCGTTATGTAACCAAATATCAGAAGCATAAAAACAGAAAACCATAATAAGGACCAAGGAGGGGTTTATGGAAAAAGACGTTGCAGTTATTGGTGTGGGTCAAAGCTCGTTCGTCAGGGGCTACGAAGGCTCCATCCGCGAACTTGCATTTGAAGCTTTCAGGGAAGCCATGCAGGATGCCGGGATCAGCCAGAAAGAAGTTGATGCCTCGATCTTCTGCTCGGCGCCTGAATACGACAAGCAGCGGTCGCCGGCCGGGGTGCTCGCTGAATATCTCGGGCTTGTTCCACAGCCTACCTTTTACGTAGAGACTGTATGCTCTTCCAGCAGCACAGGCGTGAAGGTCGGGTACAGCATGATCAAGTCGGGACTCCACGACATTGTAGTAGTCCTCGGTTTTCAGAAGATGTCGGAGATAACTTCCGCAGAATCCCAGGAAAGAATGGGAAGGGGTGCCGATATTCAGTGGGAAGCACCGTTTGGCACCATGATGCCTGCATATTATGCCATGTATGCCCAGGCCTACATGGCGAAAAACGGGTTGACGCACGACGACATGCGCGACGTGAGGCTGAAATCGGCCAGTTATGGTACGATTAACGAAAGAGCGGTCTACCGCAAAGGCGTTAAGGCGGCCGACTTCGATACGAACAACCCGGAGGCAAAAATGGCTGCGCCCGTTGCATGGCCGATACGCGTCGGCGATGCGTGCGCAAACGCCGACGGCGCTTCATGCGTCATCCTTGCCGGTAAGGACAAGGCGAACGCCCTTTCCAAGAAGCCGGTGTGGGTTGTGGGCATCGGTGCGGCTTCAGAGGCGGTTAACATGGCTGCCCGTCCGGATTTTGCAAAAGGGCTGAGCGTCGGTTATAAGGCGGCCGAACAGGCGTACAAAATGGCGGGAATTACATCCAGGGACGTGAAGGTGGCTGAAGTCCACGATTGTTTTACGATAGCCGAGATTATGGCGTATGAAGGGCTGGGATTTGCACCGATGGGCGAAGGCAAACAGCTGATCCGCGAAAAGGCCACATACAAGGAAGGAAGGATCCCGGTGAACGTGGACGGTGGTCTGCTTTCAAAGGGACATCCGATCGGCGCAACAGGCGGTTCGCAGATCCGGACGATCGTGCTGCAACTAAGGGGTGAAGCCGGACCGATGCAGGTACCGGGCGAACCTACTATCGGTCTCGTACACAACGTTGGCGGAGTGGGGCTTTACGGCAACGTTACAATATTCGGGAGGTGAGATATGGGTTTCGAGAAATTCGGAAGAAGAAGCTTTACGGGAGTGACAAAAACAGGAAAATTCGTCGACTTTCTGAATGAGGGAAAGATCGAAGGGACGGTCTGCAAGAAGTGCGGAACAAAGTACTTTCCCCCTCGTGCCGACTGCGCCACATGTTTCTCAAAAGACGTGGACTGGTTCGAGATGCCGCAAAAAGGAACTCTGGAGACCTTCACCACTGCTTATTATGCACCTTTCGGTTTCGAAGCCGACCCGCCTTATACTATGGGTGTCGTAGATTTCGGCGACGGCCTGAAACTTTTTGCAAGGGTGGCAAAAGATGTTAAGCCCGAAGATGTAAAGGTGGGAATGGAAGTCACTATAAGAACACTTAAGTACGACGATGGTCAGTTATCGTTTGAGATCGTAAAGGTCTGAGACTACAGAAGAAAGGCACACAAAAAAGGCCCGCTCAGGCGGGCTTTTTTTGTGCCACCATTTGGTTTAAGTGGTGGCAAGAGTGGTGCGAGCTAGGTCCAGTCAGCTTGTAACCCCCGAAGCATCGAATTACCGATGAACGAATGTCTGCGTTGCTTGGATTACTGAGAAAACCGTCAGGAATTCGGGGATTGGTTTGAGAGTGACTATAATGAAGAAAAGTGAAGGGATGGGCGGGCTTTTAGGAGAAACAACCTAGCTGGCAACCGGAGATTTTAATCTTCAGCTCGTTTAATACCGATCCCAACTGTGCGGAAGAAATGCCTGTCTCCTCGGCCAGCTTAAGCGTCACTCTGCATGAAATCTTGTCGTCCTTACTGGCCCCTCTGACCCGTTCTATAAGTTGTTCTCTTTCCATCTTCTTTCCTTAATAATGGGGTGAGTGAAGGGATTTGAACCCTCGACCCCCGGGTCCACAGCCCGGTGCTCTAACCAACTGAGCTACACCCACCGTTTGTATTCAATTAACATACGCACGGACAAAAGTCAATTCCGGTGCCGGGCTTTGTCAGCGCAAAGTAAAAGTGTCCGGTGCCAGGCAGAAAAGATACGCAGAAAGCCCATTGGTCCCGGGGACAGTACTGCTTTTATAAAGGTGAGGTGCTGTTTGGGTTGTGCCTCTCCTTTTTTTTCTGAATCACACTTATATGGCCGTCCCCCTCCATATATGCGGTCTTGACATCGCTCACGTCCTCGAGACCCTGTTCCCGGAGCTGGCTCATAAGTTCTTCGTATGTCAGTTGTTCTATTGCCATGTTCTCCCGAATGATTTTTCCGTTTCTGACGAGGATCAAGGGGCGAGGATGGACAAAACGACCGATCAGGGGAAACTTGTATCCCAGCCAATCAAGGATAAAGCTCCAGAAGATGATGGTGGCAACCAGGATCGTCCCGTCGCCTATTGATTTATACTCACCGGCTATTGCATTTTGGGACGCATCCGCAATAATCACAAGGACGAGGAGGTCAGTGGCACTCACCGTTCCTGCCTGTCGCTTTCGAATCAAGCGTATAAGGATGAAAAGGATAAAATAGACAACCGTCCCTCTGACTATCACCTCAAAGGCGGAAGCCGTCGGCAGGAAAATCTCCTTCCAGTTTAGATTGAGCATCGTTAACTCCTCCTTGTGCTCAACCACCGTGAGAACTGAGGCACTGGTTCTCTTCGCAACTCAGGCGGCACATACGCTTTACTAAGATAGGTATTTTTGGCTGTCTGTCAAGCCGAGCGTGACGAGACTTTACACCCCCCTTGTGGGTACTTAAGTTAGGATGAAATACTTGCAAGCTCTTAAAGCACGCAAAGAGGAGGAAGGCAATGGACAGAATAATCAATGGGGTGAATGTTACAAAGCTTTTCGAAACCGTAAACGCGATCAAAGAGAATGCCGAGATCGGAAAATTTCAGTTCCGTGTAAAAAACAGATGGATTGACGGCACTCACAACCGTGCGAGTGTCAAGGATTTTTACGGGGCCCTAAGGCAGGACGATACGAGGGAAGCCATGTTATTCGACGAGGACGAGCCCCCCATCCTCCTTGGTTCAAATCTCGGAGCTAATCCTGTTGAATACCTTCTCGCTGCCTTGTCCGGCTGTTTGACTACAAGTATGATTGCGCATGCATCAGCAAAAGGAATTGAAATACGAGGTGTACAGTCGCGGTACGAAGGCGACCTCGACCTCCGTGGGTTTCTCGGCATCGAGGAATATCCGGGTTTTCTTCAAAATAGATGCGGATATCCCCGAGGAAACGAAGGAAGAGCTTGTCCGGATGGCTAAGAAATATTCCCCGGTCTATAACACAATTACGAAATCAGCGTCTGTTTCGGCGCTTCTTGAGAGGGATCGGCAGGAGTAGACATTTCTCACCTGCAGCAGTCAGCGGCGCTGCAAGATGCCCGGGTTTCCTCTGCAGTTGCACGAGCCAACCCGGTCGTCGCTTCCAATGCCCTGTCACCCTCTACGAAGCGGGCCGTTCACCGGAGAGGGCGGAACAGGCCGAGAACGAGGCCCAGCAGCGACATCATGCCTACATAGCGCAGAGGCAAACTCAGCAGGCGACCGGGTGAAGGTTTTCCCCTTGCCAGCAACGCTACCGAAGCAGGGAGGCAGCAAAACCGGCGGGGGAATGTACATGAATCGGCTGATAATTTGCCCACACGTTCTCGCATCTTACTTGACTGCGAAAAGCGTCATGCTCAGATTACACCATGGAATCGGTGAGTTGCCCTGCAAAGTAAGGGAGGAAGAGTCACAGGAGGTGGATAATGTACCAGGATACGAATCAAGTACCGCTGTCCGAACTGTTGTCGCGTCTGACTGCTGAAGTTCGTCAGCTCATCAAGACCGACCTTGCCCTCGTCAGAACCGAGATGAATGCTAAGGTGGCAGCGCTCAGGACTCACCTCATGCTTATCGCTGCCGGCGCATTCATAATGTTGCTTGGAATAATGGCACTTATTGCCATGTTCATTATTGCCATCGGTAACATACTGCCTCTTTGGCTTTCTGCCCTTATCGTCAGCCTGATTCTGCTGCTTGCAGGGGGAATTGGAGCATATGCAGGCATCAAGCGTCTCAGCAGGATTGAATGGTCTCCGCGTCAATCAGTGCAAATATTAAAGGAGGAAGGGATATGGCTCAAAGAGAAGCTAGCGTGATCTCTGCCCCGCCCGGTGAGGAAGAGATCCAAACCCTACGGAAGGAAGTGAGGCACGTGGAGAGCGACCTGGTCGAGACCGTGAAGGCAATCAGAGAGAGGATCTCATATGAGGCGTTGAAGGACCGCGCGTTGTCTCAGGTCCGGCAGGTTGCGGTCGAAAGACCGAAGCGCCTGGCGCGCTCTGCGGCAGCCGACGGCTTCAGTCTGATGAAAAGCATACAAAGATCGGCGAAAGAACGTCCCATCATTCCAGTGCTCATCGGGATCGCAGTCCTTACACCGATACTGATTATGAGAATTATGAGACGGAGACCATGACGCCGGCTTTTGATTATTGAGGCTCGCCGGTCTGTCCGGTTCTTGGATGAGGGGTCCCGAGTCTCCCGGGACCTCCTCGGTCTTGAACGGTCAGCTTAATGAATC
>Ga0351966_1111_pt2 | contig 23464 bp, 14 predicted proteins | sample TotcelT113001K14_FD_206840 | JGI IMG/M metagenome (GOLD analysis project Ga0351966, IMG submission 206840) | Enriched cells from coal bed in the Powder River Basin, Montana, United States - Total cells T11 rep3 HSBNCT.T11.300.1.K14 ... | reverse complement strand
ACTCCGTTCTTTCGACACCGCGTGAAGGCCCAGGCGACCATCCGGTCCGCTCGGCACACGCTCCACGCATCTCCAGGCTGAACGCCTGGCGTCCCCTGGCGGCTGCCCAACCGCAAGGCAACGCCCGCACCGGCCTAATCAGGCCCGGACCGCACATCCGGGCGGCGCTAATGGCGGGTATCCGGTTGCGCTCGCTGACAACCCAATTCGAAACCGTATTGTAACCCACGATTTTGCGGATGCTAGCGATTTCATCAATAATTTCGATTCTTCCGGGGACGCTTTCCCCCCGCGCAAATTATGCGTCAACGGGGGGAAGGTTATTGGTCATCAACGTTCCGCCAAATCATTAAACACGATCAAGAAACAAGGACAAGGGAATGCTAATCTCCGCTAATAACCACTGATTAGGACGAATTAGTGAAGATTAGTGAAGATTAGTGTTCCAATTTCTTTGGGTGGTTTTGCTCTACCCAGTCTTGTTTAGTGATTTGGCGGGTCGTTGTTTGTCAGTGGTCAGTGGTCAGTGGTCAGTGGTCAGTGGTCATTGGTCCGTCGCGATTCTGTTTGATCCTGTAAATCCTGTCGTCAAAGTCATTTGTGTCGTGTCGCACCGGCGGGCTGATGCCCGGCCGTTCGCCTTGAACACAGAGGCACGGAGGACACGGAGAAGCGGTCCTCCGCGTGAGCTCCCCAATTCCGGTTTCGCTTCCGATTCCTACGAGTCGCCTCGATTCTCGGGGCGGAATCTCCCGCGTCAAAACTCCGTTTTCTTGGCCCTCTGTTGTCTCCTGTTGATTCCATCCGTCTCCCACGGTTGTTCGAGGTCTGGCGACGCGACTTTTCGGTCAACAGCTACTTGCGCACCAAACGAATGGTCGTGATTTGGCGGGGTCGAAGTTCGCACACGGCGGCGCCGTCGGCAAGCGGCAGTTGGACGAGCCTGTCCTCGAGTGTGCCGCAGCGCCAGGCTTCGGCAATCGCATGACCGGGCAGCGCCAGTCGGGCAGTGGCCGGCTGCGAGCCGAGGTTGACCAGGCGGGCAATGATGCCTTGGCCATCGTCCGCCGGCTTGACGTAGGTAACGACCACGTTGTCGCCTTGGACGTCCAGGAACCTGCCGCGGCGCGGCATGGCCTCGTCCAGCACCGGGTGGGTCACGGGGGGATTGCAGGCCTGTTGACCTTGGAGCATGGCGCGAGCTGGGTCGAAACGCCCGTGACTGGTAAAGCCGAAGCGGAAGGCGACGATCCCCGGTTGGCTGGCGCGGAAATTGGTTTCCCAGTAGTTATTCAACGGCCAGGATAACAGCAGCGGATTCGCCTGGCGCGGGATAGCGTCCTGTTTCTGGGCCCAATGGAAATCGCCGATCTGCACCAGCGGGGCGTCGGGACAATACAGCGTCACGCCAAAGTCCGGCTGATGCACGCTGGCAAACGACTCGACGGTGACCCAGTCGCGGCAGGAGCCGGAAATCTGTTCGGCGTCGAGTTCGGTCACAGCGCCGGCGGTATCGAAGTGGGCCCGCCAGTTGTCGGGCAGATTCAGCGGGAAGGCAAAGTAAATGGCTTCCGGCGAGCGAATATCTGCTTTCAGAAATCGGGCACCGAGATCGATCGTGGGCGAATCGGCGTGCAGCGTGATGCGCTGCTCCAAGCTGCTGACGCCTTCCGCCGCACTCTGGATGACCAGCGTGGCGGAGCGGGCGCGTTTTTCAACCTTGCAAGTGACGGCGTCCGTATCGCTTGTGCGCGTGGCCTGCCAGTCGGGTTTCCAGCCCGTGCGGCCATAGCGTTCGCCCTCGACGCTGCGAACGTGAAAGGCGCTGCGTTGACCGTTGGCGGGACGCTCGTGGACCAGCTGGAAGAACCCCCAGGGGGAATCCGGCGCGACGATCTGCCGAGCGGCTGGCTTGTCGAAGAGGCCGAGGACTTTGCCGGTGGCCGGATCGAAGGTCAGCTTGTAGTGGTCGCTCTCGACAAAGTCCGGGCCGGTCTGGATAGCGTCGGACGCCAGGGCGGGTGCCAGTTGCGACCAGGGGATGATCTGCCAGCTGAACGGTTCCAGGGAGATGGGGCCGTGCAGCTTGTCGAGCGGACGAGCCGTGGACTCGCGCTCCACGCCCAGGAAATGCGACTCGATCTGTTTGCCGTCGCGTTTCCACGTGCCGGGCACATAGTAATCCTGGCGCAAACCGCTGGGGTTGATCACGAGCACGCCGGCCGTCTGCCAGGATTGCCACGGATTGGCAGCCAAGCGATGCAGTTCACGGCGCAGATGAAAATCCGACAGCGGCTTGCCGTCATAAACCGAGTACGCTTTGAGATGCCATTGCGTGACGACAAACGGATTGTCGGCATCTAACGAGTTGTGTGCGCCCCAGGTGTGTTCGTTGTACAGATTGAGGTTGCTCCAAAGCCGTTCGACGGCGGTGTCGGTGTGCGAGTCGGGCGGGTTCCAGGTGCGCAGCAGGTCGATGGCGGCCGTGTTGGCGGCCAGTTTCCGGGCCAGGCAGGTTTCGGCCGCGGAACTGGCCGAACCGAAATTCCAGTAGTCGGTCCAGTCGCCGCTGACCACCGGGATTTGCTCGGGGGGAATCTGCCGCAGGCGGGCGAGCAGCTCGTTCGGCGTCACCAGCCGCAAACGCGGGTGACGGCCTTGCTCGTTCCACTGGCGGACGATGCCGGGCAAATCCTGGTTGGGCGGCGAGTTGTCGTACATATACGGGGCGTGCGTGGCGGAGAGATAGACAAAGTCGTAGGGATAGTCCAGACTGCGCACGTGGCGCAGATACTTGTCCAGCCCCGCCTGGATTGTTTCGAGGTTGCGCGAGGACGTATCGCACCACTGATCGAACATGCTGTAGTGCTCGCCGTTCATCACCAGCAGTTCGCGGCCGCTGGGCCCGCGCCAGCGATAGACTGCGGGGCGCGGCATGGGCGTGCCGCTCAGGTGCAGGTTAATCCCCATGACCAGGCACTCGATTCGGGCATCCAGCAACAAGTCCACGGCTGCCCAGGGCAGGCCGGTGACGTCATGCTGGTGGACCGTGCGGATGTCGGCGCCAAGTTGCTCGCGAAGTGTGCGCACGTGATACAGCTGTCGCGCCAGACCTTCGGACGAACTGAGCGGCGTCGTATTATACTCGAAGCCGGAGATGCCGAACCTTCCCGACTGGACATGCCGCTTGAGCCGCGCCACATCGGCCGCCGGGGCCGTCTGCAGCCAGCGGACCACGGGCGCGGTGACCTCTGCAGTCCACCGCGGGCGCGACAGATCGTCGGGCCACGTTTCCGTGCGGTCCAGCATGTCGAGCGCGGCGTCCAGATACCCTTTCTGAAGTTCCCAGTACATGGACTGCGGGTGCGTGTAGCCGATATCGACGTGACTGTGGTGCAGGATCAGCACCTCCCGGCAGAAGGCCACGTCCTCGGGGACGGATTTGGCGTCCCCGGCGGTCTGTGCCGCTGCAGAGAGCAGGGAATGACTGGCGGCCAAGATCACGGCCAAGGTCCAACGCAAGTTCATAGCGAGCGACTTTCTGTCGTGAGATTTGCCTTTTCTATCCGTGGTACTGCCATGCCCTCCGTGGGGCGCACCGTGTTGTCTCACACCTCGACCCATTGGCCGGGGACCGGCACGGAGTAGCGGCCGTGTTCATCGGCCTCGACCGGCGGAGGGCTGGTCTCGTTCAGATTGTCGATGCCGCCGGGCACCCACTCGAAATTCGAGGCCATGACCTCGTCGAACGTGATGACTCGGCCCATGTGGATCGCGGCCCGGCCCATGATGTCGACCAACTGCGACATGGCCGCCTGGCGGGCCTCGTTGTGGTGCCGATCACCGCGGATGGCGTCCAGGAACACATCCCACTCGGCCTGCCAGGGACTGATTCGTTCGGCCGGCGCTTCCCAAGCCACGTTGTCCGGGGCGAAACGTTGATCCTTGTACATCCGCGTGGTAGCGGCGTGGATCTGTCCGGAGAACTGCGCGCCGCACTTGCTGCCGTGGATATAGGTAGCGAATTCGTTGTGGCAATTGGGCAGGTTCCGCATCACGTAGTACGCCTTGGTGCCGTCGGCAAAAGTCCACTCGGCCGAACCGCTGTCGAGGTTCTGGCCGCAATCGGTGCTGTTGACGGCTCGCCCGCCCACGCCGTGCGCGGACACGGGCCAAGCGTCCTTGATCCAGCACATTTCGTCGATTTGATGGATATCGGCCTCGGACCACAGCCCGGCGGAGACCCAGTACAGATGGAAGATACTGCGCAGTTGCCAGAGGATCTCATTCTTGCCCGCCGGCTTGCGGCCCAGACCTCCAAAGTGTTCGGTGCGGTAGGCTCGCAACAGCTGGATCTGGCCCATGGCGCCGTCGCGGATTCGCTGGATCAGTTCCTGGCGGTTCTTCGAGTGGCGGCACATCGTGCCGGCGGCGATCTTGAGGTTCTTCTTCTCCGCTTCCTCGGCCGCCTGGAGGACGCGTCTGACGCCCACCGGATCGGTCGCGAACGATTTCTCCATGAAGACATTGACGCCCTTCCGGACCGCATATTCCAAGTGCAAGGGGCGGAAGGCGGCTCGCGTCGTCAACAGGGCCACGTCGCCGGGTCGCAGGCAGTCGATCGCTTGCTTGTAGGCCTCGAAGCCGACGAACCGCCGTTCGGGGGCGACATCGACCTTGTCGGGATCGAGCTTGTGGAGGCTCGCGTGCGAGGCCGCCAGTTTCCGTTCGACGATATCCGCCATCGCCACGAGCTTGACCGGGCCGCCAGGCGCATGGAAGGCGTTAGCGACGGCCCCGTTGCCGCGTCCGCCACAGCCGATCAAGGCCAGGCGGATCGTGTTGTCCTCGGCGGCATGGACAGGGGGCAGGGGCAGTCCGGCGAGTGCCGTCCCGGCGGCCAGTCCGCCGCTGTATTTCACAAAATCGCGGCGCGAAGGTTGGGCGGCGGACACAGGCGACACGTTCGATTCGCGTTTCATGGTGGGCCTCGAACCAGAAGGGGTTTGGTTGGCAACGGCCGTTGCATGCCGTATTGGGCGTAGGATGGGCATTCCTGCCCGTCGCGCCCCATGACGGGCAGGAATGCCCATCCTACGATTTTCCAGGCAGATCGCACCTTGACAGCGGTGCTTGGCAATCCGTACCGCATCTTACAATCCGGTGGAAGCGGATGCAACAAGGTACGCGCGCCCGACAAGGCACGCGTGCCCATGACATTGAACGGGAGCGACGGGTCGATTTTCCGAAGGCCCACGGCTTGCCCGTGGGATCATTACGCTCGCCGCTACGCCCGCCGCCCAACCCGTTTATCATGCCAACTGCCCATTTCCATCAACTCTTGCAAAGCCTGGCATGTACCCAGACCGCGGCTGAACCGTCTTGACGAAACCTGCCATATACTGCAAAACAGTAGTAGGGACACTTCGTGCGTCATCCGTGCGAGAATGGAGTGGGGTTGCCATGGCGACAGCTTATCTCATCGAAGAAAATGGTCCGGAGGCCGGAAGACGCGTCGACCTATCCACTGGCTCGATCATCGTCGGTCGCAAGGGCGTCGAATATCGAATTGACGACGCGCATGTCAGCCACCGGCATGCCCAGATCACCCGCGACGGCGACGGCTACTACGTCGCCGATTTGGGCAGCCGAAACGGAACGTCCGTCAACGGTCGCGAGTTGCGTCCCCGGCAGCCGGAACGGTTGCGAGACGGGGACCGAATCCATATCGGCAGGGTTCGGGTGCTCGTGTTTCGTTGTTCCGAAAGTGACGTCCCCAGCCCGCTTCCGGTTGTCGTCGACGATGACACGGATTCCAGTTCGACGGTACGGTCGCAACTGGATGTCGGGCACTCGATGGCGACCGCGTCGGCGTCCGTGAGTGCCGAGGTCAAGTTGCGGGTGATGTTCGAGATTACCCGCGAACTCGGTCGGACGCTGACTCTGGACGCGGTGCTGCCCAAAGTGTTGAACAGTCTGTTCCGGGTATTTGTCCACGCGGACCGCGGCCTGGTCGTCTTGACCGACGAGCGGGGCGAGTTGATTCCGCGCTGGACCAAGGCTCGCCAGCCCGGCCGGGCCGCGGTCCGCATCAGCCAGTCGATCGTCCGCCGCGTTGTCGAGTCCAAGCAAGCGCTGCTGTTGAAGGAGATCCCCTGCGATGCCTCGGACAGCGTTATCGACAGCGGCATCTGCGCCGCCGTGTGCGCTCCGCTGCTGGATTCGAGGGGGCACGCGATCGGTGTGATTCAGCTGGACACCCTCGATCCGAACAAATCGTTCCAGCAGGAAGATCTGGAGTTGCTCGCCAGTGTAGCGGTTCAGGCGGGGATGACCATCGAAAACGCGCAGTTCCACGAATGGGTCCTACGGCGCAAAGAGATGGATCAGGATTTGCAGTTGGCCAACGAGGTGCAGCGCGCCTTTTTGCCCAAATGCCCTCCGACCGTCGCGGGTTATGCGTTTTTCGATTACTATCGCGCTGCGGTTCTGGTGGGCGGAGACTACTACGACTACGTCGAACTTCCTGACGGTCGAGTGGCCGTGTTGGTGGCTGACGTCGCCGGCAAACGCATGGCGGCGGCGATGGTGATGGCGCGGGTTTCGGCCGAGGCCAAGTTCTGCTTGGCGACGGAAAGCCGTCCCGGCGCCGCCATGAACAAGCTGAACGATCGCTTGTGCCACCTGGAAATCGACCGCTTCGTCACGATGGCCATCCTGGTCCTCGACCCCCGCACGCACCAGGTTACGATGGTCAACGCCGGGCACATGCCGCCCTTGTGCCGGCGGGCCGACGGGACGGTCGAGGAGCTCGGCGCGGAGGAATCCGGCTTGCCGTTGGGAATCATCCCCGGAACCAAGTACCAGGAAACCAGCGTCGCGCTGGGCCCCGGGGAATCGCTCACCCTGTACACCGACGGCGTTTCGGACGCCCTGGACCCGCACGGCAAGTGTTTCCAAACCCACCGCATCTGCAGTCACCTGCAAAACGGCGGCAGCGGCGTGCGGACTTTGGGCGGAGCGGTCATCGGCGCCGTCCTGCAGTTCATGGGCAACCACCCGCAGACGGATGACATCTGCCTGGTCTGCTTGGGACGGTTGCCGTGAGCGTGCCCGCCGGCAAGACCGGCCCCCTGCCTGACGAGGAAACGTTCCTCGGCATCGGCGGCGGGTCGTGGCATTCCGGTTGCCTGGGGATTCCGATCGCGACCGCTTCCTGCGTTCGTTCCCGACGTCGGGGGCTTGTAATCGCCCTGGCAATCGAGGGATACTATGGCTTGTCGAAACACACCAGAGATCCTGCAGATGAATCCACCCAAAATATTGATTGTCGACGACGACGACATCCAGCGAACCATTTTGTGTCACACCCTCGGCGGCGAGGCATGCTTGCTGCTGGAGGCCGGCGATGGCCAACAGGCGTTGGAGATCGTGGACCGGGAAATGCCGGACTTGATCCTCTTGGACGTGATGATGCCCGTGATGGACGGTATCGAGGCGCTCCGCAGGCTCAAGGCGGACAACCGTACCAGCCAGATCCCGGTGATCATCATCACGGCCTTGACGGCGGAATCGGACGTGGCGGCGAGCCTGGAAGAAGGGGCCATCGATCACATTTGCAAGCCGTTCTCGGAATTGATTGTGCGGACGCGAGTGCGAGCGGCGTTGCGTAACCGCGCCGCCGCGGTCGCCAGCGCCGCAGGAGCAACTCCTCTCAGGAAACGCGGGCGGCTGATCGGTTTTCTGGGCGCCAAAGGGGGCGTGGGTGTCACGACCGCAGCGGTGAACACCGCCCTCGCCATGACGGCTCCCCAGCGATCGGTCGTCCTCTTGGAGTTGCATGCCTCGCCCGGCACGGTGGCCCGGCAACTGGACGTTCTAACCGACCGGAACCTTGGGGTGTTATTCGCTCAGGCTGCCGACGGCAACTTGGAAGGTCCACGATCACAAAGTCGAGCAGCCCTTCTCGTCTGTGATTTCATCGTCCTGACGCTCGAATTGGAAGCGACCTGCCTGGGCTTGTCACAAGGGGTGTTTGCCAGCATCGTCTCTGGTCAGATCGCAGCCGGTCGAGTGGGCGCGTTGTTGATCCTCCATCAGTCTTCGGCCGGCACGTTGATCACGGTCGGCTACGCGCGGAGTCAGTTGACGTGTCCGATGGTCGGTGTCATTCCTCCCTGCGGAGACCAGAATCTGCAGGCCCTCAAAATCGGAGTACCCATCGTGCATTCGGCACCGAGCTGTGCGGCCGCCATCGCGTACAATGAATTGGGGGCCCGGCTGATGGCAGATCGCATCCAGGCCCTTACGTTCTAACCGCGATGAAACATCCCCTTCGGATCCTGCACCTTGAGGACAGTCCCTTCGATGCCGAAATCGTGCAGCGCAAGCTCCGAGCCGACGGATTGGCCTGCGAAGTCGTTGTCGTGACGGAGAAACGCACGTTCGAAGCCGCTTTGGAACAGGAATCGTTCGACGTCATCCTGTGCGATTACGGCATTCCCGGTTACGGCGGCGAGGCGGCGATCCGATTCGCCGCGGGGACGTGTCCGGCGGTGCCGGTGCTGGTTCTCACCGGCGCCTTGGGGGACGAGCAGGCGGTGAATTGCCTGCGGATCGGCGCCACCGATTACCTCCTGAAGGACCATCTCGAACGCCTGGTATCGGCGATCGAAAACGCCCTGGTGGCGGTCGAAGAACGGCATGCGCGCCAACAGGCCGAGGCGGCTTTGCGGGAATTGAACGCCGAATTGGAGCAACGGGTTCGCCGCCGCACGGCGGAGTTGGAGGAGGCGCGGCAAGTGGCGCTGAGCACGATGCAGGAGGCGTTGGAATCGCGGCACGCCGCGGAGGCGGCCAATCGCGCCAAGAGTGCCTTTCTGGCCAACATGTCCCACGAAATCCGCACGCCGATGAACGCCATCCTCGGCTTCTCGCAACTGCTGCTTGCCGACCCGGCCCTCACGGCGGAGCAACGCCAGCGTTTGGATGCCGTCAACCGCAACGGCGAGCACCTGCTCGGTTTGCTGAATGGCATTCTCGAGATGTCCAAGATCGAAGCCGGCCGGGTCTCGTTGAATCTGGGGCCGTGTGATTTGGACGTGCTGCTGCGGGATTTGCAGCTGATGTTCCGCGAACGTGCGGAAACCAAGCAGTTGCGTTTTGTCATTGAACGCGCTGCCGGTGTGCCCGCCCGCGTGCAGGCCGACGAGAGCAAGCTGCGGCAAGTGTTGATCAATCTCCTGGCCAACGCCGTCAAATTCACCCGTCGGGGGCACGTCGTGCTGCGCGTGTCCGGCGAGACGGAAGCGGCCGGCGTTTGGCGGTTGCGGGCCGAGGTCGAGGACACGGGGCCCGGGATTCTGCCGGCAGAGTTGGAACGGCTGTTCGGGCATTTCGAACAGACCCAGAGCGGGCGAGACGCGGGCAGCGGCACGGGACTGGGACTGGCAATCAGCCGGGAGTTTGCCCGGCTGATGGGCGGTGACATCACCGTGCGCAGCGAGCCGGGCCAAGGGAGCGTGTTTCGGTTGGAAGTCCGGCTGGCGCCGCTAGCCGACGAACCGATCCAGTCTCAGCCCAACCTGCGCCGTGTCACACGGCTGCAGGCAGGCCAGCCGGCGCGGCGGGTGCTAGTTGTGGACGACCACCAAGACACTTGTGTGCTGCTTCGGCAGACCCTGGACGCGCTGGGGTTCGAAACGGACGAAGCAGCAGACGGTCCGTCCGCCCTCGTCGCCTGCCAACGCTGGCGGCCGCATCTGCTGGTGATCGACCTGCGGATGCCGGGGATGGATGGCTGTGAGGTCATTCGGCGCGTTCGAGCCGGCCCCGGCGGGTGGCTGCCGAAGATCATCACGCTTACCGCCAGCGTTTTTGAAGAAAGCCGCCGTCAAGCGTTGGCAGCCGGTGCAGACGCTTTCCTGAGCAAGCCGTTCCGAACCATCGAGTTGTTGGAAGAGATCCGTCGGCTCACAGGCGTTGAGTTCCTCTGCGAAGCGGCGGAGGGTTCGGAAGACATCCCGCCGGCGGCCGATTTCGACGGGGAAACGGAGCGTCTGGATCTCGGCCGCTGGCCGGCGGATCTGATGGTTTCCATGCGAGCGGCCATCGCCAATGCGGATCTGGAGCAACTGCTCGCCCTGATCGATCAGGGACGCAGCCTGGATCCGCGCGGCGCGCTGGCCTTGCAGCAGCTGGCCGAGCGATACGAATATGAAAGACTGATCTGCGTCATCGAGAACGGAGGCACATGGTGAACCCGATACCACCCGCTTGGAAAACCAAGCCGGACATCCTGATCGTGGATGATACCCCGGCCAATTTGCAGGTGCTGTCCGGCCTGCTGAGGGATCGCGGCTACAAGGTCCGGCCCGCTCCCAGCGGCAAGCTGGCCCTGCAAGCGGCTCGCAACGTCCCCCCCGATTTAGTCCTGCTCGACGTCAAGATGCCTGACATGGACGGCTATGAAGTCTGCCGCCAATTGAAGGCGGATCTTCAGCTGCGGGAGATCCCCGTGATCTTTATCAGCGCGATGAGCGAAACCTTGGACAAAATTCAAGCCTTTGGCGCGGGCGGAGTCGACTACGTCACGAAACCGTTTCAGATCGAAGAAGTCGAGGCCCGCGTGCGAACCCACCTGACGCTTCACTGGTTGCAGCAGAAACAGGAGGCGCAGAATGCACGGCTTGAAGAACTGGTTCACGCTCGGACTCGGCAATTGGCCGAGTCCAACGCGAGGCTGGCCGTTTTGGATCAAGCCAAGAGCGACTTTCTGAGGCTCATCTCCCACGAACTGCGAACGCCTCTGTCCGGCGTACTGGGGCTCGCCGAACTGGCGTTCCGCGAGTGCGGCGACCAACCCACGGCCAACAAATTGCGGGGGATGTTCGAGCAATCCCGCCAACGCATCATCACGCTCCTCGAAGACGCGATGTTGCTTACGGAAATCGAATTGACGGGCGCCGCCGGCCTCGAAGCCTGTCCGCTGAGCACGGTCCTCCAAGTCTCGTTGGACCAGGCGGCTGCGCTGGCAGACGCGCGGGGCGTTCGCTTGCCGCCACCGCTCCCCGCCTTGCCGCTTGTGCAGGGCCGAAAGAAACTGCTGAGCAGGGCCCTGCAATCGCTGCTGGAAACCGCGATCAAGTTCTCGCACCAGGGCCGTGCCCTGCAGTTGAACGCCAGCGCGGACGATGACACGGTCCGCCTGACGCTGGAAGCGACGGGGCGATCCATTCCCCCCCCAACTGATGTCCGTATTTTTCGACGTGCTGGCCGTTCGCGACTCGATTACGCCAGGAGGAGACCTGGGATTGGCGCCGGCCGTGGCGGAACGCGTCGTGGCCTCGTTCGGCGGCTCGTTGACGGTGGAAAACCTCGATCCGCCGGGAATCCGTCTGGGCATCAACTTGAAAACCGCCGGGGCGGAGCCGTCGTGACGAACACGTCCTGGCCCGCGCGCTGGCTGGTACGCGCGGCAACGAACAGGAATTCGCAAACATCCAAGACTTGCTCTGCCTGGAACGTTCGGACAGAATGACGCCATCCGCCGTGTTGTGTTGTTTCGCGTTGTTTCGTGTTGACCGATCCGTGGAAGGAGCCCTCGCATGTCGAAGAAAAAACGCCGACCCCCAGAAGATTCCGGCGGCCGCAGTGGGAAAGGCAGTGGGAAAGGCAGTGCGAACAACCGTACCCCGGACGAATTGACTCCGCCGCCTGTCGTATCGATCGAGGCGCTGCTCGCCCTGGAACAGCTGGTGCGTCACCATTTGCCTCGCCACGACGCGGGCGAGGAGGCCCCGTCGCCGCGGGCACAGGCTCAAGCGTTGGTGGAACAAGCGTACCAGACGGACGACGGGGAAACCCGCTTCGATCTGGCTCGACAGGCGTTGGAAATCGACGAGTATCCCGACGACGCCTCGGCGGAATGGGATTTCGGCCGCGCCTTGCTGGCCTATCGCCGTCACGGCGAGACGGAGGATTCCCAGGCACTGCTGCGTGAGGCTCACGCAGCCAATCCGTTCGTCGCGGACTATTTGTTGGGCAATGTCATGCTGCCGGAGCAATTGCCCCAGATCTTCGCGCCGGGCGAGGAGAGTGAAGCGATCCGCTATGCCGCCGAGTTCCTGGCGGGCTGGCGGAGCACTCCCGGTGCTGCCGCTTGGCTGCGGAAGACGCTGCAGATCGCTCCGCGCGGAGGCCGGCGCAGCCCGCGCCGGCCGTCCTGGAGTTTCCTCAAAGGCAGCGTCAATGACTTGCCGCAGGCCGCTGGCGAGATCTGGCAGGTGGATGTCCGGCAAACGCGGTTGGGATGCTCTCATCCGGATGCGGCGGCGGTGTGGGCGCTGGCCATCACCAACGCCGACGAGGAGCAAATCGTGGCCCTGGTGCCACTGGGTACCGACGATAGACCGACGCCCCGCGAAGTGCTGGCCGCTGTCCTGGACGCCATGCGGACGCCCGCGGACGGCGAACCGCGGCGACCGGAGACCATCCAGGTGCTGCGCAAAAGGTATCGAGAATCCTGGGTACCGAAGCTGGCGGAAATTTCGGTCCGCTGCGGACAGATCACCGAGTGCGAGTTTATCGACGACCTGCTCGCACGCCTGAAACAAGCGAGCGCCGCCGTGCAACTGTCCGTGGCCGAACGGCAACGGCTGGCCGAAGGCGTCGCCGATTTGCCTCAAGAAGTCGGCGAGATTTGGCAAGTCGCCTCGCGCAAACTTTCGACTTGGGTCACCGACCAGGGCGAGCCGCAGCGGCCCTGGGTCACGTTGGTCCTCGGTTCCGAGACGATGTCCATTCTGGGACAGAGCATGGGTTTGGAGCCGCCCAGTGGCGAGACGCTGTGGGAGACGATCCTGACCGCGATGGTCTCCCCGGCCACGGGCAGCCCGCATCTGCCTGAGGGGATCGAGGTCTATTCCGACATCCTTCGCGATGCGTTGCAGCCCTATCTGGAGCCGCTGGGCGTTGCCTGTGCGGTCAGCGACCAAGTGGAGCAGCTGGAGGCGGTGCTGGACGACTTGTCGGCCCACCTGGACAGCGGCCAGCCGCTGGCGGCGATGATCGATACGCCGGGCGTCACGCTGCGTCACGTCGGTGGTCTGTACCAGGCGGCAGCGGAATTCTATCGGCAGCGACCGTGGCACAACGTGGCAAGCGACGCGGTGATCGAGGTGCGTTGTGACAAGTTCCAGGCCAACCATTGGTACCTGGTCGTAATCGGCCAGTCCGGGGTGACGTTCGGACTGGCGATGTACGAAGACTGGGATGTTTTGCAAGCCGTCTTGCGGGACGAGCCCGGCGCGGAACGTCGCAATTCGGGATTGTCTGTGGTGTACAGCGAAGCGTTCGAGATCGCGGTCCGCGACCTGGACGCGGCCGAGCGTGAAGGCTGGCCCGTCGCGAGCCCGGAAGCCTACCCGCTGGTGCTGCGAGTCAATCCTGGGCTGGCCGTCCGCCCGCCGCTGGCTTGGGAGCTGGAATTGCTCGAAGCCTGTCTGCGCGCCGTCGGGCCGTTCCTGACCCAAGACGCATCCACCTCGGCCCGCATGACCGTGCCGGTGGCCTCGGGGGAACTGACGTTGGAGTTGCTGCGGGCGGAGTGAGGAATTCGAGAACATCGACTTCGTCCCGAGGGGGACGACAGGTTGTAGCCAGCGGCGTCAGCCCAATGCCGCTTGTTTTGGGACCATTGGGGGCGTTTTCGTTAGCGGAGCGGCGCAAGCCGCCCGGTTTTGCGACGGTAATACCGGACGGCTCGCGCCGTGCCGCTACAAAGGAAGTGGCATTGGGCGTCAGCCCCCCTGGTTGCCGGGAGGAGAAACTTGGAAACATTGGCGGAGCCCGTGGCGGGAGCGGCCTTAGAAGTCATCCGCATTCGCGGCGCGCGGATGCATAATCTGCAAAACGTCGATCTCGATATTCCGCGGGAGCGTTTGGTCGTGATCACCGGACCGAGCGGTTCGGGCAAGAGCAGCCTGGCGTTTGACACGCTGTATGCCGAGGGTCAGCGGCAATACATCGAGAGCTTGTCGGTGTACGCCCGCCAGTTCCTGCACCAGATGCAGCGGCCGGAGGTCGATTCGATCGAGGGGCTGCAGCCGACGTTGTGCATCGACCAGCGGCCGGGCAGCGTCAATCCGCGCAGCACCGTAGCGACGGCCACCGAGATCTACGATTATTTGCGGCTACTGATGGCCCGGCTGGGCGAAGCCTCCTGTCCGCAGTGCGGCGAGCCCATTCGGCAACAGTCCGAAACGCAGATCGAAGAGGCACTCGCCGCGCTGCCGAAGGGCACGCGGCTGTTGATCCTGGCCCCGCTGGTTCGCGGCCGCCGCGGCAAGCAGGAAGATGCCTTGGCACGGATCCGCAAAGCCGGCTTTGTCCGCGTGCGGATCGACGGCGAAGTCTTCGACCTGGACAATGCGCCGGAACTCGACGCCCACCGCGAGCATTTCATCGACGCCGTGGTCGACCGGATCATCGTCCGTCCCGACATGACCTCCCGATTGGGCGAGTCGGTCCGGCTGGCGGTCCGGCACGGCGAGGGGCTGCTGGTGGCCTGTTATCAGGACCCGCCGCCTGGCGAAACCGATCTGCGCGACGGTCCCTGGCGAGATCGTCTGTTCAGCACGCGGTACGCTTGCCCGAACTGCAACATCAGCATGGCGGAGATCGAGCCGCGTACGTTCAGCTTTAACAGTCCGTACGGCGCGTGTCCGCGTTGCGGAGGACTGGGGGGCGTCGAGCAGTTCGACCCGGAATTGGTGCTGCCGAACGTCGACTTGACGTGGGCCGGCGGAGCCATCGCTGCCTGGAAAGGCGTCAAGCCGGACCCGCTGAAGAAACACAAGGAGCGGCTGGTCGGCGTTCTGGAAAAGCATGGCGCCGGCTGGAACACGCCGCTGAAAGACCTGTCGGCGGAGGCGTTGCAGGAGTTGCTGCACGGCGATGGGCAAGGGTTCGCGGGAATCCTCAACCTGATCGAACAAGAGTACGTAACGGCGACGGACGAGGATCGACGTAGCGAGCTGGCGCGATTTCGAGGCCGGGTCACCTGTCCGGCCTGCCTCGGCTCGCGGCTGCGGCCCGAGGCCAATGGTGTCCGCGTCGGCGGGCGGACGCTCCACGAGATCTGCCTGCTTCCCATCGCCGCGGCCGCGCGTTTCTTCGAGCGGCTGGAGTTTTCGCCGGCACAGCGTCCGATCGCCGAGCCGCTGCTGAAAGAAATCCTCCCGCGGTTGGCTTTCCTGCAGAACGTGGGCGTCGATTATCTGACCTTGCATCGCGCCGCCGACACGCTGAGCGGCGGCGAACTGCAGCGTGTCCGTTTGGCGACCAGCATCGGTTCGGGACTGGTGGGCGTGTGCTATGTGCTGGACGAGCCCTCGATCGGCTTGCACCCCCGCGACAACCGCCGCTTGATCGACGCGCTGCGGAACCTGCAACAGCAGGGGAATTCCGTGCTGGTCGTCGAGCATGACGAAGCCATCATGCGGGCGGCGGACCAGCTGATCGACATCGGGCCCGGCGCCGGCCCTCACGGAGGCCGGATCGTGGCGCAAGGCACGCTCGACGAAATCTGCGGGAATCCGGATTCGATCACCGGGCGATACCTGAGCGGCCAGCAACAGATCCCGGTGCCCGAGACGCGTCGCCGGCTGTCCAAATCGCGGTCGCTCGTCCTCGAAGGCGTCGCGACCAACAACCTGCACGAGGTCGATGTGCGGTTTCCGTTGGAAGCCCTGATTTGCGTCACCGGGGTGAGCGGTTCGGGCAAGAGTTCGCTGATCAACGAGACCCTGGCGCCCGTGCTGATTCGCCGTCTGGGCGGCGTGGCGCCCAGACCGGGTCCGTTCCGCAGCCTCCGCGGGGCGGCGCTGATCGACAAAGTGATTCAGATCGACCAGGCACCTATCGGCCGCACGCCGCGGAGCAGTCCGGCAACGTATATCGGCGCCTTGGACGAGATCCGCAAGGTGTTCGCCCGTACCCGCGAGGCCAAACAGCGAGGCTTCGGAGTCGGGCGTTTCAGTTACAACGTCAAAGGCGGACGGTGCGAGCCGTGCCAAGGACTCGGGCTGAAAAAGATCGAGATGCAGTTCCTGCCGGACTTGTACGTCACGTGCAGCGAGTGCCAGGGCGCGCGGTTCAACCGCCAGACACTGGAAGTCCGTTACCGGGACCAGTCGATCGCCGACGTGCTCGCGATGCCCGTCGATCGAGCGGTGAGCTTCTTCGAGAATTTTCCCGTCATCCATCGCGGTTTGACCAGCTTCCAGGACGTGGGCCTGGGCTACCTGACGCTAGGCCAGCCGTCCACCACGTTGTCCGGTGGCGAAGCCCAGCGGATCAAGCTGGCGGCAGAACTGTCCCGCGTGGACACCGGTCACACGCTGTACCTGCTGGACGAGCCCACAACGGGGCTGCATTTCGACGATATCCGGCGGCTGCTGGACGTGCTGGGGCGGCTGGTCGATCGCGGCAACACGGTGATCGTAATCGAGCACAGCTTGGAAGTCGTCAAGTGCGCCGATTGGGTCATCGACTTGGGGCCGGAAGGCGGCGAGGCGGGCGGGCACGTGCTGGCGGCGGGGACTCCGGAAGACATCGCGGCCCTGGAGGACAACCATACCGGCCGTTTTTTGCGTCCGTTGCTGGCGCCGCCGCACTGCGAAACGCACGACGAGGCAAGCGGATAGAGAAAATCGCAGGCCAGTCCGTTCTGGCCCCCGCTTGTGATCAAACCGGTTCTTGGTGTATCTTCTTGACCTTGTGGGGCTGGTCGTAGAATGCGTCGGCGGGGCGGAGCACTGCACCGCGGGCGCGTGTCCCGCCCGTTCGGTGGATACCCTGCTACGTTCCGTTTTTTGAGGAGGATATTGTGAAAGCTATCGTAGACGAAACGCTGTGCTCGGGATGCGGCGTTTGCGAAGAAGTGGCGCCCGATGTGTTCGCCATGAACGACGCCGGTTTGGTCGATGTCAAAGTCGACCCGATTCCGGAAGATCTGCTGGAATCGGCCCAGGAAGCCGCGGACGGCTGCCCGTCCGGCGCGATTGTCATCGAGGCCTAAGCCATCCATCCGCATGGTCGCCATCCGAGCGGATGGCGACCGTGCGGCTCAGGACCGCCCAGCCCAAACGCGTGTACAATAGGACAACACCCGCCCAGAGCCCCGAAAAACGAGCCCCCGAAAAACGAGCTTCGCGTTGCGGGATGTGCCTTCGATTGGAAAACCTGTGAGAGAGGAAAAACAACCATGACCAGACGTACCATGATCGCCGGACTGCTGTGGACCGTGCTAGCGACAGCTTTTGTGCATGCGGTCGAGCCGGGCCAAGCCGACGATGGATTCGTTCCGATGTTTGACGGCAAGACGCTGGACGGCTGGGTCACCACGGGAAACTGGATTGTCGAGGAAGACGGAGTGATCGCCTTGCAACCCCGTCCCGGGGAAAAAGGCTGGCAGCGATACGACGCCTACTTGACCACCGCCCGCAAGTACAAGGATTTCGTCCTCGACCTGGAATTCAAGATCACGGCCGGCGGCAACTCCGGGGTGTTTCTTCGCGTGGGCGATCGGATGAGCCAGGTCAACAGCGGCTTTGAAGTCCAGATCCTGGACACGCACGGCCTGGCGAAACCCGGCAACCATGACTGCGGTGGCGTGATCGGTACGGCGGCGCCATCCAAGAACATGGCGAAACCCGCGGGCCAGTGGAATCGCTACGTGATCACCTGCCACGGGAACCGGTTGAAGGTTGAACTGAACGGCGAGCAGATCCACGACCTGGAACTGGACAAGACGCCGCTGAAGGACCGTCCCCTCGAAGGCTATATCGGCTTTCAGGACGAAGCCAAGCTGGTCTGGTATCGCAACGTGCGGATCAAGGAATTGAAGTGAGGGCTGGCGGCGGTGGCCCTTCGTGTTGCGGAGAGGCCATCTTCTGCGCTCGGGCTGTCCCGAAATTGCCGGGTTTCGTTGGTTGCGGTTGCGGGCCAACTGAAGTAAGCTTTCCCCTATCCAATCCTTCCGCTCCAACAACCTACCTGGGAGAAGCAATGCATGTCGATCAAATCGCGTTTCCATCGCCGTGACTTTCTCAAGGCTTCCGGTCTCGGCCTCGCCGCGTTGTCCGGAGGCGTATGGAGCCAGCTATCGGCTCAGGAATCCACGTCGCCCAACCAGAAATTGAACGTCGCCTGCGTGGGCACGGCCAATCGGGCAGGGGCTAACGTCGGGGGCGTCGAGGGCGAGAACATCGTGGCCCTGTGCGACGTCGACTCGAACTATCTCGAACGGTCTGCGCAGCGTTTTCCCAACGCCCGGACTTATGCGGACTATCGCGAGATGCTGGACAAGGAAGCCGGCAAGATCGACGCCGTGGTGGTCTCGACGGCCGACCATAATCACGCACCGGCCGCGATTCGGGCCATCCGGGCAGGAATGCACGTGTATTGCGAAAAGCCGTTGACGCATACGGTCCAGGAATCCCGGATTGTTGCCGAGGCCGCCAAGAAGCACGGCGTGGCCACCCAGTTGGGCACACAAATCCACGCTGGAGACAACTATCGCCGCGTGGTCGAGATCATCCAGTCCGGAGCGATCGGCGATGTGACCGAGGTCCACGTTTGGGTCGGCAAAGGCTGGGGCGGCGGCGAGCGACCGGAAGTCGGCGAGGATCCGCCGCCGAATCTGAGCTGGGATTTGTGGCTGGGGCCGGCGCCGTATCGTCCGTTCTCGCCCGGCCGCTATCATCCGGCTCAGTGGCGCCGCTGGTGGGACTTTGGGCAAGGCACGCTGGGCGACATGGCCTGCCATTACATGGATCTGCCGTTCTGGGCGCTCAAGCTGCGACATCCGACCAGTTGCGAGGCCGAAGGCCCGGAGGTCCATCCGGAAACGTGTCCGTTGGGACTGATCGTCCGCTACGAATTCCCCGAGCGCGAAGGCCTGGCGCCGGTGCGTTTCACCTGGTACGACGGCACGCTGATTCCCCGCGAGGTGGCGGGCGAGCGGGTGCCGGGCAACGGCGTGATGTTTGTGGGCAGTGAAGGCAAAATGTACGCCGACTACGGCAACTATCGCCTGTTCCCGACGGACAAGTTTGCCGATTTCAAGCCGCCGGCACAGACGATTCCGCCGTCGATCGGCCACCACGCCGAGTGGATCAAAGCGTGCAAGGACGGTTCGCCGACGACCTGCAACTTTGACTATTCCGGCGCCCTGACCGAAGCCGTTCTGCTGGGGAACGTGGCCTATCGTGTCGGCCAGAAACTCCAGTGGGATGCCAAGGAGTTGCGGGCGGTCAATTGCCCCGCGGCGGACAAGTACATTCGCAAAGAATATCGGCCCGGCTGGGAAGTCGTGTGACCGCCGTCGATCACAGCAACGGCCGCCAAGGTCATCCCTGACGGGGTAAGAACGTTTTTGTAGGACGGATTGCCGTCCGTCCTACGCAGAAGAAACACGCCGGCACCGCGAAGACTCGTTCCCCAGTCGCCGGCGCGGACACGCTGCTTGGACCTTGACCAACGCCATGCCAAACCGCCGCTCGCTGCTCCGCGGGTTGTCTTGATGTTCGGCGGCATTCTCCTCAAAACAGGCAAGACCGGCGTTCGCCTTGCCTTCGCACTCGCCGCTCTTTTCTCCGCCTATCTCCCAAATTCTGCGGAAAATTCGGACGTCTTCCCGTAGTCCGAACAGTTTGTGACCTAAACTTTCCCAGTGGCGGACATTGGCTCTGGAACCTGACCCACTCCGGATGCTTGACGCCCTTCCCGTTTCTCTCGCCGTTGAACCAACCGTTACGTTTTGTGTCTCCCGGATGCTTTTTGTCAAGGTGGATGTAGTCATGATTGAGATCCTTGCCATCGCCATGGTCTCGGTGTACGGCGTCGCTGTACTCGGCGCTTTCGTTGCTTCTCAGTTCCTCAGTTTCCAGATTACTCGTTACTTCAAGTTCCGCTTCTAACACGCGACAGGACCCGACCCTCCCGGCGGGTCCGCCGCGCTCGTCTCGCATAACGGCCGCAGTGCTTTGGCAATCGCTGAAGCACTGCGGCCGTCTTTCATTTCCGGTAAGCGGGCCGAATTGTCCGAGGCGGCATTTCCAGAGAAACCTGGAACTTCTTGTTTTCCGCGCAGGTCCAAGCGTTCGCTGACGAATACCGATGCCAGCAGAACAGAAAGGTGAGTTATGATCGAAACGCTTGCGCTTGCCGCCGGTGCGGTCTTCCTCGTCGGACTTGGATTGAGCGTGATGATCGCCGAGTTGCTGAGGAGACGGGATACTCGCGAGGCAGAGCGTCGCGCCGTGGTGCAACGAAAAACGGCCGATCGCAGGCACCGACCTGTCCGCGGGCCACAGCCGATCCAGTTGACACCCGCAGCCGCTGCCGAACGAGCGATCCAAAGCAGGCAAGCAGCGCTGGCCAGCCCACGGGTCTGTACGCCCCGCGCACAGCGCTGACCACACCGTGGAACCTTCTGCAACCGCTGTCCCAGGTGCCAGTGACACGAACCCCGCTTTCAGGCGGAAGCGGATTGGGACGAGAGTCCCGTTCTTTCGTCAGAACTTCCGTCGCCAGCTTGGGCCCGGCCTCGGCCGGGAGCGGTGCGAAGTGAAGAGTAGCTGTCCCGCTTGGATTCGAACCAAGAAAACCTGATCCAGAGTCAGGTGGTTTACCGTTAGCCTACGGGACAGGAATATCCAATTTGCGTGCCGAGGTGTTTGCCGAACACCGTGGAATTAACTTCCATCGTGCTGCCAATTGCACCGCGGGCCAAGTGGGTAATCTATGCGAATTCTCCGGCCGGGGTCAAGGGGACTTGGCGGGTTCGCCGCAGTTTCCGTCGTCGGAATTCGAGGGGCTGGGGATTCTGGCCAGGAAAAACACCCTCAAAGTCTCTCCATCGGCAAACGAACCGAGTTGTGCAACAATCCATTTCCAGCGGCAGCGCACCGGCTCGATCGTCCCGCGACGTCAGAGTTGCAGCAGGGTTCCCAGGCCCATTTCCCGAGCGTTCACCAGGATGCGTGAGGCTGCCGCCAGATCCTGAATGGCCACTCCCACCGACTTGAAGAAGGTTATCTCGTTGGCGTCGGCCCGGCCCGGCTTGCTCCCGCTGATGATCTCCCCGAGTTCCGCGGCGATGCGATCGGCGGAATAGCAGCCTTGCTGAATGGGGACCAACAGATCACCGGCTTCGGCCAGGGCCGATTCGCGATGATCTACCACCACCCGGGCACGCAGCACGGTCTCGGTCGGAATCTCTTGGATCTCGGGTCGATAGGAACCTACGCCGTTGATATGCGTGCCCGGCTTCAGGTCGGCGTCCGCAAAAACGGGGGTCGGGGCCGTCGTGGCCGCACAGAGGATGTCGGCTTGCCGCACCGCCTGGGCAGCGCTGGTCACCGCCGTGACTGCGATGCCCATCGCCTCGCTCATTTCCCTCGCGAAAGCCTCCGCCGCCTGGGGAATGGGATCCGCGACCCACGCCGACTGGATGGCGCGCACCGCGCACACCGCCTCGAATTGGGTTCGGGCTTGGACGCCGGCGCCCAGGATGGCCACCGAGACGGAGTCAGGGCGAGCGAGCAAGTCGGTCGCGGCCCCGGAAGCCGCACCGGTGCGGATCGCGGTGACGGCGGCGCCGTCCATGATGGCCAGCACTTGGCCGGTGGTGCCGTCGTACAGGGTGACGAGCGCCTGGATGCGGGGAAGTCCGCGGGCCGGGTTGTCGTCGAACACCGTGATCGCTTTCAGGGCTAACGCATCCGTGGAACGGTGATAGCACGGCATCAGCAGCAGCCTGCCGTGGTGCGGGGACAACTCGACGTGCGAGCGGAGCGGCACCACGGCCTCGCCGGCGGACAGCGCCGCGAAGGCGCGTTTCATCACCTCCACAGCCTCGCGCATGGGAAGCGCACGGCGGACCTCGGCGGCGGAAAGGAAGAGGAGTTGATTCGCGTTCATCGCTGGATTCCAAGTTCGGAAGGGGTCATGTGGTGAAGCCTTGACACGCACAACTGCCGGCGAGTTTCGGCAGAGCCTGGGCGGACGGTGTCACCGCCAGCCCGCCTCGCGACGTCACGCGCAACTCGGCCGGCATGGCCAATCCTACGGCGTAGACGGCGTCGATGGTTTCGTCGAGCGGGATGGGGTTGTGATAGCCGCCCAGAACGAGGTCCGCATTGATCAACGCCGCCGAGGCGGCCGCGGCGTTACGGGTGTGGCAGGGAATCTCGACGATGCCCTGCACCAGGTCGCACACGCTACCCATCGTGTTCTGGAAGGCGATCGCCGCCGCATCGCACACCTGGCGAATCGTACCGCCTGCCACTTGGACCACGCTCGCCGCCGCCATGGCGCCCGCCGCTCCAATTTCGACCTGGCACCCGGCCACCTCCGCGGCAAACGTGGCGCGTTCGGCCACAATGACCCCCACGGCGCCGGCGACGAGCAAGGCCAGCGCCAGCTGTTCCCGGTCCACGTGTTTCTCCTCCAGCAAGGTTGTCAGCACGCCGGGAATCACGCCCGCCGAACCGGCGGTGGGCGCGGCGCAGACAACGCCTTGGCCACAATTGACGTGCATGGCGGCCATGGCCCGGACGGCAGCCCGCGTGTGGAGGCCCCCGATGGCCAAGCTTCCCTCCGCGTCAGCCCGGTAAATGCGCGCCGCGGTTGGCCGCAGCAATTGCATGCTGGGCAGGTCCTGGCCCAGCCCGCGGCGCACGCTGGCCACCATGATGTCCACCCGGCGTGCCATCTCGGCGATCACCTCGCGCTCCGACAGCCCCAGCAGCGTCGCCTCGTAGCGCGCCGCCAGTTGGCCCGGCCAGAGACGTTCCTGCTCGGCGAATTTCACCATGCCCGCGGCGCTGTCGAAAAGCTGCGGTCCGTTTTTCACGAAGCTCAGCGCCGTCCCGGGAAACAGTCGCGTGCCGCCCGGCAGCGCGGCCAGTCGGTTCCGCAATTCGACCGCCAGGGGATTGCGCCGCCGGGCGAACAGCAATACCCGCCCGTCCCGCTCGAAACGCTGCACGGGCGTCAGGTTCTCCTGTCCGGCCTCGAGCGCGACGCGCGCCGTGGCCTCGCTTCCCTCGTCCAACTCGATCAGTGTTTCATGGCAGCCACCGTCCAGACGTAGCGGCCAGCCTTGGACGGAGGTGATTTCCACCGCACCGCCACCGACCGACTGGCCGATCGCCTGCAGCGAGCGTCCGCTGCGCGCTCGCAATCGCAGGTGGACGGTGTTCGGATGGTTTGTTGTCCCCGCCAGCTTCTCGACCCGAAACTCCACCTGCAACCCTTCGACCGGCGCAAGGGCCAAGGCGCGGGGGAAGCGGTCGTCGGTGATGGGCCAACCCAGCAAGCCCGCCGTGAAGGCGAGGTCAGACCCTTGGGTTTGGTAACAGCGCGCGTAAGAACCGTCCGGATCAAAAAGGAATTC
>Ga0351966_1103_pt1 | contig 25557 bp, 27 predicted proteins | sample TotcelT113001K14_FD_206840 | JGI IMG/M metagenome (GOLD analysis project Ga0351966, IMG submission 206840) | Enriched cells from coal bed in the Powder River Basin, Montana, United States - Total cells T11 rep3 HSBNCT.T11.300.1.K14 ... | reverse complement strand
ACGTTTTCATACCTACGCCGCACCCGGTGTGATTTTCGGCGGCTTCATGGTAGAAAAGGCCAAAGAGCAGATTCCATCCGGGACCCTTTACAATGCGGTCTCTGAAACCTTCTCCTGCCTCCCCGATGCTATCCAGCTTCTCACCCCCTGTACGATCGGAAACGGCCGGCTGAAAATCATTCACCTCGGCCATTTCGCTCTTGCCCTTTACAACAAAGAGACGGGAGAGGGCGTACGAGTGGGTATCGACCATAAAAAGCTGGAACCTTTCACGGAGTTGAAGTCCTGGTTGTTGAAACTGAAGCCCAAAAAAGAACAGGATGAAAGTCTGCTCATGGAGGAGATCAGGGATGCCGGACAGCGCATTCTCATGGTGCGTCCGGTGCGGGCAGACATGGAAAGGCTCCGCATGCAGAAGAAGAAAGAGGTTGTCCTCTGCCCCTCCTGTGATGAGGCGTATCCGGCGGAATACGGCCCTACCTGTTTGGGATGTCAGGGCCAGGGGCCATACTTCGGCTGGCCTCTGATCCGTTAAGGCCCGTGAGCAATGAGCGGCGGCATATCCAGCTCTTATCCCTACAAGATCCTTCTCATAGACCCCCTTACGTGCAATGGATGCAGGGAATGTGAAATAGTCTGTGCTGCCAGGCACGCGGGCAACCGAAAAATCGCTCAGAAACGGATTCGGGTCCTGGGGGCCGCCTTCGGGGATGCGAGCCTGTTTGTGCCCTCAACGTGCAGGCAGTGCGCCGATCCTCCCTGTATGGCTGTGTGCCCCAGGAATGCCATCAGACTGGACCACGTCCTTAAAAGGGTGGTTCTCGATCCCGGTCTGTGCGTTGGTTGCGCAATGTGTGTTGCGGCTTGCCCCAACGGATCGATGGCATTTGCGGACGAGTTGGGCCTCCCCTACAAATGCGAGCTTTGCGACGGAGATCCCGAGTGCGTACGGGCCTGCGAGACACAGGCGTTGAAGTACGTGGAACTACACGAACTCCACCATCCGCGCGTACGTCGAACTGCACACAGTTTCGTGGCCTCCCTCTATGGGCCAAGGAACGGGATCATCAAAAAGACGGTTGAGCAAGCAGATAAGGAGCAGGTATGAGCTTTTTTCATGTTAACGAGCGGTGCAACGGCTGCCTCTCGTGCGTGCAGAATTGCCCGGCAAGTGCACTCGATTATTCGGATCAGGAAAACCGGAGAAAGCTCTTGCATAATATGAGTCTTTGCGCCCGGTGCGGTAATTGCTGGAGAGTCTGTCCCCAGGGCGCCGTCGAATTTAAAGACCTTCTCAAGGGAGAATGGGATGAAGTAGCCACCATGAATCTTGTTCGATGCACTGCTTGCGGGGCGTCACTCTACTCCCAGGAACTTAAAGAGTCCCTGGCGAAGAAACTGGATTACCAGGTGGAAACGCTCTGTCCCGAGCACCGGAAAACCAATGAATTGAGTGTGTGGCGCCGTCTTTCCCCCGCGAAAGCGGTCAAAGGGAGTTCTGATTATGATTACGGGAAGCCTGAAACCTTTTGATGAAATTTTATCTTCCATAGAAAGATACAGGAACATCCTCATCCTGTCGTGCGGAAGCTGCGTCACCGTGTGCCTTTCCGGGGGTGACCGGGAGGCTCGTGCCCTTGCCCGCGATCTTTCGGCTGAAATTAACGACAGGGGTTCAGGACACTCCATTCACGTCGGCACCATTCAACGACAGTGCGAAATCGATCTTTTGAAGGCCTTCGTGGATATACCCGGAGAAACCGACGCTCTACTCTCTCTTGCCTGCGGCGCCGGGGTCCAGAGCCTCGCTGAGGCTTTCTGCCACCTCCCGGTGATACCGGCCCTTAATACCACTTTTCTCGGGGCTCTTGACGAACAGGGTGTATGGCGCGAGAAGTGTCAGGGGTGCGGGAACTGCATTCTGGCTTACACCGGAGGGATATGCCCGATCGCCCGATGCGCCAAGCGCCTGTTGAACGGGCCGTGCGGGGGGTCCTCCAAAGGTAAGTGCGAAATCGGCGGCGAGGTAGACTGCGCCTGGCAACTCATTATTGACCGGCTGAAGGCAATGGACCGATTGGATGAATTTGAAACAATTTTTCCCCCGAGAGATTGGTCCACTGACGGGACTTCCGGACCCAGGTCCATGCGGCGAACGGCCAACACTCCCTAAGCGACGGCTCAGAGCAGTTTCACCCGCAGTCCGGCCTTTCCTGCATCAGATTGTTGAGAAGTGCCCGTATTTCCTCCTCTTTGGCGTTCCCTGCACGCACCGCTTCATAGGGCTCTCTGCCCGTTTCCATAACGGTCGACAGGGCACGCTCGAGGGGAAATCCCCGGCCGAAAACCAGCCAGGCGGAGAGGATCAAACCCGTCCTCCCTCTACCCCCCGCACAGTGGACCGCAACCGGTTGCCCCTTTTCATCCGAATCTTTCAGAAAGTAGAGGATGTTCCGCAAGGTATCCAGAGTACAAACGTGATGGTCCTCGATGGGTGACCAGAGAACATTGCCCGGTCCCATTTCCTCTTTTACTATAGTCAAAAAATCTTCGAGATAGTAACCGAGTTGGCTTTGGGCCAGGAGACAGCAGATACGCTGAATCCCCTGTCCTTTTAGTAAACTGATCCATTTGCGCACCACACTCCCCGGAACCGATCTCGCCCCGTAGCCCGGCATCCTGGCTCCGAAGACCGTGCCTTCACCTTCGCATGCCGGGCCGAAACCGGGTGTTTTTGAAATGACGACCGGCGCGGTCTGTTCCGACCTGTCGTCGTCACTGATGATTTTAAGACCAGGGCCTTTGGTGCCGGTGCTCATCCTGTCTCCGCCTTCCGTTCGTAGCACGCATTTAATATCACAGTAGATCTCAATCGTCAATTTCCCAAATTACAGGTCGGCGAAAACGTTATGTGTTGTCGGACCTGAGAGGCATCCGCCCGCCGCTGGCAAGGCAGCATGAACATCCCTATATTCAAGGTAGGGGCAGTGAGGCGAGACCATAGAAAAGGAGAAAGGGAAATGGCGAAGATATTCATGGTAAGAATTGAGGACGTGGACTTTGACGAAATCAGGGAGAAATACGGAAAAGAGAGCCTCCAGGCGACTGATGACGAACAGGCGATGAAGGATTTCCTGGTCGAGAGCGGCATCAGCGAGGCACAAGCCTGGCAAATAAAATAGGAACAACAGTTCCCTGACTGTCTCGGGCTTTCGGTGGTGAACTTTCCCTCGTTCCTTTGAGAAACAACCCATCCATAAGCAACGGTTTTAGTTGTTTAATAGACGGTTGTAAGGGCGAAACCGGCCAGGGGTGCTGTGCTGTAGGAGACGCTGTCGATCTTCCGGCCGCGACGGTCTTCCAGCCTGAGCTTACCGCCAAAAGCCGCTCCTCCGTACAAGTCGGCCCGAAAATGCTGACCAAGCTTTCGCGACAGGCGGGCGATAACGGGCCACGCATCCGTTTGGCCAATACCGTTGCCGATCGAACCGTCTTTATCCAACCTGAACCTGTACGAACGGAAGCCGCCGGCAAGTGACGTTTCCCAGTTGTGGTCGATGCTGTAAGCCAGTTCCAAACCTGCAGGCCCCGCCGGCCCCGTCCTGAAACTGTTTCCCAGTCTGAGGTTGTCGGTTATCTTCCAGGAGACAATAACGGCAGGGAAGAACCTCGTCTCTTCCAGTCCGTAGAAGATCCCGGGGCCGAAGCCGATCATAAATCTCCTGCCCGGTCTATAGAGCAGCCCGAACGTTGTTCCGTAGAGAAGCGCGTTACCCAATTCAGCCCCCTGCTCGCCTGAATACTGGACAACAGGGGCCGCAAAGAGCGTCCAGTTGGGGGAAAGGCTGTACCCCGCTCTGGCTGAGAAACCGATCTTGTTGATTCTGTTCCAGGGATTGGGGACAGCGAAATTGGAAAGCCTGGAGAAGTTGTAATTGTCAAACTCGTAAGATAAACCAAAGCCAAGTCTCATTCTGTCGTTGACAGGTATGGAGGAACCGGCCGACAGGTAGTAGCGGGATACCGTGACATTGCCGCCGCCCTGAACGTGCGACTCCGGTTGATAGAGCGCTGCTGCATTAATGAAGAACCTTTGATTCCCGCCCGATTCGGGTTCGGTCCACATCCGGGCAGAGCCATCGGAGGAGTAAACGAAAAGGAGCAGGAACGTTGTGCAACATGGAAGAATTCTCATAAGGGTGAAAAAACTGCTGATTTTCAACGAAAGCCTCCTTGGGCGATCATGGTCTTCAGCATGAGTTTAGCATTTAGAAGCTAGGGTGTCGAGTGTGCTTGTAATTGCCAATAGTATTCTTTTTCCTTGCCAATGTTCAGGAGGCTATATTAAAGTGGGGGCCATGAAGCGTGCAAGAAGGTATGTGAGGAAAAGCCCGAAGGTCGACCGCACCCGTTTCTGTCAGCTCTGACGCATGGCAAGCGAACGCCCTGCATCTTCATCCTATTATTGGCTAGTCGGCAGCATAGCACTCGCTGTATTCATGTCGAAGCTCGACTCTACGGCGGTCAATATTTCATTGCCGACGCTGGCCCGTCATTTCGATGTCCCGCTCAGCGACGTTTCCTGGGTCATGTTGTCCTTTCTCCTTCTCCATACCAATACAATGCTGATCTTCGGGAAACTTGCCGACAGGATAGGCTTGAAAAGGTCATTCATTATCGGCTACCTGCTGTTCGTTTTAAGCTCGCTTTTGTGTGGCCTGTCGTCGAACCTTACCATACTGATCGCCTCCCGGTGTTTCCAGGGGGCAGCAGCCGCGATGATGTTGATCGCTGCTTTCGCCCTTATCCCTTCGGTTCTGCCTGACCGGACCGGCACAGCTTACGGGGTTATGGCAAGCGCAGCAGGGCTGGGCGGCATCGTCGGCGCTCCGATGGGTGGTTTCATTACCGGCCTTCTCTCGTGGAAATGGATCTTCCTTATCAACATTCCCGTTGGTGTCGCTGCAGTCATTGTCGGCCAGAAGATACTGCCGGACGACAGGCTGACAGGCGCTAAGAGGCCGGCAAAGGAGGAACGGTTCGATCTACCGGGCGCAGTACTCAGCTTTTTCGGCCTTATCTTTTTCATTTACGCAATGACCAGGGCGCGAAGTCTCGGGTGGTCCTCACCCTCGATTGTCTACTCCATGCCCCTTGGCATTGCTCTGCTCGCCGCTTTCTTTGTCCGGGAGAAGTACTGCTCCTCACCTCTGATTGATTTCAGGCTGTTTGCAGTCCCCGGCTTTACCCTTGGAGTGATGTCGGCCCTCCTGTGCTTCATCGTCATGTCGGGCGTGTTCCTTATCCTTCCGTTTTATCTCGAGCTTTTCAAGGGCTTGCGGGCAGAGCAGGCAGGAGTGGTAATTATGTTTTATCCCGTTGTCTACATGATCTTCAGCCCTTTGGGCGGCCGGCTTTCGGACCGTGTCGACCCGGGCATTGTCTGCATGGCCTCTATGCTCTCCGCAGCTGCAGCCGCTTCTGTTTTTATTTTCACTATGGGAAGCCCCGGTCTTTTCCCGGTCATTCTCTTCCTTGTCTGGTTCGCCCTCTCCTACTGCTTTTTTCTTTCGTCGAACAATAACAAGATAATGAACCTGGCTCCCGCCGACCGGAAAGGGGTTGCGTCCGGCGTTCTCGGCACCTTTGTCAGTCTGGGAACCGTCTTCGGCGTCGATCTGTTTACGGGTATCTTCTCAAGCGCGGTCCCCGATCCTCTCGCTTCCGGTAAAATAGTTTCCGGTTCTCCCGAAATCCTTCTTACGGGTTTTGAACGCGCCTTCGGTGCTGCCGTCATCGCGTGTCTTCTCGCAGCCGTCTTCTCTTTCCTCTCGATCAGGAGATGGAGTGGGAAAGAGGCCGTCCAGGGGATCGAAGTAGAGAAATCGATCCAACGGCGATCCACGTAAAGCAACGAGACGGCAGCGCTCCCAGGAAGAATTTTCAGATCCTATCGTTCAACCACGTGGAGAGATCCGTTATCCCCTCGAAAAGGTCTTCCTGGTCTGTCCACAGCAGGTAGATAAAGCTGTGACCATGGGGCCAGCGTGCAAGAACTCTTTGCTCCTTGAGTGAAAGGCCGGTATGAATAGCCCTCGTGTAACCGACCGTGAGCAGCGCGCATCCCGGCTCGAGCCGTTTCGTAGCGTGAGCCCGACCGGCACGGTGTGAATGCACGGTTACCGGCTCATGCCACAAAAGCGAGGCCTGCCTCTGATGGTTTCCGTTCGTAAAAGAGATCCCAAAAGGAGGTTCAACGGTGGCGAGGGTAAGCTCGTTCAAGAGCTCTTCCTTAGGGTTCGGTGAAGGCGGACAACGGACGTCGATACCCGTGTAGAATAAGTGTCCTTTAAGGAGTTGGAACACAAGTTCAGAGTAAAAAAGTACATCGACGTCCCTTGGTCTTCCGTCTCCTGTCTCCTGGAAGAGGCTGTCCATGATCCAACGGTTCTCCGGTATCCTGTACTTGACCAGGAGATCCCACGCCTTCTCTAGCGCGTCACCGTATTCAGGGTGTTCCCTGAGCGTCCTTTTGAGGCGCCGCTCTATTGTGGCCAGTTCAGACCTCATTTCCACAACCCGATTTATCATCATTACATTAAAGTAGTTCTCTTTCACGATTTCGGCATCCCCCCCCTTGCGCCGGCTCACAAATCATGTCATATTACGTCTCACCCTTATGATCGAGGAAAATTACCATTAAAGATAATTTGCCAAAAACAGGGCGTGTCTCTTCCCGCCTCCTGCGTCCGGCTCTCGCCCTCGTCTCCCTGGCCGTCATCGCCTCCCTGCTCTATGTGTGGCAGGAAGGCCTGTTTCACGATGCCGTCGGCTCATGCAGGCATTTTTTCGAGACAAAGAGACTCGAGTCATTCATTGCTTCGTACGGCGCTTATGCAGGCTTAGTCTTCGTCGGGCTTCAGGCGCTTCAGGTGATGGTGGCACCGGTTCCCGGCGAAGTTACAGGCTTTGTCGGAGGCTATCTCTTCGGAACAGCCCTCGGGACTGTCCTGTCGACCGCAGGACTCACCCTCGGATCTCTAGGGGCCTTCTTCATCGCCCGGGTGTTCGGTTTGCGGCTGGTCGAAAAAGTAGTCAGGAAGGAATACAGGGACCGTTTTGACTACTGGGTTACCCATAGAGGCCTGTACATAGCATTTGTGCTCTTTCTTATTCCCTTTCCGAAGGATGCCCTGTGCTATCTCCTCGGCCTTACTCACCTCCGTCTCCGACCTTTCATCTTTATGAACGTTGTCGGGAGGCTTCCCGGCACCCTGGTTCTCGCCTGGCAAGGGAGTGCAGTTGACAACGGCCACTACTGGACGTTTCTTTTTCTCCTCATCGCGAGTCTTCTGGTAACACTCGTCCTGTACCTGTACAGGGACCGTCTTACACAGGTAGCCGGCCCCTTCGTCAACCTGATTATGGGTAAAAGAAAAGAGGTGCTGCCCGGCAAAGAAAAACAGGTCTGCCGGCTGAGCAGAGTCGCCGGGGACTCCCTGCCGCAGGGTAGTCCACCAACTTAGGCAGGCTGTTTCCGGACTCTCCTCGTTTCGCTCATCGCACGTGGTTCCGCCGGACAATTCTGGTTTATTCTACTAAACAATATAAATAGTGAATAAGTCATTAAAGCTACACTTTCGAAGTTGACAGGATTTATTCCCTTGGTAGAATCCAGGTTACACCCCTTTGCGCAACATTATGGTTTCCTTCCCGGTTGCTGAAACACCCAGGCGGGATTTTCGGCCGATCTGAAGGTGCGATGATATGGATGTACATCAAGCAGTACAACTACTCGTGGTGAAGCAGACGGCTAAAACAGTTGGAGATGAATGCGTAATGAATGGTCGTTTCAAGGTGTGCGGTCCGGATGGCGACCGGAAGGTAAGATAGGAGAAACGATGGCGACGCAAAATTTCTACGATATCCACTTTCACGCGATGAACCTTGCCCATCCCAACATCCTGGCCTTCGCGAAACGCATAAATTGGCGTTTACTGCTCCTCGCGTCTCCGCTTGCGCCCGCCGCAGCCCTTTTTGGCTTTCAGAAGTTTAAAAACGTCCAGAACCTGCTGTCGGTGATGGAGAACGATGCAGGCGCCTTCTTCATGCTGGTCGAATATTACCTCAGAGAGCAAGGCCCGGTGAAGAATGGGGCTATCAATATCGGCGATGAGAGCTTCACTTCAATAGTCATCACCCCCCTGCTCATGGATTTCGGCTTCAAGAACATACCTACCGAGACCTTTTACAGGATCCCTCCCAGAAAACCCATCGTCTCGCAGGTCGAGGACGTTTTCAGCGGTATTGCGGACTACTGCGCCCACGAGTTGCGGGAAGTCATTGCCGACGGCAAGACGGAATACAAGGTCGTCGACCGTACATCAAACAGATTGTTCGAGATCTATCCGTTTCTCGGTCTCAATACCCAAAACTATACCCTCGCTGAGATAGAGAAGATGTTGGAGAAATACTTCTCTGATTACCGAGCCAGGTACGAGGATTTCAAAGCGAAGCTGGGCAAGTTCGAAGGTTACATCGACGGCATGAGGAGTAACTTCTTCGCGGGCATCAAGCTCTATCCACCCATCGGTTTCAATCCCTGGCCGGCCGAAACTAAGGAACGGGCCAAGGTAGAATGCCTTTATGGATTCTGTTGCGCAAAAGAAATTCCCTTAACCGTTCATTGCAGTGACGGCGGTTTCAAGCTCCACAAAAAGGCCGCCGATTTCACCTGTCCGGACCGATGGATCAGCGTCCTGTCCGATCAAAGATTCGGTTCCCTGAAACTCAATCTGGCCCATTTCGGGAAGCAGAGCACGAAGAAGTATTTTCTCTTTTCACAGGAAGGCTGGAGGAGTCGGATACTGGAACTGATTTCCTATCCCAACGTGTTCACGGACTTTTCCTACATAGGTGTCGACGAGGAACACTACGGAATGCTGAAGGAGGTCTATGAGGCGAATCCTGCCCTGAACGATAAGCTCCTCTTCGGCAGCGATTTCATGATCAATCTGCTCGACGTTGCGTCATACAACACTTACCTGGACCTGTTCTGCACCACGACCTCGTTCGGCGTTGCCCAGAAAAAGAGTCTCTGCAACACTAATCCGGAAAAATTCCTCTGGAGGCAGGCAACATAACGGCTTACCCGCCGTGACATCCGGGCGCGTACGGGATGGGGCCGGAACCATTACCAGACATTGGCGACAGGCGAGGACGAGCGGTCGACGAGGGTGATGGCCTGCCTGGTGCACGCAACCCGGCACACGCCACAGCCGTAACAAAACTGCTGATCGATAACCGATCTCCTGTTGGCGGCACTGAAACTGAGAGCGCCGAACTGGCAGAAACGCATACACTCCCGACAACCATTGCAAAGGTCGGGATCAACATGCGCTACAAATTCGGCGCGGAACATGGCGGGCAGATCATGTGTAATCGTCGATCGCATGGCGAGACAATCGGAGCGGTCGCAATTGCAGATACCCCCGATAAAGGGTGTGCGAAACGTCCATACCGTGTGGCAAAGACCTTCTTTTTCATGATTGTAGAATGACGCCATCGCTTCCCCGGGCGTCAGAGCCTCGAACCCGGCCATATCTGGGGCGCCGGGTGAGTTCGAGAAAAGGCGCTTCACGGTCTGCATGAAGACGCCGTGAGGCTCCAGGCTTACCCCGTAGCAGTAGCGCTGTTCCTTGCGCGTTGTTTCCTTGCGACAGACGCACGCGACGCGCACGATCGAGTTGGTGAAACCGAAGATCTGCCCGATCTCCTCGATCGGTACCACCTGGCCGTAATGAAGCTGCTTCATTTTCCCGGTCAGAACCCGCTTCAGCATGAACTTGATGAAGCGCGGCAGGCGGCCTACCCGTTCGATACTCCGGTGGCCCCTCTCGACGGCCCTGGTCGCGTCGTCGAGTGAATCGAACTGCTCGATGAACTTGCGGCGGCGGGCATCGGCAAGCATGTCGTCTGAATAGTTGGCGGCGTTAAGATACCATTTGCGGCCTTCTCCGTGCTGGTGACAGAATTGGCACATAGGAGAGTGTACAGCCTCGATCGTGGCGAGTCAAGGCCGGCTCCGGCCCAGAGCGCGACTGCCCCTCGGCGGTGTCCGGTGATCTGCGCTGCTGCTTTTGGATTTTAACCTTTTTTTCCGCCGAACAGCGCGACGGTTTTCCTTACCAGGGCAGGCAGGGACGGGTCCCGTGCACCCATAATAAGAACACAATCACCCGGGCCGGCATCGGCTTTCAACCTGGTCAACAACTCATCGCGATCGCTTACCGCTTCCGCTCTGAACGATACGTGACCCAGCCCGTTGACAATATCCTCAGAGGAAATGTCTTTTTGGGCGGTGCCTCCGGCATAATAGATCGGAAGGAGATAGAGCGAGTCGTTCTGCCGGAAGACCCTTCGAAACTCGGCGATGTATTCGTCTCTCAGGAATCGGGTCGGGCCAAACCCGTGCGGCTGGTAGACGGCGATAATACGATCCGAAAGTCCCCGCGCCGCGCTCACCGCCGCCGTTATCTTTGCCGGGTTATGGGCAAAATCGTCGACAATATAGACGCCATCTATTGTGTCGGTCACCTCAAAGCGTCGTGCGACACCCTCGAAGTTCTTTACTCCATCGACAAGATCGAGCCCCGGGCAACCTAAATGTTCACATACGCAAAGAGCAGCACGCAGGTTTTCGAGGTTGTGGGTCCCGGGCAGCGGCAAATGGTATTCAAAACCCATTCGGTAAAGCTTGACCGACATAGGCAGCAGCTGTTCATCATCCGGTCGCCATGAGGCCGAACTGTTTTTCCCGAAGCGCACCGTTGCCGGGAGGGAAGCAAGGATCGGATCGTCGGAATTTACGGCAGCCCAGGAAGATCGGGAAATAAACGTGCCGAGCAGGCCTTTTATCTCGTCAACGGACTTATGATCTTTTGAAACATTAAGGACAACGGCAGCCTCGGGAGAATACTTGACGAGAGTTCCATCGCTCTCGTCCGCCTCTACGACGAGCAGATCGGAGGCGCCGCTGAACGCATTACCGATAAGGCCCTGTTTTTCAAGTCTCCGCAAAGGCGCTCCGCTTATGAGAGAAGGCGATTTGCCCGCTGCGGTCAGAAATTCAAATATCATTGCCGTCACCGTCGACTTGCCACTTGTGCCCGCGACAGCAATCGTCTTCTTCGAGGCGATGACCGAGGCAAGGAGATCGGAACGATGCACGATTGGAAGATTCGACGAACGGGCAGCAGCAACGTCGGGATTCGATTCTTCTATTGCAGTTGAAACGCAGACAACATCGGTATCCGGGCTGACACCCGTACCGTCCTGGTCGAAGATCGAGCAGCCGAGCGCCTCGAGCTCGCGGCGGATTGAGGCCGTATCATCGCTGGAAAGCAGACGATCGGAGCCCGTCACTGCGATGCCCTGAAAGCGCAGGTATTGTGCAAGCGCGCTCATGCCGGTGCCGAAGATGCCGGTAAAGTGGATACTCCTGCACCTGACTTTGCCTATAACTATCGGCGGGGGATCGATATAGACGGGCGTCCCTTCCCCGACCAGGTCGAACAAGCGAAGAATATCCTTATTCCGCAGACAGAGGCATCCGTGGGACAGGGGCGCACCAATCAGGTCCTCCCGGTTCGTGCCGTGAATATAGATGAACCGCTCGTACGAGTCTACCCCGGGACCACGGTTGATCCCGTCCTCCAGGCCTTCCAGCCGCAGGATGCGGGTCAGTATCATATTATCTTTGGTCGAACCGTCCCAATCGATGCCCGTATCCCTGCGTCCCAGAAAAATACGCCCTGCCGGCGCGCCGGATCCTATTTTTTCCCTGATTCGATGGAAACCGGGGGGTGTTTTGAACGAGTTCTCCCGGATGCCCTCGCCGAAACGTGAACTGGATGAATCGTATCGCTCGATGATCGTCTCATTCCTGCAGACAAAGAGCGTTTGTGCCTCGATCGAGTGAACAAGAAAAAGATCGTCAGGATCGGCCAGGTATTTTTGGAGTTTCCTGTAAATACGACGTAACCGGACCGTCATTGGGATAGACTCCATTTTTACGGCAATCCCGGTTTTTCTTTAATGTCCTTTCGCAGTGCTTTCTTGTCATGTTTGCCCGCTTCCGTGAAAGGCAGGACCTTCACTATCTCGAACCTTTCGGGCAAGAGCAGTTTTGACGCGCCCTTCTCTTCCATGAACCTCTTGACCGCTTCTGTATCGATAGTCGTGCCCGGTACATGCCGTATGCAGGCGCACCCCCTTTCACCGATGTCCTTGTCCGGCATGTCCATGGTACTCTCCTTGCTACTGGTTATTGGTTCGAACAGTTCAGGAAACTTCATGTTCTCCTCCTTGATTTGTCTGCACGCTCTCCTCAACAGCGCCGGGGAGGGGAATGACTAAAGTGATGAGTCAATTCAAGATTGTTGAGAACCGGGCGATTGACGTCATGCACTGAGTTCTACAACGGCTCACTATTTATTGTCAACTTGAAGGACAGGGGTCACCCATGCAGGGTAAAAAATGAGCGAAAACTGATTTTGTGTCCAAAGAGCAGGTACAAATTGTATAGACTTGTATAGTAAACCTCCCGTAGAAAAGGTACAATAAATTTCTATATTTCCGCCTATATCAGGGTTTTGGTGAATACGTGCACCGAGTTACCAGTTGACACTTTTTTTCTTGACTGTTATGCTTGATATTCTTTAAGAGGGTGGAACATGGGTGCAATGGGTACGGCTAAAGAGAAGAGAAAGAAACCGCAGGACAAGAAAGACCGGATTCTGCAGACAACTATGCAGCTCCTGTTGAAAAAAGGGGGTTACAACAGCACTTCGACTACGGATATCTGTAATGCCTGTAAGTTGACTAGGCCCACCCTTTATCACTACTTCGGCAGCAAGAGAAACCTGTTCTTTTCACTCCACATGTTCAGCATCGAGAGAATCCTTAAACCCTACATGGCAACGGCAGCCGCGATAGAAGATCCGCTCGAACGCCTGCGCTTCATGATCCGCTCCTATGCCACGACGATCTGTAACCACCCCGAGTTAAGGATACTCATTCACGACACCCTCACCATTAATGACAGGTATTTCCGGGAAGTGAGGGAAGAATGGAAGGAGCATTACCTTCTTCTCCGCAGCACCATCACCCAGCTCCAATCGAAGGGTGTGATCGACAAATCGGTGAACCCCTCGTTGGGACCGCTCTTCCTGCTCGGTATGACAACCTGGATGGCTTTCTGGTTCGACCGCAACGGCAAAAGCACCGCAGAGGAACTGGCGGAAGCCGTGCTCCGGTTCTCGCTCCAGGGTCTGGGCCGAAAGGACCGGGAGACAACTGAGAATCCGGCGATTGATTCCGGCCCTTGAAACGTTCTGAATTCCCGTTTCCATCGCCCCGACAGGGGTGAGAGGTACGGCCCGATCCCGGATGTCGGATGTCGGAAAGGTTCCGCCTGGTAATCGTCAGTTTATTCTGCCAAACGGTCTAAGCCTCTTGATCTGCTGCCTCAACCTCTTTAATGTCTCTTTCGAAAATTTCCTGTCTCTGTAGTAGGTCTCCTCGAACTCGTATACGATACGTTCCGATTCTTTCCGCAACTCAGGCTCCTCTATCTCTTTCACAAATTCTTCCAGGCCCTGTGAGGCCCTCTTTTCGTAGCCGTATTTTTCCATGCGCTTCAGGAAGAGACCGATCAATTTCTGTTCCTCGCTGATTGAGCGTCCTTTTCTTAGACGCACCAGAAAGAGAAGCAGCAGCGGCAGAAGAAGGGCGAGGGCGAGGTACTTTTTTTCGGCCCAGCGTTTAAACGTAATACCCTTGCCGGAGAAGACCGTTCGCACCTTTCCAAAAAGCACGAACTGTTTCTGCAGATCGTAATTTACGACAAACATGATCCAGTAGTAGCTGATCATATCCAGGTAGAGGCGTGCCGTAAGAAAGGAATCCCGACGAAACGGGGATCGGGAACCGATGACACCCGGGGTCGGGTCATACCTCACCCAGCCGTTCGTCTGACTCCATGTTTCAACCCACACGTGGGCATGCTTCTGCGCAACCAGGTAATAGCCCCCCAGTGCATTGTAGTAACCCCCCCGGTATCCCGCTACCAGCCTTGTGGGAATACCGGCCGCACGTGTAAGAACCGCGAAAGCCGAGGCAAAATACTCACAGTTTCCGTACCTTGTAACAAACAGGAAATCCTCGAGGGGCGTTCCGGTGAGCGGTAAATCGCTCAGCGAATACGAAAACTGACCGCTGTTGAGAAACTCGGTAATCCTGTCCGCTGTTTTGTGAAAAGGTCCGGCGGATGCCAGTTGTCGCGCAAGCTCCGTAATACGGCGTGACATACCGGGCGGCAGTTGCATGTATCTTCGTTCATAGCCGTCGCTGCCTTCGAACCTGTCAGAAAGGACCGATAGCGCCCGGTAACGGATCTTCTTATCGACCGGCCGGGGAAGAGCGAAGGTAAGAGCAGGGTACTCCCGGGCATCCTTTACAAGAATCAGGCCCGGCTTATCAAGGGCAAAGAGATACCTGTCTCCATATGGCTCCAGATATATCTCCTGCCACACCCCGTGGCCGCCCGGAAGCATCGAGTCTTCGGACCGTCGTCCGGCCAGTCCCAATGCCTGTGAGGCATACCATCCGGTGCCGTCGAAACGGTCAAGGACAATGCCCCTCCAGTAAAGGGAATGTTCCTCGATCTTTCCCATCGATGCCCGCAGGATGACCCTGTTGTCCTCCTGGATCTCCGAGACTTTTCCCAGCCTTATGCTGTCCGTGAATCCGGTTACGCCCCTCGTCCCCTGATTAAGGAAATCAAGCAGAGGGTAAGGAGTGCGTGGCGTAATAATAAAAATTAAGGCGGCCAGCGGCAGGGCAAGAGACGGGATGAGTGCTGCCCTTGATACTATTTTTGTCACTGTGCTTAAGGGAAGCATGGAGCCGGGGTCCTCGGAATAGTACGTGAGAAGGACGACGGCGCTGCTGAAGAGGAATACAAGAACGATGAGGTACGCAAGGAATAACATCGATATACCGAGCAGGGCACTTCCGGCAAGAAGAAAGACAGCTATCAGGTAGATCTGCATATAGTCCCTGAAATGCTTGTTCTGCAGCAGCTTTATTCCGAGGAGAAGAAGAAGGGCGTCGACGGTCTGGGCGGCAAAGCCGGCCAGTGTGAAACGGTAGAGATAATGCACTATGACCAGCAGGGCGACAAGGGTCAGGAAAACCGTGGGGAGATAGCGCTTTCTGCGCTCCCCCAGCAGGGAAAGAAGGAAAAAGCAAAGAAAGATAAATGAAACGGCAGGCCCAACGTAAGCATAAACTGCAACAAAGGCAAGGACCGAGATAAGGTAAGTGACGACTAAAAGGGCATCACTGATCCTGATTTTCCGTCTACCGGTCGGGGTCATAAAGGGCTAGCTCCTTCATGATGCTGACCCGATGCGCATCGGAAACGGCCGGGCTGTAGTATGTACTGCCGATACGCAATCCTACCGGTATGTTCCGCTTAAGGAGGTTCAGCACGACGAAAGTAATACAGGAAATCTTTTCCTCCAAATCTTTTATCTCTACGCTGTCAAAATCGATGGTAACCGGTCGCTCGGATGGTGCGGCCGTCTCGGTCGTTTTTAAACCACCCGTTTTTGCCGACGCCTTCCAGTTGATATATCTCAAAGGATCACCCGGGATATATTCCCGGATGAGAAGAAGGTCGGATCCTTCTCCCCGATGCCTGCCGGAAGATTCGCCCCTGGAGCCCGATCCGCGCGTGAAGATGCGGGCCGGATCGCAGGCAAGAGGTTCAGGAAAAACCAGAACTTCCGACGCATTGTCAATCTTCCTGGATCTGACAAAAAAATTAAAGGGGAAACGCGATTCGAGGTAAATACGGGAGATTTCAACACGCCCGCGACGAGAAAACGAAACGGGCACATGGGCTGTTGCCTCGCTGTTTCGATCAACGAATGGAAAAAAGGCAAAAGTTTCTGCAAATCGTGTCCTCATAACGAAAACCGGGAAATACCGGCGCTTGTTGCTCAGGGTAACCTTTATCCCGCAGGACCTGTTTGCGTAAATCTCTCTCGGAAATTGCAGGTCCACACCGATCATCGAAAGGTTCCTCTTTCCGAAGATTCCTGAGGCACCCATCGTACCCAGAAGGACTGAAACGAGAAGATAAACAAGGTTGTTGGCCGTGTTGACGGCCGCAACACCGAGGAATATTGTCAGGAAGATGTACAGCCAGCCGGCCTTGGTGAACCTTATGACAGGGGGATTGGTACCTGTTCTAGTAAGGAACGTATAATCTCCTTTTTTTCCGTGCTGTCCATTTCCTCTCGAAAAGGCACGCGATGGGGTATTACATATTCGGCAAGTTGTTTTACGTCCTCGGGGATCACAAAGTCCCGGTCAAGAAAATAGGCGTTTGTTTTGGCGCTCGATGCAAGGGCGAGTGCGCCCCTGGTCGAAAGACCGGAAGCGAGATATTTGCTTGTCCGAAGCAATCGGGTGATATCAAGAATATAATCGAGGACCTTTTCCGATACCTGCACCCGCTCCTTTATGTCTGCCCCCATCCGGATCAACTCCTGGAGCGTGATTAAGGGTTCTATCTCAGCCAGTTTTTCCTCGGAACTCCCGCCTTTCAGTATAGCCTTTTCCGCCTCTCTGGGCGGATAACCAATGCTTATCTTCATCATAAAACGATCAAGCTGGGAATCGGGTAACGGAAAGGTACCGAATTGCTCTGCAGGGTTCTGTGTTGCAATAACGAAGAAGGGCCTCTCCAGGCGGTACGTCTTTCCGTCGATGGTAACCTGTTTTTCCTGCATTGCCTCGAGTAGTGCGCTCTGCGTTTTAGGCGTAGCCCGGTTTATTTCGTCCACCAGGACTATATTGTTAAATATCGGACCCGGGTGAAATTCGAAGCTCGTCGTATTCTTGTTAAAAATCGATAGCCCGGTTATGTCGGAAGGAAGGAGATCGCTTGTACACTGTACCCGCCCGAATGCAAGGCCCAGGACCCTGGCTATCGCTATGGCAAGGGTGGTTTTTCCGATACCCGGCAAATCCTCGATCAGCAGATGACCTCTTGAAAAAAAACAGACAAGAGAAAGCCTTAAAGAATTCGATTTCCCATGGAGGTACGGAGAGAGAAACTCGAGTATAGCGTCGACCTTATCCCTTCTGCCCTTCGTCTGCCCGTGTTCTTTACGCAACTGGCCCCTTTTCCTTCCTCAGCGCTTCTGCTGCCTTACTGCCTCCAGGAACTCGGCCTTGTTCAAAAAGCCGTCGCCGTTCCTGTCGAGCTTCCTGAAGTCATCCATCGTGATATTCTGGACCACAACAGAAAGCTCCACTGCGGTGATTTTTCCATCCCTGTTTGCGTCGACGTCGCCGAAGCCCTTCTCTGCCGCTTTTCTTTCCCTTTTCTGCAGTTTCGTCACATCCTTCGACTGCTTGCCCATCCTTGGGCCTTGGGGTTCCTCTCTGACGGCCGGTTCGCCCTTGCCGGTCGATTTTGTTATCCTTATCCCGTCGCCTTTATATGATATTGCCACCCGGTCGTTCGTTCGTATATCCCGGAGTCCCCTGTAGCCGGAAAACATGGGGTTTGCGGCGTCAAAAGTAACTACGTTGCCCCTGCTTTTGACCGAAATCGTTCCGGACGAAATATCCACACGCACAACCGTGCCGCTAAACACCGGTCCTCTGTGTGCCGCCTGCCTCCCGTCCTTTTGCTGCCCGGACCTTACAGCCGTCCGAGCGGCTCCGACGGTCTGTTTGTCCTGGGTAGAGCCGCTGTCGCAAAAGAGAAGGACGGCCGCAATGCCGAAACATATGGCCAAGTGTTTCATACCCTTTCCTCCTATACCCGCCTGATCGTATGATGTTTTACGGAAACCCAACTGCCTTGTCAAGGTATTTAGCCCGCAAAAAAAGTTGCCTGCCCCTTGAAATTTTCTTTTGCCGGCCTATTGTTAGATAAGGGTGGCACGACGGGGGCAGCGTTGAGGAGTAATCCATATCCGTAAGGGGGAGGGTATGGAAGAGGGACAACTCTTCAGCTGGCTGGACTTGCCCTTACTCCCAGGGCATCATCCCCGGGCTCCCGCCGGCCGCCCGGTTTTGATTGCTTCATGACCTTGCAACACCCCGGCCCATGCCCCCCTTGACACGGCACGAGCAATATTATATGACTTTGTGTGTTCACCAGAAGTGACAAAAACAAAAGCACGGTGATTAAGAGAGGAAGAATTTATGTGGATGGAGACTGATCATCACGGCTTGGTCAACCTTCATCATGTCAAGCGGATTGACCTCGCCGGTGACATCGAAAAAAAGACCTTCGGTGTCTATCTGTTCGATCTTGACGGCAACACCTACCCGGTCGTCGATATACCGCGATTTATAAATATCGGCATACTCGAGGGGAAAGAAACCGATCAGGACATACACGTTGCCATTTATACATTCTACACTGTCGCAAAAAGACTTCTGTCGACCCTGAAGGACAGGGGTGTCATTACGATCGAAGCCGTTTACAAAGAGTTTGCGACCGAATGGTATGCCCAGCAGAAAAAATCGATGACGAAAAGCGAGCCGCAGGTTAAGCCAAAGAAAGAAAAGGAGCAGGTGGAAGACGAGAACGAACAGAAACAGGAGACCGTTCCCGGTCCTACCGCCCAAGTCCATGATGTGTCGGAAATGAAGCAGTTGCTCGATGCGTACACTGACAGTTATCTTGGCAAATTCCAGAAGAAGCCGGCGTTACGGTATCAGAATGAAGGAAAGATAGCCCGTGAGCTGGTCACTATGTACCCCCTCGAAAAACTGAAGACCATGCTCGCATGGTATTTCGATTCGGAGGAGGAGTTTATCACGAAAGCCAACTACGACATGAAGACATTCAAGGCAATCCTCGAAAGAACCCGCAAAGTAGGCACATCGGAAGAATAAACAGCTTTATACTGCGTTATGCTGATCGAGGTTGAGGGGGAAGTCTCTGAGGCTTGCCGAAGAGGGGGCGCTGAGCCCCAGCAATTGCAAGAACCCGCAAAGTAGGCACATCGGAAGAATAAACAGCGTTATACTGCATTATGCTGATCGAGGTTGAGGGGGAAGTCTCGTTCACCGGGCCATGTTCAGTCTTGCACCTTTCAGCCGGTAACCCGCGCGACCAATCGGCCTTTCGACGCTTCAGACAAGTGTTTGCGGGCGGCCCGGGTACCCGCTTAGCGGGTGGGGAGGGCGCTGAACCCGGCCTCATTCAAGCGAAACGAGGTCTTGGCAGAAGCTCCGGCAAGGACTGACGCCACTTTTTTGTTGTAAACCGCCATCTCTTCATGTACACTACCCGAATCGACACCCCGCGAAGAACAAAAATATTGTTTCGGCGTCCGGGAATACCCATGAAACGGCATTGTAAAATGATAATGGCAGGCATACCCGTTGTTCTGGCAACGGTGATGGCTGTTGTCTGCTTTCCTTTAACAACGTCTTGCGCAGGCGGGCAGACGGAAAAAAACGTCGCTGTCGAGAAGATCGTTGCGTATTTAAAGGGTAAAAACGTACGGATGCACGAGGAGAGACTGAAGGCCGTTGTCAGCACCGTTTACGAAGAGTCTCAACAGTATGACCTCGACTACAGACTCGCCCTCGCGGTCATTAAGGTGGAGAGCAACTTTCAACAGGATGTCATTTCCTCGAAAGGAGCACGCGGCCTGTTTCAAATCAAACCTTCGCTCGCAAAATATATAGCCAAGGACGCAGGGGTGATTTTTAACAGCGCTCAGTGCCTTCATGAGCCGGACAAGAATATCAGGCTGGGGATACACCATCTTTCTCAGCTGATTGATGACTTCAAGAGTCTGTCGGTAGCACTCCACGCCTACAATGCCGGCTCACGCAGAGCAAAGGCCGCACCAAAGGACAGCAAAGAACCAAAGACGGTTTTTACGAAGCGGGTTTTGAAGGAATACCAGAAGAATATCGAACTTCTTCCGGAGAGCGACGAGCTCGAAAAGAAATAAGACTATCCTTTCATCAAGTTGTTTCCGAATTCGCCGTTTATAACGTCTTGCAGAATTCATTCCTGTGTGCCGGTCCATTGCCCCGGCTTTACTGTTCCCTTCGCGTGCTCGGACTCACGTCTCTCATCCACGATAGACTGTTACGCAGAATTCTTTCCCGATTCATGGCTGGAATATGGCTTTCCTTCCGTCGTTCCGGCGAAAGCCGGAATCCAGTAATTTCAGAGCTTTGCAAGCTGCCTGGACCCTGGTTTTCACCGGGGTGACGACACTTCAAACGACATTCATATCAGCAGAACGGCATAAAGCCGCCGCCGGTCTGCTGAAACTCGCTTCAAGACTGCGGTAATGCCGCGCTCTATCGGGCGTACCGCCCCTTCCGTATCCACCAGAGACTTCCGCAGGCTGCGCTGGAGCAAAGGTAACGGCATGCCGTTTTCGCATCAATATTTCAAGTACAATCTCTGCTCATCTTCCGGACGTGCCCCCCGGTGACGTCCGCGCGCCGCCGGTTGCGTCAAATGGAGCAGTCGAACCGGGACCCCCGGGGCTTCTCGCCGCCTCTCCTCTTCGACCGGTACGGGAGGCGGCTGGTGCCGCAGTTCCCGCACCTGACCTTGTCGGGGAAGCAGGGCCCGACAGCCCGAAGGGGGCCGTGTCAGCTACCACCGGAGCCCGCATACCATAACGCCGGGTCACGGGATCCCAGATAATATCTCCGGTTAAGGGTTCGTAGCTCGGTCTCAAGGCGGGTATTCCTGTTCCGGGAGGGACAATTGTCGGGTAAGTAACGCCAGGCGGAACATCCACCAGACTTGGGGTCGTTCCCGGGGGAATGGTACCCCTTGTCGCCTGGATGGTACCGGCCGATTCCACTACTCCCGTCGTAATAACGACTGTATCGCCGGGCGGAGGCGGCTGATGAGGGACCGGACCTCCGGGAACAGGACCGGCTGAAGGCATTTCTGCCTCCTGAGAGGGCACCGGGACAAAAGCTCCCCCTACGGGATAGCCTGCATACCCTCCGGTTTGGCACAGGGCAGATCCGACAGCAACAAAGAAAAAGCCTGCCAGAAGCATGATTGCGCACGTCGTACTTGTCTTCATAGATGGCACCCCCGCCCCCTCATTTCGCTTCTGCTCGAATATAAGCATATTTCCCTCTTTGGTCAATCGGGGGAGAACGGCGAATAAATAATTGGCGACAGTAGACAATCAAACAGGCAAGGCGTGGTCGCGGGGGCTTCAGCCGCAGTTCAATCACTCAGTCACTTATTTACTCAATTACCTCGTTCGCTTATGACGCAGGTATGTGGAAGCAGGAATCTCTTGACGCGAAGAGTGCTTTCGGATTATGTATCTATACTTATGGACGATGAAATGACCCAGGAAAAGTTGGTAAGAATTATACAGGACCTGCTTAAAACGGACCGCGATCTCAATTTCCTCGCGTCGCTAAAGAAGGAAGATCTGGAAACACTGGTTGCTTCGATCAGGGACCGCGTTGACCGGTCCGGAAAGTAAAACCTTTTCAAAGAAAGCCATTACATTGGTACTGTTTGATAAGCGAGCCCGGTCGATGCAGAAAGTCGGTAATTCGGCCATGACAACAAGTAAAATACTGCTGCTTTCGCTCTCTCTGGTTATTCTCGCAACCTTCAATTCAGCGTGCGTTAAAGGAATAAAAGGGATGACAGGAGAAGAGCGCTCGATGGACGTTATGATAGGCAGCGAGGTCCGTGTCAGGCTGGCGCAGGATCCGGTCACTAAGGCAGCAGGAATAAGGGTCGCGGTTTTCGAGGCACACGTTACCCTGAACGGGGTCCTTCCCGACGAAGAAGCGGTAGAGCGTGCCTTAAATATTGCCCGAAACGCAAAAGGAGTAAAGTCGGTTATCAACAATCTGGAGATCAAAAGGGCAGAACCGCCTGAATAGATGCCTCTTCATAATTCCTGTTGAACCGCTTCCTATACCCGGTTTAAAATGGTGGCCATGTCCTCGACACGTCTCGCAGCGTTCAATATTACCAGGCATAAAATTTACCCGGGCTACCCTTTTCCCCTGGGGGTCCACCTCCATGACGACGGCGCCCAGTTCGCGATATTCGCCAGGAACGCAACCGGAGTAACACTTCTCCTGTTCGACAATCCGGAGGATCTTGCCCCTTACCAGGCGATAGAGATAGATCCGACTTACTGTCGTACGGGCGACATCTGGCATGTGTGGGTAGAAGGGGTCACTTCGGGTCAATGGTACGCCTACCAGGTCGAAGGTCCTTACGCCCCGTCGGATGGGCTGCGTTTCAACAAATGCAAGGTGATCCTCGATCCGTACGCAACCGCGCTCTCGATGCAGCCCCGCTGGGATTTTTTGAAGGCAAAGGGCTATGACGTCTCTTCCCCTCTTCGGGACCTCTCTTTTTCCCCGGTCAATAATATGGACTCGGTGCCCCGCTGCTGCGTAACCGGGAATCGATTTCAATGGGGGGACGATCTTTCGCCGAAGATTCCGTGGTCGGACACCATTATCTATGAGATGCATGTGCGGGGTTTTACGGTCGATCCGTCATCGAAGGTCGAGCATCGCGGTGTCTTCCGGGGTGTGGTCGAGAAGATCCCTTATTTGAAGGAACTGGGCATCACGGCGGTTGAGTTCCTACCCATACAGGAATTCAACGAAAACGAACTTGCGGCATCCAATCCCATTACCGGCGTCCCCCTCACAAACTATTGGGGTTACAGCACGGTCTCATTTTTTGCCCCTAAAGCCGGCTATGCAGGGGAAGTGCCGGCAGGCGGCCAGATTACGGAGTTCAAGCACATGGTGAAGGAACTCCACAGGGCCGGTATTGAAGTCATCCTCGATATAGTCTTTAATCATACAGCCGAGGGCGACGAGCGCGGCCCGACGTTGTCCTTCCGGGGCCTCGACAATACAATTTACTACATGCTTGAAAAGAACAAACGATATTACAAAAACTATTCGGGATGTGGGAATACCGTCAACTGCAACCATCCAGTTGTCCGCCAGTTCATAATCGATTGCCTGACCTACTGGGTAGTGAAAATGCATGTTGACGGTTTTCGCTTCGATCTTGCATCGGTAATGGGACGGGACGAAGACGGTGAGATTATGAAGAACCCCCCGATCCTCGCCGAAATTGCCGAGAACCCCATATTGCGTGACGTAAAGCTGATTGCCGAGGCATGGGATGCGGCCGGGGCATACCAGGTAGGCTCCTTTCCCGGCCATCGATGGTCTGAATGGAACGGCAAGTACCGTGATGACGTACGGCGATTCTGGCGTGGAGACCCGGGGATGGTGGGTCTTCTCGCGTGTCGGATCTCGGGGAGCGCAGATATCTACCAGAAGGCCGGCAAGGAACCTCTGAACAGCATCAATTTCATTACCTGTCACGATGGCTTTACGCTGAACGACCTGGTCACTTACAACCATAAACATAATGAGGCCAATGGAGAAGCAAACGGAGACGGTTGTCATGATGACTTCAGCTACAACTACGGGGTCGAAGGGGAATCGGACGATCCGGAGGTAGAAAAGGTCAGGATCAGACAGATCAAGAACATGATAGCGACACTTTTCGTATCACGGGGTGTGCCCCTTTTTCTCGGCGGCGACGAGTTCAGGCGTACACAGAAAGGAAATAATAATCCCTTCTGTCAGGACAACGAAACGTCCTGGTACAACTGGGGTCTTCTTCGAAAGAACGAAGAAATATTGCGATTCACCCGCGAAATGATAGTCTTAAGGAAAAGAAACAGGGTGCTGAGAGAAGTGAAATTCTACACAGATCGCGATATCGACTGGTTCAGCCCCGAAGGCTCCTCTCCCGATTGGCACAGTGAGGGCCGAAGCCTTGCGTGCCTGATACACGGCGAGAAGGAACTGTACCTGATGTTCCATGCGGATTTTGACGATAGGCTTTTTAGCATTCCTCAACCGCCAAAGGGCACAAAATGGCACTCTGCAATTGATACTGCCCGGGACCTTCCTTATGACATCTGCGCGGCAGGCGATATAAGACCTATATTGCACCAGGAAAGCTATACGCTTACAAAACGTTCCGTGGTAATGCTCGTCGCCCGGTGACCCGAGGTGAAAAAATATTATCCAATTTTTCTTGACCTCGAAAACAGACATTGCGTGGTTATCGGGGGCGGAGTCATTGCAGAAAGAAAGGTGCGCGCCCTTCTTTCTGCAGGCGCTTTCGTAAGGCTGATAAGCCCTACCTGTACAAAAAGCATTTCCTGCCTCCATGCAAAAGGAAGGATCGAGCTGCTGTCGCGCAGATATGCCGAGGGGGACCTTAAAGGCGCCAGCCTCGTATTTGCGGCAACAGGCAGTGATGCCGTCAACAGCAAGGTCCGGGAAGAAGCGCTTCGTCTTGGCATTCCCCTCAACGTTGCCGATAATCCTCAACTGTGTGATTTTATCGTCCCCTCCATTGTAAAGAGAGACCCTATCCTCATTGCAATATCCACCTCGGGCGTGCTGCCCATGCTTTCAAAAAAGCTGAGACAGGAGATCGGCGAAAAACTCCCGGCAGACTATGTAAAGTATGCGAGGCTCGTCGGCGCGTTCAGAAAATTCCTACTCGAAAACGTAACGGACAACCGCCGGCGCCGGGAGATCATGAAAAGGCTTGGGCAGGAGCCAGTCCCGGAGGTGGCCGGTATGACACTCAAAGAGATCAAGGAGCGCTTTCTGCCCGATAAAAACAGGCGGGCAGTTGAGTAATGTTATTATAGCTGCCCGCAAAATCAATCCCGATTCATGGCCTTTCTTCGGTCATTCGGGCCGGGCGCACTCTCGGGGTCGCTGACGACCTGCCTTTTCTCGTCCACTTTTCTGCAATTCGGTGCAGGTTCTTTTTTCAATTCAGAATTGTCTTCCTCCCCCGTTCGTTTCCTTACCCTTGACCCTTTCAATATTCGTTATTACTTTACTAACGTTGACCGCACGGTAATCGCGAACGTCAGATCGCCCGCGAAATATTGGTTTGGAGAAGTTCCTTGCATATCGCACAAGTCGCTCCCCTCATTGAATCCGTGCCGCCTCCCCTTTATGGCGGCACGGAACGCGTTGTCTCCTTCCTTACTGAAGAATTGACCCGGAGGGGCCATGAAGTAACACTCTTCGCGACAAGCGATTCCCAAACGAGCGCGAAAATATGTCCTGTGCGCCCCCGGTCGATCAGGCTCGACCCGGAGCTTCCTGATCCGACTGCTTATCATATTCTCGAGCTTACCGAGGTTTTCAGCCGTTCGAAGGAGTTCGACATCATCCATTGCCATGTCGATTATCTGGCCTTTCCCTTTACACGGTGTAACCATATACCCACCGTCCATACGCTTCACGGCCGCCTCGATCTGCCGCATTGGCCGGCGCTCATGGACCATTACAATTACGTACCCCTTGTTTCCATCAGCAACGCTCAACGCAGGCCGCTTGCCCAGTTCAACGTCAACTGGC
>Ga0351966_1089_pt2 | contig 27471 bp, 26 predicted proteins | sample TotcelT113001K14_FD_206840 | JGI IMG/M metagenome (GOLD analysis project Ga0351966, IMG submission 206840) | Enriched cells from coal bed in the Powder River Basin, Montana, United States - Total cells T11 rep3 HSBNCT.T11.300.1.K14 ... | reverse complement strand
ATTTCCCGCCGTCACCATTTGCGGAACCAAGAAAACCTGTTTCAATGCTGCAAAGCAGGTTTACCAGCTTCTCCCATTCGCCGGCGTTACTGCTTGCGCACCGTCCAGAAGCGCATTTGCCCAGAAGGGGCGCTAGAAAAGCGCTGGACGCATTTGGATGCCCGGTGCGTGTGTTGGTCACCCCATCGCTGAATCGCACGCTAGCCGGCCTTGTAGCGCCCTTTGCGGCGCAGCCAGGGAGTGGCGGGGTATCCACCCGGCCAGGGGGGGGTCCATCGACGACAACCAAGGCTCGGCATAGGATGTAGCCGGAGAGCCTGCAATTCGCCAGCGTATCAGGCGTATCGCGACGCTTGTTTGCGGGACCGGAACATCAGATTTGAAACCCACGCGCCCACGCACCACGAACCAAACACATGACCGCTGACAGACCCGAGCAGAAATCACCGGAACTCGACGTGACCGCCGCCTTAAAGGATGTGGGAGGCGATTTCATCAATTCCGCAACAAACCGCGAGGACCTCCATCTGTTCCTGTCGCTGGCTATGGTGGCGTGGAATGTATCCGTACGCGGGCCAAGCGAAGCGGAGGAAATGATTGCTTTATTCATTGAGCGCTTCGAGTGCCCCACCCATCGGATTCGGAAAGCCGACCTGGATACGCGAGACAAGGTGCTCGAATTGGCAGCTCGCAAAAGCAGGTTCTATCCGGACATGCGGTTCGTGATTCGCGAGGTGAAGTGTCAGGATCGGTCCGACGGCCTTTACTTGGAAGTGACGCAGATTGAGGCCGTTTAGCTGGGGACGTGCGTAATATAATTTTGGATTTTTTTCGCCAGCTAGATTTCTACGGAGTGTCCGAAATTCCTTTGCAGTTGGAAATGGACAGGCGGAACGGATTGGCCGTTTGGCGCGTTTTCAGCGACGTTGTAGCGCCCTCACTGCGGCTAGTGGTTGGCTGGTCGGACATGGCAGTGCTTTGACTGGCAAGCAGCTCGCGTGCGGGGGGCATGTAACTCGCGACATGGGGCTACTGATAGGGGGGTAGGGGGTCGAAACGCTGTGTGAGTGTATTCTGGGGATGAGCGGCGGCGGCAGCATCCCGTATCGAGATGACCAGAAGTCGAATCCGGCCGCATCATTGTCATCGAGAAAGTATCTTCTCAAATACTAGCGGCGGACGCGTCGCTATGCGTCAACGTGCATAGGAAACGCGTCAGTCCTGTTGCACCGATGCCTTGCCCTCACAGCCTTCCGCGAAGAACGCGATTTCTGCCCCGCACTCGCGCAGAAAGTGACGCAAATCGTCATTCGGTGTTTCAAGCACGGTCTGAAAACGTGCGTTCGTCGATAACAGATAGGTGACGTAACGCTTGAGAATACCCGAACTGCTGTAAACTACCCCTCTCTGACCCTGCGTTGTTTACGAAGACGAGGCAGCCAACGTCCGTCTCTGTCATGGCTACGGGTGGCTCGAAATAAGCTTGGATCGACTGCAAAAACTGAGTTGCGGCTTGGTCCTCATTGCACTGAAGGACAAAAGTGATATCAAGAGGGCTAGCGGGAGCAGCCAATGCGCAATCACGTCTGAACTGCCTCGCTTTGTCTGGATGTGAAAGGTCGCTGCAGACGCGAGCTGCGAAGTTAATTCGTTGCCCTGGTGCGGCCTGCGAGCGAAACAGAATCGCTGGCAACCCTTTGGGAAGCAAGTGGGCTTCAGGGTCAGCGGGGTATTGCTTGGGTTGGACAAATTGACTGATGGTGCCGGAGGAATCGCGTATGAGGATCCTCGCTGCATTGACGTACGGCCGAGCATCGGGGTTGTTCAGCCAGTCACGTTCAGAGCCTGGGTTTTTGGAACGCCTAACGGCAGCCTGGTAATCCTCCCAAGCTAGGTATTCGAAACCAGCAATGATCACGACGGGGCGCTCAACGCTACTCGCCAACTCCATTAACTTGTTGTCTAAAGAATAGGGTAGCGAAAGCTCTGGCGCCACAACAAACAAGGGCCGGTACGTCTTGCACCGCCGAGGGTCATCACCTAGCCAGGCAATGAGCTCACTGAGGATACCCTCCTTGCCCTTCGCGATGTATGCCGCGATCGCGAGATCTTGCGCAGTCGGATCCGGAACCGGTGTGTGCCACTGGATCAACGCCAGATCTACGCCTTGGTCGTCACCCAACGCTAAATCAACATCAACCGGGAGAACAGCCACTATTCACCCTCCAAGGTCCATCGTCACTGGCCTGGCACCCGTCTTTAATGCCGGCAGAGCCGCCATCAGAATAGCCGAATATGATCGTCGGCGGCTCCCACCAATGCAAGCATGGTGGAGCAATAAATATGGCCAAAAAGCCGCCAAGACTGGGGCTTGCGATTCCAGCCCTTTACCACTTCGCTAGCGGATTTGTTTCCAACTTTGGCCGACTTAGGCATTATGCGACGAGACCGACGATACTGCCCCCATTCCCCAGATGCCAAAGGTTCAATCCAAGCGTTACCGTCCCGTCGCACCTCCCCATTTGCGGACGGCAAAAGCGTCCCGCCCGACCCTGCAAGGCGATTTTTTCACAGCCTTTAAGGCGATTTAACCCAGGTTACCGGAGGAATCCCCACCGCCAGCAGATTGAACTCGCGGCAATACGGCAATCCTGCAGTGACCAGCGAACTGCCGCTGCCTCGTGGCGGGCGTTGCTGGGATCCGGAGCACTCGAAAAGGCACTGGCACGCATAAATGCCCACTCAGCCGCATGCGCAACAGCAGAACCTTTGAAGGTACCCTGTTCCTGCCAGCTTGTGTTTCGTGCAGATGCTATTGCGGACATCAGCAGCCGCAACCCCCGGAATTCCGGCAACCGCGGCCCGATTTCCGGCCGGCTCAAGACCACGGGCAGCCGACTCGGCTTGGTCGCTGGACCCACGTCCAAAAACCCCAATTCTCGGCCGAGCACGGTCTGATACAGGAACAGCAGCGCGCACTTGGCTTGGTTCTGCGTCCCCGCGGTCACGTCCCTCTCCACAGCCACATCGGTCAGGAATGCTTTGATTTCCCTTTCGCCAAAGCTCGCCAGATCCGGGAACTTGTAATGCTGAATGAACCGCTCGACCCAGCCCACATAAGCCCGCTCCGTCTCCAACGCCTTATGTCGCACACGCACTCGTGTCGCCTTCTTGAGACGATGCATACTGCCTAAATTGCCTACCTTTACGGCCAGATAGGCTTTTCACGCATTATCACCAGGTAAATTACTACCCCCTCTTGCGTGCCTGTAAAGTGGGTGATAATGTTATCAATCAGGCTTGATAATCCCGCTGATAATCGAGTTATCAGGGGTTTTGTTGGCGATAATTAGTATCGTGTTATCGGGCTAATCAAATGCAGCATGTGTCCAGCCTTGGAGGACCGAGAGTCCTGCTACCAACACGAGATGTGGACCGCTGGATCACTGAACTCGGCAATGAACCAACACTCGACGCAGGATTATACCGGCTTGCATGCTCAGTGAATGACTATTGTGGTATCATCCGGCCTTGGGGAGCGCCAATCATCGTTTTTGGCGATCTCCCGTCCGACATCTACTGGTTGCCAGACCAAGACGGTGGTTTGTTCATTCGGTGGGTCGGAGCGGAATCGCTTGAACAATTGATTGCGTTTGCCAAGGCTATATCCAAAACGAACAACTGGACTGAACAGATTGAGTGGGACGCACAGTCAGCGGACTACACGCTGATGGACACATGCACTTTTGTCGGTGACACTGCTCCAAGGATCGAGATCAATCTTCCCGCCGGCAAGTACATGATTAGATCCCAGTATGCCGAATCTGATAACGTGACGACGATCGTTCAGCGACTCGAATACGCCCGATAACCAAGCGGTGAACGGGAGCCGCCGATGACGCGGGTTATGAAATCAAAATGTTTTGGCGGCGGCCCCGTTACCGCAGTCGTTGCTATTCGTTCGTCCTTTCGGTAAACAGATGGAGGTTACTAAATGACTGCCAATAACGCTGTAAAAAGTAAATGGATGTACTCGCATCCAGTAGAAGTCGTTTCCGTCATCCTAGCCGCATTTGCGATTTCCCAGCTTGCTGTCGGCCCGGTAGCATTATTGGTCGATCGTGGCTTGCTATCTCGATCAACAGCGACCTCGTTAGAATCTACGGTTTTTCTTCCGATGTCATACTCCGCAAATCGTTCCCCAATGTTTTTTGATTGTTTGAAAACATATGTTTCGTTTTGGGCTTCGTCCCCAACTCCGGTGACAACTGGCGTACCGCCAGTGCCAAATCCTTATCCTTTACCATATCGTCGAGTAAAACCGGGTGAGACATTTCCACCTCCAATTGACCCCAATTTGGATGGCAAAGTGTTCCCAACTCCGGTGCAGAGCACGCAAACTTCGTCACCTCCGACGATTCCATCAACACCGGACCGGTAGTTCGGCGGGGCAACTCAATGGGACGAACAAAACCATGCACCGAAGTGGCCGGTCGGCCTCGCTCAACTTTAGAAGCTTCTTTGGCGGCCACTCGGTGATGGTTGCCGTTAGCCTGGGAGACGACATGGCCGAACCGATCGGGCTTGTGGCGAAGACCCGCTTCGAGCTTTGCCTGGGGATCGCGCTCTTGCAGACTTGCTTCATGCACATGGTCTCGCGATGAATGGTGGAGTGTTGCACGCGGTAGAATGCATGACAGGTGAAGAACTGTCCGACGCGGAAGCCGGATACCCAAACTCAACTTCGACATTACACGCAGATATACCGAACTCGAAGGCAAGCGACTACTTCACAAGAATCCAAAGATCGCCGACGACCTACAGGTCCTAAGTGCCCTTCAAAATATAAGATACCAATTCGACGAGAAGGGAGTCCGGCTGCGTTCCGAGTCCCACATATCCCTCGTCGGCTGCGGAGGACGTCCTCCATCGCCCCCGACAAAACACGTCTTGGTCTTCGACAAGCCCTTTCTGATTATGCTTTCTTTCGGTTTAACGGAGCCAGGCGAGCCGCCCGCAAAACGACGCGGCCGGCCCAAACGCCGCCCGATCATGGCCTCCGATCTGCAGGGCCTGAAGTGCCGGGCACGCTGACGCTGGTGGATGGCACGTTGCTGTCCGCCTTGCCGCTGTTGGTCCAAGCCATGGGGCTCAAACACGAGACGGGCAGCGGCCTGGTGAAGTTGCGGCTGCACACGCATTTCGAAGTGGCCAAGTTCGTGCCGGCCCGCATCGACGTCACGCCCGATGGCGGCGGGGAGAACGATGAGCGAGCCGTGCCGGATCGGGCGGTGGAAGCCGACCGCACGTATGTATTCGACCGGGGCCCCAGGATCGTGACGCGCTGCCGCCAGCGACCAGGCAGGACCCGGCAGACCGACGCGACAGCGCGGTGCGCTCGTCGTTCCCCTTTCCGGTCTTTTCCGGTCCTTTCACAGACGCAACATCGACCCTTAAAAACAGCGCATATCCCTGTTCACATTTCCTCCCTTTTCCCAAGTTTCGGCGGCGACTCGCCCCGGACGGTCCTGCCTCTTCAATATTCTTCGACCCGAAGAGCGGGGACGCGCTGAAAATGCCCCGTGTTGCGGGTGACGAACAACTCGTCCTGCTCCAAGGCCACACTGGCGATCAAGGCGTCCATGTCACCGATGACTTGGCCTTTACGTTCCAATTGGCCTACCAGATGGCCAAACATCCGCGCCGTCGATTCCTCGAACCCGACAATCTCCAGCACAGCCAAGCACGCCTCGATGGCCTGCCGCTCCTTGTCCGGTTGAGATCCTCTGGCGACGCCGACGTACAACTCACCGACCGTGAACACGGCGGCCCGCAATTCCTCGCCGCGCTGCATCAACTCGCCGAGTTTCGCCGTAGCCGGACCGGCACGATTGGCCTTGGATTCCTTCATCAGGTCAATCAGAAAGGTCGTGTCCAGGATCGCCATCTAAGACGTTCTCCGCGACGGGGCAGCCTGTCGGCGGCGAGTCACGGCGTCGTCGATGGCGTCCAAAGCCTCCGGAGATACATCAAGGCTTCGCAGTTTCTGCAAGACATCCTCGTAGGACGGCCGAACCCGCACGCAACGTCGGATGAGCGCCGACCAGTCCTCGTCAGGACGGCGTGCCTGCTCCAGACGAACGTAGGCACTGTCGTCGATTTCGATCATCTTCGCCATGGTCGTTTCCCTCCGCGAACGGTTCTCACACGGTTCGCCACTGATTCTACACGATTTCCGCTTGCGTTGCATCGTCGCCAACACCGCAGGGCGCGGAAAAGGCGTTCCGGGCGACCTTCTGGTTTTTGCCGCCACACACCCGGTCCGAGGCCGCTACGCGCCGATGGCGAAATGCGGCCCGGTTTCCCCAACCCGATCGGCCGCGAACGCCCCCGAAAAAACGGCCTGCTGGTCGTCGGCGCGGGCAGGAGGGGATAAGTCCCATTACTGACTTAGGCGGATGCTTGTGGTAATCTGCTTCGCATTTCCAGAGCAGCACGAGTCGCGCCGGGAGGGATGATCTTCCACGTTTTGAATCGTGGCAACGACCAGCGCACCGTTTTCGGGAACGAAGACGATTACGCCGCCTTCCGATGGTTGTTCGGCCAGACCCGGGAGGCCGCGCCGATGCGGGTGTTGGCCTATTGTCTGCTGTCCAACATTGGCGCCTCAGAGCGAGCCGACCAGTGGCGGTGGTGCAGCCTGGCGCAGCGGGTAGGGCGGCAGCGTTTGCAGGAGACCGTGCGGTTGTGCGACTGGCCGATACTGCGTCGGAGGAATTGGGTTGGTCTGGTGAACGCAGTTCAGACCGAAGGCGAGTTGGACGCCATGCGCAGGTCGGTTCGATGCGGCGGCCCGTTCGGAGACGAGGTCTGGCAACAGAGCACCGCCAAGCAACTCGGCTTGGAGTTCACGCTGCGCCCCCGAGGGCGACCGCGAAAGAAGCAATGAGCGTCCCAGGGAACCAACGAAATTGGACTTATCCCCTTTTCGGCTCCCCCCTTTTCGGCTCCCTTTCGGAACAGGCCAACCACCAGTTGGAAACTGGTGGCAGACAGGGAGTCGGCTGAAGCCGACTGATTCGGAGCATGTTGCTGGGCCGCCGAACGGCCGTCTTGTGCCGGGCGATCTCCGGTTCCCGAATTCTCCGGGCTCTTATTCTGTCAATTGTGTACATCCTGTCTTGCTTTCCACAACAATTCACGCCGGTCGGTTTTCTCCGAAGTGGTCTGATTGGGATAATGTGGACAGGATCAACAGGATCGACAAGATTGGCTGCCCAAGAACGCTTTGACGTCCCGCTGGATGCCAATGGGCAGCTGCGAGATCTTGGGACGGCGGCCAAAACGGGACAAGGCCAGGTAGACGAGCAGGTGACGTTGATCACGTACCGCCAGCCCTCCAGGGTTTGAGTCACGAATCGCTGCGCGTCTCGCTACGGCCAGCTGAGACTGGCTCATGTTATTCAGAAACGACCCCCGTCCCCTTGTCGCGCGAGGCGCGGTAGAATGGCGACGAAATCCGGAAATGCGGACTCTTGACGCAAAGGGGGCGAATGCTTGACGGCCGCATCGTTGACACAGGGCCTGAAAGCGAGGGCGTTGCAGGCCGGCTTCGGTTTGGTCGGCGTCTGCCCGGCGGTTACCCCCGAGGGCCTGCATCGTTTTCACGCTTGGCTTGACGCCGGCTACGCGGGCGAGATGCAGTATTTGGCGGCCCGCCGGGAGGCTTACGCGGATCCCCGCCATATCCTGGACGGAGTCCGCAGTCTGGTGATGCTGGGGATGCAATACCGCACGGACGAGCCGGTCCCGTGCCAGAGCGGACAGGCTCGCATTTCCCGTTATGCCTGGGGCACGTCCGACTATCACGATGTGATTCATGAGCGGCTCCGCGAACTGGCCCGGTGGCTCGCCGAGCAGGTTTCCGGCGCGTCGGTGCGGGGTGTGGTCGATACGGCTCCGCTGTTGGAACGCGAATTCGGCCGTTTGGCCGGACTGGGCTGGATCGGCAAGAACACCATGCTGATCCATCGAGACGCCGGCAGCTGGTTCCTTCTAGCGGCGCTGTTAACGGACCTGGAACTGGACTACGATCCGCCGCACGAAGGCGAGTACTGCGGCACGTGCCGAGCCTGTTTGGACGCTTGCCCCACACAGGCGTTTGCCGAGCCGTATGTCCTGGACGCGACGCGGTGCATCAGCTATTTGACCATCGAGCTGCGCGGCACGATACCGCCGCCGTTGCGAGCCGGCGTGGGGGACTGGATCTTCGGCTGCGACATTTGCCAGGAAGTGTGCCCGTGGAATCGCCGAGCGCCGATCAGCGGCGAAGACGCGTTCGCCCCCGCCGCAGGCAGTAATTCGGCATCGCTGGCCGATCTGCTGGCGATGACCGACGATGATTTTCGCCAGCGATTCCGCCGCACGCCGTTGTGGCGAGCCAAACGGCGCGGCCTGCTGCGGAACGTCGCCATCGCAGCCGGAAATCAGGGGGATCCCGGCCTGGCCGAGGCCCTCGCCCGCGGCCGGGACGATCCCGAGCCGCTGGTGCGAGAGGCGTGCGAGTGGGCCTTGGAACGCTGCAAAACGGCGGCAGCGGACACACCGCAGTCCGACGAGTAAAGCAAGGCTCTCCTCTTCCCCTTCGAGGTCCGAGCAAATCGGCTGTGCTCGGACCCCAAAGGCGAAGCTCTTTCCATCGTTCTGCCGCCCATGCTTCAGCCAGCTGCTACCCACGTTTTTCTGCCCTGGTACGCCGCGGCGGCTAGAACGGCTTGTACTGTCCGGGAATCGGGAACGGGTAGAACCCGTCGGCCCCGGGCACGTGGCGGGGCACCGCGTCCCAAGCGAACCGTTCGGGGCTCTCTTGCGGCCCCTTGGCGATCGCGTCGTCCCACTTCACGACCACGCCCGAGTAGGTAGCCATGCGGCCCATGACCGCCGTCATGCTGCTGACGGCGCCGAACCAGCCCTCGTTCAGCTTGTCGCCGCTCTTGATCGCTTTGATCAATTCCACGTGTTCCTGCACATACGGGTTGCCGCTTTCCAGATTCGGCCCGCCGCCGGTCGCGACGCCGCGCTGTCCCTTGCTGCCATGCACGTATTCGCTGACCGCATCCCACGTGCCGGGCTGGTGGCGCGACTGGCTGTACATCTTCGTGCCGTTCGCATAGGTGAACTCGACGAAATGATGATCGAAGATGTCGCCATAGTTGCCGCGGTTCACGCGGCCGCCCATGCCGTTGGCCTCGACCGGATGCGCCTTCTGCGCGTCGCCGTCCTGGCACATCACCCAATTGCCGATGTCGATGTTGTGGACATGCTGCTCGACGATGTTATCGCCGTACAACCAGCGGAAGCAGCCCCAATTGCGGATCTGAAATTCCATCTCCTTGGGATCATCCTGGGGGCGCGGGCCCAGATCGCGAGCGCCACCGCCCGAACCGTTCCAGTAGACGCGGAGCAGTTCGATGTCGCCCAGTTTGCCCTCGTGGATCTCTTGGATCCCCTGAATGTAACCCGCCTGATGATGCCGTTGCAGGCCGACCACGACCTTGAGTCCTTTCTCGTCGGCCATCTTGTTGGCCTCGACCAATTGGCGATAGCCGGGGGCGTCTGTGCAGCAGGGCTTTTCCATGAACACGTGCTTGCCGGCCTTGATCGCCGCCGCGTACTGTTCGGGACGAAAACCAGGAGGCGAGCCCATGACGACCAGGTCCGCTCCGCATTCGAGGGCCTTTTGATAGGCGTCCAAGCCGGCGAAGACCCGCTCCGGCGGGACGTCGACCTGTTCCGGCCAGGCTTTTTGCAGGTGTCCGAGCGAACCGCGGGTCCGGTCTTCGAACGCGTCCGCCACGGCGATCAGCTTCATCGGCTGGTTGAGAATCTTCGCGGCATTCAAACAGTCGTTGGCGGCGCCGGTACCGCGGCCGCCACAGCCGATCAACGCGATTTTCATCAGATCGCTGCCGGCCGCGTGGACGCTGCGGGCCAGACCGCTGTGCAGGGTCGCGACCGTGCCGGCGGCGACGGCCGAACGCTTTAGGAATTCACGCCGGGACGAAGGAACTTGACTCATCAGGGGACTCCTCAGGGGATACAGGGAAGGAAAACGATGCAGCGGCCAGCCTGCAAACCGGCTCAGCCAGCCGTTCAATGTAGACGGTGGCGGCGGACCTTGCAACGGATCGGTTGCAAGGGGCGGTTGCAAGGGGCGGTTGCAAGGGGCTGTCGGGCGCGAAGAGGAACGTCGCGCGGGCGAGCGCCGCGAGGGGTGTTGACAGGTGACCCGGCAAGCCCGAACATCAACGTCATCGAACCTGGGCGTTATTTCAGCGTTCAACGACGGCACGTTCGAGCGGCGTCACGATTGGCACCTTGCCGACAAAGGAACACCCCATGAAACGGAGCATCCTGTTAACCGCGGTGCCCGTGATCGCCATTCTGGCCGCCTGCCTGACGGCAACCGCCGCGCGGGGGCTGGATACGGTCTCGCTGTGTGAACCCTGGGACGCAGAGTATGCGGGCCAGGACGCGACCGGGCCGCATGTGATCGGCTTGTGGCAGTTCAATGCCGGCGCGGAAACCGCCGATGCGTCGGGACGCGGGCATGACGCCACGCTGCAGGATGCGGGGATCGCCGCCGAAGGCCGCTTTGGTAGTTGCCTGGAGTGTTTTGCCGGCTGGCCGGTCGAGGACAAACGCCACCGGGCGCTGGTGCCATCCCATCCGGCGCTCAGTCCAAGCAGCGCGTTTACGATCGAGATGTGGATCCGGCCGAAAGAGCAGCTGAACGAAACCTACCCGGAATCGTTTCTGCTGGACAAGAAGTACGTCGCCCACGACGACTATCAGCTGATCTTGGGCGCGGCGGACCGCAGCGGCAATCGGGCGTTGCACGCCAACCTGGGGTTCGGCGGTGATTCGCAGACGTACTATTCCCAGCCGGCGCGGTTCGAGCCGGGGCGCTGGCGGCACATCGCGTTCACATACGACGGGGCCGGCAGCGGACGGTTTTATCTGGACGGCCGCTCGTGGGGCGGCGGCGATTTCCCGGCGCGCAAGGCGCTCAGCGCCGGCAAGCATCCGCTGTCGATCGGCGACCGCATCGGCAGTTACTTTCACGGCTTTCCGGGCTTCATCGACCAGGTGCGGATCACGTCCGGCATCCGCGAGTTTCGTCGCGTGCGGCTGGAGCAGGTTTCCGACCGCCGCGTGTTCGTCCGCCACGAACCGAACGTGCGGCTGAAATTGGCCGTCACCAACCTTCGACGCGAACCGTTGGCAACGGCTGCGGTACACGTTTCCCTGCAGGGGATTGCCGAGCAGACCTTCGCCTTGCAGGACCTCGCCCCGGGCCAGGCTCAGGCGGTCGAGTACCCGGTCGACACATCGCTGCGGCCGGACGAGTATGCGTTGGTCGCCCGGCTCGAGTTGCCGGAACCCCAGGGCGAATCGCTCGAAGAGCGTCTCTCGCTGCGTGTGGTGCCGCGGCGTCCGGCCCATCAGTTCCCGGTCCTGATGTGGGGGATCTACGGAGGCGTGGATCGCGAGGCCGACCGGCTGCAACAGATCGGCTTTACGCACGTCCTGGGACTGGGTGCCGACTATGCCCGCATCTGGGACGCGGATGGTCCGGTGCAGGCTGCCGACGAGCAGACGGTCGCACGCAGCAAACGCACCCTGGACGAAGCCTTGGCGCGCGATTTGACGGTAGTCGCCAGTTTGTCGCCCGGCGGGGCGATGCGCGGCCGCGAGGCGTTGCAGCGGGTGGGACGCGATGGGAAACCGTACGCCACCCGCGAGGACATCTGCGGGCTGTTGCCGCCGTTGCAGGATTTCTGTTTCCGAGTCGGTCAGTCGGTAGGCCAGACCTATGGGCATTTCCCGGCCTTTGGCGGAGCGTTGCTGCACACCGAGGTCCGCGATCACGCTCGCCCCTGTTTTCACGCGGAGGACTTCGCGGCGTTCCGCCAGCATGCCGGATTCGAGATTCCCAAAGAAATCGTCACGTCACGCGGCGTGGACTATACAAAGCTGGACGGCTTTCCGGCATCGCGCGTGATCCCAGACGATCATCCGTTGTTGGTATACTTCCGCTGGTACTGGCAATCCGGCGACGGATGGAATGGGCTCAATTCGCGGCTGCACGAGGGATTGGCCACGATGAACCGTCCCGAGTTCTGGACGTTTCATGATCCGGCGGTCCGTGTGGCGAGGGTCTCCGGCAGCGGCGGCAGCGTCGATGTGCTCAGCCAGTGGACCTATTCGTATCCCGACCCCATCCGAATCGCTGTGGCGACTGACGAGTTGCTGGCGACGGCGGCGGCGGAGCGGTCCCAGCAGGTGATGAAGATGACGCAGGTCATCTGGTATCGTAGCCAGACGGCGCCGGAGCCAAAGACGCCTGGCGCGGCGCTGCCGTACCGGGCACCGTGGGAGATCGAGCAGCCTGATGCGCCGTTCATCACGATCGCGCCTCTGCACTTGCGCGAAGCCTTCTGGACAAAGATCGCGCGGCCGATCCGAGGCATCATGTACCACGGGTGGCAGTCGCTGGTGCCCTGCGACGGTCCGGGAGGATACCGCTATACGCATCCGGACACCCAGCACGAACTGGCGCGTTTGATCCGGCAAGTGATTCGGCCCTTGGGGCCCACGCTGTTGCAAGTTCCGGCCGCCAAGAGCGACGTGGCGTTCCTGGAGAGTTTCGCGTCCGAGATGTTTGCGCGCCGCGGCACCTACGGCTGGAGCGGCGGCTGGGCAGGCGACTGTTATCAAGTTCTGCAGTACGCTCATCTGCAGCCGGAGATCGTCTTGGACGAGACCGTCGCCGCCCGCGGCTTGGACGGCTATCGCGTGCTGGTCATGCCCGATTGCGACGTGTTGACCGAGACGGTGACGGCCAGAATCAAGGCCTTTCAGGCGGCGGGCGGGATCGTCGTGGGGGACGAACGGACATGCCCGGCCGTCCAGCCGGACATCGTTGTGGCGGTCTACCAGCGGACAGGCCGGGCGGACGCCGACAAACAGGCGTTGCAGGCTCGGGCGGCCGAATTGCGAACTCGACTCGATCCTCGCTATCGCCGTGCGGTAGACACGACGGAGCCGGACGTCATCCCCTACCTTCGCCAGTACGGTCAGACAGATTACGTGTTCGTACTCAACGACCGCCGCGAATACGGACAATACGTTGGCCAGCACGGACTGGTGATGGAGAATGGCTTGCCTGCCGAGGCTCGCGTCGTCCTGCAACGCGACGCCGGCGCGGTCTACGACCTGGTCCATAGCCGTCCGGTGTTGGCGGGCGCTGTCGATGGCCGATTGGAATTTCGTGCGGCGCTGGGGCCTTGCGACGGCGGGCTGTACATGGTCTGCGCGCAAGCCATTGCCGGGGTTCGGGTCGAAACGCCGGAACAGGTTCTGCTCGGATCCCAAGCGCGATGCATCGTCCGCGTCTTGGACGCCGAAAACAGGGCGGTGGGCGGCGTGGTGCCCGTCGAGATTCGCGTCCGCGATCCGGCGGGCCGTGTGGCGGAATTCAGCGGAGCGTACGGGGCGGTCGATGGCCGTGTCGAACTGGTCCTGGACATTGCGGCCAACGATCCATTTGGAATCTGGCAAGTCGAGGCCCGGGAGCTTGCGTCCGGCCTGTCGGCGGATGGCTATTTCCGCGTGGCCTCTCCGGCGCCTTGGCCTCCGGCGGCGAAGCCCATCCCAGCCGAATTGGCCAAGCCCGAGCAGCCGCAAGGCTAAGAGACCATTCCCGACAAAACCATTCCCAACAGAGCCCTTTACGCCAGCATTGCATCAAGTTACCATAATCGTGGGGTTATGCTCATGGACTGACTGCGGCGCGGTCGCTGTTGGCCGGAAAACAGGATCATCTGAAGGATTGAAACTCATGTCGGCTTACCAACGCATCGACGTCTCCGAAATCCGTGGAATCACCGTGGTATATTTCAACGAACGGAAGATCCTGGAGGCGGCGCAGATCTTAGAGTTAGGCGAAGAACTGTTGCGGCTGATCGAAAAGGATGGTAAGCGAGATGTGTTGCTGGACTTTGGCAACGTCGAGTTCCTCTCCAGTGCGGCGTTGAACAAGCTGATCATTTTGGACAAAAAGGTCAAAGGCAAGTCGGGCCAGTTAAAGCTGTGTAATATGACGCCGGAAATCCGGGAGGTGTTCGTCATCACCCGGCTAAACCAGCTGTTCGATATCGTCGATACTCGGGACAGGGCGATGGACGGTTTTCAACGGGCAACCGCAGGACCTGCGTAGGGCGGATGGATTATGGATAAACGCATCAAGAAAAAGCTCGATACCGTCCACCAACATCTCCAGTTGCTTCGCCAAAAGCTGGCAGGCGCGAAAAGGCAGCCTGACGAAGCGGGCGAAGTCGAGCGGCTGACCAAGGAGATCGCCGACTTGGAGGACGAGGCGCAGAAGCTCAAGGCGACGGGGGGCGGTAAGTAGCCGTAACGTGGCGATTGCTCTTCTACGCCTCTGCCGCCGGTGGGCCTTGCAGCGCAGCCACGCCCGGTTCGATGTCGTCGTAAATCTCGAAGATTTTGTCCAGTTGCGTGATGCGAAACGTCTCTCGCACCGCGGGCTGAAGACCACATAGGGCAAAGCGGCAGCCTCGCAGCGCGCATTTCGACTTGACGCGAATCAACATCCCCAAGGTGGCAGAGCCTGCCAGAGTGACGCAGCGAAAGTCGACCAGAAGCTTGGTGACGCCCTGTTGCGTCAACAGTTCCTCGATATTCCGCCGGATTTCCTGGACCGACGCGTCCTTGATCAACGTCGGTTCCAACAGGACGACGACGGTAACCCCTTCTTTCTCGAAATAATTGACTTCCGACATAGATCGCTCCGTTCAGCCGACTGCGGGCACGCCCAAATCGAGGCACCACCTGTCACTAGTGTCTCATATCTGGCATGGCCGTCAATCGGTGCAACGGTGACTTGTGCAACAGGGGCCGTCGGCTCTTCCACAGACGGCGGATCTTCGGCCTGTGTCTTTGGCAGAATGCCATCCCCGCGATGTATTTCTTCGCCGATTTGGTACACTGATTCCCGTTGATGCGTCAATCCGTCAAACATCCGATGCCTTGGCTCCAAGAAAGGGACTCATCATGGTCAATATCTCACGTCGTCAATTTGTGTTCGGAACGGCGGCTGCCGGAGCAGCGGTGGTGGCCAATCAGGCCGGCTGGGCGTCCGAAGCAACTCCGCCAGTCCCGAAGAAAGGCTCGGACGTCGTCACGCTGGGCAAGACCGGTGTTCGGACCTCGATTCTGGGAATCGGCACGGGTACGCGCGGCGGCAACGAGCAGCGTGCGTTGGGCGAAGCCGGCTTTACCAAGCTGGTCCGCCATGCCCTCGACTGCGGCGTGTATTACATCGACACGGCCGACAGTTACCGGATGCACTACCTGGTTTCCACCGCGCTGCAGGGCGTGTCGAGCGACAAGTATTTCATCCAGACGAAGACGACGGCCAAGCATCCGGAGGTGGCCAAGGTCGATATCGAACGGTTCCGCCGCGAATTGGGCGTGCAGACCTTGGACACGCTGTTGATGCACTGCATGACCAAGGGCGGCTGGGACACGGACATGCGGCCGGTGATGGACGTCCTGTACGATGCCAAAGAGAAAGGCCGTGTCCGTTCGGTGGGCGTATCCTGCCACGGATTCCCGCCGCTGGTGACGTCGGCCGATTGCGATTGGATCGACGTTCATCTGGTGCGCATCAATCCGTTCGGCGAAAAGATGGACGATACGCCGGAAAAGGTGGCGGCGGAAATCCGCAAGATGCACGACCGGGGCCACGGCGTGCTGGGGATGAAGATCTTTGGCGAAACCGGGTTCGATTCGGCGGAAAAACGTCTGCAGTCGCTGAAATACGTCCTGGGCCTGGGCTGCGTCGACGCCTTTACCATCGGCTTTACCAGCACCGCCCAGATCGACGAAACGCTGGCCATGATCGAACAGGCCACGGCCTAACGCGGGCGGAAAATCGCCGCACAAAGGAGAGGGAGGCCGGAATCGTAACGTTGGAGTCCAGTTTTCAGCCCGTCCCCGCGGGGCTTGGCGCGGCTTTGCAGCCGAAAGGCTGGGCTCCAACGGAAACACCGTCATTTTGCTTGCAAGGTTCCACGTCATGACAACTGCGTTTTTCCAACCGCGTTTGGCTCTCTTGGCTGTTGTTGCAAGCTGGCCTCTGGCGCTGGCCGCGACCGCTCCGTTGCAGCTTGCCGCGGCCGATATTCCGCACACGCCCGCCGTTACCAAGTCGCCCTACGGCCAGATGCCCGACGGGACGCCGGTCGATGTGTACACGCTGACCAACTCGCACGCCTTGGAAGTCAAGGTCATGACCCACGGAGCCACCATCCTGTCGGTCAAAACGCCTGATCGCGACGGCCAGTTGGCGAACATCACGCTGCTGCTGGACTCGCACGAGGACTATCTGCGCGGGCATCCGCTGTTCGGCTCTGTTGTCGGCCGCTTTGCCAATCGCATCGGTGGGGCCAAGATCTCGATCGACGACGTGGAATATCCGCTGACGCCCAACGCCGGCCAGAACCACATCCACGGCGGGCGTGACGGATTTCACAAAAAGGTCTGGGATGCCAAGCCCAGCCCGCGCGATGGTGCGGCAGCGGTCGAAATGATGCTGGTCAGTCCCGATGGCGACGAAGGCTTTCCCGGCACGCTGAAGGTTGCGGTGCGATACGAATTGAGCGACGAAAACGAATTGACAATGGACTACACGGCAACCACCGACAAACCGACCGTCGTCAACTTGACCAACCACGCTTACTGGAACTTGTCCGGCGCCGGCTCGGGCGACGTGCTCGGCCATCGCTTGACGCTATACGCCAACGCCTATCTGCCCACCGACGACCAGAAAGTGCCCACGGGGGAAATCCGCAACGTCAAGGACACGGTGATGGACTTTACCAAGCCGCACGCGATGGGCGCTCGGATCGAGCAGGTCGAGGGGCAGAACTACGATCACTGCTACGTGTTGAACAAACGGCCCAACGAGTCGCTGGCTCTGGCGGCTCACGTCGTGGATCCTGCCAGCGGGCGCGTGATGGACGTCTGGACCACCAAGCCCGGCGTACAGTTTTTCACCGCCCGATTCTTGAGCGACCGCTGGCAAGCCGGCGGCCGGCCGTACGGGCCGTATCACGGTTTCTGTCTGGAAACGCAACACTATCCCGACTCGCCGAACAAACCCCAGTTCCCGTCTCCCGTGCTCCGCCCCGGCGAGACATATCACCACGTCACGGTGCACAAGTTCAGCGTGCAGCCGTAACGTCGGCCACAGGGTGAGCTTCCGACCGCTTTACGGCAGCTTGCCAAGCAAGACCTCGATCGCCGCCCGTTGTGACTCGTCGAGCTGCCAATCGCCTCCGGCAATCGTCTGCTCGATCTGCTCCGGGCGTCTGGCTCCGACGATGGCGGCCGTGACTTCGGGGCGGCGCAAGACCCAGGCGATGGCCAACTGTGCCACGGTGTTTCCGCTGGCCGCGGCGATTTCACGCAGCGTTTCGACCAGGGCCAGATTCGCCGTCAGTTGCGGATCCTGGAATTTTGGATCGCTGCGGCGATGGTCGTCAGGCGGCAGCGAAGCCACCCACTGGGCAGTGACTTTTCCGGTCAGCAAGCCCTTCTGCATGGGACTGTAGGCGATGACACCGATCCCCTGCTGGGCGCAGTAGGGCAGCAGTTCCGCTTCGACCCCGCGTGCCAGCATGCTGTAGGGCGGTTGGAGCGAGGCCACTGGATGGATGGCGTGGGCACGCTGCAACTGGCTGAGGCTGAAATTGCTGACGCCGCCAAAGCGGACCTTGCCCGCGCGAATCAAGTCCGCGATCGCCGCCCAGCCTTCCTCGACGTCTTCATCCGGTTGCGGCCAGTGGATCTGGTACAGGTCGATCACCTCGACGCCCAGTCGCCGCAGGCTGGCCTCCGCTTCTGCTTGGATGCTCTCCTTCTTGAGCCGCGGAATCATCTGCCCGTTTTCGTCCCAACATCGCTCGCACTTGGTGGCGATCAGCGGACGATGACGCATCCCGGCCAGCGCGCGTCCGACGACTTCTTCGCAGTGCCCCAAGCCGTAGAACGCCGCGGTATCGAGCCAGTTAATGCCCAAGTCGAGGGCGTGGTGAATGGTGCGAATGGACTCCGCGTCATCCTGCGGCCCCCAGCTGAATTTCCAATCGCCGCCGCCCATCGCCCACGTGCCCAGGCCGATCGTGGTCAGTTGCAGGCCGGTGGTCCCAAGTTGTCTGGTTTGCATTCTGCTCAATCTCCTGCTCCAGGCCAGGTCCAAGATTTCAGATCGTCGCTCTCTCCGATCTCCCTTCCCCCCTGTCTAATTCCCCGCCCCGCGGATCGCGTCCAACAAGTGGGTTCGAGCCTGTTGATAGTCGTTGGGGCCGACGTACTCCAGGATCAGCGGCGCGTGGGGCGTGCGGGCCGCCGCCAGCTTGACGAATCGCTCGTAGTCCAAGTCGCCTTGGCCCGCCGGGACACCGCGGTCGACGTGCAGCTTGCGGTCCTTGGCGTGCAGGCAGTCGATCCACGGCGCGAGTTGCTCGAACATCTCCTCCAGGTCATTCACCTCCAACAGGTTCGCCGGGTCCAGCAAGGCGCGAATCCGTGGCGAATCGATCGCCTCGAGGAACACCCGCGTCCGTTTTGCGCTGGCCAGAAATCCGCGGAAGAAGGGCTCGAACAGGATGGTCGCGTCGTGGGTCTCGGCGCGGCGCGCCAACTCCTTGCCGGTCGCCACCATCGTTTTCCAGACTTCTTCCTGGAAGTGGTGCGGTACGGGCGGCTCGGGCTGATTGGAATGGAAGTGGCCCGCTTCGGTCACCAGTTGCTGGACCCCCATCGTCCGTGCGACCTGCATCATCGCCTCGAAGTAATCGAGATTCGCCTGCCGCTCGGCCTGGTCCGGATGGATCAGGTTGGTATAGACGCCGATACTATGGATCGTAATTCCGGCCGATCGGTAGGTGTCTGCGATCGCCCGGCAGCGGTCCGGAGTCAAGTCCGAGAGGTCGGAGCGGCTGTTGTACTTCCAATACCGGCTGTCGGTCTGGCTGAGGAACAGTTGGATGATGCGAATGCCTTGGTCGCTTAATTCCTTGGCCAGCTCGGCGTTGGTATAGTTGGTAAAGCCGAATGTGGCCACGCCTATCTGGAGTGGCGAGCGGGGCTGGGCGGTCTCGTTGGCCGTGGCCGGCGCCGTAGCGGCAAACGGCAACGCGAGGGTTGCGCCAGCGGCTGTGCTCAGGAATTGACGCCGGTTGGTGATCTGGGACATGATGGGCCTCCCTTGGGTTGGACGAACCGATTGAATTCGTAGAATTACAGCATATTGGAAAGCTCGCGTCGAGATGTCGGCCCCTGGTCGGCCCGTGGCGAACGTCGAGCGTGGAAGAACATGTCACAACCGACCGAATAAGGGATTCGCATGAACCGAAAACACGGCTGGAGTTACGGACTGGCGATCGGGGTACTCCTGCTTTCGCTCCAGGCCGGAGGCGGAGCGATTCCGGCGGTCCGCGCGACGGAGGAAACCGAACGATACCTGGGCCCGTGCGCACTGGCGGCGTCCGCGGATGCACGGACGCTGTACGTGGCCTGTGCGGACGCGCGGCAAGTTGCCTGGGTCGCGTTGCCCGGCGGCGAGGTGCTTCGCCGCGTGGCGGTGCCGGGCGAACCCAGCGGCGTCGCGTTGTCGCCGGACGGAACCAAGTTGATCGTGACCTGTGCGGCGCCAAACAGCGTGATCGTCGTGCTGGATGCGGCCTCGGGCCAGATCTTGGCCACGATCCCCGCCGGACATACCGCCGTTGGGGCCACGCTCAGTCCCGACGGCACGCGTTTGTACGTCTGCAATCGGTTCGAGAACAACGTTTCGGTGATCGATCTGTTGGAGGGCAAACAGCTCGCGCGCGTCGCCGCCGTTCGCGAACCGGTCGCCGCTGCGGTGACGGGTGACGGCCGCACGGTCGTGGTGGCCAACCACCTGCCCAACACGCGAACCGATGCGGCCTTTTCCGGCGATAGCGCGGCCACCGTGTCCATCTTTGATGCCCAGACCTTCGCCACCACCGTGGTCGACTTGCCCGACGGCTCGAACGGCTTGCGCGGGATCTGTACGTCGCCCGACGGCACGCACGCCTTTGCCACGCACCTGCTGTCCAACTTTCGCATGGTACCGTTTCGCGTGGACACGGGTTGGATCAACGTGAACGTGGTCAGCATCATCGACGTGCCGCAACGCAAGCTGCTGGCCACGATCGGACTGGACGAGTTCTACCGGGGCGCCTCGACGCCGTGGGACGTGGCCTGTACGGCCGACGGAAAATGGGTCTGTGTCAGCCTGTCCGGCACGCATGAGTTGAACGTCATCGACCGCGCGGACCTGCTCGGCAAGGACGCTCTGCGGACGATGTCGCCGATGATGGGCGTGTGGCCGATCTATCCCAGCCTGGGGGCCAGTCTGTGGCGACGGATCCAGCTGCCGGGCAACGGCCCGCGCGGACTCGCGATCGCCGGGGCCAAGGTTTACGTTGCGGAGTATTTCAGCGACACGATCGCCGTGGTCGATCTGGCCGCTACGGGAGACGAGGGACGGGTGGGCTCGATCGCGCTGGGGCCCTCTGTGAAACTGACGCCGCGGCGTCGAGGCGAAATGCTGTTTCACGACGCCACCCTCTGTTACCAGCACTGGCAGAGTTGTGCCAGCTGCCACCCGGACGCGCGTGTGGACGGTTTGAACTGGGATCTGATGAACGATGGGGTGGGCAATCCCAAGAACACCAAGAGCATGATCTTGTCCCATGTAACACCGCCCTCGATGGCCGAAGGGGTGCGGATGACCGCCGAGGAAGCGGTACGTTCCGGTTTCACGCACATCCTGTTCAGTGTCCCGCCGGAGCAGGACGCCGCCGACATCGACACGTACCTCAAATCGCTGCCGGTCGTGCCGAGTCCGTATTTGGTGGATGGCCGACTGAGTCCGTCGGCAGAACGTGGTCGGCAGCTGTTCCACAGCCAACAAGTGGGCTGTCACATCTGCCATCCAGCGCCGCTGTATACCGACTTGAAGCCCCACAACGTGGGAACGCGGAGTCCGGGCGAGTTCACGGAGCGGTTTGATACCCCGACGCTGATCGAAGTCTGGCGTACCGCTCCTTATCTGCACGACGGCCGCTACACGACAATTCGAGAACTGCTGGTCGACGGCCGCCACGGCCTGAGCAGCGGACGCTTGGAAGCGTTGAGCGAGCAGGAGATCCAGGATCTGGTCGAGTTCGTACTGTCCTTGTGAGCATTTCCGACGCTGGGGGCTGACTTGATAAGCTTGCGTAGCCGACAACTGCCCATCATCTGGATGCGCCTTTTCCGTATTTCCCCAGGGCGGCGCTGCGCGGCTATCGCCGCTCCGCTCTGCCCTGGGCCGATTTGTGGCTGCCCCTTCGGGGCGATTTGTGACGCGCTGCGTCACAAATCAAATTTAGACGAGCTGCTCCAGTTCCTCGCGGACGGAGCCCGGGGGTTCAAACAGGGCCTCGCCGTCGCCCTTGAGCAGTAGGTCGACCTTGCAGATGGCATAGGTCTCGCCGTTGATCTCCTGCCCGTACAGGTACGTCGAGACCTGCTTGCCGCGTGCGTTGCCAATCTGCCGGAGCGTCTCCTCGGCAACGGTCAGCATGCCCCCTGTTCCGCAGGCACAGTCGTACAGTAGATTACAAGTCAAGACCTTACCCCGGTCCCGTCCCGCAGCTCACGCGGAGCGAATCGAACGTCGCCGTGGTGGCCGCAAAGGTGTTGCCCGAGCAGACCACAAACCCGATCCGGCTCCCATCGTCGAACGCGGCAGCATGAGACATCCGTGGTTCCCAGTTCTGACCGTCGGCCGAGGTGAGTACCTGGACTCGTCCGCCGCTCTGAACGAGCCTGAGATGGATCGGCAAGGTGGCGGTCCCCAGCGGCTTCATCTGGTTGTCGTCCTGGTCGCCGGTCCTGTCGCGCCACCGGCAAACGAGGTTGCCGGTCGCGGCCACCTGGACCAGCAAGTAGCGACTGCATGTCTCCGCCAGCGACTCTCGGATCATGAGCCCTGCCGCGCTGGGCGGCCGGCTGTCCCATTGGTACGTCGGACCGCCGACGCTCGGAGCCAAGCCAGTCAGCCGGGCGGAGAGTTCCACGTCGCCCGTCACGGGCCGGCTCACAAAGGTGCCTTGGTCCCGAACTCGCTCCCACCACGAGGTCATCGCATGACCGCAGCCCGTGACGGCGAACACGCCATGGGCCATCTCGGCCGATCCGGGAATGGGCGGCGCGTTGAGTTCTTCAAAGCTCCAGCCGGCCGGAAGCGTCGAGCGAGTCACCGTCACGCGGCATGTCTGCTTGGCGTTGCCGATCACCGCCGTGACGAGGCACTCGCCCGGCTTCCGGGCGGCCACGATGGCGATCTGCTCGCCGATCCGGCGCACCTCGGCCACGGCGGGATCGCTGCTCGTCCAGGCGACCTCGCGCTCAAAGGTATCCCGCGGCGCGATGGTCGCGGTGAGCGTCGCGCGACCGTCGGCCGGCAGCGCGAGCGTGTTGCAGTCGATGGTCACGGCGGCGACGCCGACCTCGGGGCGGCAGTGAATCGCCTCGTTCAGTTCGATCGCGGTAATCTGGGTGCCTTCCTTCTCGTCGGCCGAAGTCACGCTGAGCCGGTAGGTGTTCCACTTGGCCGCCTCGGGGACGGCGAACGCGCGGCGCGGCGTCTGCTCGTCGAAACCGGGGCTCGTCTGGGTGTCCAGCACGGTCCACGTGGTCCCGCCGTCGTTCGAGCCGGACAATTCCAGCGCCAGCGGCAGGCAATGCCGGTTCGGGCAGACAACCGCATACGAGGTAACGAGGTACTTCCGGCCATCGGCGTACCGGCACTGGATCCAGCTCGATGCGGCCTTGTCGAGCCAAGCCGTCCGGTCGTTTCCGTCGAACGCCTTGCCGGCAGCCGCATGATCGCCCGCCTCGCCCTGGGCGGTAATCTCGCACATGCCGGCCTGGGCGTAGTAGGCCGTGTTGAACTTCAGATTCGTCGGCCGCCCCCTGCCGGTCACCATCCTATTTTCCAGAGCCGTTTCGATCTCGGCCTTGGGAGTCTTCAGCACAAGATAGGAGTGGTTGCCATTCCCGTCCGCCCGCCAGATGTTGACGCCCGTGGCGGGATCGGTGACGTTGACGCCGCCGCGGACGACTTCGTACCACGGCGCGGCGCCGCGAACGGTCACCAGGCAGGAAATGGAATCCCAACTCAGGCGATCGCCGGCATAACCCGCGCCCGGATAGTGGCGGTAGGCCATCGTCAGCGGGTTATGCTCGGGCATCTCGTAGGTCACGCGGCGGCCCGAGCAGGTCGAACCGCCTTCGCCGTTGAACAGCACCGGCGTCGGCCAGGTCGAGCAGACCAACGCCGCCGATGCCGGGTCTTGCTTGAAGTTCCACTCCGCCTCGTTCGCATTGGCAAACGGCGGATACGTCCCGCCCATCACGTCGAGCCGCTTCACCTTCTTTGCCACCAGCGCCCGCCCGTCCAACGGGCTGGCGTCGTCCGGGCGGGACCGGAGTAGCTTGGCCAGGTTGCGCAGCGGACCGACCGCCACGACGACGACGCTGCGGTCCGGCTGCTTCGACAGAACCCGCCGATAGAGCGTGACCGCGTCGGGGTAATCCTGGCCGCTTGGAAACCGATGCGGGTAGCGCTGGATGAGTTCGTCGGCAAAGCCCGTATGAGCCAGGAATTCCCGGTCTTTGAGCGTGCCGACAGGAATCTCGGGCCGCCCGAACCAGGTGTTGATCGCATCGAGGCACGGCGCGATGGCGTCGGACGACGTGCATCCGATCGTGGCGAGCAGTCTCACCTCGCCCAGTTCGACCCCCCCGTGCAGGACGAACAGCGCGCCGATGTCGTCGCAGTCTTGATCCACGTCGGTGTCCAAGATAACGCGGATCGGCGTCGAGTCGGCGTCGGCCGGTGCGGCCCCGGCCCGGGTTGTCGCCAGAAGCAGCCCGCTCATGGCCGCGGTGCCCAGAAACTCCCGACGATTGCAGCGGTCGCACATGCTTGGCTCCCTCCCCAAAATCCCGATGAAACGATGAAGATTTCAGCCTATCATCCCGCCGGCACGGTCGCAACGGTGGAATTTCCGACTTGAAGCGGCAAGTCGAGTTTTCGTCTTCGTGCGATGACTGAACCCAGTATTTAATCGTATCGCGCCAGACCGCCACCCAAACAAGCACATCACAACAGCCGGGCTTGATTTGTTGGAAGTTCATCCAAAATGGCTTCTTTGAATCCGATGCCAACGCCTTGACGTACAGCGGCGCGTTTAGGTCCGCATCAACCGCACGGGAAGCGGTTACCTTTCGAACGCGTCGAAAGATAGGAAGCAATGAAGGCGATCATCGCGAAGGGCCAAGTAAGAATGGCGCCGAGCATTGCGCCTTCCTTCGTTGAGAAAAGAAGGTACGAACAACCATTCCATTTGGGAAGTTCGTCAGCTTTGCCGGTAAAGAAGCTGAGTATTCCACCGAACATCGCAGCCAGACCGATGAAGCAACACCACACCGCAACGGCCACAATCGCCGGTTGCCACAGCCGCCGTGACATTAGCGATCCTTTCACGCCAGCTGTGCTCGCATTAGGTGACCGGAACGGAGTGCTCATGGGTATGCATGGCTCGGGCGACTACGTTTGCGACTTTCCCACAAAGGAGACAAAGCAAACCGAGCCCCCCCCTCCGTTATCTCTGTTATGGCGAGACAGCGGCGATCATGCCTCGGCGGAAGGCTCTGGGATTCGTTCCCGGGCGAGATCGAGGCAAACCTGCAGCGAATCGCGATTCAGTAGGTCGAACGCCTCGCTGCGCGACACCCAACGGCGTTGGCGGACGGCTTCCTCGTCCCACTGGTCGTCGCAACAGGTGACTTCCATCAACAAGGCCACCACGCGTTTGCTCTCGCCGTTCTTGTCGGTCCGGTAGCCAAGCAGCGGCGCCCCGACGATGCGTCCGTGTAACCCGGCTTCCTCCAAGGCTTCTTTGAGCGCCGTCTGTTCCGGCGTCTCGCCAGGGTCGATGCGCCCTTTGGGAAACCCCCAGCGACCGGCCGAGGTGGTAATCAAGCAGAACTCGATACGTTCGCCGAAGCGGCGGAAAGGTACCGCGCTGGCTTGATCGGGCAAGATAAAACAACCATTATTCTGCGGCATGATGGGCAAGCCTGGCTGGGTTCGAGGCCGGGGGAGGGCCGCACACGTTTTGATGTCGGTGGAAAATTATACGCAGGCTGCGTATCGGAGTCGAGATCAGTTTTTATTTGTCGCCCCCGGTTTCGAGCACCGCCATAAAGGCTTTCTGAGGGATATCCACCTGGCCGATCGACTTCATTCGCTTCTTGCCTTCGCGCTGTTTGGCCCATAGCTTCCGCTTGCGCGTGATGTCGCCGCCGTAGCATTTGGCCGTGACGTTTTTGCGCATCGCGGGCACGGTCTCGCGGGCGATGACCCGCGAGCCGACAGCCGCCTGGATGGCGATCTCGAACATGTGGCGGTCGATCTCGCTCTTGAGCTTCTTGACCACGGCCCGGCCCCGCCGGTCGGCATCTGCCCGATCGCAGATCACGCTTAATGCTTCGACGCGATTACCATTCACCAAGATATCCAAACGGACCAGGTCGGCGGGAAAGTAGCCCAACAACTCGTAATTCATCGTGCCATAGCCGCGGGTGGCACTCTTCAGCTTGTCATGGAGATCGTAAATCACCTCGGCCAACGGCAAGTCGTAACGCAGCATGGCGCGTGTCGGCGACAGGTACTCCGTTGCGTGCGGCACGCCTCGGCGGTCTTGACAGAGTTTCATCACCGCGCCGATGAAATCGCAGGGCACGATCAAGTTTACCCGCACGATGGGCTGGCGGAATTCTTCGATCTCGCCGGAATTGGGCACTTCCTGCGGCCGGTGAATCTCCAGCAACTCGCCCTGCCTGTTGATGATCTGATAGGTTACGTTCGGTGCGGTTTGCACCAGATCCACGTCCGACTCCTGCTCCAGTCGCTGTTGGACGATCTCCATGTGCAGCAAGCCCAGGAAACCGCAGCGGAAGCCGAATCCCAGCGCGTCGCTGGTCTCGGGCTGGAATTCAAAGCTCGGATCATTCATCGCCAGCTTGTCCAGGGCGTCGCGCAGTTCGCCAAAATCCTGCCCGTCGGACGGGTACAGTCCGCAGTACACCATCCGCTGTGGCGGATGATAGCCCGCCAAAGCGGGTGCGGAATGTTCGGGCGTGCCGACCGTGTCGCCGATATGCACTTGTTTCAGCGATTTGATGTTGCAGATCAAATAGCCGACCTGTCCGGCCTGCAACTCGTCACACGGCTGACGCCGCGGGGCGAACTGGCCCAATTCCAACACTTCGTGCGTCAAGCCGGTCTGCAGGAACTTGATCCTCTGGCCCTTGCGGACGCGCCCGTTCATGACCCGCACGTAGGTGATCGCCCCGCGAAACTCGTCGTAGTGCGAATCGAACACCATCGCCTGCAGATCCGCATCCGGATCGCCTTGCGGCGGCGGAATGCGGATGATCAGCGCCTCGAGCAACTCGCCGACGCCCAGCCCCGCTTTGCCGCTGACCCGCAACACGTCGCCGGGCTGGATGCCCAGCGAGTGCTCGATCTCCTCCAACACTTCGTCCGGCCGGGCATGCTTCAAGTCGATCTTGTTCAGTGCCGGGACGATCGCCAAATCGTGCTCGAAAGCCGCCAGGGCGTTGGCCACCGTCTGCGCCTCGACGCCCTGAAAAGCGTCCACCAGCAACAGGGCGCTTCGCAGCACATCAACGCTCGAGATACCTCGTAGGAAAAATCCACGTGTCCTGGCGTGTCGATCAGATTCAACTCGTACGTCTCGCCGCGCCAGGGGTAGCGCAACCGCACGGCGCTGGCCTTGATCGTGATCCCGCGGGACCGCTCCAGTTCCATGTCGTCGAGCAATTGGTCCCGCATCTCGCGTTGGCTGACCGTGCCCGTGTATTCCAACATCCGATCGGCCAACGTGCTCTTGCCGTGATCGATGTGCGCAATGATGCAGAAATTGCGGATGTGGCGGCAGTCGATGTGCGTCATGATTTCTGTTGCGCCGTCTTGAGTAGATCCAGGAGCCGCCCGGGCGAGCCCATGATGTTGTAGCCGCCGTCGATGTGCAGCGTCTCGCCGGTGATGCCGTCCGAGAAATCCGACAGCAGAAACGCGCCGGTCCGACCGACCTCTTCGTGCGTGATGTTGCGAGCCAGCGGGGCCATGTGCTCGTACATCGACAACATGTCAGTGGCCCCGGCCGCCGAACCGGCCAGCGTCTTCAACGGCCCCGCACTGAGCGCATT
>Ga0351966_1087_pt1 | contig 28954 bp, 23 predicted proteins | sample TotcelT113001K14_FD_206840 | JGI IMG/M metagenome (GOLD analysis project Ga0351966, IMG submission 206840) | Enriched cells from coal bed in the Powder River Basin, Montana, United States - Total cells T11 rep3 HSBNCT.T11.300.1.K14 ... | reverse complement strand
GCGCTCGGGGGGCAAGTCTACCTTCGACGCCAACGCCATCGATGATTTCCTCTCGGTCAAGTATGGTGGACAATTGGCGTTTCTGGCGTTGTCGCTCTTGTACGACGACAACAACTGGGGCACGACACCCTATCAGCAGGATCACATCTTCCCAAAGTCCATGTTCACCTGGAGTAACATGAAGGAGCAAGGCTTCAGTCGAGAGCAGCACAACGCATACGCCAAATCAAGGGACCTCGTGTCCAACCTAGAACTCTTGGTTTTGCACGAGAATCAGGAGAAGCAAGCTATGCCTTTTGACAGATGGATCAAGACTAGGGATGCCTCCTTCAAGAAGCGTCACCTGATTCCCGATGAGCCCGAATTATGGAAGTTCGACAACTTCGAGCGGTTTGTCGACGCGAGGGAACTTCTTATTGCGGATAGACTGTACACGCTTCTCGGGACCCCAGTTGACGACGAAGCATAGCATCCGGGGGAATTTGGGGGACACCACACGACGTAGGCGGTTGCGAGTTGTGGGTTCTGAGTTGCGGGTTGACGCGCCGTCTGCGGGTTTGCCGTTTGCCGGAGGAGGGCTCGATGCCTGAGCGTACAGTATTGAATGAGGCGGGCACAGACTCCACAGGTCCCGTTCTGTACCAGATTGCGCTGGCAGATCTCGTGTTTGGCTCGCACAAGAAGTACAACGATTCTCTGAGGGCGTTTCGTGAGAATACCGGGAAGTCGGGAGACCGACTGGATAAACAATACTGCGACCACCTGCTCACGTGGCTGAACCAGTGGGGCTGCCGGCATCTGGCGAGGGGCCAGCATCGCGTGGCATCTGCCAGCATTTGCGATTGGCACGAGCAGAAAGCTTCACTGCTGCCGCCGCCGTTGAAACCCCTGTGGGAGCTTGACGATGAGGAACTGAAGGATGCTGCGACAGCGTATGAATCACTGAGAAGGCGTGATGGAGCCCGGAGGACGAAGACCAAGACCGGCCAGATGGCGAACATTGGGCCCACGGCAGCGTCGAAGATTCTATTCGCGCTGAGACCCGAAGCGCTACCTCCCTGGGACGAGAAGATGCGCAAGGAGCTGGGGTACAGTGGTGGGGCGAAGGGCTACGTGGAGTTCCTGAACATGATGCGGGCGCGGGCACGCGCGCTGTGTGAGCAGTGTCGCGAGAATGGCTTCGACATCACCGCCCTGCCCGAACAGATGGAAAGAAACGCATCGACGGTTGTGGATCTGCTGAACGAGCATCTGTGGGTTACCGTCTCTGCAGGCGTACGCCTACCCTCGAGGGAGACCCTTGCGCGCTGGGCGAAGTGGTGACGGTCTGACAGTGTGGGAGGTGAAGGAGGATGCATGAGAACTAGTTACCGGGGGAGGGCATCAAGAGGCAGTCAGTTGCACCTCCAGGACCTTGTGAACTTGAACCCCGAGTACTTGAATCGACTCTTGCTTTCGAACTGCCCTTCGCTTCGCGCGTATGCGGTAGAACATCCGCGATGGAATTCTCCCCTTGAGGCTAACGACTACTGTGAGTGTCGCGACAGGAGATTTCTTGAAGCGATCGGCCACCCGCAGACCGCCGACAGACTCCACGACTTTTGGCCTCGCGGAGGCCCGGTGTGGGATGCATTGGCAACTGTGCAGGGCGTGAAGGGTGGACATGGCGCCGTGCTGGTTGAGGCAAAGAGTCATGTCTCTGAGACAGGCAATCGCGGGTATAGATGCAGGGCCACGCGCAAGAGTCTTGAGCGTATCAGTGCGAGTCTCGAAGTAGTCAAGAGGGATCTGGGAGTTGGACCTGGGGCGAACTGGCTCGGCGAACACTATCAGTACGCCAATCGCATCGCTCACCTATGGTTTCTGAACAGTCTCGAGATTCCGGCGTGGATGGTATTCGTCTACTTTGTAGGAGACATCGAGCAGAATGGCCCGTCCACTGTCGCTGAATGGCTTCCAATCATCGACAAGGTAAACGGTGTGTTGGATTTGCCGCAACATCACCGCCTGGAGGACAGAATCGTTTCAGTGTTCGTGCCGGTGACGGAATTCCGGGAACACCACACCTAATTCATATTCACGTTCAGCGAGCACTGCCGAGTAGCCACAGAGACACGGGCGTGGCTTTGGAGTTGTAGAGACAAATGTGGTGTTCATATGGCAACTGAATCAGTTGTCGGGGCATTGTCAACGGTCATTGGGGGTCAAAGGTTGAGTTGTCGGCTTTGGTGAGGTGTATCTGCCAGACTTGGCAAGAGGAGGGAGTGGCATCATGGTTCGCACACCGAAGTACTTTCTCGCGGTCTTCGGGGGACAACACTGGAACGAACACCCGGTAGATGGAGGAGTCTATGCACACGACCGCAGCTTTGTAGTTGGCGCAGGTATCGCTCCAGGCGACATAGTGCTCTTGTATTGCCTGGGTAGCGCTCCCGCGCATTCCAATGAGATTCCAGGAATCGGGGTAGTGACTGCCATAGGGGACGAAGGCGGCTTCTACTATCAATACTTGCCGTTGTGCCACGCCATTGATGTGGACTGGAGTGACCCCAGGATGTCAGAGAAGCTGCCAGAATTGGCGCCGCGAGGGAATCGCAATTTCAGTCTGAAGGGGAACTTTCTGCGCCAAGTAGCGAGCCGTTCTTTTCGAGCAACAATTGCTGGTCGGCAAATCGATTGGCCCTAGGGGGAATTCCGAGGACACCACACAGCTGAAGCGGTGACGGGTTAGCGAGTTCGGAATTCCGGGGACACCGCACTTAATTCATCTTCGCGTACGAAATGGGCCTGCAGGTCGCTTGATTCCGGTCTTCTCTCGCCGCCAGCTATGATTCTGTAAAGACAAGTGTGGTGTCCCCATATAGACAATCCGCTGTCTTCGTCAGTCTGTCCGAGGACTCCAGTTCACACTGGCACTGATTTCGGGGGGAAGGTCAAAGCCTCACCAAGGTATTGACACCCTTAACCTCGAACGGCAATATGAACTCACCTGCCTGATGCGACGCGCAGCATCGACCAGCCTCGTCGTGGCGAGAGAGGGCAAAGGGGAGCGTCCTCTCGCGCACGTTGTCAAACAAGGTGATGATGCGCTCATGCACCAGTTGACCGGACGTGACGAGCACCGCACGATTCAACGAAGAGGGTGGCAAGCTCATAAGGTATGACGTCGTGGGGGATGAATACAGCATCAACCATGAACCTGGAAAGAGCAGGCTAATAGATTCAGGCAGGATTCTATCCTGCTGCTGAACTTGTCGAACTGGTGGCGTTCACCCTAGTGAGTACAGGGATGAGACAAATGTTAAGAAAGCACCTCTTCCTTATCGTAGCCATTCTCGTTGCCTGTTCGGTGTTTGCCGGGTGTCTGGAACTTACCCCCAAGACCAGTACCAGATTCGTTGGTGCTCATCATCAACTAACAGCCAGGCTCATTCTCCCCGCTTTGCCGCCTGACGAAAATGAGGAACTGCAGAGTTTCATTACTACCAATGATATTGATTTGGACGACTTGATAACTCTCGCCAATAATGGCTCTCCAATAGTGTGGGAAATTGTGAGCGGCCCGGGTCATTTCGTAGGTGCACCCGAAACCATCTTCGATGAGAATGCCGAGGCCAGGGCTGTAATCACGTCAAACGTTGTTGGCACTACCGTAATCAGAGCCACTGCCAACATCGACCCTGAGGAGTTCGATCTGGAAGGCCTCGACCTGGCAGTGACCTTAGATTTGGACCAGGAAGAGCCCGGGTTAAGTGATACTGCTCAGGTGGTGTGGGTAGTTAAAGCAGTAGGCGGTGAAGCCTTCTCTGCGAACAAGCTGGGACTACTCGCACCCTGGCTTGCGGTGGCTGGAGCCATCGGAGCCGGTGCTGCCACAGCGTTGAGGCGGCGCAGAGTCGAGAGCTAGTCAGTCACACGAGACCCTCGCGAATTCCGGGAATTCTGGGGGCACCACACGACCCGCTTCGCGGGAGTTGCGAGTTCAGAGTTCTGCGTTCTGGGTTGGCGGCCCCGGACATCGTTGGCGGGTTCTGACAGGGTCAGTATCCCTTTGTGACCGTAAGCTACCATGACCTTGACAGCTCGATCTCTCCCAGTTCATCGTGTCCGTTGTTGTTCCGAGAATAGCGAGAGCCGTTGCGCCGGGTTATCCGCACCACGTGACGCAGCGCGGCAATCGCCGACAGCAGACCTTCTTCTCCGGGAGTTTCGGGGGAGACTGTTTCCGATTCGCACTCATGCGCTGAAGCGTCGTTGGGCGGATCGTATCGGAGTGATGTGTCTTGGCGGTTAGCGGGGTGTCACAGGTTGTAGTCGGTGGGGTCGTGGACAGTGGTGTAGTCGGTCTCATACAGCCAGTGACACCAGACGTTTGCTCCTTTGATGCTCAGCCGACTCCTCGCTGATGAACTGCGCCACGCCGCTACCTCGGGTGTGCACTGATGGGAGCATTTCCGGGACACGTACTCCAGAGCGGGCCGAAGGTCGGTGTCGGAAGACACAATCACGCCGACATCGCACAAGCCATCGATGGCGTAGGCGACGAAGTCGATGGCGAGAGCGACATCGATGCCCTTCTCCTCCGCCTTGGCGTTGGGGTAATCGGGCGGGTAGCGTAGCGTCCGCGGGATGACGGTCACACCCATCTTCGACCATGCGGAGCATTGCTTCATGTGGGCTGCATACGTTCGTGGATCCCTGGTCGCGTCAGGACGCCCCGTATAAACGCGGACCTCATGAAGTACGCGCTCCTGGCTGTCAGGCACACGCCGCTCGCTGACAATCTGCCCTAGCAGCCAGGGATTGATCTGCCCGAATACATAACGCTCTGTTCGGACACGATCCGGTGCAAGGAAGGCAGTCCTCGCTCCCCGATAGAGATTCTGGGCATCGATGAAGACTACGAGTCGAACTGTCAAGCACCACCATGACAAAGAAACCCCGCCAGTTTCCTCCCGGGGGAGGGAACGGCGGGGAGTATTACCATGACTATAGCCCGCCAGCTCCAAGGGTGTCAAGGCCAGCGATGCGTTGCGCGGGAATTCTGGGGACACCGGCCGGCCCGAGGCCGGGGTTCTGGGTTCGCCGCCGCACAGCGGCGGGGTTACGAGTTGCGGGTTGGCGGGTTGGCGAGTGGACCGGCGAAGCCGAAGTTAGCGAGCGACGAGAGACGAGTGCGTGCCTGCAGGATTGTCCGCGTTCGTGCCGGTCTGGTGCTACAGTAGTATCAGAGAATGGCCGGTGGTTGAGTTGCACCCATTGCAGCGTACGTGAGGAGTGAGATGCCCAAGGAGATTCTCTTTCTGGTAGAGGAATCCGTCGACGGAGGATACGAGGCTCAGGCACCGGGTTACTCGATCTACACACAGGCCGATACGCTGGATGAAGTCCGGCAGATGGCCGTGGACGCAGTCCGGTGCCATTTCGACGAAGGCGACCTGCCAAGAATCATCCGTCTCCACATGGTTCGCGAAGAGGTAATCGCCGTTTGAAGCTGCCTCGAGACCTCAGTGGCCGGGAACTCGCCCGGATGCCGGAGCAGCTTGGATATGAAGCAACGCGGCAGGCCGGCAGCCACATTCGACTTACCAAGCCGGGAGAGACTGCGCATCACATCACGATTCCTGATCATGCAACCCTCAAGGTGGGCACGCTGGACGCCATTCTCAAGGACGTGGCGGGACACCTGAGAGTTGGCAAAGATGAGCTTCGGACGATGCTGTGGGGCGGTGAGGGGTGACGGATTCCGCGAATTCCGGGGACACCGCCGGCCGGAGGCCGGGGTTCTGGGTTCGCCGCCGCAGAGCGGCGGGGTTACGGGTTGCGGGTTGGCGGGTTGGCCAGCGAGGCGCTGAGGTTCTGAGTTCTAGGTTCGCCGCAGAGCGGCGGGGTTACCTAGTTCAGCGTTCTGCGTTCTGAGTTCTGGGTTCTGCGTTGCGGGTGGTACGGTCGCTCGCTCCACGTGCGCCAGCCAAAGAACTTGCACATTCGGCCAACGGCGTAAACTTGCGGGTCGAAGTGCATCTGGACATGGTTGGAGGCGGCGTTGTTCGTCTCGACGGCCGATCGGCAGGTACTGAACCCCGCATGATGCAGGCGGTCGAACCGGCGCCGCGCACTGTACCCCAGCAGGCCGCGGTTGCGATAGCGGGGAACTGTGTACACCGCCCCGAGCCACGCTTCCCCTTCGCCGAACCGGACCTCGAATCCAAGACGGTCGAGCGCTCGTCTCGCCGTCTGCGACGTGGCGAGCCAACCCACGTGGGCCACTTCCCTCCCCTCGTAGAGGCAGAAGGCGACTGCGCCAGAGTCAAGGGCATGCCGAGCCTGTGACACCACGTCGCGGAAGTCGCATCGTGTTGCGAGCAGCCGGTCGGCCTCTTCGTTGCTCTGGATGAAGCACTCATCAAATCCGGAGGGCGGCGCCCCCGGCCGGGTGGCGGGCGAATCCAGTGGGTACCGGTACAGAAGGAACCTACGGGAATCCACCACGTAGCGGCGTATCGCAGTCACGGCGGTGGTGACCAGTCCCACTTCACGCGCCAGAGACCGCCCCCGCGCAATAACGAGGGCAAGAGAGACCATGCGCCTCCGACAGGCGGATCCCCGGGCATCCTTGCCCATCATGAAACGCAACAGTAGCAGCAGTCGCCTCAGAACACCAGACCCCGGATGTGCAGTGTCGCGAGTACAAGGGGAGAGAGTGATGGTCATCAAGGTCGCAGTGTCGAGTCCCGGGTTGGCCGGCCAGGGGCCGTGGTTCCGGGTTCGCCGCCGCAGGGCGGCGGGGTTACGAAGTTCTGCGTTCTGCGTTCTGAGTTCTGGGTTGCGGATGCTGCGGTGATAAGCCTGGCGTGCCTGCATTGACAGGACCTCTCTGCAGTTGATTGTCGCCTCGCGTCTTTCCGGACAGCCGCGCCATCCCAGGCCGTCCGATTCCATTGCGTTACAATGGCGTCCAGCCCTCGCGGCACTCACAACTGGAGGAGCACACATGGCCAGACGACTCTGGGAAGCAGCCGAGGAACTCAAGCAGAACGCCAACATCACCGCCTTCATGCGGGCGGTGAACGGGCGGCATGCGTTGAACCTGACCACCTATCCCGAGCTCTACCAGTGGTCCATCGACCACATCCCGGAGTTCTGGGCGCTGGTCTGGGACCATGCCCGGACAATCTCCTCGAAGCGATACGACGAAGTGGTCGATGACCCGTACAAGATGCCGGGCACGAAGTGGTTCAGCGGAGCGCGGATGAACTTTGCGGAGAACCTGCTGCGGCGCCGAGACGACCACACGGCATTCGTATTCCGCGGCGAGGACCAGGTGACTGAACGCATGAGCTACGCCGACCTCTACGCCACCGTGGCGGGACTGGCGAAGTCCCTCCGCAACCTCGGCGTGAAGCCAGGCGACCGCATCGTCGGCTACATGCCAAACATGATAGAGACGGCCGCCGCCATGCTGGCCGCAACCGCCATCGGCGCCACGTGGGCGTCGTGCGCAACCGACATCGGGCCGGACGCCGCGGCTGACCGCCTGGGGCAGGTGGAGCCGGTGGTCCTGTTCACGGTCGACGAGTACCTCTACCGGGGCAAGCGCTTCGACGTGGTCTCCCGCGCGGCCACGCTGGCCGCCAGGATACCGTCACTGCGCAAGGTGGTGGTGAGTTCCTACCGCAAGGCTGAGCAGGCGGACGTCAGTCCGATACCAAATGCCGTCCGGTGGGAGGACTTCTCCACTCCCCTCCACGACGAGGCCATCGACTTCGCACAGATGCCGGCACAGCACCCCGTGTACATCATGTTCTCCTCCGGCACCACCGGAAAGCCCAAGTGCATGGTCCAGGGCGCTGCGGGAGTGCTGTTGAACCACTACACCGAGGTGGTGCTGCAGACCGACCTCAAACAGACCGACGTCATCACCTACATCACCACCTGCTCCTGGATGATGTGGAACTGGCTGCTCAGTTCGCTGATGACAGGCGCGACCATCGTGCTGTACGACGGCAATCCCATGTACCCGGATACCGGAGCGATGTGGCGCATGGTGGATGATGAAAGCGTGAGCATCTTCGGCACCAGCGCCACGTACCTCAACTACATCAAGACACACGGGCTGGTTCCAATGACGGAGTTCGACCTCTCCTCACTGCGCGAGATAAGCCAGACCGGCTCCGTCCTGTCCGCCGAGGGCTGGGAGTGGGTCTACGATTCCGTGAAGCCCAACCTCCACTTCAACTCTATCGCCGGCGGCACCGACTTCAACGGCGCGTTCCTGGGCGGCAACCTGCTGATGCCCGTGTACGCGGGAGAGATGCAGGGCTGGACGCTGGGCAAGAAGTGCGCCGCGTACGGGTCCGAGGGAGTGCCGGTGGTGGACCGCCAGGGCGAACTGGTCTGCGAGGCAGCCATACCCTCCATGCCGCTGTATTTCTGGAACGACCCCGACGGCGCGAAGTATCACAACGCTTACTTCGCCATGTACCCGGGCAAGTGGCGGCACGGCGACTTCATACAGGTGCACAGCGATACCGGCGGCATCACCATGTACGGCCGCTCCGACTCCACCCTCAACCCCTCAGGCGTGCGCATCGGCACCGCCGAGATTTACACCCAGATGGAGCGCATCGAGGGCATCGCGGACAGCCTCGCCATCGGCCAGCAGTGGCAGGGCGACGAACGCGTTATCCTCTTCGTCAAGCTGCTGCCGGGGTACGAGCTGACCGATGAGCTGAAGGCCACCATCCGCGGCGCTTTGTTGCGCAACGCCTCCCCGCGCCACGTCCCAGCCAAGATACTGCCTATTGCGGACATCCCCTACACCCTCAACATGAAGAAGGTGGAGGGCGCCGTCACGAACGTCATCCACGGCAAGCCGGTGCTGAACCGCGACGCGCTGGCCAACCCGGAATCGCTCGTGCTCTACGAGGACCTGCCCGAACTGCGTATGTAGGAGCGCTTGAGGCGCAGCCTCATTGCGCTCGTCTCGTGCACCGGTTGTGGTTTGACGAGTACTGCAGATTGCGGCCGACGGCGAAGGGAACCGTGCGCGGGTGGGCACGTCCTCCAGAGGCGTTCAATGGTGTGGCACAAGTGTCATCGGCACAATTGACATTGTGCGCCGGGGTGATTCCGGTCCTCGGGGCCACTCGTCGCCCCCGTTTGACCTCAGTGCATACGATCGTCGGGTAGTCCCGACCGACCGTGTAGCGTTACAATAGCGGACCCCGCAGAGAGGAGATACGAGAGCATGAAGGACACATGGAGCGCTCTATTCGAACCGGAAAGCGTCGCCATCATCGGCGCTTCAGCATCCCCCGGCAGACCGGGGCACGAGATAATCAGGAACATCCAGGCCAACAAGTACGAGGGCCACGTGCACCTCGTCAACCCGAAGGGTGGGGAGATATTGGGACTGCCGGTGACCGCCTCCATCGATGAACTGCCCAACGGCATCGACCAGGCAGTGATCATCGTGTCCGCGGCAGCCACAACCGGAGTCGTGCGACAACTCGCGGCCAAAGGCGTGGGCACCTTCGTGCTAGCCGCCGGCGGCTACTCCGAGGTGGATGAGCACGGCGAGGAGTTGCAGCGGGAGTTGGCGCAGACAATCAAGGACCTGGGCGTGCGCGCCATCGGTCCCAACACCTCCGGGCACATCTCCATGCCACACCACTACACCTCCAGCTTCTTCCCGCTGGGATGGATACGCCCGGGCAACATCTCCTACATCGCCCAGACCGGCAACTTCGCCACCCACACCCAGCGCTACATCACCTCCGGCGAGAGCTATGGCGTCGCCCGCGTGGTCGGCCTTGGCAACAAGATAGATATGGACGAGACCGAGGTGTTGGAGTACCTCGCGGACGACGATGCCACGAAGGCTATCTTCATGTACCTGGAGAGCTTCAAGCGGCCACGCGAGTTCATGAAGGCGGCGCGCGCGGCATCGGCGAAGAAGCCACTGTTCCTGCTGAAGGGCGGCACGTCGAAGGAAGGTTCGCAGGCAGCCATCGCGCACACTGCGGCGCTGGCATCGGACGACCGCGTGGTATCGGCCGCCATGAGACAGGCGGGCGTGACCCAGCTTCACGATTACTCACACCTTTTCAACGTGGCCAAGGCAATCTCCACCATGCCCCTGCCAAAGGGCAACCGCATCAGCTTCATGGCGCCGTCCGGCGCGATGCTGGTGGTGCTGACCGACCTCTGCCGGCAGCGCCTGGACCTCACGGTGCCCGACCTGCTGGAGGTGAACAGGGCGCGACTTCAGGCAATCGGACCCGACTGGCTGAGGATGCGGAACCCGGTAGACATCTGGGGTCCCGCAATGGTCCACGGCATCGAGAAGGCCCACCGCGAGGCCATCGAGGCGGTGATGGACGACCCCAACATCGACGCGTGCATCGTGGTGCTGGTGCTGGTGGACGAGTTCGGCAGAACGCCGCTCGACTTCTTCGTGGAGATGGCGCACAAGTATCCGGACAAACCGCTTCTTGTCTCGTTCACCGGCATCAAGGAGCGCATGGAGGAGGCGAAGGCCTACCTCGAGCCGCGGGGCATCCCCACGTACCCCTACATCGAGCAGCCGTTCGAGGTGTTGTCCATACTCAACAAGGCCCGCATCAACATGGAGCGCGCGCGGAAGCGCGCCTGAACCGAATGGACGGTAGCGGCGATGCAAAGGGAGGCACGATGACCGAGTTCCTGGGTTACGAGCGTCCAAACGGACAGGCGGGCATCAGGAACTACGTCTGCATCCTCCCGACCGTGAGCTGCGCCAACGAGATGGCCTGCGACATCGCCGACAGCGCCGCCGGGTCCGTGCCGCTGCTTCACAACCACGGCTGCCTGCGACTCAAGCCCGATAACGACCGCGCCCGCAGCACACTGGTTGGCCTCGGCTCTAACCCGAACGTCGCCGGGGTCGTCCTGCTTGGAATCGGCTGCCACATGCTGGACCCCGAGGGCATGGCACAGGAGATAGCCGCCTCGGGCACGCCGGTCGAGCTGGTCACCGTCACCGGCGCGGGGGGCTACCAGAAGGCGATCGAGGCCGGACGCACCGCGGCGCGCGCGATGCTGGCGAAGGCCGCGCTGCAGCAGCGAGTGCCACTCCCGCTGGGAAAGCTCTCCGTCGGCGTGAAATGCGGCGGTTCCGCCACCATCTCTTCGGCCGCAGGCCATCCGGTGACCGGCTACGTGGTCGACCACGTCATCGACGCGGGCGGCACCGCCATCTTCAGCGAGACGGCCGAAGTCATCGGCGCGGAGCACCTGCTGGCGCGCCGCGCGGCCAATGAGAAGGTGAAGCAAGACCTGCTGGAGACGGTCGACCGCTTCGAGAAGATGATAATCGACTACGGCGTGGATATCCGTGGTGCGCAGCCCACCCCCGGCAACATCATGAGCGGCCTCACCACTATCGAGGAGAAGTCGCTCGGCGCGCTGGTAAAGACCGGCACACGTCCGTTGAGCGGCGTGCTGGAATACGGCGAGCGGCCCGGCGGGCCGGGACTCTACCTCATGGACTCCCCGGCATGGCCGGTCCACATGTTCCTGGGCATGGCCGCCGCCGGCAACCAGGTGTTCATCTTCTCGCTGGGAGGAGGCGTCTGCGGACTGTTCCCCAGCCAGCCCGGGGCGCTGCGACCCCCCATCGTGCCGACCATCAAGGTGACCGGAGACCCCACGCTGAAGCACGAGATGGGGTTCTTCGATTTCTATGCCGGCAACGTCATCGAGGGCAAGGAGTCCAAGCAGGAGGCCGCGGAGCGGTTCCTGCAGACGTTCATTGAGATTGCCTCCGGCAAGCCTACGACGCAGGAGTACTCCACGTACCGCGAGATACTGGACATGTACGCCACCGGCCCGATGATGTAGTACACGCCTTCGGCGGGGCGGGCAAGTAGTTGCAGGGGAGGGGCATGGCGATTGGGCCACGTCCGGACTACGAGAGCGACAGAGAGGGCCTGCGGCAGCGAACTGGAATCCCCCCCCAGCCAAATCAGTGTGGGAATCCCCCTCGGACACGCTATCGCGTGGGGAATACGGGGACACCATCAGAACGCAGGCATGATCACAGGGCATCGATGTATTCGGTTGCGCCATCTCACCGGCAGTCTCTCCCATGGTGTCCCCGCATTCCATTGGTCACCACATTCCGCCGATATGCAGACATGGGAATGCTTCGCGAAGCTCCTTGTCCAGCCTGGCGGGGGTAACGAGGAATACGGGGACACCATCAGAACGCAGGCAAGAACACAGGGCATCGACGAATTCGGTTCCGCCATCTCACCGGCGGTCTCTCCCATGGTGTCCCCGCATTCCGTGTCGGTGTGCGGGCGATTGACGCACATGACGTCCGGCGGGCGGGCGGGATCTATCCCGCCCCTACCAGCGGGGCAGTAATCGAATACACAACCCGTCGCTACGCTATGGTGTCGCCACAGCACCCCCAAGAATATCGGAATACGGGGACACCATCAGAACGCAGGCAAGAACACAGGGCACCGATGCATTCGGTTGCACCATGACACTGGCGGTCTCTCCCATGGTGTCCCCGCATTCGGGCGTTCGTCCAGCGGTCACGCACGTAGGTGAGGGTTTCGAACCGTCCCGCCATGGAATACGGGGACACCATCAGAACGCAGGCATGATCACAGGGCATCGATGTATTCGGTTGCGCCATCTCAACGGCGGTCTCTCCCATGGTGTCCCCGCATTCCGTGTCGGTGTGCGGGCAATTGACGCACATGACGTCCGGCGGGCGGGCGGGATGTATCCCGCCCCTACCAGCGGGGTGGTAATCGAATACGCAACCCGTCGCTACGTTATGGTGTCGCCACAGCACCCCAAAGAATATCGGAATACGGGGACACCATCAGAACGCAGGCAAGAGCACAGGGCATCGATGTATTCGGTTGCGCCATCTCACCGGCCGCCTCTCCCATGGTGTCCCCGCATTCCGGCGTGCGTGTCGCGGTCACGAACGTGGGGGACAGTTTCAAACCGGCCCCCGAGGCCGAGGTGGGGTAAAACGAAGGGCCCGCCGGATACCCGGCGGGCCCTGTTATGTCAGTATCCCAGACGAAAACTAGCTTTCCAGCACGACGCGCGCGTCTACCGCGGTCACGCCATCCTTGTACGCAAACACAGGGTTGAGGTCGAGCTCCTTGACCTCAGGGTGCTTCTCCACGAAGTTGGACACGCTCACGATGAGCTTCTCAAGCGCGCCGAGGTGGCACGGCTCGCTGCCCCGGAATCCCGTGAGCATCGGGAAGCCCTTGATCTCCCGAATCATCTCGGCGGCGTCGAACTTGGCCACCGGCACGATACGGAAGGCGACGTCCTTCAGCAACTCAACCAGGATACCGCCCAGACCGAACATCAGCACCGGACCGAACTGCGGATCTTTGCTCATTCCGACGATGACCTCGACGCCGGGTCTCGCCATACGCTGCACCGAGACACCATCGATCTTCGCCTTCGGGTACACCGCCTTCACCGACGCCATCATGGCGGAATAGGCCTTCTCAACCTGGGAGACGTTCTCCAGGCGCAACTTCACACCGCCGGCGTCGCTCTTGTGTACGACCTCCGCCGACATCACCTTCAGGGCAACAGGAAAGCCCAGTTCTTTGCTGATGGCGACAGCTTCCTTCATGTTGCGGGCGAAACGGGTGTCAACCACCGGGATGCCGGCCGCCTTCAGCATCGCCTTGGATTCAACTTCATTCAAGACTTTCGGCATATCAGCCACTTTGCTCTGAGTCATTCTTGCCCGTACTCCTTACGTCTGCGTGACCGCAGAAAGCGGTGCGGTATTCTACATCATTCGCCACGCGGGCGAGAAGTCAAGCGAGCGCGAGGGACGGGGTAGCTGAACCGGCCTGCATCTGGTCGGCCGAATGCACGCAGCGAGTCGGCATGCGCCCCCTACAAATAGACCGGGCAGCGTGCGCGCCCCGGACTGTCGTCCACCGCTATTGCATGCCGTTCGCTCACCACCTACAATGCACCGTGCCACAAACCACCCCACGCGGGTGACACATGGGACGGTGGCGTCAGGCCAGGCGGTCGAGTCATCGTCGCCATACAATCGAAGGAGGGGGACACACTATGGGCAACGCACTCCTGGAGAAACTGAAAAGCGCGATCCTCGACTACGACCCTGAAGCCTCCGCTGAATCCGCGCGCGAAGCCGTAGCGGCAGGCATCGCCCCGTCGGAGATACTATCAACCATGACTGACGCCATCCGGGAAATAGGCGAGGGCTTCAACAGGGGCGACCTGTTTCTCCCCGACCTGGTTGGCGCGGCGGACGCAATGAGCGCCGCGACCCCTGTCGTCGAGGAGGAGATTCGACGTAGCGGGGCGCACACGCAGAGCACCGGCTCCGTGGTCATCGGCACCGTCTACGGCGACATCCACACCATCGGCAAGACAATGGTAGCGACGCTGCTTCAGGCGGAGGGATTCACGGTGCACGATGTCGGCATCAACGTGACCGCCGAGCAGTTTGTGGACAGCGTCCGCAAGTTCAAGCCCGATATCCTCGCCATGTCCGCGCTGATGACGATGACGGCTCCCGAGCAGCGAAAGGTCATTGAGTCGCTCCGTGCCCAAGGGCTGCGGGACGGGGTCAAGATAATGGTGGGCGGCGGCGCCCTCACTCAGGAGTTCGCAGACACCATCGGCGCCGATGGATACGATCCTACCGCACCGGGCGCAGCAAAGCTGGCCCGCAGGCTGATGGCGAGGTAGATGATGCCATTCACAAGAGGATTCACACGGCGTTTCCCTCCTCTGAAGATGCTCAGCGACGAACAGGTGGAGGAGATCCACCGCGGCACCTTGCAGGTTCTGTGGACAACCGGCGTCTACATAGAGCATGAACGGGCGCTCAAGCTGTTCGAGCAGAACGGTTGCAGGGTAGACCACGAAGCGATGCGCGTTCGGATACCACCTGCGCTCGTGGAGGAATGCCTTCGCAAGGCGCCGAGCAGCTTTCCGGCGCCTGCGCGTGACCCGGGCAAGACGCTCATGATAGGCGGCAACGTCCTCTGCCTCGCCGTCGCACCGGGACACAAGACCGTCGACTCCACCACATGGGAGCCACGTGAGGCGACCCGCAAAGAGAACTACGATGCGGTGCGCATTCTTGACGCGCTTCCCACGGTGCATTTCTTCTCCCCGTACACGCCCTACTTCGGATTCCAGGGCGTCCCCTCCTGCATGGCCATGCCAGAGAGCCTGGCGGCCAGGATACGCTGCTCATCCAAATTCCAGTGCGTAGGCTTCTCCAACGATTCGGAGATGTTCGCCATCGAGATGGCCAAGGCTGTCGGCATCGAGATACTCGGCACCTGCGCCTGGGCGCCTCCCCTCGCACTCTACCGGGACGCCGTGGAATCGACGTTCCGCACCGTTGAGGCCGGGTTCTGCCTCCGCGTCGTCACCGGACAGGTGATGGGCGGCACCGCGCCGGCATCCATCGCAGGGGCCATCGTCACGAACAATGCCGAGGTCATTGCCGGGCTCGTGCTGGCCCAGCTCATCCGGCCCGGCACACGCGTGCTGGTGAAGGACTTCACCGCGCCGATGAACATGTCCTCCGGTGCGCCCGCGTTCGGCGGCATCGAGATCGCCATCCACAATGCGGCATCCAACCAGCTGTTCCAGAAGTACGGCGTCCCGCTCGACAATACGACCGCGTACCCCAACTCCAAGGTCCCCGACTACCAGTCGGCCACCGAGAAGGCGTTCCGCATCATGACTGCGGGCATCTCCGGCGGCAACACGCTCCTGTTCCACGGCAGCGTCCACGGAGAGCTGACGCACCACCCTATACAGGCTATCCTCGACGACGACATGGCCGGAATGGTGGGCCGCTATATGGAGGGAGTAACGGTATCTACCGAGTCGCTTGCCCTCGACCTCATCGAACAGGTCGGACCGGTGCCGGGGCACTTCATGAGCGCCGCGCATACGCGCAAATGGTGGAAGATGGAGCAGTTCGTCCCGAAGACCGCGGACCGGCTGACCTACCCGGAGTGGCAGAGCTCCGGCAAGCGCACGTGCCTCGACTATGCGCGGCAGCGGATGGACGAGATAATGGCCAGTCACAAGCCCATGCCGTTGACTCCATCACAGGAGGATGCGGTCGAGCGGGTGCTTGAAGAGGCGCGAACTCACTACCACAAGAAGGGGCTCATCACCGACGACGAGATGCGGGTCTATCGCGACAGCATGAAGTCGCCGAATTACCCGTACGAGTAGACCGGAGCGGGTCCGAACAACGCAACGCGCCGGTCGAAGACGGCGGCGCGACATGGAGGATGTATGGCCCTCGCCGGATATGTGCGCCGATTTCCGTCGCTGAAGATACTGACGGACGAGCAACTCGAACGGATACACCAGGGAACGCTGCGTGTACTCTGGAACACCGGCGTGCACATGGAGCACCGGGGCGCACTCGAGACGCTCGAACGCGCCGGCTGCCGCGTTGATTACGACGACTGGCGTGTCCGCTTTCCCACGGCACTCGTAGAAGACGCGTTGAGACGGTGCCCCAGTACATTCACCATCCAGACGCGAGACCCTTCGAAAAGCCTCCAGGTTGGCGGTAACTCCCTCTACATGCTGCCCTTCCCGGGGCACCATACCGTGGACCTCGATACGTGGGAGCCCCGGCACCCTACGCGGAAGGACTTCTATGACGGAGTGAAGGTGCTTGACGCCCTTCCATCGGTGCATGGCTTGTGGAGCTACACCCCTTACTTCGGTTTCGAGGGCGTCCCTCCATCGATGTGCCTGCTGGAATCCATGGCCGGCAAGATACGCAACTCCGGCAAGATGCTCACCGAGGGTTACTCCAAGGGTAGCGAGCAGTACACCATCCGAATGGCCCAGGCGGTGGGCGCGGAGGTGTGCGTACCCTGCCTGCTGTCGCCCCCGCTGACCTACTACGAGGACGCCATCGGCGCTGCGCTGCACGGCGCGGACGCCGGGTTCCCGATACGCATCTCCGAAGGCGCCGTGTACGGCGGCACCGCGCCCGCATCCATCGCGGGGGCACTGGTGTCCGCCTGCGCCAACCTCATCGCACCCATCGTCCTGCTGCAGGTGTACCGGCCCGGCACCCGCGTCTTCCTCAACGACTTCACCTTTCCCCAGAATATGACGACGGGCGCGCCGGGCTTCGGCAACATCGCTATCTCACTGCACGCGGCCGCGTTCAATCAGATCTGGCATCGCTATGGAGTGCCGGTGTGCAACGGCGCGGCGGTGCCCGGCTCAAAGCGCATCGACTTCCAGAGCGGCTACGAACGCGCAACAAACACGGCTCTCTTCGCCCTTTCCGGAGCGAATTTCATCCTGCTGCACGGAGGAGTGGCCGCTGAACTGACGCACCACCCGCTGCAGGCGATACTCGACGACGATATCAGCGGCATGGTGGGGCGGTTCCTCGAAGGTATCGCCGTTAACGACGAGATGCTTGCCCTCGACCTCATCGAAGAAGTCGGCCCCGTCCCGGGCCACTTCCTGGGCAAGCAACATACGCGCAAGTGGTGGAAGTCAGAGCAGTACATACCAAAGTCGGCAGACACCCTCACCTATCCCGAGTGGCTCAACTCGGGCAAGAAGAGCTGCCTGGACTACGCACGGGAACGGATGGACGACATACTGGAGAACTACAAGCCCGTTCCTCTCAGCCCGTCACAGGAGCAGGAGATAGAGCGCATCCTGGAGGAAGCGCGCGCACACTACGAGGCAGAGGGACTCATCACCGCCGACGAGATGAAGACATATCGCCGGAATATCGCCTCGGACCGCTACCCGTACGCGTAGTCCGGTTTGTCGCGATTAGCCTGCACAGGGAGGAGCGCACGCAGATGACCACACGAGGGTTTGTTCGAAACTTCGCCCCGCTCAATATCCTCAGCGAGGAGGATGTCGAGAGCATCCACCGGGGCATGCTCCGTGTGCTGTGGACCACGGGCGTACGCATGGAACACGAGCGGTCGCTCAAGGTACTGGAGGCTGCGGGATGCGCCGTTGACTACGAGAACCACCGGGTGCGTATGCCTCCGGCCCTCGTGGAAGAGTGTATCAGGCGCGCGCCGAGCAGCTTCCCGCTGCGCGCCCGCGACCCGAACCGAAGCCTGATGATGGGTGGCAATACGCTCTACTTCGCCCCGGCGCCCGGCCAGCACACCGTCGACCTGGACACCTGGGTGCCGCGGGCTCCCACCCGGCAGGAGTACTACGATGCGGTGCGGGTGCTTGACTACCTGCCGTCGCTCCACTTCTTCACCACCTACACCCCGTACTTCGGCTACGCTGGCGTGCCTCCCTGCATGGCGATGCTGGAGAGCCTCGCGGCCCGTCTACGCAACTCATCCAAGGCGGTGGTCGTGGGGCACTCCCACGGCTCGGAGCGTTTCGCCATCCAGATGGCGCAGGCGCTGGGTATCGAGGTCATCGGCACATGCACCGCCGCTCCTCCCCTGACCTATTTCGAGGATGCACTCGAATCGGCGTTCCGTCTCGCGGAGGCCGGCATGGCCGTTCGCATCGTCGGGGCGCCCGTCATGGGCGCATCCGCTCCCGCCACTCTCGCCGGCAGCCTCGTGAGCAACCTCGTCGAGGTCATCTCGGGCGTGGTGCTCGTGCAATGCATCCGGCCGGGAACGCGCACCATGGTGCTCGACTTCGCCATGCCGATGAACATGCACACCGGCGCGCCGGCATTCGGCAACATCGCAGTATGCCTGCACATCGCGGCCTTCAACCAGATCTTCCGTGGCTACGGCATACCGACCTACAACGCAGACGGATATCCCGGCTCAAAGAGGCCGGACTTCCAGTCCGCGTACGAGAAGGCGTTCCGCGCTGTGTTCACCGGGCTGTCAGGCGGCAGTTCGCGACCCCTCCACGGAGGCGTGTACGGAGAACTCAGCCACCATCCGCTCCAGGCGATACTTGATGACGACATCGCGGGGATGGTCGGCCGCTTTCTCGAGGGCATCGACGTCAACGATGACACGCTGGCCCTGGATCTTATCGAGGAGGTGGGACCCGTGCCCGGTCACTTCCTCGGTAAACCGCACACGAGAAAATGGTGGAAACACGAGCAATACGTACCGCAGGTCGCAGACCGGCTGACATACCCGGAATGGCTGCAGTCTGGAAAGAAGGACTGCGTGGACTACGCCCGCCTCAAGCTGGAGGAGATACTGGCTACCCACGTATCACCCCCACTTCCCCCGAGCGCGGAGGCTGACGTGGGGCGCATCCTTGCGGATGCCCGTTCACACTACCAGTCAGCAGGCCGGATATCTCCCTCGGAGATGGAGGCATACAGAGCAGTCCTTCGCAACTGTGCTTGAGGCATCGCCTGAAGGACAGCTCACCACACAGGAGGCAATGAACGAACATGGACTTCGATTTCTCGGATGCGGAACAGGATGTAATCGCAACAGCGAAGGCGTTCGCCGCGACTCGCGCGCGGCAACGGGCCCGCGAGATAGATGAGCAGAACAGGTTCCCGAGCGACCTCGTAGCCGAGATGGGTCGTCTTGGCCTCTTCGGACTGCACATGCCCGAGCAGTACGGCGGCACGGCCCTCGGCTACAAGTCCTACGCTCTCGCCATCGAACAGCTGTGCAGCGTGTCTCTGACGATTGGCGCCATCATCGCCATCAATGCCCTCGCGCAGGAGTCCATCCTGCGATTCGGCACGGAGGAACAGAAGCGACGCTACCTGCCGCCGCTGGTCGCGGGCGAATCCCTCAGTACGTTCGCCTTCACTGAAGGGCTGACAGGCAGCGACCCGCGGGCAATCACCACGACCGCAGTGCCCGACGGCGACGCTTATGTTATATCCGGCGAGAAGACGTTCGCGTCCCTTGCGCCCTCGGCATCCATCGCCGTCATCTTTGCGAAGGACGACAGCGGCAAGGTGAGCGCGTTCCTCATCGACCCTCATTCCGAAGGATTCATCATCGAGAAGGAGATCGAGATGATGGGCGTACGCGGCGAAGACGTCTGCCCGGTCATGCTGGACCACGTGCGCGTACCACGCGCCAATCTGCTCGGACAGCCGGGACAGGGGTTCAATGTCCTGCTCACCGCCATCAACGTGGGTCAACTCGGCATTGCCGCGGAGTCAGTTGGCATCGCGGAAGGCGCGCTGAGGATGTCCCTCGACTACGCACGCAACAGGACGGTACGAGAGCGCCCGATGACAGACCTGCCCACCATCCAGGCGCTGCTGGGTGAGATGTCGGCACGAACCGAGGCGGCCCGGTGGCTCACCTACCGCACGGCCGACCTCAAGGACAAAGGCCGCCACAGCGGCAAGGACTCCGCAACGGCAAAGCTGTTCGCATCCCAGGTGGCGAACGACGTGGTGGACATGGCCATGCAGATACACGGGTCTTACGGCTACACGAAGGACCTCGAGATAGAGCGTCTCTATCGCGACGCCAAGGTCACCCAGCTATACGAGGTGGTGTCCGAGGTGCAGCGCCTCATCATCGGCTCAAGCCTGGCGCGGGACACGTAGGACGGCGGTCACCGCGTCAGATCGAGGGGATACCACGGACACCGTGGTCGCGAACTGCGGACACGGTGGCCCATATAGTGAAATGGGAATCCGGGGACACCATCTGAACGCAGGCTGATTCGCGAAGACGCCGACGCATTCGATAGCGTCATGTCATGGACAGCCTCTCACATGATGTCCCCGGATTCCGGCGCGCCCGCTCCGCGATGAGCCAAATCGCATGGAGTATAATCGCGGAGGTTCGTTCCGAAAGCGCCTCACGTAATAGAGATGTCAACAGACGCAACACGCTCTCCCGAGTCCGGATCGACAGACACCATCCGTGTGGACTTCGAGCCGGTCGGCCGCCGCGGGCCGTGCCGACGTGGTCTCAGCGTACTGGGCTGCGCGCAGTCGCTGGGAGTGGGGCTTTCCGCCATATGCGGCGGCCGGGGCACCTGCGGTCGTTGCCGGGTGGTCCTCATCAACGGCGACCTCACACCCCTCACCGATATCGAGCGTTCGCTCTTCTCCGTTGAGGAGCTTGCCAGCGGATTGCGACTCGCCTGCCAGGCCGTTCCGCTGTCGGACTGCGTCATCCACGTGCCGGAGGACTCGCTCAGTTCGGCCCAGCGCATTCAGATCGAGGGACTGCAACCACTTTCGGGCATGGACCCACCTCTTGCCGAACACCGGGTGACCGCCCCACCCCCGACGCTGCACGACGTGCGCAGCGACGCCGACCGGTTGCTGACCGCGCTCAAAGAGACATCCTCCGTCGGCTGCGACAGGCTGGATCTGGAGACGGCACGAGCCTTGTCGCCCGTCCTCAGGTCGCAGGACTGGACGGTGCAGGCCACACTTCGGGGCAGCGAACTGATAGCAGTCGGCCCGTGGCCGAGCCACACGCTGGGGCTGGCGGTCGACCTCGGCACCACCAAGCTGGCCGCGTACCTGCTCGACTTCGCGTCGGGAGCCACGCTGGCCGCCCGGGGAGCCATGAACCCGCAACTCCGCTTCGGTGAGGACGTGGTGGCGCGCCTCACCCATGCGCTGACCACAGGCAACGGGGCTGCCGAGCTCAGCGCCGCCGCCGTTGGCGCCATCAACGACCTCGTAATTGAGCTCTGCGGCGACGCGGACATGGACCCCGCGCGGGTCCTCGAAGCTGTCGTCGTCGGGAACACCGCGATGCACCACCTGTTGCTCGGCCTTCCGGTCGAACAACTCGCCCGTGCGCCCTATGTGCCATCCGTGAGCGATGAGCTCGACATCAAGGCCAGGGAGCTTCGCATCCGCATCGGCCCGGGCGCCTTCATCCACTTCCCTCCCGTCATCGCAGGATTCGTCGGCTCGGACCACGTGGCTGCGCTTCTGGCTACGAACGCGCATATGACGGAAGAGCCATTGCTGGTTGTCGACATAGGCACCAATACCGAGGTGTGTCTTGCGGTGAACCACCGTCTGACGAGCGCCTCCTGCGCCTCCGGCCCCGCATTCGAGGGGGGACATATCAGGGACGGCATGCGGGCAGCGTCCGGCGCCATCGAACACATACAGATAGACGGGGCCGAGGTGCGGCTACAGGTGGTTGAGAACACCGAACCCGCCGGCATCTGTGGCTCGGGCATTCTCGACGCGCTGGCCGAGTTGACGGCGCACGGCGTCGTCGACAAAGGTGGGAGGCTGAAACGGGAGCACCCCAGGGTGCGGAACGACGGGCGCTCGCCGGAGTTCGTGCTTGTTACGGAAGAGGAGCGCGCAGGCAAGGCGGCGCTCAGCGTGACCCAGGGCGATATCCGGCAGCTGCAGCTTGCCAAGGCCGCTATCGCCACGGGAATACAAGCGCTTCTTGAGCACGAGGGGATGGAGGCACGTCAACTCTCCTCTGTCATTGTGGCGGGGGCCTTCGGGACCTACATAGACGTGAGGAGTGCCATCACGGTGGGCATGTTGCCCGACCTGCCGCTGGAACGGTTCAGTCAGGTGGGAAACGCAGCAGGAGCCGGCGCCAAGATGGCTCTCTCTTCAGTATCCCAGCGGGAGCAGGCTCGCGCCCTGGCGCGTCAGGCCGGCTATCTCGAGCTGGCGACATCGCCGGGGTTCATGAAGCGCTTCGTAGATAACACCGGTCTGGCGCCTTTCTAATCGTGTGGAGGACAGACATATGCAGACCCGAGTATCGAGCAAGACCCGCGAAGTAGTCATCAGCGACACCGGCCCGACCGTCATCATCGGTGAACGCATCAACCCCACCGGCAAGAAGAAGCTCCAGGAGGAACTGCTCGCCGGCAGGCTCGACCTGGTCCGAAGCGAGGCGATACAACAAGTACAGGACGGCGCGGACATACTGGATGTGAACGTCGGCGCCACCGGAGTGGACGAAGTCGCGCTCCTGCCTGAGGCGGTCAAGGCCGTCATGCAGGTGGTAGATGTTCCCCTGTGTATCGACAGCGGCAATCCCCGCGCACTTGAGGCCGCGCTTAAGGTCTACACGGGACGCGCGCTGGTCAACTCGGTGACTGCCGAACAATCGTCATTGAACGATGTGCTGGCGCTCGTGAAGCAGCACAATGCCGCCGTCATCGGTCTCACGATGGACGAGAAGGGCATACCGCCGAACGCTGCGCGGCGTATCGAACTGGCTCACCTCATCGTGGAGAAGGCCGAGCAGACAGGCGTCAACCGGGAGGACGTCATCATAGATTGCCTGAACATGCCGGCGGCGGCCAACCCCAGCGCGCCGGGCGTGCTCCTCGAGAGCCTGCAGGCGGTCCGCAGCCAGTTGGGCACCAACATGACCCTCGGCGCCAGCAACGTGTCGTTCGGGCTGCCGGAACGTTCCCTGCTGAATGGCGTCTTCCTCTCCATCATCATCCACCTCGGCGTCAACTGTCCGGTGGTCGACGTCGCCAAAGTGCGACAGTACATCCTCGCTGCCGATGCTCTCCTGGGTAGAGACCAGTATATGAGACGGTTCATACAGGACTACCGCAAGAGACAGAAGGCGCAGCAGCCCGCCTAGCGGCCGCGCAGGCAGACGTCCTGGAACACGCCCCTTCCAGCGGACCGGAAGCGTTCAGCGTGTGTCCTGGTGCGTCAGCGCAGGTTGAACGCTGAACCGGAATGCGGGAACACCATGTGAGAGGCAGCCTGTGAAACCACCGTACCGAGTACATCGTTGTCCTCGCGCATCAACCCGCGCCCCGATGGTGTCCCCGTGTTCGTACTTGCAGAACGCCCAACGCCCGAGCCTGAACCACGGCAGAGACGCTGTCAGGGTTTCGCCTGCCGTGCCCTGTCCGCGTAGAGGTACCAGTAGACCACTCCGACGAATACAGTTCCCCCGATCACGTTCCCGATGGTCACGGGCAGAAGATTGTTGAAGAGGAACTGCCCCCAACTCACCGACGCGCCATACATCATCCCGGCCGGTATGAAATACATATTGGCGACGCTGTGCTCGAAGCCTATCGCCACGAAGGCCATGATGGGAAACCAGATAGCGAGAATCTTGCCGGCTACGTCGTCGGCGGATACCGCCAGCCACACCGCGAGGCACACGAGCCAGTTGCAGCCTATCCCCTTGAGCAGCAGGACAACGAAGTCCTGGGACACCTTGCCCTCGGCGATGCCCACGATGCTCGACAGCCAGGGGTCTTTCAGCAGAAGCCCGGTGAGAAAGGTGAGAAAGTAGGCGACAGCCAGTGAGCCAACGAAGTTTCCCACGTAGGATAGCGTCCAGTTTCTCAGCACGGCGCGCCAGGTTATCCTCCCCGACAGAGCCGCGGGGACACATGTCGCCGCGTTGCCGGTGAACAACTCCGCACCCGCGATGACCACCAGCATCAGGCCGACCGGAAACACAGCCGCGAAGATGAACTTCTGCAGTCCCGGGTTCCCGCTGCCCACTCCTATCGCACCACCACCCACGATGACCGCCAGCAGTCCGCCGAAGGCGATGTAAGCGCCGGCGAGGAAGCCGAGCAGCAGCAGGCGACCGGCATCCAGCCCCGCCTTTGCGCAGCCGATCCCATCCACGGCCGAGACGATATCGCGAGGTGTCTTACAGGGCATTCTCTCCGGAGACCTCCATCAGTTCCTTGCTACTCGCGCAGGGCCAGCCAGTCTACGCACTCGTACGGTGCGCCGTCAAGCTGACAAGGCGTTTGCGTACGTCAACCATGTCAACTAGAATAGCTCGTGCCATTGACCAGCCCGGGAGAATGCTCCAGGACGGACGAAACAGTCTGCCGCTCAGGGGTGGGCGCTTGCGCAAGGGGAGAGCATCCGTGACCGTCTACTCCGTCGCCTCCACGCTACTGCGCTTTCGCAAGTCGTGGAAGGCTTATGTCATCCAGAGCGCCGTCGGAGGGCTGACGACCTTCCTCATACTACTGGTGCTCAGCCTTGAGAACGCCGTTGTCATCGCCGCCCTGGGGGCCAGCGCTTTCATCGTGTTCGGCCGGCCGTTCGACCTCACCGCACGGGCGCGGAACGTAACGGGTGGCCACATGATCGGCTTCGCAGTCGGTTCCCTGTGCGCCCTGCTGCCGCAGGTGTCGACGATAGCGACCATTGGATGGTATGCCCTCTCGGTGGGACTCTCCATCTTCCTGATGGTGGTGTTCTACCTGCAACACCCGCCCGCCGCGGCTACCGCTCTGGGCGTCGCGATGCGTGGCTCCTCGGAAGAAACGTTCATCGCTATCGTCACCATTACAGCTGTGCTGGCGGTAGCTCACTACCTCCTGAAGCCACATCTACGGAATCTGTTCTAGATGAGAATCCTCGCGATTGAGACCTCGTGCGACGAGACCGCGGCTGCGGTGGTCGAGGACGGCACGCGCGTCCTCTCGGACGTCGTGGCTTCTCAGATAGATATCCACCGGCGCTACGGAGGGATAGTCCCCGAGGTGGCGTCCCGGCAACACGTACTGTCCATCCTCCCCGTGTACGAGGAGGCCCTCCACAAAGCCGGAGTCGACATCGATGCCATCGACCGCGTCGCGGTGACACACGGGCCGGGGCTTGCCGGTTCGCTGCTCGTGGGAGTCAACTTCGCCAAGGCGCTGGCCTTATCGCACGGCTTCCCCCTGTACGGCGTCAACCACATGGAAGCCCACGTGTACGCCAACTGGCTCGCGTTCCCCGCAAAGCGTGACGACACGTCACGGTTTCCGGCGCTGTGCCTCATCGTCTCGGGCGGCCACACGGAGATGCACCTGATGACGGGACACGGCCAGTACCGGCTGCTCGGGAGAACCCGGGACGATGCCGCTGGAGAGGCGTTCGACAAGGCCGCGCGGTTGCTGGAGCTCGGTTACCCCGGAGGGCCGGTGGTACAACGCGCGGCTGCGACGGCGACCGGACGATTCCCGCTTCCTCGCGCATGGCTGCAGGGGACCTATGATTTCAGCTTCAGCGGCCTCAAGACCGCGCTGTGGCACCTCGTGCACCGCGGGGAACTCGCCGGCAATCCCGGAGTTATCGCCAACGCGGCAGCGAGCTTTCAGGATGCAGTCGTCGATGTCCTGGTTCGGAAGGCTGTCACTGCTGCAGAGGAACTGAACGCGACCTGCATCATTGTGAGTGGGGGCGTGGCCGCCAACAGCGCCCTGAGAGGCCGGCTGGCCGAAGAATCGCGTGTTCCGGTGATGATTCCCGCGCTAGCGCTCTGCACCGATAATGCGGCAATGGTGGCGGCGTGCGCGTACTTCGCGGGCTTTGACCGCCCGCCTGATGGACCGGACCTGGACGTCGCTCCTGCACTAAACCTCTGCTGAGCTTCGCTCACGCGCCCTTGGCGACGGGAAGCGCCGACACCACACGTTCCACGCTGTCGAGAGCCTTCAGGATGTTCTCCAGAGAATTCGTGTATGACAGCCGGAGGTAGCCCCTTCCCTGCTCCCCAAACGACGAACCGGCGAGGGTTGCGACGCCACCCTGTTCCAACAGCACTTCAGCCAACTCGGTGTCGGGGATACCGATTCCGCTCACATCAGCAAAGGCATAAAACGCTCCGGCAGGCGCATGACACGTGATGCCGGGGATGCGATTCAGCCCCTCCACAAGGACATCCCGGCGGCGGCGAAACTCTGCGACCATCGAGGCAACACAGTCCTGCGGACCACGCAGTGCTTCGACGGCAGCATACTGCACGAAGGTGGTCGAGCACGTGACGCTGTTGGCGGCGAGCCTGGTGAACGCTTCCGCCATTCTGGGCGGCAGTATGGCGTACCCGAGCCGCCACCCGGTCATGCAGTAAGTCTTCGAGAAGCCGCTCATGACGATGGAGCGGTCTCGCAGTCGAGGAAACTCGATGACGCTCCTCGGCCTGGCGTCGTAGTAGATCTCCTCGTACGTCTCATCGGAGAGCACCATGAGGTCGCGCTCCACGGCGAGGTCGGCTATGGCCTCTAGGTCGGATGTGTCCAGGACACCTCCGGTGGGATTGTGCGGTGAGTTCAGCGTGATAAGCCTGGTTCGCGGGGTGACGGCAGCCCTGAGGGATTCCACGTCAAGCCGGAACCCGTTCTCTCCGCGCAGAGGAACGGCGACTGGCTTCGCCCCTGCAAAGTCGATAACAGATGGGAAGGCAGCGAATGCAGGATCGAAATAGATGCCTTCATCGCCCCTGTCCAGCGCCATGAGTGCCCCGTAGAACAGGATGGGTCTCAGGCCCGGGGTGACTACGACATCGGCCGGGTCCACCACCACGTGTCGCATCGCCGAGACCTTGTCGGCGATTGCCTCACGCAGTTCCAGCACGCCCTGCGGATCGCAGTAGTGCGTCTGTCCTGCATCGAGAGCCTTCTTCGCGGCCAACCTGATGTGCTCAGGGGTGGCAAAATCAGGCTCACCGATCTCGAGGTGCACGATCTCTCGCCCGCTGGCTTCGAGCCCACGGGCTTTCAGAAAGGTGCGAAGTGCTGGTTCCGACGGCAAGCGGTCCACTCGAGACGTGATGTCCATTCGCGCTCCCTTGTTCTGCTTGGGACTGAGCACTCACCGGAGTTGGTTCCACTGCGGCGCCACGATGTGTCTCACCTTTCACAGGCTCGGGCCTTGCCTCGCCGGAGCGAACCAGTGCCAGTTTGGCGAGCGGCGGCGTGATGAGCTCGTTAATGATAACAGACGCGAGAGTCGCACTGACCATGGCGCTCGCCAGGGATGGGAAGCTCGTCGCGGCGACGAGCACGAGGCCCAGGGACACGCCGGCCTGAGGCATGAGCGCAAGCCCGATGTTCTCCCCGACTTTCGGCGGGGCATGGCCAATGATGCCTCCGACCCGTGCCCCCACGTATTTGCCCACACAACGAGTAACCACGATGACCGCCGCCAGGGGGCCGGCGACCGCAAACGCGCTCACGTCGAAGTGCAGCCCGGAGATGACGAAGAACATCGTGAACAGCACACCCTGCACCTCGTCAACGGCGACGACCAGATCGCCACTGCTGCGCCGGTTCCCGATGATGAACCCGAGCGTCATACACGCTATGATGCCGGACACGCCGATCATCTCAGCGACACCGTACCCCAGGACTACTGAGCCGAGCACCAGCACAAGTGTCAGTTCACGTGAACGCACGAGCCTGGCCAAAAAGATCGTCCCGGCGGCGACCGCAGCGCCCAGAACCACCGCTCCCGCCAGGTGGAGCGCCGGCTCCGCAATCACTGCAAGTGTGGAAGTTGCAGTGGACGTCCCCAAGAGGACTGCCGAATACGCCGCCGCGATTGCGAAAAGCACCACAGCCACCGCATCGTCGAGCGCAACCACCGCAAGCAAAGTAGTCGTCATCGGGCCCTTGGCACGGAGTTCACGAACAATGGCAAGGATTGCAGGCGGCGCCGTGGCTGCGGCAATCGCCCCCATCAGCAATCCGAAAGGAAGATACGTCCCCATGACGGTGTATCCCGGCATAACGCGCCCGGCCACCAGCACCAGCCCGGCTGCCACCGCAACGAAGCCACTCAGGCACTGCAACAGCGTTATCCAGGAGATGCTCCGGCCGAGAGAGCGAAGCGTGCCGATGTGCAGGCTCGTGCCGATGAGGTACGCGATGACAGCCAGAGACGTCGAAGTGATTGGCTCAAAGCCCTGCACTACTTCCTCGCTGATGAGGCCTGACACCGACGGCGCCAGCACAACACCGACCAGCACGTATCCAGTGATACTGGGTAGATTCAGGCGTCGGGAGGCGAGGCCACCGGCCAGTCCAACGACAAGCACAAGCCCAAGGGGTATGAGGGTTTCCATTTTCGTGAGGGGCAGCAGCCGGAGGCGAATTCACAAGGTGAAGAACTATAGGCAGCGTCCGTACCCGCGCCCTTCATACCCGCCAGCGGCACAGCGAACCTTTCTTATGTCTCTGTGTCAACCATTCAGCATACTGCAACTGT
>Ga0351966_1079_pt1 | contig 31189 bp, 24 predicted proteins | sample TotcelT113001K14_FD_206840 | JGI IMG/M metagenome (GOLD analysis project Ga0351966, IMG submission 206840) | Enriched cells from coal bed in the Powder River Basin, Montana, United States - Total cells T11 rep3 HSBNCT.T11.300.1.K14 ... | reverse complement strand
AACGGTGGAGGCGATTAACAACCGCCTGGAAACCTACACCCAGAAAACGGCTCCGCTGATCGGTTTCTATGAAAAGCAGGGGTTGCTCCGCAGTTTCGCCTCGGTCAGTAGCAGGGATACCGTCGCGGCCATCGGCCGGGCTTTGAATTCTTAATCTGCTGTCCGGGGTGGATAGTCTGCGCTCAGGGGGGTGTTCTTGCTTCCTGTGTGCAGGCAAAGGCGACCATGATCGATTACGAAAAGCAGCTCAACAACGAGCAGCTCCAGGTCGTTCTGGAGGCAGGTGGACCCATTCTGGTCATTGCGGGAGCGGGGAGCGGCAAGACGCGCGCGCTTACCTACCGGGTGATCCGGCTTGTCGAAACGGGAACCCCCCCGGACCGCATTCTCCTGGCCACCTTCACCAACAAGGCTGCACGGTCGATGCTCACCCGCGTCGAGGATCTCATCGGCCACGGGATCGGTGGTCTTTGGGGAGGCACATTTCACCACTGCGCGCACCGGACGCTCCGGGTCCATGCGGACCGTCTCGGCTATGACCGTAGCTTTTCCATTCTTGACAGCGAAGATTCGCGACAGCTGATGAACACCTGCGTCGGCGAGGCCGGTGTGGAGGTCAAGAGCGAAAAGTTCCCCCGTGGGGAACTCCTCGTCGAGATGGTCAGTATGGCTCTGAACACGGAGAGTGACCTGAGCGACCTGATTGCCGGCCGTTACCCCTTCTTTTTCCATCGCGCCGAGGAGATCATCAGGGTTATCGAACATTACCGGTCACGAAAAAGGGCGCTCAATGTCATGGATTTCGATGATCTGCTCTTCAACTGGCGAGAACTTCTCCTGAGATTTCCCGACGTGCGCGACCATTATGCGGAACGGTTCCAGCAGGTCCTTGTCGATGAGTATCAGGACACGAACAGTCTCCAGGCCCATATCATCGACTTGATTGCTTCACGGCATCGGAACCTGATGGTGGTAGGGGACGATTCGCAGAGTATCTATGCCTTTCGCGGTGCGAATTACGCAAACATTATGAACTTTCCGGAGCGCTATCCAGACTGTCGCATCTTCAAGCTGGAAACGAACTACCGCAGCACGCCCGAGATCCTTCATTTGGCGAATCTCAGCATTATCAACAATGAGAACCAGTTCCAGAAGACCCTGCGCGCCGTCCGGGAACGGGGGATCAGGCCGGTCCTCGTACCTGCCCGGAACGTCCTTCAGCAGGCGGATTTCGTCAGCCAACGGCTCCTCGAACTGCACCGAAGCGGCATACCCCTCGGCGAGATGGCGGTCCTTTACCGGGCTCATTATCACTCCATGGAACTCCAGATGGAGCTGACCCGTCGTGGCATCCCCTTTGAAATCCGTTCCGGCATCCGCTTTTTCGAGCAGGCACATGTCAAGGACATCACGGGTTATCTCCGAATTCTCACCAACCCCCGCGATGAATTGGCCTGGAAGAGGGTCCTGGGTCTCTATCCGAAAATTGGTCGGGCCACGGCGGAAAAGGTCTGGCAATTCATTGCCGGCCAGACGGATCCACCTGCGGCGATCTCCAGCGATACATTCCGCACCTGCGCCGGCAAGGCCGCGGCGGCGGGTCTGGCAAGGCTTCAGACAGCGCTTTCCATCCTGCAGGCATTTTCAGAAAATGAGCCGCCTCGCCTGATCGAGGCGATCCTTGCGGGGGGCTATCGTGATCTTTTACGGGAGCGGTACAGCGATGCCCTTTCCCGCGAGGAGGACATCCTGCAGGTTGCCCATTTTTCCTCCCGCTTTTCCTCTCTGGCGGATTTCCTCAGCGAACTGGCCTTGCTGACCGGTCCGACGGAGGAATCTCTACAGGCGGATGAGGTGAATCGGGTGGTGCTCACGTCAATCCACCAGGCAAAGGGGCTGGAATGGTCTTCGGTTTTCCTGATCTGGTGCAGCGAGGGAATGATGCCGCTGGCCCGTGCGCTTCAGGAGCCTGGTGGCGAGGAGGAGGAGCGGCGTCTCTTCTATGTTGCGACAACCCGCGCCAAGGACCAGCTCTACCTCTGCTACCCCCTCACCGACTACGGTCGGGGTATGGGAAATCTGCCCGTCAGCCCGTCGCGCTTTGTGATGGAACTATCCCCTTATGCTAGCCGAGGTGGAGACTGTCCCTATGATCGCTGGGTGGTCGACGAGACCTGAAAAGACAAGGGGGCGGTAGAACCGCCCCCTTGGTCTGCACCGGTTCGAGCGGCTTTAAACCCATCGGTCGGACTTATTTTTCTGATCGTATTCTTCGCGCAGGGCAATCTGTGTGGCTTCGGCAATGTCCTCGACGCGCTTGACCCAATCCTCAAACTTAATGTCTACGCCGAAAATCCCCACCATCTCATCCTTGTTGTCCACGATGGGTGAAGAGACGGTAATACACAATGCCCCGGTCATTTTGGAGATGTAAAAGTTCGTGACATGGATTTTCCCGGTCTGGAGCGGTTTGATAAACCATTCACGGTCCGACTGGTCCGTCCCCACCCCATAGTTCTCGTACTTGGCACGGTCGGCGATATTGGTCACGTTCCGGGTCGTTTTGCGACCGTTCATATCCACGACGTAGGCGAACTGGATGGAAGGATTCTCCTCGATGAATTGATGCATGACCGGTTCCTGAAGCTCCGGCTTCATGGTCTTCATCACCGGGTGCTCGATCACCTGCTTGACGACCCGCACTGCGGCCTGAGACGCCGTATATTTGATCTTTTCAAGATCGGACATGAAGAGTTCCGGGATGTATTTACGGACCCGCTTTTCCAACTCTTCGTTGGATATGCTGGTCTGACGGCCCGTTTCGTACTCCCCGGTGATCCACTTGTGAATCCTCGAGATGCCAGGATGCCGTTTGTCCACGGCGGCATCACCCTCAAGGCCGAGGTGGGCATTGATCCAGAAGGCGATCCCCGCTTTGCCCGACTTGTCTGTCACCATCGGAACGATTGGCCGCTTAAGAATCTTGGTCGTATCGAAGATGTTGTAGATCTCTTCGCATTTGATCAAGCCATCCACGTGCACACCCGCGCGGGTAACGTTAAAATCGGCGCCGATAAAGGGGAAATTCGCAGGAATCCGATGGCCGATTTCTTTTTCGTAATAGCGTGCGATGTCGGTGATGGCCGTTGTGTCGATGCCATTGGTTTTCCCCATCAGACTGATGTATTCGATGATCAGTCCCTCCATTGGCGGGTTGCCGGTCCGCTCGCCCAGACCCAGCAAGGTCGTGTTGGCTGCACTGCAACCGTATAACCAGGCGGTGGTTGCGTTTATCATGGCCTTGTGAAAGTCGTTGTGGCCATGCCATTCCAGAAGATGACCAGGAACGCCGGCGTCTTCAATGAATGCACGGACGAGCTTGTCAACGCTGCGGGGCAGCGAGGCGCCGGGGTAGGTGACACCGTAGCCCATTGTGTCACAGAGACGGATCTTGATATCGATGCCACTTTCCTGACGGAGTTTCATCAGCTCAATGGCCAGAGGAATGCAGAAGCCATGGATGTCTCCACGGGTGACATCTTCAAAGTGACAGCGAGGGCGAATCCCCGCGTCCAGGATCGATCGGACGATGGCCAGATAATTATCCATGGCCTGACGTCGCGTCCAGTTGAGTTTGAGAAAAATATGGTAGTCGGAAACGGATGTCAGGATGCCTGTTTCCTTCAGACCTGCCTGTTTGACCAGCGGCACGTCCTCAGGTGTGGCCCGTATCCAGCCGGTGATTTCGGGATAGCGCAGGCCGAGGGCAAGGCACTTTTCCAGGGCTTCCCTGTCTTTGGCACTGTAGAGGAAGAATTCCGACTGGCGGATGATCCCGTTGGGTCCGCCAAGCCGACTCATCAGTTGAAAGAGATCGACAATCTGCTGAACGGAATATGGCGGGCGGGCCTGCTGACCGTCACGGAAAGTTGTATCGGTAATGAAGATTTCATCCGCCGGACTGATCGGGATGAGTTTATGATCGAAATCGATCCGGCAGACCTCGTCGTAGGGAAAGACATCCTTCTGAAGGTTCGGTTCCTCCACATCCTTCAAGTCGAATTTCCAGTATTGGGTGTGCTCGTGGTCGAGCACTTTTTTGTCCTTGTTCCATCTAACCATGTTACGATACCTCCTGTTCGGAATAATTCAAAGCAGCCGATGCAGATAAAAAAAGGGCACTTGAAAAACGTGCCCTTGCCAACCACGACTCCGGTTGTCTTATCCGGATGCCGATCGGGCGGGCGAAGAGGTTGTCTTCGGAAATGCCTCGATTCCAGCCTGTCTGATATTCCGCAGCCGCTTCACGATCGAAAACACCCCCTGCGATGCGTGGTTCATTCAATCACAGTCTGGCATACTCCCCCGAGCACGGGAAAGACAATAAGCCCATAAGAGGCCCTTGTCAACTGGAAAGGGGCTAGAGAACGCTTCAGGTTATGACCTTCAAAGAAAGTTCCAAAAGCTGTTCCATACCAACCTGGGACGGGGCTTCGGTGAGCAGGCAGGCCGCCTTTTGTGTTTTGGGAAAGGCGATCACGTCGCGGATTGAATCCGCTCCCGTCATCAACATGACGAGTCTATCGAGACCGAAAGCGATCCCACCATGGGGGGGGGGTGCCATATTCGAGAGCATCCAGCAGGAACCCGAACTTGTTTCGTGCCTCGTCATTGCTCATGCCGAGGGTTTTGAAGATCAGCGACTGAACCTCATTCCTGTGGATTCGGATACTCCCCCCGCCAATTTCGGAGCCGTTGAGCACCAGATCGTAAGCCCGGGCGTGGACCTTGCCCGGGTCGGTCTCGATCAAGGGGATCTCCGCCTGAACCGGAGCGGTGAAAGGATGGTGCGTGGAGACAAAGCGCTTCTCCGTTTCGCTGTATTCGAAGAGAGGGAAATCCGTCACCCAGGTAAAAGCCAGTGTATCCGGGTCGATCAGGCCAAGTTTCTTGGCCAGATGAGTCCGGAGATTTCCCATAGCGTCGCGGGCAACGTCAGGTGAATCGGCGACGAATACGATGACATCACCATCTTGTGCGCCTACTCTTTGGTTGATCGATGCAACCTCTTCGGCGGTCAGAAACTTGAAAATCGGAGAGGTCCAACCCTCCGGGGTCACTCTGGCCCAGGCCAGGCCCTTTGCCCCGTACTGCACGACAAAATCCTTCAAATCATCCAAGTCTTTTCTTGAAAGGCGCTTCCCGTTGTCAATCCGGATGGCCTTGACAACGCCGCCCGCGGCGCTTATTTCCGCAAAGAGTTTGAATCCCGATCCCTGGAGGAGATCAGTTAATTCATTAATTTCTAAATCATAACGAGTGTCTGGGTTGTCCTTGCCGTAGCGGCTGATCGCTTCGCGATACGACAACCTGGGAAAGGGGAGGGGAAGCTTCCGGCCCAGGCAAGTGACAAAGAGATGGGCGATCATTCCCTCCATGAGCTGCATGATATCCTCCTCGGTGATGAAGGACATCTCGACGTCGATCTGGGTGAATTCCGGCTGCCGGTCGGCCCTTAGATCCTCGTCACGAAAGCATTTGACAATCTGAAAGTAGCGATCAAAACCTGAAACCATCAAAAGCTGCTTGAAGATTTGAGGAGACTGGGGAAGCGCGTAGAACATCCCTTGGTTCACCCGACTGGGAACAAGGTAATCCCGCGCCCCTTCCGGCGTGCTTTTCGTCAGAAACGGGGTTTCCACCTCGACGAAACCTTCGCGGTGAAAATACTCCCTAGCCGCCGCGGCCACGCGGCTTCTTAAAAAAAGATTCTTCTGAATATCCGGACGTCTGAGGTCGAGATATCGGTATCGAAGCCGCACGTTTTCGGAGATTTCAGCTATGCCATCCAAAGAGAAAGGGGGCGTTTTGGCTTCATTGAGGATTTCGAGTTCATGGGCCATGACCTCGATATCACCGCTGGCCAAGTCCGGATTTTCCATCCCTGCCGGCCGCCGGCGAACCCTTCCCTTGACAGCCAGGACGTACTCGGACCGGATTCTCTGTGCCTCTTCATGGCACGTATGACTCACTTCGGGATTGAACACGACCTGGACGAGGCCTTCCCGGTCCCGCAAATCGGTAAAGATAACACCGCCGTGATCTCTGCGCCGGTGGACCCAACCCATCAGAACAACCTCCCGATCAACGTCGGAGGCGCTGACACAGCCACAGTAATGGGTACGCTTGCTCACTGTCAGAAAATCGGACAAAATCGTTACCTCGCACGGTTTGAAAACATTTCTTCAAATTGGTCCAGACAGACCTCTTCCTGGGTACTTGCAGACATGTCTCGGAGGAGTGCCCGGTTCTCCTGCAACTCGCGCTCGCCGATGATCAGAGTATACTTGCATTGGAGACGGTCTGCTTTCTTCATCTGACTCTTGAGACTCCTCCCGGCATGATCCATCTCAACGATAATTCCCCCGCAGCGGAGGCGGTTTCCGATAAGGAAGGCTCTCTGCAGGGCCGGTTCGCCAAGGGCGGCAATGAAAAGGGCTGGTGGCGTAAGCGGTATTCCCTCCGGTATCATCGAGACAAGTCGTTCGAAACCGATGGCAAAGCCGATTCCGGGAATATCGGGACCACCGAGTTCCTGGACGAGATGGTCATAACGCCCACCGCCAACAACGGCATTCTGAGCCCCCAGAGACCCTGCCGTCACTTCAAAGGTTGTTCGGGTGTAGTAATCGAGACCCCGCACCATTTTGTCATTGAGGCAATAAGGAAGCTCGAATTGCTTCAGGGCCTGCTGCACTTTTGCAAAATGATCGCGGCAGCCCGAACAGATAAACTGCGTCAATCGAGGAGCCTGGCCGATGATCTGACCGCAAAGATCGACCTTGCAATCAAAAACCCGGAGCGGGTTGGTCTTCAACCGACGACGGCAGTCTGAGCAAAGCTGCTCTTCCTGGCCGTGCAGATAGCCCAGGATGGCCTCACGATAGGCTGGACGGCACTCCGGACAGCCAAGGGAATTGATGTCCAACGTCAGGCCGTTCAATCCCAGGGTACGCAAAAACTGGATCAACATCAGGATGAGTTCGGCATCCGTACGGGGATCGTCGGGACCAAGAATCTCGGCATCGATCTGGTGAAATTGACGGTAGCGACCCTTCTGCGGTCTTTCACGACGGAACATCGGGCCGATGGTGAAGAGCTTCGTCACCGTCTCAGAAGTATGGAGGGCGTGTTCAAGATAGGCGCGAATGACCGACGCGGTTGCCTCGGGGCGAAGTGTCAGGGACTCCTCCCCCCGATCATGGAATGTGTACATCTCCTTTTCAACGATATCCGTGGACTCGCCGATCCCCCGGGTGAAGAGGTCCGTTTTTTCAAGAATGGGAACACGAATCTCCTGGAATCCAAAAGTAGAAAATACTTTTCTGGCCGTATCTTCGATATGGCGCCAAAGCTGGGTTTCCGGCGGGAGGATGTCCTTGAATCCCCTTACGGCGGTCAGTGTTTCCATGGTTCCTGTCCTCATTGATCACTGTTTTGTTTAAACACAAAATCGTTAGCATATGAAACCGGTAAACGCAATCAAAAACAGCTGTATTTTGAACAAAAAACCCATGAAAAAGTTCGCTTGATCGATTGGTCGGAATCAACGTAACGGGATCTTGAAAGTAGATAGCTTGAGCTCCTGGCCATCCGTCTCCACCGTAACAGCGCCATCCCGGTCCGTCCGGAAAATCTTGGTCTTGATTTGTCGGTAACGCTGCATGACCTCCGGGTGGGGAAGGCCGTGAATGTTGTCCCGTCCACAGCTGATGATTCCAAGCAGTGGGGCAACCCGCCGAATGAATGGTTCTGTGCTGGAATAACCACTTCCATGGTGAGGAACCAACAGAACATCGCTTTTCAAGTCGGCGCCGCTTTGCAGAAGACGATTCTCTGTGATCGAAGTGATGTCCGCTGGCAGGAGAAAACTGCGATTCCGATAGGTTAGTTTGATGACGAGCGAGCGGTCGTTGCAGTCATCCAAAGCCCTCTTCCCGGTTTCCCTTTTCTTTGAGTGCGGGCGCGTCTCTTCCATTGAAAGTCCTGTTTCACGGCGGAGGGGAGGGATCAAAATGCCGTTTCCTTGGGCCCATAGCGACCGTGGATTCAAAACCTGGACGGAGACGCCTTCGATATTCATCGGCGGTGTCGAGTCGTTGATCGTATCGATGGTCAGTCCCCGACTGCTGGTGATCTGAAGAAATTTTTGATAAAGCGGCGAATCGCATACTTCACCGCTGGTCCAAACCTGGCGGACGCCAAAGTGTTGCACAATGAACAAAAGACCCTGCAGATGGTCGGGATGGGAATGGGTCAGAACGACCGTTTCGATCCGGTTAATCCGCTGGTGCCAGAGATAAGGAGCAACAACGGATCTGCCGATGTCAAAACTCTCGTCATAGAAACCACCGCCGTCAACCAGCATCTTTCCGCCGCCGGGGAAACGGACCAGAATGGCGTTTCCCTGACCGACATCTATTGCCGTGAGTGACAGCCCCGTGTTGCTATTGCCGCGAAGGTGAAAAGGAAGCATATTGATGAGGAAATACATAACAATACAGGTGCTGACCCCAAACCATAATCTCCGCTTTTGTTTTGCGAGGGGACGGTCTTTCATCGGCTGACGCCAGTCGTCGAGGATGAACCCCAGTGCGATCAGTAGAAGATAAAAAGCCGTCATTTCAAGAAGGGTGGGAGTCGGCAGAAAAATGGCTGAGTAAGGCGGGGCCGCGAAGTGGCGGATCAAGAGCAACACCATTTTAACAAGGCAAACCGAAAGGTCCAGAAGGGGGGCAGCCAGGTTGCCGAAAATGGGAATCGCTATAACTGTCAAAAGAAAAAGAGGGGTTGCCACCAGCCCGAGAAGCGGAACGACGGCGAGATTGGCTACCAGACCAACGGTAGATAATCGGTTGAAATAGAAAAGCATCAGCGGAAGCGTACCCAGTGTCGCGCTTAGCGTTACAAAGCCAAAAATCCCAACCCCATGCAGCCATTTTTTCAACAGAGTCAGCAGGAAATATTCTTTCGCACCCCCTGGCGGGGAAGGAGATATTGCGGGAAGAAGGGAGGCCAGGCGGGGGGTGAGAAAGACGATGGAAAGGACTGCGGAAAAAGAGAGTTGAAAAGAAATATCGAACAATGAGCCGGGGGAAATGAGCAGGATTAAAAAAGCTGCAAGCGCCAACGCCTGGTATAGATCCCGATCCCGATTGAAAATAACAGCCGTCATGAAAGTCAGGACCATGATGGTGGCCCGAATGACAGAGATGCCAGCGCCGGCGACAAACATGTAGAATAGGACGGTAAGCATCGCTACGACGGCGGCTATCTTCTCGACATTCCATCTCAGCAGTAGATATTCTGAGATGCCAAAGATCCTTCGAACCAGCAGAAGGCAGACGAAAGCTACGATACCGACGTGCAATCCAGATATTGCGATGAGATGAGATGTTCCCGTTTTATTGAAGTTTTCGATAATATCACGAGGAATCTCTCTTTTTTCTCCCAGCGTCATCGCCTGAATAATTCGCCCCTCCTCTTCCGGAGCCTTTTCACGAAGGGCCTCGCGGATCCGGTCTCGGAAACTTTCCATCCTCATGATAAGGCGACGACCTTGTTTTTTTCTCAGGAGCACAATGCCAGAGGGGTCGTTGATGGAACCGGTAACGAGAATCCGGCGCAAGCGCAGGTACCGTTCATAATCAAAACCGCCTGGATTTTGAAAATTACGCGGTTCTCTTAACCGCGAATGAAAACGGATGAAATCGCCGTAGCCCAGATCCGATCCGTCACGGACGCGCAGCAGCACACGTCCGGAAGCAGGAATGTATTGCCCATTGCTTAGAATGCGATTAACTGTGACGACCAACTCCGTTCTTTCAGGTGAAATACGAGGATTTTCGCTGATGATCCCTTCTCCCGTGATCTTGCCATCACAGATCCGATGCAAAAGGTGATCCTTGCCATAACGGGGACGCTCATCCATCCCGATTGAGGAATTTCCGATAATCACGAAGGATAGCAAAACGAGCAGGATAAAAGAACGGCGCCATTGCAACCGCAATGCGATCAAGACGAAGAGCAGCACTATCGCAAGGGAAATTTGTGAGATCAGGTCGGGAATGTGGCAGCAGCTGCCGACAATAATGCCCGCCATAAGTGCTATCAGCAACGGAACGATCGGCCTGGTCATGACTGCTCCGACCTGACTGGTTAAAGGACCGTTTGAACCGTGGTTGTTTTGTGAAAAAGTATAAGGTTCAGATGGCCTCCCGTCAAGATAAAGCACTTGATAGGTAGTCTAGGCAATAGAGACACTGGTAGAGTCCTCTGAGCTGGAATACAGAAATCTTGCTTGGGGAATGACCTCTGAGCGTACACCTGAGGGGTGCATCTGAAATGTTGACTTTTGGCTGGAGCAAAAGTAACTTACTTTCCACACAAGCCCTGGGTAAAGGACAGGTAAAGGTGAGATAATCTGACATGAAAGGCAAAACGACGCCTCAGGTGCATAACGCCGCTAGGCTCCGCTGGACGATGTTCGCCAGGGTGCTGATCGTGACCTTTCTTTTCGGCATAGCCATTTTTGTGGACAGCAGGGAAGTAGGAACCCTGTCCAGCACACTGTCTTCTACGCTGGTCAAGACCATTGCGTTGACCTATTGCCTGTCGATTATCTATCTCGTTGTCCTCAAGTATATTCCCAGTCCGATCGTCAATGTTTACATTCAGAGTCTCTGTGATGTTGCGCTGATCACGCTCATGGTTTACGCCACGGGTGGCATTCGAAGCATTTATTCCATTTTTTACCCCTTGGTGATCATCTATTCGGTTCTTTTCCTGGGACGCCGGGGTGGATTGATCGTGGCTTCCGTCTCTGGCATTTTTTACGGTTTTTTTGCCAACCTTGAATTCTATGGGGTGATCTATCCCATTCAGTCTATTCCAATATGGAATTATCCCTTGCATGCCGGCTACGTTTTCACGCGCATTCTTATCCACATCCTCTCATTTTATATTATTGCCTTTTTAGCAAGTTTTGTGGCTGAACAGGAAAAAAAGGCCAGGGTCCTGCTGGCGGAAAAGCAAAGCGCCTTCGATCAACTTGACCTTCTGCACCGCAGCATTATTGAGTCCGTCGACACAGGGATCATGACCATCGATCTGAATGGAAAAATAAAATCGTTCAACCGGGCCGCAATCGAAATCACTGGATTCCAATTCAAAGAACTCGAAAATTTGGATATAAAAGAGTTCTTGCCAAATTTTCCGGCGGTTCTGCCAGGTCCGAACGGACTCAGGAGCAGTGAAATGGCCAAGACCCGTTTTGAATGGCCCTTTTACTCCAAGGGGGGAGAAAACCTTATCTTGGGTTGTTCCGTCTCCTCCCTCAGGTCACCGGGCGGAACGACGATCGGCAATATTGTCATCTTCCAGGACCTGACGCAAATTATCAAAATGAGGGAGTCAATTGAAAAAAATCGAAGATTTGCCTTCATTGGTGAAATGGCCGCCGGATTGGCCCATGAGATCCGCAACCCGCTGGCTTCTATCACCGGATCGATTCAGATCCTGAGGGAAGATCACACCCTGTGCAAAAGCAACGATAAACTGATGCAGATTATTCTTCGGGGAAAGGATCAACTGGAAGGATTCCTGAAGGATTTTCTTTTGATGACGAGACCTGCGCCGGGGATGAGAACCGTCCTTGACGTCCGGGAAATCGTCAGGGATGTGCTTGAATCTATTCGGTACGTTCCCGATTGGCAGGCAGAAAGACATCGGGTTGTTGTTGATCTGCCCGACCGATCTTTTCCGATCCATGCCAACAAAACAGAAATCAGGCAGGTCCTTTGGAACATCTTTCTTAATGCGCTTCAAGCCATGCCGGCGGGAGGCGAATTGACGGTGAAGGCCGATTCCCCACAAAAAGAAAACAAAAGGGTGAGCATCTCCGTTCGGGATACCGGTTGCGGCATCACGGAAGAAGGCTTGAAAAGGATTTTTGAACCGTTCTATACGACCCGCGAAAAGGGAACAGGGCTGGGACTGGCCGTGGTCAAACGTATTGTCGAAAGTTACGGAGGCGCCATCGAGATTCGTAGCAAACCCCTCGAGGGAACGATCTGCACCCTTTGGCTTCCCCTTGATGAGCGTCTCGAAACGGCACCGGGTCCGATGCAGAATGCTGGGTGAGGGAGTTTCCTAAATGGATGAAATACTGATTGTCGACGATGATCAAGGGATGAGGGAGTTTCTGGAGATTATGCTGACCAGGGAGGGTTACAGTGTCAGCACGGCCAGCGATGCTTCCAAGGCTCTGGCACGTTGCCAAAAGGAAAAATATGATCTGATCATTACCGATCTCAAAATGCCAAAGATGGACGGTATTTCCTTTCTCCGGAAGGTCAAGGACATTGCCCCGGAAACGCTGGTCATCCTCATCACCGCCTATGCCTCCGGAGAGACCGCCGTTACTGCCATGAAAGAGGGTGCTTACGATTATATTGAAAAGGACTTTCAGATCGATGATCTCAAAAGGATTATCGGTAATGCAATGGCCAGCAAAGGGGTAAAGAGAAACGACGCCCTTTTTCGAAAACAGGTTGAGGATGCCGTCGGTTTTGGGAATATGATCGGTAAGAGCCGAGAGATGCTTAAGGTCTACTCAACAATCAATAAGATATCGGATACGGGGTCAACGGTATTGATCCTTGGAGAAAGCGGAACCGGCAAGGAATTGGCGGCCAAAGCGATTCATGAGAACAGTTCCCGAAAGTTGATGCCCTTTGTGGTCATCAACTGTGGCGGCATTCCGGAGAACCTTCTGGAAAGCGAATTGTTTGGATACAGTAAAGGCGCTTTTACCGGGGCCTACCAGGATAAACAGGGTCTTTTTGAGGTGGCCGACGGGGGAACAATATTTCTCGATGAAATCGCCGAGCTGCCGCCTTTGCTTCAAGTTAAGCTGCTTCGGGTCGTTCAGGAAAAGAGCTTCCGGCGCGTAGGCGGGGCCGAGGATATTCGCGTCGATGTCCGAATCCTTTCTGCCACCAACCGGGATTTGGGTGAATACGTAAAAAAAGGACAATTTCGTGAGGATCTCTACTACCGCCTCAATGTCATTCCCCTGCGAATGCCTACGCTACGCGAGCGGAAAGAAGACATTCCGATCTTGGCCAGACACTTCATTGAAAAATATTCGCGAGAGTTTTCAAAGGAAATTAAGACGATATCGGCCTATGCTCTCGAACTGCTTCTGCAGTACCCATTTCCGGGAAATGTACGTGAATTAGAAAATATTATTGAACGCAGCGTTGCATTTGAAACATCGAATATCATCCTTCCGGAAAACCTCATCCTTGCCAATGATAATGATATGGATACCGGAGCGCCTTTCGCGCGTTACGAAATTCCTGACGCCGGTATCAGCTTGAACGACGAATTGGCCAAACTGGAGAAGGGTTTGATCGAAATGGCGCTGCTCAAAGCCCGCGGATCAAAAGCAAAAGCGGCTGAATTGTTAAAAATCAGCTACGATTCACTGCACTATCGAAGCGAAAAATTGGGCCTCCGCGCCTGAATGGCAGTTTTTACTTGACTTATTTAAAGAGGATCGTTTATAAGCGCACCAAGGACTTTTATATGTTCAATATGACACAGGGGAGTAATGTATTGCAGGGCAGGTATCCGGGCTTTTTTAGCTTTTTTAGCGGGGTCTGCCCGGCGCTCATGTAACCCCAAAGGGACATCAGGCGCGGGCAGACCAAAATCGCCCGCGGCTTTGAAGAACAAGCCGTGGAAATTATTCCGCGGCTTTTTTTATTTTCAAGGAGGGAGCAATGGACCGTTTAACAAAAATGAGTACCTTGGCGATGGTGTTATTACTGCTTCTCATTCTACCACGGGCAGGGGAGTCCCAGCCGATCAAAGTGGGTGCGGCCATCAATTTGACGGGGCCGGCTTCGACGTGGGGGCAATTTCACGCGAAAGGGACTCAAGATTATTTTCGCTATGTAAACGAAGTCAAGGGCGGTGTTGGCGGCCGTAAAATTGAAGTGACGCTTGTGGACACGGCCTACAAGGTTTCTGAGGCTGTCGCTGCCGTTCGGAAATTTGCCGTTCAGGACAAGATGGATATGATCGCTACCTGGGGAGCCGGCGAAGGGATGGCAGCAAAACCGATCATCCAAAGATACAAAATCCCCACGATCAACTACTCGACCAGTTGGGAGATCCTCGAACCTCCCATTGAGTACATGTATCTTCCTTTCGGAAGTTACCGCATTGATTCGGAAGCGATCCTGGAGTACATCCGAGCCATTCACAAGGGGAAGGAGCCGCCCCGTGTAGGTCTTTTAACCTACAACAACGCTTATGGCCGGTCCATCCACAAACCGAGCCGAGACTACGCCGCAAAACAGAACATCAATATCGTTGCCGTTGAGGAATTTCCACCCCAGACCGTAGATTTAACCACGGAGTTGCTGCGGCTGCAGAAGAGCGGTGTAGAGTATGTTTTCATGCAGATGTTGCCCGCTGCGATTATCACCGCCTTTCGGAGCGCCGATCGGATCGGATACGAACCGCAATTTTTTGGGACCTGGACATCGACGGATCCCGATTTCTTTCGCATGGGGCAGGGGATCATCCGGAATCGTTTGCGGATGCAATTCCCCGGGGGACTGCCGACCGACAACAGCCCGGGGATAAAACTGCTGCAGGAGCTTTGGAAACGATACAAGACGGTGGAACGTTTCGATGCCTCCTATTGGGAAGGGGTTGCCGTGGCCATGATTATGGAGCGGGGGATGGTCAGGGCACATGAAAAATATAATAATATCAATGGTGATACGATAAACAGAGCAATGGAGACTTTTCATCAGGAAGATTTCGGGGGATTGATCCCGGCCGTCACCTATACCCCGACAGATCACAGCGCCTCTTCGGTGGCCAGAATTGTTCAGGTCAAAGAGGATGGATCCTATACGCCACTGACCAATTTCTATACGCCCGGCAAGGAGAAGATCCACCTGCAGAAATAGGCTGTCGGTCCTGGGTTGAGCCCTCAAGGGGCAAAGGCAAATAGGGATGAATTGGTCATGAAAGCATTTCGGGGCAGGCCGTCTATTTTTCAGGAAGATTGTATCGCAGAGCGGCGGGCTGAACTTGATATTCAAGGAGTATCCCTGCAGTTCGGTGGGGTACAGGCGCTGAGTGACATTCATCTGTCTGTCCACACGGGAGAGCTCTTCGCGGTCATTGGGCCCAATGGGGCAGGCAAGACCAGCCTTCTGAATTGCATTACGGGATTCTATCGTCCTCAGGCGGGAAAAATATTTTTCAATGGAACGGATATCACAACGTTGCCACCCCATGAACTGGTCAGGGTAGGTATTGGAAGAACCTTTCAAAACATTGAATTGTTTCCGGGAATGACTGTTATTTCTAATTTGTTCTTAGCCCGTCATACCCATTGCACTTACGGTCTTGGACCGGCCTGCTTTTTTCTTCCTTCTGTCCGAAAAGAAGAGATTCGCCACCGACGAATCCTGGAGGAGATTATTGATTTTCTGGAGATACAGTCATTAAGAAACAAGACTGTCGGTTCTCTTCCCTATGGGATGATGAAACGGGTTGAACTCGGTCGCGCTCTGGCACTGGAACCGGCGCTCCTTGTGCTGGACGAACCCTTTGCCGGAATGAACCTCGAAGAGAAGGAAGACATGGTCCGTTTTCTCCTGGAGCTCAACCGATCCTGGAGACAAACCATGGTTCTTGTGGAACACGATATGTCCATCGTGATGAGCATTGCCAAGCGAATCGCCGTCCTTAATTTCGGTGAAAAATTGACAGAGGGTAACCCGCAGGAAATCGTCGATCATCCAGAGGTCATCAAGGCCTATCTGGGTGACGACGAAACGACGACTTAGAAAGGAACGGGATTTTTGGGAGACGGAAAAGAGGATCTTCAGGAAACCTTCCCAGGAACGCTGCCGCAGCTCTTGGCGTTTCAGGCCACTCATTTTGGCCAGACAAGGGCAGCCATCCGGGAAAAGGCCTATGGCATTTGGCATACCTATGGCTGGGAAGATTATCTTCATTATGTCAGGCATATATCACTTGCTCTGATCAAGTTGGGGTTCCGGAGAGGTGAGACGGTGGGGCTCATCACCGGTAATCATGCCGAATGGCTGTTTGCCGAACTCGGCGCCCAAGCGGTGGGCGGCATTACCCTGAACCTCTTCACGTCAGCCGTCGCTGAGGAAATTTCCCTCTCCTTAGACCGGATTCACGCCACATTTGTTATCGCCCAAGACCAGGAACAGGTGGACAAACTGCTCGCCATGCGAGAGAATCTCGGGCGCCTGCGCCATGTCATTTATATCGACCCCACCGGCATGACCTCTTATGCCAATAACGGCTGGCTCGTGTCATTTCAGGATTTTCTCCGGTTGGGGGAGGAAATGGCCCGTGATTATCCATCCCTTTTTCAGCAGGAGCTGGAAAAAGGAAAAGCCGATGATACGGCCATGATGCTCCATACCTCCGGGACCACAGGACTTCCCAAGCTTGCAATGCTGTCTCACCGTAATCTGATCGCTATGGGTGAGAGCTGGGTCAAAGCCATTGCCATCAAGCCCGGAGAAAACTGGATCTCTATCTCTCCGCCGGCTTGGATCGTTGACCAGATGTGGGGGTTAGGTGTATGCCTTGTGTCTGGAATGACGATGAATTTTCCAGAAACATCCGAAACGGTCCAGGAGGATTTTCGTGAGATTGGCCCCTCCCGGATCATTACTGCGTCGCGTTTCTGGGAAGAGTTGGCATCACGAATTCGTGTCAGGATGTCCGATGCCGCCTGGTTAAAGCGTTTCCTCTTCGCACAGGCCGAAAGGATCGGACGCGCCGTTCTGGATCGTGAGGCGCATCATCGACCCGTCCCCGTTCACCTCAAACTTCTGTATCTCTTGGCCGATCGGATCGTCTATCGCCCGCTGTTGGACCGGATCGGCTGCGCCAATTTCCTGAGTGCCTATACGGGAGGACATCCGATCAGCCCTGATGTGATTACATTCTTTAGGGCCATCGGTCTGAATCTTAAGCAATGTTACGGCCTGACTGAAGCCGGGGGGATCTTTCAACTCCAGCCGGACGGAGAGATCAAACCGGAAACGGTGGGACGTTCGCTACCCGGCGTTTCCGTTCGGATTGCCGAAGATCAGGAGGTGATGATTTTCAGCGAAACGGTTTTTCAAGGATATTATCAGGATTACCAAGCCACGGAAAACGCCTTCGTTGAGGGTTGGCTCCGGACAGGTGATGCCGGCTATTTTGATTCCGACGGACACTTGCTGATTATCGGCCGTAAAGAGGAAATCATCCGCACCAAGAGTGGCGATGGCGATGCCTTTTCACCAGGTTTTGTGGAAACACGGCTTAAATTCAGTCCCTTCATCAAAGAGGCGGTCATTTTTGGCGAAGGACGGCCCTATCTGACGGCCATGATCAACATCGATTTTGGGAATACGGGAAGTTGGGCTGCAGCAAAGATGATACCCTATACAACATACATGGATCTATCGCAGCAACGGGCCGTTGAGGAGTTGATTGTCAAAGAGGTCAAGCAGGTTAACGATCAGCTGCCCGATGTCATGAAGATCCATAAATTTATCCTACTTTACAAACTTCTTGATGCCGACGATGACGAACTGACCCGGACAGGCAAGGTGCGCCGCCGCTTTGTTTACGGTCTTTACCTTAAACTGATCGAAGCGATGTATTCCGATCAGGCAACGATCCGAGTGCAGGGGAAGATCCGCTACCGGGACGGGCAAGTCGGTGAAATAGATACCGTCGTTCGCATCATCAGCACGTTGTAAGAAGAAGGAGATATCCATGGATTTTTTCATCCAGCTTTTGGTCGGGGGGCTATCCATTGGCTTTCTTTACGGACTCTCCGCAATGGGGTTCGTCATGATCTTCAAGGCCTCCAGCATCCTGAATTTCGCCCACGGAGAGCTTCTCGCTATCGGCGCCTACTTCTTTCTGGCCTTTGTGACATGGGCAAAATTGCCGATTCTATTATCGTTTGTATTTGCATTGCTGGGCTGCTTTCTCCTCGGTATCCTGCTGGAAAGGGTCTTTTTGCGGCCCCTTATCGGAGAGCCTTTGATCTTTGTCATTATGCTGACCGTTGGTTTGGCAGCCATGTTCAAGGGCCTACTCCTCCTGATATGGGGTGGAAATCTTTATACCTTCCCGGATTTTCTTCCGGCTTTTCTTGGCCTGCAATGGGGCGCGGTCCGTATTCCCCCCGTTTACGGAGCAACCCTGATTATCGGGATCCTTTTCCTGGTGCTCTTTGGACTATTCTTCAAATATTCCGCGCAGGGCATCTATATGCGTTCTGTGGCCGACAACCAGAGGGCTGCCCTTTCGCTTGGCGTGCATGTCAAGCGGGTCTTTGCCCTCTCATGGGCGATCGCCGCTCTGGTTGCCGGTATGAGCGGCATTGTTTTGGGCATCATCAACGGGGTGAATGTTCATGATCTGTCGGCCATCGGTCTGAAGGTCTTTCCCGTCGTTATCCTCGGCGGCCTCGACAGTATCGGCGGTGCGATCATCGCCGGTCTGATTATCGGTCTCTTGGAAACGTTCACCGGGGGATACATTTCTCCATCGCTACGGGATGTCGTTCCCTACATCGTCTTGGTTTTGATTCTTCTGATGAGACCCTATGGGCTTTTTGGCCTCAAAGAAATTGAACGGGTTTAAGAGATGCGAAAAATGCAGCTGCGCCCCTGTGGCAATTTTCGAATCGGGTATGGACAGGAACTGACGGTCTTTTCGACGGATTTCGGAAGGTTGTGGGCAGGGATCGGGCTTTTTCTCTTGTTTACGGCACTGCCATTGGTTTCTAGCCACTATCTCCTGTACGTGATCAACATGATCGGCATTGCCGCCATCGCAACGATCGGGCTGAATATCTTGATCGGATTCACGGGGCAGATTTCCCTGGGGCACGGCGCATTCTTTGGCGTGGGTGCCTATGCCGCTGCAATCCTTGCCACCCGGCTTCATGTTCCGTTGATATTGGCTCTTCCGGCGGCAGGTTTTGTGACTGCCCTGATCGGCATGATTTTTGGCATCCCTTCCGGGCGTCTGAAAGGGCTTTACCTGACCATTGCTACGCTGGCCGGGCAGATCATCATCGAATACCTGCTCGTACACTGGGAATCCCTGACGCAGGGAACCATGGGGATCACCCTGCCAGCCGCGAGCATTCTGGGCTTTTCCCTCGAAGGCGACCTGTCCTACTTTTATTTGATCTTCTTCTCCCTGCTGGGAATGCTCTGGGTGGCGATCAACGTCATGCGAACCCGTTTTGGGAGGGCCTTTATCGCTATTCGCGACAACGACCGGGCCGCGGAAGGGATGGGCATCCCCATTTTTCGCTATAAACTATTGGCTTTCGGAATCAGTTCATTTTACGCGGGATTCGCCGGCGCCCTTTGGGCCTTCTATATGGGAAGCATCACAGCCGAACCTTTCACCCTGGGGCTTTCCGTTGAATACATCGCCATGGTGATCATCGGCGGGTTGGGCAGCATTTCCGGATCGATCTTCGGGGCCGTTTTCATAACCATGTTAAACGAAATTCTTAGATATGTAACGCAAATACTTATGAACACAGGATTTGTATCATCTACGGGATTGAATATTGCACCGATCAGGGAATTTTCTTTCGGCCTCTCCATCGTCCTGTTTATCCTTTTTGAACCACGCGGACTTGCCGAAATATGGCGGGTCATTCGCTCCAGTTTCCGTCTCTGGCCATTTTCATATTGAATCGAATGGATGTCCCGCATATGAACCAGACTATCTTGCAGCTTAACAACATTTCTGTTGTTTACTCGAACGTGATTCAGGTCCTCAAAGGGGTCTCCTTGTCCGTAAACGAACATCGCATCGTTTCGCTCCTGGGAAGCAATGGGGCCGGTAAAACAACCACCCTTAAGGCCATCTCGGGTCTTTTAAAGCCGGAAAATGGCAGCGTGACGGATGGCACGATCCTCTATCGAGGCAAGTCGATTCAGAACCTCGCTCCGGAGACGATCACCCGCCAGGGCATCATTCAGGTTCTTGAAGGCCGACAACCGTTTAAATATCTGACGATAGAAGAAAATCTTCGAGTAGGGACGGCAACCCGTTGGGGAAAACCCTATAAAGAGGATTTGGAGAAGGTCTATCACTACTTTCCTGCCATCTGGAAACGACGGCGCAATCTTGCCGGCTACTGTAGCGGCGGTGAGCTCCAAATGCTGGTCATGGGACGTGCCCTGATGGCCCACCCGCAGCTTCTTCTTCTGGATGAACCCTCTCTGGGATTGGCGCCACTGGTCGTCCGGGAGATATTCAGAATCATCCGCCTTATCAATGAGGATGAGGGAACGACCATCGTTCTCGTGGAGCAAAACGCCAGGATGGCCCTGGACATCGCTAATTACGGCTATGTCATGGAAAACGGAAAGATTGTCATGGAAGGTGAGGCGAACGAACTCCGGCAGAATCCCGATGTTCGTGAATTTTATCTCGGCATATCGGCGACGGGCAGCAGCAAGTCCTACGCAGAGGTTAAATCCTACCGTCGCCGAAAGCGATGGCTGTAGTGGTCAATCTGCGCCATGTGGCGGCTTCGCAAAAACAATATGGACAATGAACTACCCCGCCGCAAGCAGCGGGGTATCAAACGGCCCTGGTCAATCTCTTCGCCCCAAGGGGCGGGGAATTTGACCCGTAGAGATTGAAGCCGATGCTGTGGTTTTTTTGTAAGGCATCGCCTCAGAAAACAGCGGATACCCTTCGATCAGCGGGTTCTGAGATGGAGTTGAACGTTCCGTCCAACCCTGTTTAATTATTTTTCAAAAAATCCTCTCCGAAAGCATTCTCCGCAGTCTCGATTTTCCACTCGTTACAGCCATAGAGCCGATAATTCAGCAAGATAGATAAAACATATATGATTTGTAATAATTGGCACGCTCTTTTCAGATGGATGGATGGGAACGCTTTATGTGATGGAGCCTTCGCGTTGTATACCCTTTTCGTGGCCCTCTTTACATCGCCGGTGATTGACGCGATTAAAAAAAAACGTCGGTTGACGGTGTTATCCCGGGAAAGGCGGTTATGCGTTATGTCCCTCTCTGAAAAATGCAATATCTCCTGGGCTCCCTATATCTCCATTCTGAATCTTAGCGCCTGGGGATTCGTGATTGTCATGGCCTCTTTTCTTTTTCTCTACGCCGGTTATTGGTTGGATCAACTGTTCGGTACATCGCCGGCCTTCATGGTTGGTTTGTTTCTTCTGGCCGCATTCATCTCAATCTGGAGACTCTACCATGATGCTTGGCAACGCCGGGATCTTTATTGACGCGACTACGGGAGATAGTTTTCACCAAGGTCCGGGGGATGAACTATCCCCAGGGAAGTGAACGCTTGGCCGCCGATGGAATGCGAAAACGGTCCTGTTCTGAATCATCCATCCCGCACAGAAAGATCTGACACATCGCCCACAGCCAGGGCACCAAACCAAGGAATTGCTTGACAGCCAGGGGGCGTCTCCATATACTCATCAGACCGCCGGAACCCGGTGGATCATGACTATCCAGCGAAGCGAAACAGGGGACGGAAAGGAGCATTCAGGCATGGGCAAGACGGACAAGGTACGGGTGGCCCAGATCGGCATCGGCAGCTGGTCGGGTGTAATCGCCAATGCGGTTCAGCGGAGCGAAAAACTGGAGATGGTAACCTGCTATACCAGGACCCCGGAGAAACGGGCGACCTTCAGCAAGCAATACGGCTGTGATCAGGAGCAGAGCTTCGAGGATGTCCTCAAACGCCCGGATATCGACGGCGTCCTGCTGACCACCCCCAATGTCGTCCATGCCGAGCATGCCCTTTTGGCGGCCCAGGCGGGCAAGCACGTCTATGTTGAAAAACCGATCGCCAACACGATGGACGATGCCCGCAAGATGATCGCCGCCTGCAAGGCGGCCGGCGTGACCCTGCTGATCGGCCATGACATGCGCCGCCTCTCAGGGTTCCGTAAGATCAAGGAACTCATCGACCAGGGTGGGATCGGCAAACCGGTGATGGTCGAATCGAATTTTTCGGCGCGCCTGGGATTCGAACTGACGCCCGACAAGTGGCGCTACTACGGCGACGATTCGGGATGCCCCGGCGGCGCCCTGATGACCATGGGGATCCATCATGCCGATACGCTGGCCTACTATTTCGGCCCCGTCAAGACGGTCTTTTCTTTCATCCGCCGCCTCCATATCAAGGCGGACGTGTCGGACGTGGAGCTGACGAGCTGCGAGTTCGACTCGAGCGTGGTGGGCTATCTTGGAACGACCTACGCTTCTCCCCGGGCGAACTGGATCCGCGTCTCCGGGACCGATGCCCAGCTTTTCTGCAACCTTGGCCTGCCGAACCTCCCCTTTGACGAGTACCTAAAGGTGTGGTCCGTGGTGGACCGATACACGACGCTGGAACGTTATACAGGCGGGGATAAACCCGAGTTGATCCCCCTGCCGGTTGGAGATCCCATCCTCGAAGAGGTCGATGAATTTGCCGATTGCATCCGGACGGGCAAGAAACCTGAGACCGACGGTGAAGGGGGTCTCGAAGCCCTGGCGTTTATCCGGGCGGCGCTGGAATCGTCAAAGACGCAGCGTCCGGTGGACCTCAAAACCCTCTAAAAGGACGGTTTGCGGCCCACAACGGAGGCATCGGCGTAAATATGCCGATAACAGGCCGTCTCTACGGCGGAAAGGATTACCATCCATGAAAGGGATCTGCGGTCAGCTGCTCGATATCGATCTGACGACGGGCAAGACGAAAGTTATCCACATTTCCGATGATCTGGCTAAAAAATATATCGGGGGAAGGGGCCTGGGGGCGCGGCTGCTTTTCGATTTGCTGCCGCCGAAGACCGATCCCCTTTCGCCGGAGAATCTCCTGATTTTCCTCACCGGACCCCTGACCGGCTCGATGGTCTGCGGCTCATCCAAGTTCGTCGTGGTGACCAAATCGCCCCTGACCGGGGGGTGGTGCGACAGCTATTCCAGCGGCCGGACGTCGCTGGAGCTCAAGAAGGCGGGCTATGACGGCCTGGTGATTCGCGGCAAGGCCGCCGCGCCCTGCTACCTGAAAATCGGCGACGGAGGCGCGGAAATCCTGAGCGCCGAGGGGATCTGGGGGAGGGAGAGCTTCGAGGCCGAGCGCCTCCTCAAGGATAAGGAGGGGAAGGGCGTCGTCGTCACCTCCATCGGCCCGGCGGGAGAGAACCTCTGCCTCTACGCCTGCATCAACAGCGATCACTATCGGCAGGCGGCGCGGGCCGGCGTGGGGGCCGTCATGGGTTCCAAGAACCTCAAGGCGCTCGTCGTCAAGGGAAGCGGGGGTGCCGAATTCCACGACCGCAAGCAGGTCGTGGAATTGAATCGGAAGAATTACGAGCTGGCCAAAAACAGTCAACTCTTTCAGGCCCGCTCCAAGTACGGCACTTCTCTGACGCTCAACGTGACCAATACGGGCGGGATCCTGCCGACCCAGAACTTTCAGTACGGAAGCTGGGACAAGGCCCTGGGAAAACTCGATTCGGTGGGGGTTTACAAGAGCGTCAAGGCACACCGCTCCTGCCAGTCCTGCTTCGTCCACTGTTCGCTCATGACCGAGGTGACCGAGGGGCCGAACAAAGGCGAACTATTCGAGGGACCGGAATACGAAACCCTTGGGATGTTCGGATCGAACCTGCTGATCGAATCGCTGCAGACGGTCATCCAGGCAAATCTGCGCTGCGATACCCTGGGGCTGGACACGATTTCCATGGGGAACGTGATCGGCTTCGTCATGGAGTGCTTCGAGAAGGGACTGCTGACGACCGCGCAGACCGAGGGTTTCGAGCTGCGGTTCGGCGACGATGCCGCCGTTCTCGAGGCGATCGAGCTGACGGCCCGGCGCCAGGGCTTTGGGGAGATCATGTCCCGCGGCGTACGGGCCGTGGCCGCCTACGTGGGGCAGGGTTCGGAGCGTTTCGCCATGCACGTCAAGGGACTCGAGTTTCCCGCCTACGATCCCCGCGGCGCCTTTGGCGCCGGCCTCTCCTATGCCGTCTCGCCGCGCGGCGCCTGCCACCGTCGCGCCTGGCCGCCGGCGAAGGAGATTCTGGGCGGCTATCCACCGTTCACCGCCGAGGGGAAGGGCAAGATGGTCCGCGATCTCTACGCGGAAAACTGCGTCTTTCACTCCCTGCTCGTCTGCGACATGCCGGCCAAGTTCATTCCCGTTCCCCTGTCTTCGTACAGCATCGACTACTATCGGGCGGTGACCGGCGTGGAACTGACCGCGGAGGATTTTGACACGGCGGCCGGCCGCGTGGAGACGCTGATCCGGATGTTCAATAACCGTGAGGGCTTCAGCCGTAGCGACGATTGGCTGCCCTACCGGACCCTCCACGAGCCGATGCTCAACGGCCCGGCCGCTGGCCAGTGCATCGGTGATGATAAGCTCAATCGGATGCTTGACGATTTTTACGCCGTTCAGGGGTGGGACAAACAGGGTGTTCCGACAGCGGAGACGCTTCGGAAATACGGCCTCGCGGGTCCGGAAATCATCGCTTGAGAGGACGTGGCATGAACATCCTGATCAACCTTTTTGGCGTCGATGTGCGCAACAAGCAGGCCTTTACGCTGATTCCGGAAACCCTGCCGCTTCGAGAGGTTGTCAAGGTCGTCGATGCCCAGGAGCCGGGGTTTTTCCAGAAGTTTCTTCATCATGACCTCTCGCCCGTGGAGGGCACCATCGTTCTGCTCAACGGCCGGAATATCGTCTCCCTGGCGAACTGGGATACGCCGATCCGGGAAGGGGACGAGATCTCCTTTATGGTTCTCGTGGCGGGGGGGTAAAGGCGAACAGATCGGACACCGACAAGGGCTCCGTGCCCACACCGGTAGGCCGAGGCCGGGCGGATGGGTGATCGGACGGTGAACCGCCTAAGTGGGCTTTGAGGAAACGGTACGACCGAGACAGTTTAATACCGGGGTGAATGCCATGGGATATTTCCATCAGTGGGCCGATTTTCCGCTCCGGGAAATCGGCTATTTACAGGGACGGCCGGATTCCGCCAAACTCATGGTCCGGATTATGAGCAGTTCGCGGATGATGGCCACGCAGATCAATGCCAAAAAGGGGGCCTTTGTGCCTCTTCATCACCATGAAGCCGAGCAGATCATGTTCGTGATCAAGGGGCAGATGCTGGCCATGATCGGCAAGGACTCGTCGCAGGTGCTTGGACCAGGAGGCATCTGGGTTGTTCCTGCGAACACCCCCCACGGCGTCGAATATGTCGAGGATACGGAGGCCGTTGAGGTCGTCAGCCCCATTCGGCTCGACAATTTCGTCGGCTACACCATCCCGCATACCTTCTTTGATCCCTGAGCGTCGCTTAAGGATCTCTCTGAACCCGATGCCAATCGAACATCAATGAGTGAGGTAACAGACCATGAAGGAGCTGCGGCTCTACTTGAACGGACGGATCGTCGCAGAGCGTGAGGCCTTGATTTCCCCCTTCGACCGGGGGTTTCTCTGGGGAGACGGGGTTTATGAGATCACCCCCTGCTTCGACGGCCGTCTCTATCGTCTCAAGGATCATCTTGACCGGCTCTCGCGCTCATTGCGCTACGTCCGGATCGATCCCGGAATGGCCATCTCCCGGCTCGAGGAGATTACACTGGACCTGCTGGAGCAGAACCTTCCCGACCTGGAAAGCGGGAGCGTTTACCGGGTGGGCCACTGGATCACCCGGGGAATGGAAGCGGAAAGCGGCCGGGCCTGCGATGCCGGTCCGGCCACTATCCTGATCTATTTCCGAAAGGCGAATTTGGAGGCCTTGGCCAGAGTCGTTCGGGAAGGGGTCCGCCTGACCATCGTTCCCACCCGCAGGGTCCCGCCCCAGTGTCTGGAAACCCGGGCCAAGGTGACCAGCAAAATGAACCAAATCCTTGCGGAATTGGATGCCGACGCTTCTGAAAGGGTTTCGCTGATGCTCGATGTCGAAGGGAATGTGGCGGAAAACGCAACGGCCAACTTCTTTCTCGTCCGTGACGATAAGCTCTGGACGCCCCCGGCACGCAACGTTCTGGAGGGGATCACCCGCAAATCCGTTTTCGAGATTGCCGAGCGGCTTGGAATTGCCTGCCGGGAAACGACGATGACGCGCTATGACCTGGCGCAGGCCCAGGAATGGTTTCTCTCTTCGAGCCTCTCCTGCGCCGTTCCCGTCCGGGAGGTGGACGGCCTTTCACCGCTTGGCCCGGTGCCGGGACCGGTCACCCGAAGGATAATGAACGCCTTCGTTGAGGAGACCGGTTTTGATTTCTTCCGGATGCCGAACCGTTAACCAGCGAAGGGGAAGGGGAATAACGGCCCCGCGGTGAAAAGTTGGACGATGTTCTGCCGTTGATCATCATCTTCTGCGCCAGCCTGCTGGGCGGCTCTTTCGGCACGTTGGTCGGGGGGAGCAGTCTGATCACGATACCCCTTCTGCTGCTGATGGGGTTGCCTCCCCATACGGCTATCGGTACGGATCGGATGGGGGTGAACGGCGTCGGTATGGCAGGGCTCTACTCCTTTCACCGCAAAGGGATGATGCGCTACCGTCTGGCCTTCATGATGGGCATCCCCTGCCTGCTGGGATCCTTTATCGGGGCAAACCTCGCCCTTCAGATCAGCCCCGACCTCCTCAGGCGGTTCATCGTTGCCCTTACGGTGATCCTCCTCATCTTTGTGGCCGTCAACCCCGGTATGGGGGTGGCTGTAGAGAGGCGTCCCCTGACCACCGGGAGGCACGTATTGGGTGGCTTTCTCAGCTTTCTGGTGGGCATCTATGGGGGTTTCTACGGGGCAGGGGCCGCAACCTTCCTCACCTACATCATGCTGTTTGTTTATCGTCAGACATTCCTGGAAAGCGCGGCGAATCTGAAGGTTGCTGCGGTCCTGATGACCGTCATTTCGGCAGCCACCTATGCCTATCACGGCGCCATCCATCTCCCGTTGGGGGCGGCGATGTTTGCCGGCTCTTTCATCGGGTCCTATATTGGTGTCCATTATTCAGACCGGATCGGCAACGTCTGGATCAAACGTCTCTTTATCGGCGTGATTGTCATCATGGTGGTGAAGCTGATCATGGATGCGTGAGCGACCGCGCATGCAGCGGAGCGACCCTGCGAAACCAGCGGTGACAGCAATCTGAAACCGGCCGGCGCAACCGACCAAGCTCATTTCGTGAGAAAGACCCCTTTTTCCCGATCCTGAAAAAAGACCCGGTTGTATTTTCCGGGGTTGGTCCGTTCGTAAAAATGTTCCCCCTTGGTCCGACAGTCGGGACAGCAGCGCCCCGGTAGGATGGTGGCAAAGATCCGGTTGCCCGTGTCGGCGACCGATTCGATCATCACCAGACCACCACAGTCGCCGCAGACGCGGACCGTCTCCTCTTGCTGTTCGCTGATCCCGTCCGTGTCGTAGTAGATAGCCTTCTGGCGCTTGAGATAATTCGCGCCGCCGACGAGCCTTGTCTTCATGGACTGGCGCGCTTTGTACATCCTCAGCAGCGATTCGATCTCTTGTTCGATGCGGGCCGTGATCTCCGGAGACTGGCGCAACCGCGCCGGGTCGTAATCTGGCTCGCGGACCTGACTGTAATCGAGACCCGCCATGGCCAGGATAATGCCGAGATTGACATAGGGAAGGGCCTGTTCGATGGCATAACCGCCTTCCAAAACCGCGATGTGGGGGGAAAGTCTTTCGTTGAGCCGGGCATACCCCTGGGCGGAGAAACGCATGTTGGTGATCGGGTCTGTATAGTGGTTGTCCTGGCCGGCGGAGTTGATGACCAGATCGGGCTTGAAGTCCTCGATAATCGGCAGAATCGCCCGTTCCAGGACCATCAGGAACCCCTCGTCGGAGGTCTGCGGCGGAAGGGGGATGTTGATCGTTGTTCCAAGGGCGTTGGGGCCGCCGAATTCGTCGCGAAAACCAGTGCCGGGGTATAGGGTACGGCCGTCCTGGTGGATCGAGATGCAGAGGGTGTCCGGGTCGTTCCAGTAGATGTCCTGGGTACCGTCGCCATGGTGACAGTCCGTGTCAATGATGGCGATTCGCTTCGGACCGTGGTGGTGGCGGATCCACTCGACCATGATCGCTTCGATGTTGACGTTGCAGAAACCGCGAGCGCCGTGAACGACGAGCATGGCGTGATGACCGGGCGGCCGGACAAGGGCGAAGGCGTTGTCCACCTCGTTCGAAAGAACCTTCTGTGCGGCGGTGATCGCGCCGCCGGCGGATATCAGATGCGATTCCGTCACGATGCTGGGTGCATCGGGTACGCAGAAATGGGCCCGGTTGATGTCCTCGAAGGTGGCCAGCCCCGGTTTGTACTCGACGATATTCTCCCGATCCAGGAGCCCCTCCTCGAAGATCTGATCCTGGGTATAGAGCAGCCTCTCCTCCCGCTCGGGGTGATTCGGCGAAATGGCCCAGTCGAAGGCCGGAAAAAAAACCAGACCCGTTCGTCGCGGTGGTTTCAGCATCGGTTCTCCTTTGGGGTCAGCGAGCCGATAACGCCCGGCTTGATCTGGACCGTAACGCGGATATTCTTCCCCGTGGTGCGAAATTCACGCACCATATTGTATTCCTGTGCCTCGAGGACTTCCAAATCCATGTCCTGCTCGGCGGCGCCCATCCGGCTGGCCTTTTCGCGAAGCTTTGCCAGGGCGGTCCGGATCGCGTCCTCGCGGGTAAAGCGGGAGGGGATCTCGCACTGAAAGCCCTCTTCCGCGATGGTCAAAAGACGTTGTTCCGTGTCGGCCAACAAAGTCAACTCTGCTGTGGTTCTGGCCAGAGCGGCGCCGATGGCGTTGGCCGCCTCGGCATGAGCTGGTACGCAAGGTTCACAGGCCAGAAGTCGGGAAAGTTCGGGCGCCATCGCCTGGGCAGGACCGCCTACCACATAAAGGGTCCTGGGTCGGATCAGCCGGCCCTCCAGCAGTTCGTGGATCGTATAGACCGGCTGGTTATTGATCTCATCGATGAGGGCGCGGACGGCCACGCTGATTTTGCGGCAGGTTTCCCGGAAGATGGCCGTGGCGGCCTGATTGACCCCGGCCCCCATCGCCGCGGCGATGGGTTGCAGGGCGGCGGCGGCTCGGTCACGGCAGCCGATGTCGGTCATCCCGAGGAGGATCATGGCGTCGGTCGGCGTCGGAAAGGGCCCCCCCAGGGCAGCGGCAATGCCCTCTCGACGGGGGCCGATCTGCAGCTCTCCCTCCCGGTAGTCGACGACGCTGTCGCCGCCGATGCCGATGGACCTGGTCCGCAAGCCCCGGATCAGCGTTTTGTGCCCTTCGATGGTGGCGCCGAAGGGCTCCATCAGGGGGGCGCCGTCGGCGAACAGGACGATGTCCGTGGTGGTGCCGCCGATGTCCAGGGCGATGGCATCGCTCTGGCAGCCGGCCAAGGCCAGGATGCCCATCACACTGGCAGCCGGGCCAGAGAGGATTGTCTGGGCGGGGAATTCAACGGAATGCCGGATGTCGATGGTCCCCCCGTCGGCCTTGAGAATGCAGATCGGGGCGCCGATGCCCCGGGCGGCGGCGAAGTTGAGCACCTCGGTGGCAAACCGCCGGTAGCGGTTCCAAACGGCCTCGTTGAGGTAGGTCGTGGCAATCCGCCGGGGAAAATTGAGGTGCCCCGAAAGACGGTGTCCGAAGGAGATGTGATGCATTTGATCTGCCGCTAGTCGGCCCAGCGCCATCTCCTGATGGGGGTTGCGGGGGGAGAATTTACCGACGATGCCCAGATGGTTGATCCCCATCGCGCGGAATTGCCGGATGGCGTTGGCGGCTTGGCCGTCATCGAGACAGGCACTTTCCCGACCGCGATGGTTCGTGTAGCCGGTGAGAAAACAGCTGTCTTGCTCGAAAACCGGCAATTGCGGCGGAAGTCCGGGACCGCTGATGAGGAGTAATCCCACGCGGTCTATTTTGTTCTGGACGATGGCGTTGGTGGACAGGGTGGTGCTCAGGACAACCCTGTGGAGTTGAACGCTCACTCTGGAATCAACGAGTTCGTTCGTTGCCGCCAGCAGCGAGGCCAGAAGGTTCTCTTCGTCCGTCCGGACCTTGGCCTTCTTCACGACCGTCAGGCCATCCATCAGAACCGCATCGGTATGCGTACCGCCAACGTCAATGCCCAGAATCATGCCTTACCTCAAAGCCTTGTGTCCTCCCCCGGCTTATATAATGAGGCATCACTATTGACAAGGCAAAAAGGGGGATTCTCGCAGCGGCATAAATACCTTTTGACCATCCTCATGATCCTGTAGTATAATTTATGCCATTATTGAATGCAGTCTGGCCAGGAGGTTGCCGTTGCCCTTGTTTTTGCGACGCCGATTTGGCGGGGGAAGCTGCATGGACACGGAAAGTGAATTTTAAAAAGGGAGGTTGTCTTATGGAAAAAAGCGGAGATTTTGTAGCGGGCCTGATCGTAGGCGGGATGATCGGCGCGGTGATCGGGATTCTCTATGCCCCTAAGAGCGGCAAGGAGACGCGCGAAGAACTCGGTCGGAAGGCGGAGGAACTGGCCGCCAAGGCGAAGGAAGAGTACGACTATGCCGTCGAGAAGTCCCGCAAGACCTACGAGACCGCTGTGCAGCGCCTGAAGGAGCTGGAGAAGTCGGTTAGGCAAAAGGCGGAGGAGGCCGAAGAGCGGGTCGAGGAACTGGCCGGAAAAGGGAAGGAAACCATCCAGGATGGTAAGACCCGGCTGAAGAAGGCGCTCGACGCGGGCGTGGAGGCCTTCAAGGAGGAGCAGGGGAAGGCGGTCTGATCCCGAGCCGGCTAAGATCAGAGGGGAGGATTCGTGGAGAAACTGGACATCGTCCTGATCGTTATAAGCGTGGCTGTCTTGCTGTTCGTCGGTGTCTGCATCCCCGTTTTGATTCAGATCTGGCGAACGGCGAAAAGCATGACCGAGACCTTGAAGGTGCTCAACGAAAGCCTGCCGCTGATCATGCTGAATATGGCGGAGATCACCACCAACGTGAACCGGACTGCAACCACGG
>Ga0351966_1074_pt1 | contig 32309 bp, 29 predicted proteins | sample TotcelT113001K14_FD_206840 | JGI IMG/M metagenome (GOLD analysis project Ga0351966, IMG submission 206840) | Enriched cells from coal bed in the Powder River Basin, Montana, United States - Total cells T11 rep3 HSBNCT.T11.300.1.K14 ... | reverse complement strand
GTCCCTCGCTGACGCTTCGCGTTACGCGTGGATACGGCCGTTTTTTCCGGTCGCCCTGGCACGCGGCGTCAAAAGCCATCCAGCAACTCCTGGTACGGCGCAAAGACGGCCATTGCCATGCGGAAGATCAGGGCGATCAGCAGCCCGGCCACCAGCACCCAGACGGCGAACGACGCGGCGACCGTCAAGGCTTTGGCCGCCGTCTGCGCCCGCTGCCGGTACTCGCTCGCCAGCCGTTGCAGCGATTCACCGTGCGTCCCGGAAATCTCGGCGGTCTCCAATAACTGCAGAAACTCGTCGGGAAACAGACCGGTAGCCCGCAGCGCGACGTGAAACTCTTGGCCTTCGAGCAGCGCCGCATCGACCACCTCCAGCCGCGATGTGTAATAGGCGTTTTCGGTGCTTCGCAACGCCAGTTCCATCGACCGGCGGGCGTCCATCCCGGAATCCAGGGTCAGGGCCAGCGTCCACGCCAGCCGCGACAAAGCGGCTGTCCGGAGGCAATTGCCCAGGACGGGAATCCGCATGGCGATCTCCAGCGGCGCCGGGCCAAAGGCACCCCGCAACAAGCCTATCACCACGACGGCCAGGCCGCCGAACGTGGTTCCGACCAAGGCCAGATAGACCAGCAGGCCGGGCGTGCCCACCAGGCCGAACCCCAGCGGATCGAGTTGCGAGCCGGTCATCGAGCCGACGACGCCCATGACCCAAATCAGCAAGCCGACGACGCCGATCGCGGCGAACAGCTGAATGGCGGGCCAGGCGATGCCGATCAAAAAGGTCCGCCGCAGTCCCAACAGGCTCTCGTAATGCTCTGCCAATCCGCGCAGAATCTCGTCCAAGCGGCCGGCCTTCTCCCCTACCTCGACCAGCGTGCAAACCAGCGGCGGAAAATAGCCGCGACAGGCTTGCAAGCCATCCGCCATGCTCCCGCCGTCGGTAATCGCCTGGCCGACTTGCGCCATCATGGCACGGTGCGAAACGGAACCGTAGTTGGCCTCCTTTTCCCAGGTGGTGCGCGCATCCAGGCCCGCATGCAGCGACGCACCGACCCGCCGTAGCAACTGTGCCAATTTGCCCAAGCCGATTCGTCCCACCCCACTCCTCCGTTTCGGAGCCGTTCCCCCGCTCCCACGATCAACCAAGGTTCGCTTCTTGCTGCCACGACTGCAGCATCTCGGCCAGCAGTTCCAGCGGCAGGCCGACGACATTCGACTCGCTGCCCTCCAAGATCTGCAGCCAATCGTGGCCGTCCTGGTATCCAAACGCCCCCGCTTTGCCCTGCCATTGGCCGCTGTCCAGGTACCCCGCCAGCTGCCTGTCCGAAATCGAGTCCATTATCAGCCGAGTGATCGCAACCCGAACGCGAGGCTGACCGTCGGGAACGGGCCACAGACACAAACCGCTGTACACGAAATGCTCTTGTCCTCGCAACCGTTCCAACATCTGCCGCGCATGCGTGCGATCCTCGGGTTTGCCGAGGATCTGCCCCCGGCACTCGACGACCGTATCGCAACCGAGAACCAACCCTGCGTCGCAGCGTGCGGCCACCTCGGCGGCCTTTTGACGTGCCAGTCTCGCCACCAATGCCGCCGCCGGCTCGCCGGGCCGCGGCCCGCATTCGGCCGATTCGTGAGGCGGCACGACGACGAAGTCGTAACCCGCCTCCGCCAACAGCTCGCGGCGGCGGGGAGAGGCACTGGCCAACACGATTCTCGGTCGGATATCGGACATGCTCGACGCCACCTAGGAGAACAAACGGCTGCATTGTAGAACTATCTGCCGGTTTCCACCACGTAGGGCCCGATTATTCTCTGTTTCCCGCCACACCGATTCGTCGACCGAGCTGCTCATGCCCTCCAGTCCGCTGACCATCCTGTTCGAAGACAACCATCTGCTGGCCGTACTCAAGCCGGCGGGCGTGCCCACGATGGGCGTCGAGGCGGGCCACACGAGTGTCGTCACCTTGCTGAAGGACTATTTGAAGGAGCGATACCGCAAGCCGGGAAACGTCTACTTGGGGGTCGTCAGCCGCCTGGACGCCTCGGCATCCGGCGTGCTCATCTTCGCCCGCACCTCGAAAGCCGCCGCGCGGCTGACCGACCAATTCCGCAGCGGCGCGGTCGAGAAAACGTACTGGACCCTGGTCCAAGGCCACCCCAATCCGACCGAAGCCGACTGCGTCGATTGGCTCGTCAAAGACGAGCGGCAGATGAAAATGGTGGTCTGCGGCGCGGAGCGGACGGGATCGCAACAAGCTCGGCTAAGTTACCGCACGCTACGCAGATTACCAACCGCCACGTGGCTCGAAATCCGGCTTGAAACGGGGCGGAAACATCAAATCCGCGTCCAACTGGCCCATCGCGGGCATCCGATCCTGGGCGATCGCAAGTACGGCGCTTCGACACCGTTTCCGCACGGCATCGCCCTGCACGCGCGGCAGCTGGAACTGGAACACCCCGTCCGCAAAACGCCGTTGCGGCTGGAAGCCCCGCCGCCCGCCGCTTGGCGGAGATTCGGGATCGGCTCGTAAAAAAACCGCTCTAGGGTACCCGGCAGACGGATGTTAGAATCCCGCGTCGAATACGGGATGCGCATCGAATTGCTGCAGGAGGGAACCATGAGCCGTCATGCGTTGGTCGTCGTCGCTGTCATTCTCGGGGGCTTGCTGCAAGCGGAGCTAGCACAGGCTCAGCCCCTGGCGGCCAATTCGGCGCCCACGGCCAACTTGCCGCCGGCCGCCAACGCACCGCCTCAAGTCGGGACGGCTCCGTTTCCGCCGATGAGCCCGCAAGAGCAGAAGTTTCTGGACGACGTGCTGAACTACTGGCAGCAGCGCAGCCAGGCCGTCGAGCGTTATCGCTGTACGTTTCGCCGCTGGGACTATGATCCTGTTTTCGGCCCGGCCAATACGTTCAAGACGTACAGCGAAGGCAGCATCAAGTATTCGGCGCCGGACAAGGGCATGTACAAGATCGAAAAAACCCTGCACTGGACCGCTCCCACGCAGGCGGGCGGAAAGCCGACCTTCGTCCAGCGGCCGGACGACGTGGGCGAGCACTGGATCTGCGATGGCCAGTCCGTGTTCGAACACGACGCAAAGAACAAGCAGCTGATCCAGCGCGAGTTGCCGCCGGACATGCGAGGCAAGGCCATCGCCGAAGGCCCGCTGCCGTTCTTGTTCGGCGCCGACGCGGCCAAGATCAAGCACCGCTATTGGATCCACCCGCTGCCTGTGCCGCCGGACGTCAAAGGCGAATACTGGCTCGAGGCATACCCCAAGACGCGGCAGGACGCGGTGAACTATCAAAAAGTCCACGTGATCATCGCCCAGGATGATTTTCTGCCCAAAGGCCTAGTGATCTTCGACCGGAATTTCGATTCCGTCCGCAATCCGGCGCGCTCGACGTTCACGTTCGAGAATCGCGAAGTCAACTGGAGCGTCGCGCTGCAACAGTTGAATCTGTTCAACCGCGAGTTCTACGAGCCCAAACCGCCGTTTGGTTGGAAAAAGGTGGTCGAAAAGTACGACGTGCCGCCGGACGTTCAGGATGTCGCTCCCGCAGCGGCCGGCGGCATCAATCAAGCGCGCCTGCCGATCGACAGCCCGCCGCGACGCTGAGGCACGAATCCCAGCGATTCGCGTTATGTAACGTCGGGCACGGATGTCGCTCGCTCGTAAATCAGGAAACTGATCGGAAAATCGTTCTTCTCGTCGGCGGCATGGTCCGTCCGCTGGGCCAATCGCCATTGCTCCGGCGGAAGTTCCGGAAAATCGGTGTCGCCGGGGACCGTGGCGTGAACCAGCGTCAGGTAGATCCGTTCGACCCGCGCCAGCGTTTGGCGGTACACCTCGCCGCCGCCGATGAAAAACACTTGGCTGTCGCCAGTGGCCAGGCGTTCGGCGTCATCCAGCGAGGCCGCAACGCGGACCCCCGGCGGCTGGTAATCCTGCTGTCGCGAGATCACGATCGAGTTCCGTCCCGGCAACGGCCTGCCGATCGACTCGAAAGTCTTGCGGCCCATGACGATTGTGTGGCCCATCGTCAGCTGTTGGAAACGCCGCAAATCGGCGCTCAAATGCCACGGCAACCGGCCCGCCCGGCCGATGACGCGATTCTCCGACATGGCGACGATCAAGGAATGGGGCATGGGCGCGCTCCTGCTCAAACTGCCACCGGCGCGGCAATCCGCGGATGCGGGTCGTAGTTCTCCAAACGAAAATCCTCGTAACGAAACTCGAACAGCGACCGCACGTCCGAGTTCATGTGCAGAGCCGGCAGCGGACGTGGCGGACGCTGCAATTGGGTCCGAGCCTGCTGCAGATGGTTCGCATATAAGTGGGCGTCGCCGAACGTATGGATGAACTCGCCAGGCAGCAACCCGGTCACTTGAGCGACCATCAGGGTCAACAGCGAATAAGAGGCGATGTTGAACGGCACGCCCAGGAACACGTCGGCACTGCGCTGGTACAGCTGACACGACAGCCGGCCTTGCGAGACGTAAAACTGGAACAGAACGTGACAGGGCGGCAGGGCCATGCGGGGCAGATCGCCGACATTCCAAGCGCTGACGATCAGCCGCCGCGAATCGGGGTCCGTCCGGATCAGGTCCACGACGTTTTGGATCTGGTCGATCGTGCTCCCGTCGGCTGCCGTCCAGCTGCGCCATTGACGGCCGTAGATCGGCCCCAATTCGCCATTCTCATTCGCCCATTCATCCCAGATGGAAACGCCGTGTTCTCGCAGGGATCGCACGTTGGTTTCGCCCTGTAGAAACCACAACAGCTCGTGAATGATCGATTTGACGTGCAACCGCTTGGTCGTCACCAACGGAAAACCGGCACCCAGGTCGAAACGCATCTGATAGCCGAAAACGCTCCGCGTCCCCGTGCCGGTTCGGTCGCGTTTGTCGATCCCGTTATCCAGAATGTGCTGCAGAAAATCCAAGTAAACTCGCATTCGGGGTCTTTTACACTGGCAGCGACCGCTTCGCAAGGGACGACAAGGTAATTAGAATCGAGAGTCGCATGTCGAACGAAGGCAAACGGACCTCCAGCAAACAGTTGATACAGGCTATGGACAAAACAAGGGTTGCAATCGTCGGTTTTGGCACGGTGGGAACGGGCGTGGCCCGATTGCTGTTGGATCATGGCGACCGAACGGCTCGTCACGCGGGCCGTACGCTGTGGCTGGAGGCTGTCGTGGACGTCGACGTGACCCGACCTCGCGATGTGGAATTGCCCACGGGGTTGCTGACGGACGACCTGACGAAGATCACCGGGAATCCTGAGATTCAAGTCGTCGCGCACGTGGTCGGCGGGGTGGAACCCGCTCGGACGATCATGCTCAAGCTGCTGGAAAGCGGCAAAGACGTGGTGACGTCCAACAAGGCGTTGCTGGCCGAACATGGCCCGGAGTTGTTCGATCGGGCCCGCGAACTGGGCCGCTCGATAGCCTTCGAGGCGGCGGTGGCGGGCGGTATTCCAATCATCGCCAACATCAGCCAGTGCCTGTCGGCCAACCAGATCACGTCGCTCCGCGGCATCCTGAACGGGACCAGCAACTTTATCGTGTCACAGATGGAAGAGCAGGGAACGGCTTACGGCAGCGCGGTGAAGGAAGCCCAACAGCTCGGGTTTGCGGAGCTTGACCCGACCCTGGACGTAGACGGTACCGACGCCGCGCAAAAGCTGGCGATCCTGGCCCATCTGGCCTTCGGCGTCCGGGTCCACTGGAGCCAGATCCCGCGCGTGGGCATCGACAAGCTGGATCCGGCGGACCTGCGTTACGCCCGAGAACTGGGGTATCGCATCAAGCTGCTGGCGGTCGCCAAACTGGCGGAGGAAGGCCTGGAGTTGCACGTCTCGCCGACACTGGTGCGGGTGGGCCGGCCGTTGGCCGAGGTGCGGGAAGCGTACAACGCGATCAGCGTGGTCGGCGATGCGGTCGGTCAACTGTTCTATCATGGCCTGGGCGCCGGCCAGATGCCCACGGCGTCGGCGGTTGTGGCCGATATGATCGACACCGCCGTCGGCCGAACGAAACTCACCTTCGAGACCCTGGAACTGTGGTCCAATCGCCAGTCGCGGTACTCGATGCGGGACTTTTCGAAGCTGCCGTCCCGGTATTACTTGCGGTTTGCCGTCGAGGACCGACCGGGCGTGCTAGCGCAAATCGCCGGCGTCTTGGGCAACCACCATATCTCGATCGCGTCGGTGATCCAGCACGGTTCCGCGCTGAACGGCGCAACCGATACCGTTCCCCTGGTGATCATGACTCACGCCGCGACCGAAGGCGACGCCGCCGTCGCGACGCAAGAGATCGACCGCTTGCCCTGTATCCACGGCGGCAGCGTGCGGATGCGCGTGCTGGACGACTGATCCTGCCTCGAGCACGATCCGCGGAGGCCGCAGAGGCACGCAGATTGAGCGACAACCAGCACGAGAATCTGCGGCAGTCTGTGCCATTTGCGGACTGCGTGGCGTTACCAATACGCACGGCCGATCGTCGGCCGCCGGCTCACCCGCGCCGTCATCTTCGGCGCAATCGTCAAGGTTTCTCTACCCGTGTCGGCTTTTGGCAACAGCTGCTGTTGCCAAGAAGCAACATGGGGCCATTTTGCATGGTAGGTTACCGAAGGAAATCGTCGAGAACCTATCACGAATGGGGCGATCTGTGGGTGGGAACCGGTCGAGCAAGAGCCTGTGTTGGTCGCTGCTGCTGTTGACAGCCGCGGCCCTGCTGGGCTCGGGCTGTGCGCCGCTCAAGCTGCCTAGGATCGATCCGACCGGCGAACGGATTTTTCTGCCCCACGGCAACTACACGGAACTGGTCCCGCCCCAGGCGGTGCCTTGCGTTCCCACGCCGGCTTTTACCGCGCCGCCTCCCGTACCGCCGTGTCCGCCTTCGGAAACACCGCCTTTCCCCAGCGGGCCTTCGTGCGGCGCGGTGCCCGAACCCTCGTGCGGTGCGGCGCCTGGGCCCTCGTGCGGCGCAGCCCCGCCCCCGAGTGTGGCAGCGCCGCCGGTGCCGGTGCAATCGGCGGGCGTGGGCCTGCATCGCGAGAAACTGGGCCGGTTGGTCTTGGCGCCCGCCGTGATGATGTCGCCGGTCGGGTCCGAAGTCGTGATTCTGTCGGGATTGGCCGATGCCCAGGGCGCGTACATCCCACGGCAGCCTCTGGAATGGACCTTGGCGCCCGACAGCGTCGGGCATATCGTCGAGGCGGGCGACGAACGCGACTGCTTCCGGCCGCTGTTCCGCGAAGCGGCCAGCAAGCGCGACGGCAATTATGCCGTCACCCGCTCGCTGACCCAGAATCGCCTGTTGACGCGCGGCACTCCCGATCCGTCAGATGATGTCGCGGTCCAACGCGGCCAGAGTTGGGTTAGCATCACGTCGCCGACCGAGGGGGCCAGCCGCGTTTCGGTCTTGGCGCCCGAAGCCGAGATTTGGGACCAGCGGCGGCAGACCGCGACGATCTACTGGGTCGATGTCCAATGGGTTCTGCCATCGCCCGCCGTCGTGCTGGCGGCTCAACCGCACACGCTGACCACCGCCGTCCGCCGCCGCTCGGGTAAGCCCCTGACCGGCTGGATCGTGCGTTACGAAATCCTCGACCCCAACGTCACCTCGTTCGGCCCCAACCAACTGAACGTCTCCGACGTCAAGACGGACGAGAACGGGATGGCCAGTGTCAACCTGGTGCCGGCCAACAAGAGTGGCAGCACGCAGGTGCGGATCAGCATCGTGCGACCGTCGCTGCCCTACGACGAATTGCCGCCGATGGTGCTGGGGCAGGGCTTTGCGTCGGTCACCTGGAGCGCCCCGGATCCCAAAGTCACGCTGTACGGCCCCGAATCGGCGGGCGTGGGCTCGACCGTGACCTACCGGGCGGAAATCAGCAACGCCGGCGATATTGTGGCGCGGCGGATCGTCGCCAGTGCCACCGTCCCGGCCAACATGACGTTTTTGAACAGCAATCCGCCCGCCAAGATCGTTGGCAATACGCTGCGCTGGGACCTGAACGATCTGCCTCCCAAGGCCATGCGGGATTTAACCATCTCGTGCCGGCCCGAACAGAACGGCTCGGTTCGTTTCTGCGTCCGCTTGGACGGTAGTGATACAGTCGCCGGTCCGAAAGCGGCCGTCGAGGCGTGTGTCGCGACCCGCGTGTTTTCGTCCAGTTTGAGTTTGCGGATGAGGGGGCCGGAAACGGTCCAAATCGGACAGCAGGCGGATTTTGAGATCGAAATCACCAACACGGGGCTCGAGCCACTGAACCGCGTGGTGCTCCGCGATCGGCTGCCCGCCGGGCTGGAGCATCCCTCGGAACGCGGAAGCATCATCGAACGCGCCTTGGGTGAACCTCTGCCGCCCGGCGCCAGCCGCAAAATTGCCGTCAGCTTGCTGGCGAAACAAGTTGGACGTCTGTGCCACACGGCGGAGGCCGTCGCCGATGGCGGCCATTCGGCCACGGCCAGTGCGTGTGTCAACGTCGTCGAACCACCGCGCCCGGAGCCCAAGCCGGCGGTCGAGGCGACCATCGAGTGTCCGGCACAAGCTGAAGTCGGCGAGCGGATCACGGTGACGATGCGCGTGGCCAACACGGGCAATGTCCCGCTGACGAACGTGCGCGTGATCGGCTTTTACGATCGCAGCTTGTATCCTCGCGAAGCCAGCACGGGCTACGATCCCCAGGCGTTGACCCGTGGAGAACTGCTGTGGGTCACGCCGCGGCTGATGCCGGGCGAAAGCCTCACGCGGCAAGCTCGACTGGACGGTGTCAAGGAGTCCACCACCGCCTGGTGCCGCGTGTTTGTCGAGGCGGCCGAGAACGTACGGGCGGTGCAGGAGTCCAAACTGACCATCCGGCCCGCGGCCGCCGCCAAGCAGCCGACCGGCCCGATCGAGCCGCCGCCCAAGATCCAGGAGCCCCGCGAGCCGCCGGCCGAAAAGATCGTCGGCGAATTGAAAGTCTCCATCGCGGGCCGCCAGAACCCGGTGACCGTCAACTCGTCGGTCTCGTATATTGTCGTCGTCGAGAACGGCCGCAACGTCGGGGACAAGAACGTGCGGATCACGCTGCTGTTGCCGGCGGGCATGGAATACGTCAAGGTGAACGGTCCGGTCAGCGCTCGAGCGATCAGTCCCGACGGGCGGACGATCGAAATCGAAACGATCAAGGAAATGCGGCCGGGCGAAATGCTGAACCCGTTTTATGTCGAGGTCAAGGCGACGCGAATCGGCGTGTATAGCGTCAAGGTACAAGTGGACAGCTTCCGTTCGTCCGCGCCGGTCGAGTCCGAAGCCAGCACGACGGTCAATATCGCCGGATGAGCCGATGCCCCGCTTTGCCATCCTCCGCCACGAAACGCCGCTGGACAACTCGCGGCCGCTGCACTGGGATTTCTTCCTGGAGGACGGCGCCACGCTGCTGACGTGGGCTTTGGCCGAGCCGCCTGCCGCCGGGCAATCCATTGCGGCCCAGGCTTTGCCGAACCATCGTACTGCCTATCTTGACTACGAAGGCCCCGTTTCCGGCAATCGCGGTACAGTCACCCGCTGGGACACCGGCCTATTCCAATGGCGGCGCCGCACGGATGGCGAGATCGCCGTTCGGCTCGACGGCCGCATACTGCGGGGCGAAGCGACCCTGACGCGGGTGCAAGACGGGTCGCCGGAGTGGCGGTTTTTGTGCAGCCTCTGACACGCCCCCGTCGAGCTTTGCCAAGAACACGCACGGCTGCCATCCCGACTTGCCGGTTGCCGTGGCTGGACGGCCTGCAGTCGCTCGCCTAAAATGCCCATGCGGAAATGTGCAATCGCGGCGTCGCCTTGTCCCTGTCCCCCGCGTTGCTTCCGTGGTCCGTATTGGGGGGTGATCGAAGTCGGGGAGTCTACTGGGAGGATCCGCTCATGCAGTGTGCGATTTTGTGTGCAGGCTTTGCCACGCGTCTGTACCCGTTGACCGAGACCATTCCGAAGCATTTGCTGCCGGTCGCCGGCCGCCCGGTGCTGGATTACGTTGTCGAGCGTCTGTCGGCTGTCGGCATCGAACGCGGCGTTCTGGTCAGCAACCGTACGTTCATCGACCAGTTTCACCGCTGGGCGGCAAACCAGCCGTTGGCCGCGAACCTGCAGATTCTGGACGACGGCGCCACCTCGAACGAAAACCGTTTAGGTTCGATCGGCGATTTGCAGTTCGCTTTGACGCAAGGCGACATGCAGGAGGATTTCCTGGTGGTCAACGGCGACAACCTGTTCACGTTCGCCTTGGACGGCGTCTTGGAGACGTTTCGCCGCCGGGGCAACACGATTGGGTTGTACGACGTCGGTTCCGAGGCGGAGACAGCCAAGATGGGCGTGGCCGACTGCGATCCGGCGGGCCGCGTTGTCGGGTTTCGAGAAAAGCCGCCGGTTCCGCAGACGACGGTGGCGTCCATCGGCATCTATGTGTACCGGGCCGAAGTGCGTTCGCTGGTGGAACGGTACCTGGCGGAAGGGAATTCGGCGGACAAAACCGGCTCGTTCGTCGAATGGCTGCATCAGCAGGTGCCCGTCTTCGGCCACCGCATCCGAGCGGATGAAGGGCTGTGGTTTGATATCGGATCCCACGAACAGTACGACGAAGCGAACCGGGCACTGGAGCGTTGGCGGCAACAGCAAGAGCATTCCGCGACCCAGGAGCAGATGTCTTGACCTGCGCCGAGAGTAAACCTCGAGACCTGCTCCGCGATCCGCTGTGGCGGCCGGAGGATCTGGGCCAGTCGCTGCCGCAGTCGGTTCACGCCAATTCCGTCTGCCTGCCGACGTGGGCGGACGTGATCGCTTATGAAGAGGCGGACCCGCGCGTGCTCGGGCAACTGCGAACCGGCTATCCGCGGTTCTTTATGCACCCGGTGACGGAGCGTTTGCTTCAGGAGTGCCGTCGCCGTTTTGCTCGCGGCGACGAATTGTGCCACGTCTATCCGTCGCGAGCGTCGGCCGAACGCAGTCGGGAATCCCTGCAGCGTTGGAGCGGTCATGCTGGCCGCCTCGACGCCTGGTCGGACGACGGCCCCTTTGTCGTCTGCTATCCCCCCACCTCCCATGAAGCGGCGCGCAAGCACTGGCGTCACAGCGGCGAGGGCATTTCTTCGCGGCGAGCGGAATCGCTGTTGCAAGGCAAGCCCGTGCCGGACAGTCAGACTGCCAAACAGGCCGTTCGCCAGCGGATCGGCCAATGGACCGGCGCGCCGGCCGACAGCGTCTATCTGTTCAGTTCCGGCATGGGCGCTGTCTATGCCGTCTACCGAGCGATTTGCAGGCTGTGGCCGGACCGCATGAGCGTCCAGTTCGGGTTTCCCTACGTCGACACGCTCAAGATCCAGCAAGACATGGGCTTGGGGGCACATTTCCTGCCGCGCGGCGACGCGACGGATCTGCGACAACTGGGCGAATTGGTCGCCGCGGAGCCCCTTTCTGCGATCTTCTGCGAGTTCCCTTCCAATCCGTTGCTGGTCAGTCCGAACCTAACGGCCTTGAGCGAACTGGCGCGGCGTCAGCAGATCCCCTTGATCGTCGACGAGACGCTCGGAACCTACGTCAACACCGACGTCCTGCGCGTGGCCGACGTCGCGATCACGAGCCTGACAAAGTATTTTACCGGGGCGGGCGACGTGCTAGCCGGCGCGGCGATCATCAATCCACACAGCCCGCTGGCCGAGGTTTTGCGCCAGGCGATAGACGGCACGTACGAGGACCTGTTGTGGGACGACGATGCGCTCTTGCTCGCCGAGTACTCCAACGACTTTCCGGAACGTGTGCGGCGGATCAACCGCACGGCCGAGCAGGTTTGCGATTTCTGCCGGTCGCACCCGGCGATTGCGCAAGTCTACTATCCGAAGTATCGCACGTCGGCCAACTACGAAGCGTTTCGACGCCCCGATGGCGGCTACGGCGGTTTGTTTTCGATTCTGCTCAACAACAAACACCCCGAGCGTACCACCGCACGGTTCTTCGACGCGTTGGAGTTGTGCAAAGGCCCCAATCTGGGCGTCAACTTCAGCCTCTGCTGTCCCTTTACCCTGCTGGCCCACTACCGCGAACTCGACTTTGTGGAACGTTGCGGCGTCAGCCGCTACCTCGTTCGGATCTCCGTGGGGCTTGAGGAACCAGAGGTTTTGATCGAACGCCTGGACCGTGCGCTGCAGGCGTCGCAACGACCGTAAGAGAGACCAGTTATCTACGCTATTCTTGTCCTTATATCATTTTATCGCATCCAAGGAAAAGACCCGAGGAAAACTGCCCTTGTCGCCCCCTCTGCTGCCTGCTATCATCCCGCCCCCGTGTATTTCCTCGGTTGGCGGTATTGCAACGTTGCCCTTGTTCGCGAGCAGGAGAAGGTCGCCATGCGCAGGCTGCTGAAACGCGTGGCCGTGTGGGTCATTGGGCTGATGGTGCTCACCGGCTGCAATCCCAGCCCCTATCTGCCGGCTCCGCCGACGGCATCCGCTTGGCAGCAGACACCCGCAGCGCAGCCGCCCAATTCCGCCGAGGTTTTCGACCTGAACCGACGCGTGACGGCCTTGGATGCCAACAATCGGGATCTGCACGCCCAATTGGCTCAATCGCGTCAGCAGGTACAGCTGTTGCAGCAGCAGCTCGCCCTGGTACAGAAACAACTTAGCGAAACCGCCCAGCGTCTGCAGCAAACGCAATTGGCCAAGGACGAAGGCGAGCGAAAGTACCAGGAGTTGCAGGCCGCCACAACGCGTCGCGGCGGTGCGGTCATCACGGCTAACACCAGCACTCGACAGGCGTTACGGTTGATCGAGATCCCCGGCCTGCAAACGCGTCAAGATGGCGATACGATCCGCATCACCGTGCCCTCGGATCAGTTGTTTGCCATCGGCACCGCCCAACTTCTCGGCACGGCGTTCCCCGTGGTCGACTCCCTGGCCGCGGAATTGGCTCGCAATTATCCGCGGCAGTTGATTGCCATCGAAGGCCACACGGACAATACGCCCGTGGCCGGGGGAATCAGCAGCCACCAACTGGCCGCCGCTCAATCGGTCGCCATGTTCGACACCCTCACTCGCCGAAATCGCCTGCCCGCTCAGAATTTCTTCGTGATCGCACAAGGTCCCAACCGGCCGCTGGCCCCCAATTCAACACAAGCGGGCCAAACGTCCAACCGACGCGTCGAGTTGGTCGTTTATCCGGATACCGTCGGCACTCCCTGACGCTGGTCCTCTTCCAAACCCCCATTTCCAATTTGACAATCCGTTCAACGGACGCGAAACTTTAAGCATGGGGTGGGTGAAAGAAAGGGACTTCGGACCAACAGCGTCAGGATCTGGAATTGAAAGACGAAGCACGGCTGATTGAGCGATCGCTGAGCGGCGATTCCCAAGCATTTGGGGATTTGGTCTGCCGGTATCAGGACCGTCTGTACAACGCCGTCGTGCATATCATCCGCTGTCGGACGGAAGCCGAGGACGTGGTACAGGAGGCGTTTGTCCAGGCTTACGTCAAGCTGCAGACGTTCAAATTCAACAGCCAATTCTACACCTGGCTGTATCGTATCGCCGTGAACGTCTCGATCAGCCATCGCCGCCGCAGAAAGGTGGAACTTTCGGTCGAGCAGAACCGCGATGCGACGGGAGACGAGCCGTTGGATACCTTTACGTCGCCCAGCGAACCGTTGGAACGCGCCGAACGCAAGGTGAAACTCCAACGTGCGATGGCGCAGCTGACCGAAGAGCACCGGACGATTATCGTCCTGCGCCACATGGAGGAGTTCAGCTACGAAGAGATCGCCAACATCCTGGAGATCTCCGTGGGCACCGTCCGCAGTCGTCTGCACCGGGCCCGAGCCCAACTGCTGACGCATCTCAGGAAGCTGATGCCGGATGAGGCGCTCGAATTCGACCCCTGACTTGCGTCCGCTTCTCCCGAAGCAGCCCAGAAAAATGACGCAAGAAGAAGCATGCTGGAGTCCTCGGCGTTGCTCATGATGGCGGCCTGGGGAAATGACGGCAGTGCTGGCATCGGCCCCCAATGCCCCCCGTCACAGGATGGCAGCCTTTTCTTGGGGACATCTCCGTTTTTCGTAGCGAAGCTGGGAGTTTTGTAGCGATTATGCTCAATTGCATGGTTTTTCCGCAGAATCCTGCCGAATTGACACAGTGGGGCTTGTCCATACCAGCAGGTCGTTCTCTGAGGTTGACTGAGCATGAGTTTGCATCGGATCGGCAGTTTTGCCATATACTCCTTTGGCATCCTTCTGACGTCTCTCGCAACGTTTGCCACGGCGATTGCCGAACCGCCGAGCCCTCACCGTTGCGAGGCTCCGCCCGCTGGTTTCCACTGTCCAAGTGCTGGTGGTTGCTCGGAGAATCTCCCGGCGTTCGCAACAAGTACAGATGCGTCATGGCCTCGTTCCCTGCCGCCAATCGACGCCGGCGCGGCGGACGAGTACGTCGAGCAACCCGTCACCTATCTACACGAAGCGATGGCGACGGAACTGTACGAATCCCCGCGAGGCCTGGACTTTTCTTGCCTGGACGAGTTGCGCGAAGAGATAAAGCGGCGAGATGCCGCGGCCAGCAGCAGCTCGAACTATGGCCGTGGAATGACCCTCGTTCTGGACGAAAAAGGCAAGAAGTACATCCGCTTTCTCACCTGGGCTCAGGTCTGGACGGCCTTTACGGATAACAACCCCGGAACGGTGGATGCGTATGGCGATCTAAAAGACGATTCCCTTGACATCGGCCTTCGTCGCACGCGTTTCTTGACCTACTCGCAGCTCACCGAGAAATACCTGATCCTGCTGCACGTGGGGATCAACAATCAGACGTTCACCAACGGAGGCGGCTCGGGAACGGCGGGAATCGGGCCCTATGGCGCCGGCAAAAAGCCGCAGATCTTTGTGCATGATGTGTGGAACGAGTACGCGGTGCTTCCTCAATCCGAGGGCAGCGACTTCAGCCTCGCGCTTGGCGCCGGCCTGCATTACTGGAACGGAATATCGCGAAAATCCAGTTCCAGTACGATGGGCTATATGACCGTCGATGCCCCGATCTTCTGCTGGCCGAACATCGAGTTCAGCGACGAATTCGCCCGCCAGTTGGGATGGTACGCCAAAGGCAAATTCCACAAGCTCGACTATCGCTTCGCCGTGAACCATCCGTTCAATGCGGACGATCGGCCCACGTTGAATACCGAGCGAGCGGTCAATATCGCCACGCATTCGCTGGCCTTTGCCGGCTATTTCGACTGGCAGTTCTGGGACCAGGAAAGCAACTTGCTGCCCTACAAGACGAGCACATGGCTGGGGGAAAAAAGCGTCTTCAATATCGGAGCCGGATTCTATGTGCATCCCGATGCCAGCGGCATCCTGGACGCAGGCGGTCAACTGCAGAAGCAAGACCAGTTGGCCTTGGGATTCGATTGCTACCTGGACAAACCCATCGGGGATTGCGGTGCGGCACTCACCATGTACAGCGCCTATTACATTTTCGACTATGGTGACAATTACTTCCGTAACATCGGGATCATGAACACGGGCCAATTGGGCTCGAAGGATTTTCTGGCGGCGGAAGGGATCACACCCACCATCAGCGGTGCCGGCAATGCTCAACCCTTCCTGGGAACCGGGGAGATCTTGTACCTGGAAGGCGGCTATGTGCTGCCGTCGTGGGTGCTGGGCGAATCGCACGGCAAACTTCAACCGTTCGGCGCCTTTACCCACAAGAACCTGGCTTGGCTGGACGACGCGGCCTTCAACTGGGACATGGGCGTCAACTATCTGCTCGACGGCCACCGCGCAAAACTGACGTTCCAGTATTCCCTGCGTCCCAAGTTCATCGAGCAGACCGAGGCAGATACCGTCCGCCGGGTCGCGGACGGCAGTGTCGGCGAATTCATCATCCAAGCACAGATCGCGCTGTAAGATCCCGGGGACAGGCACCATAACCAATCGCGGTTTGGCGTGCGGGCAGATACAACGTGTTGTATCGCGCCTCGGGTTTCGCCCCCTCTTGCCGTCACCCGGTCGCCGCGGCCACTCGGACTTGCCCGTATTGGCCCGTGTACTGGGCATTGGCGCCGATTTCGTCGAAGAACCGCGGGTACATCCCGACGATCACCGCATCGCTGGGCTTGATGCCGGCGAACGCGAGTCGGAATGCTTCCCGCACCGTCTCCTGGTTGCGGCACATCCGGCCGCCGCCGAGAATCTTGAAGCACAGGCAGGGTTGCTTGACTTGCCGCACGACGCGGATCATCACCTGCGGGTCGCTGCGGTAGAACGGATACGCCGCGATCTCCAGCGTCTCCGGATCGGCGTGGCCGGGAAACATTTTGCGGGTCACGAAGTAAAAACACGTCATAAAGAAATCGGCTTCCCAACCCTCGTCCGCGGCGCGTTGGATGCAGTCGGGGTTGTGAGCCGATACGCCGGCCAACAGCCCAGAATCGTGAACGGCTTTGAGATAGTCGCGGACCTCGCCGTGCTTGCCTTCGCTGAACAGCCGGTCGGTCACGCCGCCGTGATGGGCCAGCGCCATGGGCGCCGTGCGTTGGACCATTTGTTGGATCCCGTCGCGCCCGGAGTGCAAGCAGATAAAGTTCATCTTGCAGCCTTGCTCGCGGGCCAGCCGCAACATGGCTTCGGCTTTGTCGCCCGGCGAGAACTGATGCGTGTTCATCCCGGCCCGCTCGCAATCCAACAGGAACTCGGCCGCCTTCTCGGGTGTAAAGTACTCGCGCATGTGCTGGTCCATGTGCGGGCCCTGGTACGAGTGGCCGCCGATCGGGTTCCAGCCGGCGACCAGCCGCGAGACCCGGTACGATCCCAAAGAAACGGTTGGCAGGGGGGCGGTCGCGGCGGGCTGCGGCGCGTCGGCCGCCTGGGCGGAGGCACCGGCGCCGAGGGCGGCCAAGGCCGACAGCTGGGTCAGGAACTGGCGGCGCTGCAAGCGGATGTTATCGCTGGAGCGAGCATTCATGAGAGGAAACCTTTCAGGCTGGCGAAAGAAACTCGAACCGCGGGCTGTGTGCGCATCCGTGGCTCTGACGTACAGAATTCAATTTTGCGGGGGAGAGTCTGTACCAAGAAGAAAGCGGATCGCCCGGCAAAATTGAATTCTGTACGTCAGAGCCCTCCCATCACGCCCGTGCATTATGACGCCGGCCGCGGCGCACGACAAGCGTGTTTTCCTGGCCCAGGCAGCATCACGTCGCGAACGGCGGCGGGGAAATCTGGCATCGGCATCTCGCATTCTTTTTGCCTCTTGCCCACAATGGGCGCATCCGGCGACTCCACCTCCAGAATTGCCCGTCACCGTTTCGATTGTTGTTCGACCAGGAGAGACGTTTCGCATGGCCATCGAATTCCGTTGTCCGAATTGCTCCGCTTTGCTGCGGACGCCCGACGAGAGTGTGGGCAAGAAGGCCAAGTGTCCGCAGTGCGGTACGATTGCCGACATCCCCGCCCGGTCGGAGCCGGCCACCGGCGCCGTCGCCCCTCCGATGCCGTTTGGCGAAGCGTTGCCTTCGGCCATGCCGTCGGACAACCCGTTCGGTGATCGGGCGGGGCACGCCGCACCGCCGCAAGGAGCGTTCGAAGCTGCGAACCCGTATGCATCGCCGCCGCTGGACGAAGCGATCTTCGGCGGCACAGCGTCCGGACGAGGCCCGTTGCAGGCCACGCGGATCCAATTCGAGGAACTGTTTCGCCGCACGTGGCAGGTCTTCTCCCCGAACTTCGGCCCGTGCGCCCTGGTGGGCCTGGTCATGATCGGCCTCCTGCTCGGATTCCAGGTTGTCTCGATGGCCATGGGATTCGCCGCTCAAGCCAGCGGCGAGCCGGTCACGATTATCGCGTTTCAGGTCTTGAATCAGGTGTTCAGCTTCCTGCTGCAAACCTGGCTCAACCTGGGAATCGCCTACGTCGGCATCCAGCTCGTCCGCACCGGGCGGGTTCAGGTGAGCGATTTTTTCGCGATCGGCCCGTATTATTGGCGCGGCTTGGGCATGATGTTTCTGATCGGCCTGATCGCGTTCGGCGTCGTCGCGATTTGTCTCCTGCCGACCTTGGGGGTCTTGCTCGCTCAAGGCGGTCCCGACGGAATCCAAGCCAACCCGGTGCCGATGATTATCGCAGCCGTGGTCGGAGTCCTGACGGCCGTCGTCGCCGTGACGTGGGTCATGTTGCGCGCTTACCTGGGCTACCCGTTCATTCTGGATCGGAACATGGGGGTGTTCGACGCACTGCGTCATTCGGACATGTACATGAGCGGCAACAAGCTGGTGATGTTGGCCGTCTTGCTGATTGTGGGGCTGGCGTCCGGCCTGTTCACGTGCGCGACCTGCTACGTCGGGATCATCTTTGTCTATCCTTACGGCGGCGTGCTGACCGCCGTCGCCTACCTGACCGCGACCGGACAGTTTCGAACCTCGCCCAAAGGTGGCTTCCCAGCTGGTCTTGAATGACAACGAACAACGGACAGCGAACGACGAACGTCCAGCGACCCATGATTGAATTCACCGACGTCCGTTTTGCCTATCCGCACAGCGAGTTCGAGTTGTGCGTGCCGCAGTGGCGTGTGGCCGCCGAAGAGCATCTGGCCGTCATCGGGCCCAGCGGCTCGGGCAAGACGACGCTGTTGTATCTGGCCGCCGGCATCGTCGGTCCCTTGTCCGGCACGGTGCGAGTCGGCGGTTCGGAGATCTCGCGGTTGACCGAAGCCGAACGCCGTAGTTTTCGCATCCGCAATATCGGCTTGGTGTTTCAAGAGTTCGAGCTATTGGAATATCTGACGGTTCGCGACAACATCCTGTTACCGTATCGGATCAACCCGGCGTTGCGGCTGGATTGCGACGTCGGCCGACGTGTCGCAGCGGTGGCCGAGGCGGTGGGGTTAGCCGCAACGCTCGATCGCTATCCGCAGCGTTTGTCTCACGGCGAACGGCAGCGGGTGGCGTTGAGCCGAGCGTTGATCACGCGGCCGCGGCTGATCCTGGCGGACGAACCGACCGGGAACCTGGACCCCGGTACCAGCCGGACGATCGTCTCGCTGTTGCTGGATCAAGCCGCACAGACCAAGGCCACCGTACTGATGGTCACGCACGACCACTCGCTGCTGGAGCGGTTCGGCTGCGTGCTGGATCTGGAACAACTGGTTCAACGTCGCGTCAGAACGTCCGCCAACGCCACGCATTTGCGCTGAGCCCGACTGGCGCGAATCGTCGCGCCCCGTTTCTGCAAGGCTGTCTCGACGAGAAACCCGCGTGGACGTATCATGGCGATGATCCCTCGTCGACTCGGAATACGCGGTTGGCCATCTGCTTGACGCCGCGGAGATCGAGTTTTCCGGTCCCCAGGACGGGGATCTCCTCGACCTGATGAAAGCTGTCTTCGGACGGGATGAAGAGATTGGGAAAACCGAGTTCGCTGAGTCCTTTTCGCAACTCTTCTGCGCTCTTCGAAATCGCCGTGTGCAAGACGACGATCCGCTCGCCCTTCCGCTCGTCCACCACGGCGGTGACGACGGCCCGAAATCCTTCCTCGTCGTCGATGCCGATGACCTGGGCCAGGGCTTCCTCGATCAACAGGTGCGGCACCATTTCGCCGCCGATTTTCGAAAAGCGGCTTTGCCGTCCGGTGATCTGAATGAATCCGTCCTCGTCGATCACGGCGATGTCGCCGGTCATGTACCAGCCATCCTTGATGACTTCGGCGGTCAGATCGTCGCGGCCCAAGTAGCCTTTCATCACGTTGGGCCCTTTGACCCAGAGCATGCCCGAGCGGCCGGCGCCCAACTCGCGACCGGTGTCCAGGTCGGTAATCTTGGCGCTGATCCCAGGCGCCGGCCGGCCGACGGTGCCCTCTTTGCAGTCGCTGGCCGACTTGGACGGGGACCGGCTGGCCGGGATATTCGCGGAGACCAGCGGCGACAATTCGGTCGTGCCGTAACCCTCGACCGGACGGATGCCGAATTTCGCTTCGAAGGCGTCGCACAGTTCCCGGGGCAACTTCTCCGCGCCGGCGACAACCGCGTCCAGCGTCGCCAATTCGTCCACGTCGCAGCGGCGCAGGTACGTGCGCAGGAACGTCGGCGTGGCCAACAGCACCGTGCCGCCGTGTTTCTTGACCAGCTTGCCCACCAGCTTGGCTTCCAACGGATTGAAGTGATAGACGCCTTTGACGTCGATGCTCATCGCGGCCCACAAGCAGACCGTGTAGCCGAACGAGTGAAAGAACGGCAGCACGCCCACCAGCACGTCCGAACGATGCAGATGGATAATCTGTTCGATGGCGTCCACGTTCGAGCCGATGTTGGTCTGCGTCAACATCACGCCTTTGGGAACGCCCGTGGAACCGGACGTAAAGATGATCGTCGCCAAATCCTCGCCGCTGACGCGGTGCAAACCGAGCGACCGCTCGAGCATTCCCGCGGGCACGGCGTACGCCGCCACCGCACAGGCCAGTTTGTCCCAGACGCCGGCTTTGCTGCGGAAATCTTCCAAGTACACCAGCTCTACATCCACGTCCAGCTTGACCCGCTCCATGAACTGGCGGCTGGTGATCACGTGCCGAATCCCGGCCTGCCGGATGCACTCGTTGATCACCTCCGCGGTGACCGTATAGTTCAAGTTGACCGGCACCCTCCGCGCCAGCGTACAAGCCATGTTGGCCACGACGCCGGCTACCGAGGGCGGCATCAGCAGGCCCACAAACGGCTCGTCGTCGGCCAATACATGCCGCACCAGCAGCCGCCGCAAGATCAGGGAGCGGGTCAGCAGCCCGCCGCCGGACAGTTCGTTGCCCAGCGAATCCCCGACCTTCGAGCCGCGTTTTCGCTTCTTACAGGTCCGCACAAAATATCGTCCCAGGCCGCTGGCCCGGCTCGCTCGTTGTTCCACCGCCGTTGCTCCCAACGCTTGAACCGCCTGCCGCACCTGATGCATGTCCACCGGGTTGTCGACAGGACGGCCGAAGAAGATCGAAATCGGATACGGCCACCGCTGAGGCCGCTTCCAGAAAAACTTGCCTCCCTGAAAACTAAAGATACTCCCCCACAGCTCGTCCAGGTAGACGGGGACCACCGGGACGCCCGTTCCCCGTAAAATCCTCAACAGTCCCGGACGAAACGCCTGCATCTGCCCGGAACGCGTAATCGACCCTTCCGGAAAGATGCAGACCAGTTCGCCATTCCGCAAGGCTTGCCGCGCGGTCCGCATCGCGACCATCACCGCCTTGGGCTGCGGCGAGATCAAAATCACGCCGAACAGATCGGCCATGCGGCGCGCCCAACGGTTCTGGAAATTGCCCGCAAAGGCCAGCACCCGCACCGGGCGGGAACTGGTCAACAACATCAACGGGCCGTCCAGCCACGAGACATGATTGGCCACCAACAACGCGCCGCCACGCTCCGGCAAGTTCTCGTGCCCGTAGACGCGAATCCGGTACACGGTCTTGCTGGCTAACCAAACGAAAAAGCGAATGCTGGCTTGCGGAATCAACCAAATAATGTAGAGGAACACCGGAACGGTCAACAGGCCGCTGAGCAAAAATATCTGCCGCGATGTCAACAACGGCTCCGCGCCGCGCAAAGGCGCCCGCATGCCCGCAAACAGCACGGCTGCGCCCAGAATGCCGCTAAAGGTCAGCAGATTGCTGGCGGCCAGCACCGAGCCCCGCGACTGGGGCGGGCTGTGATGCTGCAGATAGGACTCCAGCGGTACGTCGAACAGCCCGGCACTAACCCCCAGTGCGAACAGCAGGAATGCGGTCCAGCCGTAGTAGCCAAGCCACGCCGCACCCGCCGTCATGACGCCCTCGGGAACGAAAAACAGCAGCACCGCGTTCAGCACCAGACCGGCGGCCCCCAAGGGCAGGATGCCTAACTCGACACGGCCGGCAGACCAGTAGCCCGCCAACACGCTGCCAAGTCCGACGCCCGCGACCAGGGCCAGCAGCAGCGGCACGATCTGCGTCTGCCGCGTGGCCCCGCTCTCGAAAGCAAACTGGTCGATGTTCAGTTGGGCCAGGGCGCCCACCGACCAGAAGAACACGATCCCCAAGGCCACTCGCAACAGCGGGCGATTGGATGCCAGCTCGCGCAGGTCCGCGGCCATCTTCGGCAACGGGTTGGCCGGAAAGGCCAGCAGGGGATCCGCCGGCGGCAGCCGCGTGATCAACAGGCTCGCCAGCCAGCCCAGAATCGCACAACCGATCAGCGCGACGGCCGACGCCGCAATGCCCGCTGCAAACTGGTCCCGCACCAGGTCCGCCAGCACGTTGCCCAGCGCCATCCCGATGACCGTCGCCATGACGGTTGTCAAGCCCATCAGGCCGTTGGCGGCGGAAATCTTCTCGACAGGCAGCAGTTCCGGGATGCTGCCCAGTCGCGACGGCGAGAACAGGGCAGACTGCATGCCGAACATGCCCACGACGGCCAACAGGAAGACCACGTTGCCCGTCAGCATGGCGACGACGCCTAACGTGGCCAGGACGATCTCGGCGACTTTGCAGCACACGATGACCGAGCGTTTACTGAAGCGATCCGCCAGATACCCGGCCGGAGCGGCCAGCACCAAATACGGCAGCACAAAGCAGGCGGTGCCCGCCATCAAGATCAAGCCGATGTGCTCTTGATCGCCGGATTCCTCCAGGACCTGCTTGCCCAGTCCAATGGCCAGCCAGCGAAACGTGTTGTCGTTGATCGCGGTCAACAACTGCGTCAACAACAAGCCGCCGAAACTGGCAGACCCCAGCCCGCGATTCGGGGCGGTACCGCATTTCGAAACCGTATCCTCCACCGTCGAACCATCCATCGGATCATTGCCCTTATGAACTATCGGCCTGCGTTTTATGCTGCGGAGATCGACCGCACCATCTCGCTCTCCGTTGAGGATGATTTAGAGGATCTGGAAGTGCATTCGTTGCCCAACTAAACGTAACCACCGGCGCAGGAACATCAAGCCCCCTTGCCGACCCCCTTGCCGATCGGAGTTCCTGATCGGAGCCAGCCCCATCGTCGGCCCCATCGTCGGCGACGACTTGCCGCCGCATTCGTTATCGCCGACAATCCACAGGCGGCGAAACGGATTCCCAGCGATGACAAATCATCGCCGTCCCAATGCTCCGTGTCGTGTGCCTCTCGAACAAGGAACCTGCCATGTCCTGCCTTTCCAACTCGCATCGCCAGCCCGCTCCCTCGCGCCGTGATTTTCTCAAACAATCGAGCCTGCTGCTGGGCTCCGCGACCGCCCTGGGCTTGCCGCTTGCCCGCAGCGTCCATGCCGCGGGCAGCGACACGTTGCGAGTCGGCCTGATCGGCTGCGGCGGGCGGGGCGCGGGGGCCGCGGTGAACGCCCTGAACGCCGATCCGCACGCACAGCTGGTCGCGCTGGCGGATGTGTTTCCCGATATGCTCCGCGCGACCCGCGCGAACCTGCAGGCGGCCAAACCTCAGCAGATGGCCGTCGACGACGAGCATTGCTTCGTGGGGTTCGAGGCGTATCGCGATGTGATCGCCTGCGCCGATGTCGTGCTGCTGGCCCTGCCGACCTATTTCCATCCGATCTACCTGAAAGCTTGCATCGACGCGGGCAAGCATGTGTTCTGCGAGAAAATCCACGCCTTGGATGCGCCCGGCGTCAAGCTTGTCTTGGAGGCCGGCGAAGTGGCGCGGCAAAAGGGACTGAGTATCGTGTCCGGCCTGGCCTGGCGCTATCACACGGGGGTCCAGGAGACGATGAAGCGGGTGCTGGACGGCGCGATCGGCCGAGTGACGACCATCGAGGAGACCTGCAACACGGGCTCGCTGCGCTCCCGTCCCCGGCAGCCGGGGTGGAGTGAAATGGAGTACCAGCTGCGCGACTGGTACAACTTCGGTTGGCTGGCCGGCGACTTGCCGGGGCTGAACCTGGTCCACAATCTGGACAAAGCCGCCTGGGCGATGCGCGAGGAGCCGCCGCTGCACGCCTGGGGCATGGCCGGCCGCCAGACGCGGGTCGGTCCTCAGTACGGAGATGCCTGGGACCACTTTGCCGTGGTCTTCGAGTACGCCAACGGCACGAAAATGTACGCCTACTGCCGCCAGCAGGACGGCTGTCTGCCGAGCATCGCCGACCGCTTCATCGGCACCAAGGGAACCTGCGATCTGCTGGCCTGCCGCATCGACGGCGAGAACCCCTGGCGATACGCCGGCCCGGACTGCAACCGATTCGACTTGGAACACGTCGCCCTGTTCCGCGCGATCCGCAGCGGCGAGCCGGTGAACAACACGCTGTACATGGCGCGGAGCAGCATGTTGGCGATCATGACCACCTGGGCCGGCTACAGCGGCCGGCTGATCACGTGGGACCAGGCGATGACCAGCCCGTACGCGATCGCGCCGCAGTGTCTGGCCCTCGACGCCGAACCGCCGACCAAGCCCGACGCCGAGGGGAATTATCCGCTGCCGACTCCGGGCGTCAGCAAGTACTTCTAACCGCTCCGAGGCGGTGAAACAATGGGACTGGCTCTGAACAGACACCGCGAAAACACGAGGAATCTGCTTAGTCGTGAGGTGCGTGTCGGCTGGGGGTGCTTTTTCATTCTCTGCGGAACCGCCGGCCGACCCGTTGACGCCGGTGCCCCGAACGGATGGGTCGCCGACGTTTCGCTTCAACACGCCTTTCTACGAAGATTTGCGTCGTTTCGGCGGCCGAGCAGACTCCCTTCGTCCCGACGGTGGTGCCCGCTAGTCGCAAGCACACCGAAAGGTTTACGTCGCCAAGTTCCGCGGTTGGGAGGGGCGCTGCGCCAGTAAATCGGAAGCGTGGAAATCTGAGGAAAAAAGTCCTGACCCCGTTTCTTGCTCCGGTCTTCAGCGCCAAGTGCCGGACGCGGCAGCGATGACGCACCTGGTCCAACAGCTTGGGCTTGCGGGGTTCCGGCACCGAGACATCCGTCGCTTCTGTCATCACCGATCCTCCTGGATCAAAGCGGAATCCAAGGGTCTGCAGATCGCTCGGGGACCACCTCGAGCAGATCCAGCAAACCCGTTCCGCAACCCGAAAATTTATTCGTGCGTACATTAACTGTACAGGACAATAGTTATCAAGCGCCGGTGGCCGTGTTTTTTCGCCGGAACCGTGTTCTCCCGCCGCACTTGTCCGGGATTGTCCCTGGGGCCAGCGACGATCCCGAACCGCAACCCCGGACAGGCCAACAGCTTGCGGGCTTGGCATGCCCGATGCCTGTCCCGTGTTCTCTGGACGGAGCCGGCCAGATAACACGGTTGCCGCTTTTTGCGACCATCGCTAATCCGTCCCGCCAGCCGTGTTCTCTGGCCAACGACGGCGGCTTTCGGCCTCGGCCCCAGACCGCCCCAAACGGCGCAACCCTCGTTGTGCCAATCGCTTCCGCCGCGTCGCCCGCGGGCAAGTCAGTCGTGTTATCCCGCCGGAACCGGCGGCAATCCACGTCCGACACCAGAAACCCGCCCCCGCAGCCTCCCGAGCATCGCTTCTTTCCGGCAATATCCGATTCCGATAAAATTCAGATAATGCCGAAAAAAATGAAAAAAAGCTTGCAATTGCCGCCGGAAATAATATAAGCTACCCCATTATCTGTCGGGCATTATCAACCAAAACGGCCAGAGAACACCGCCGGAGCGTAGACAACCCGGCGGGATAATTACAAGTTCGGGGTATCTGCAACCCGTATTATCAGCGGAGCCCCCTTGCAAAGCGACGTGGACAATGGTATACGAAGCAGACTTCGCGACTGCTCAATTCGTATTGGAGCAGATCGCGAAGTCTGCTTCGTATGCAGCATTGTCTTTTCCCGCTTCGCAGGGGGCGCATGTCGCTGAGGAATCCTGGTCGAGCCCCCCGAACTAATCGCTGGATCGGACGGCGGCTTGCGGCTCCCGCGGTGTGGATGCTCCGTGTGTCCGCCGCCGATCAGCTTTGTCGTTCGCCGTTCCTGAGGAGCAAACGAGCATGTGGCCGTTTTCACGAAAGCCGAAGGACATCGGTAGCTTGCCTGCGATCACAGACCCGTCTCACACCTGGGGTGTTGCTCAGGGGAACTACGAAGGGTCACCGCTGATCGTCCGGTTCAGCCAGAGCGCAAAAGAATGGTGCTCGCATCCCGGCCTGCCGATCAAGCTTGGCTTCGCTGTTCCGCTGAATTCACCGACCGAAGGCGGGCTTCCCGATCCAGCCGAGAACGAACAGTTGGATGAAATCGAGGACACAATACGCGGCGAGGTCGCTGCACGAACAAAAGGACTCCATGCCTTGGTGCTGACGACCGGCACCATGAAGGAATTCGTGTTCTACATCCCGCGTGGGGTCGACATAAAGACGCTCCACGAGGCAATTCAGGCGGCTGTGCCGACACACGAGGTCCAATGCATGGCCGTGAACGAACCGAAATGGGATTCATACAACGAGTTCCGTCGCGGTTGACATCGTGCGGTCGTCGACGGCGAACTTATCGGTTGCACGCGAGTCGGCGTCATCGCGGTTTCCAATGGTAGGCTCACACGCGCCGACCGCGTGAACCGGAACGTTACGTGCCGAAGATCCCGCCACCCCGTACTCCAGCGACCAACGGTGGATCCCACCGTTATGTTTTTCCCAACGGAGGTCAGACTGATGAAACGAGTTTGCCTGTTGCTTGTGATTGGTGTTGTCGTCGTTTGCTCCATCGCGTTCGCAGCTCAGAAGGATGCTGCAAAGAGACCGGACCGATTCCTTGGTTACCTTCACGAAGGGGCACATGTCGAGCTAGATCCATTGGGCAATCCACCCAACGTGTACTCCATTCAGCTGGTGGGGGACGAGGAGGTCGCGAACAGACAGAAACGCGTGGCCGAATACCGGGCACGGTTGACCGAAACTGCGACGCAGTTGCGCGACATCAAGGAGACCGAGCAGGGCGGTGAGAAGCAGCGCAAACTTCTGGAACTGCAGCGGCAGTTACAAAATGCCGCGGCGGTACACACGCCTGTCTACCGAATCGCTGCAACGGGCGAGGATTTTGTGGAACTGCACGGCGCCATCAACCCGCCCGGGCACGAGGACGTATCGTGGATGGTCCTGCCTCTGAGCGTCATTCGATACATCAAGGGCGAGTCCACTAGATCCCCCTGAAGAGCGGCCGCAGGTACCGCATTGGCTCGAAGCAAGATGGCTTGCGTACGACTCGGCACGGTCACGTAACCATCGGTTGCAACCGAGCGGAGTACCGCCGGTTGAACCGAGTCGTTATGTTGCAAACAAAAATCCGATGAGGGACATCATGCGAGTTACAATCTTGACCCTGACGTTGATTGCATGGCTCTCGCAGCCCCACTCTGGCCATGCGCAGCAGTTAACTAATATGGGTATGATGGCTACGGGCGTGTTGAGTCGAACTCGAACCGGCGGCTCAGATTTCCAGCTCGGAGATATGATGTACTTGACCGCTCTTCAGCCGTCAGGCTCCGGCAGCATGTACGTCTCAGCACACATGGAGTATCTGGACGACAACAACAATTGGCAGCCCGTCCCAACTGCTCGTACCTCCCTAGGCAATGAGTACCGATCTGGCCGTTATCCCGGTGTGCGCGACTACGTGAAATTCGAAAGCGCTACCGAGAATACCACCCGGCACATCTGCCTATTCATGCCGTACGGTGCGGCATGGCTTCCAACCAACAAGTTCTATCAACGTCGTTACGTATTGCGTCTCTGGGATCGGAACAACGAGCCTTTGGCAAGAACCGCACTACCGGCTGAATCGATCGAAACGAAGAAGGACAACTCAGGCAAGATCGTTATCGTCACAGTGAAAGCAAGAGCGTGTGCATCGTTGGTCGATGCAAACAACGAGCCGATCCCGGAATCTCAAGACGAAGGCACGCTTCGGTTCTTCAGCACGCGTACCGGGCAGTTCGTATGCCCTGGTGGAGCTCAACAATGAATACTGTTTCCAACAAAACAAAAAAAGAGACGTCTGAAAAGTTGATCGACGTCTTCTTTCGCGCCTGCATAATTGGGTTTCCCTTGATCGGCGTGTCAGTACTCGTCGCACTGATTGTCCCACTCTGCGTGTCTGCGCTCGCCGATAAGGTTCTCACTGCAAAGCTCACTTTCACTTCCCTTGGCCTACTGTTCGGCATCTTGCAAGTCCTCTTGGGCGTCCTTCTTGCCCTTGTGGGCGTTACCATCGACTACGATGTTGATGCTGGCGTCGGCCCCGCGAAGATTAAGCTTGCGTCCGCGTCTCCCGGCATTTTGCTGCTCATCATTGGCAATTTGCTATTCGCATTTTCGCTGATGCGTGAATTTGAAGTTTCCGAGGCCACCACGGTGCCCATCAAATCCACTGACGCGTCCCAGGCCATGCAAAGGAATGTGACAAACGCGGATGATCCCCTCAAGGGTTCTGGAGGGCCAGAGTAGAAGCCACATAACCGGTATATGGCCTCCCCTGTCAAGAGAAAATACGGGTAGCGCTCCGCAGTTTTTTCCTTTTTCTTGGCAGGCTTCACGGTTTCATGCTTCCGAGCGGCTCGATACTGACGGGGCTGCGATCGGCTAGGAGGAATTCCAACGGCAGCACGCGTCGCGCTGCGGTGGTCCGAAGCGTGAGTGCACCAAACAGGTATCATGGGTCGGCCCTCGCTCGCTCCGTTCGGCGGTGGGCGGCGAAGACTGCGGCGAGTCGGAAGACGGTGGACCGCCTCCTCGGTGGTTCTCGTCGCGCCCAAGAAATTCATCCGTTCCCTCGGGTCCGGCAATTCAAAACGTACGGCTCATTCGACAAGTCGAATGTCCAGTTGATAGCAGGCTCGGCCGAGGAGCAATCACGCGCAAGTCAGTCGTTCCTTTCGGTCGTGTGTGGGGTCAATCCGGGACGCGGCTGCGCGTCCAATCAATCGGTCTGAGCTCGGGAAAATGGCGGAATGGACTCCGCGTTCGGCTGCCGTCGATGCGGTGCCGAAGAGTTGATCTGCGGAAGGTCCGCGTACCCGCTCGCCCCATGCCGGTCTCAGTTATGCGCCCGGCTCGCGCAGCCGCTCCCGGAAGTGTGTTTATCGGTTCACGGTCGATCTCCTTGTTGCTGGGCGGTCCGCAGGCTTAAGCGGTAAACATTGTCCGTTGTCGTCAACCTGCTGGTCCGCTAAAATGGTGTTGGCCTGGGCGGAGGATAGGGCTCTGCTGGGAAGCAACCCGAGCGCCGTCCCAGGGGCTGGAAGCAAGTGGGGGGTGGTTTTGCCGCCCCCGCTTGCCCTGCCTTTCGCTCTCCGCAGGGCCACCTTGCTTTCAGCACCAAAGCGAAAAATCCCAGGGGGTCTGGGGGACTGGTCCCCCAGTCTCAGCCAGCGCTGTCTTCAGTCCGCTTCTCCTTTCGTTTCTGTGGATATTGGTTTCAGGATTCGTCTGCCGGCCTCAGCAAGCGAAGAGCTTGTCTACGTCGAAGGCCGTCTTGCGGCGCAGCATCCAGTACACGGCGCGTCCCAGTTTGGCGGCCAGCACGGACATGGCTTTGGGCTTGCTGTGCTTCTTGGTCTTGCGTTCGACGAAGCGTTTGGCGGCCTCGCATTCGCGCATCAGCAGCGTGGTCGCCTCGGAGAACGCCCACTTCAGGTGGGCGTTGCCGATCTTCTTGTGGGGCGAGCCTTTTGACTTGCCGGCCGACTCGTGGCTCCCTCGCACCAGGCGGGCGTAGGAGACAAAGTCGCCGACGTCGGCGAAGCGACGGATGTCGTGGATCTCGTACAGCAGGACCATCGCCAGGATCTCGCCGATGCCGGGCACGGTTTTGAGCCGGTGTGGGGCACGGTTTTGAGCCGGTGAAAGGTGTCGGGGTCGTGGACCTTGGCGTTGCGTTTCAGGTACAGCTCGACGCTGGTCAGCTCCTTGTCGAAGTCGGCGGCCAGGGCGACGTCGGTTTGCACCATGCGGCGCACGCTGGCGTCGTCGAAGCACTTGGTCAAGTCGACGCGGTTGGCGGCATAGCTGAACTTGCCCGGCGGCGGGGTGACGTTGTACTGGCTGAAGGTGTTATTCAGGTGCGCCAGTAGCTCGCCTCGGCGGCGGACCAGGAAGCAGCGTCGTCGCAGCAAGTCCCGCGTGGAACGCATCTGGCGTGGATAGACGTAGCTCATGGGGAACGTGCCGCCGCGGAGCAGCCTGGCGATCTTCTCGCTGTCGATCTTGTCGTTCTTGGTCTTGCCACCGTGGATGGCTCGCATGTACAGCGCGTGTCCGAGCACGAAGGCGATCTCCTCTTCGAGGCACAGATCGGAGAGCCAGTACCAGGCGAACATGCATTCCGCCCCGACCACCAGTTGGTTCCGATAGGGCTCAACCGTCCGTAGGAAATCCTCCGGCCGGGCTCGGATGCCCCGGTGGCGTACGATTTCGCCCGCCTGATCGAGCACGCACACATGGAGGGTCTTGGCGTGCAGGTCGACTCCGCAGTAGAATGGGTGCTGTTGGTTGTAGAATTTCATCATGCGTCTCCTTGGGTTGGAGGAGTTGGTTCTGGAGCCCGCGTGTCGGCGGGCCTCCACCTTCAATTCTGCGCTACTGGACTGAAGCGGCAAACGCTACAATCCAGGGAGGCCATGATGAGTATCCATCGGATGAACCGGAGCCGAGTACGGCCCGGTTATCCGCGTCGTTCTGCCCTACAGATCATGGCCATGACAGATCGCGTCAAGTGCATCGAATGCGACCGGATGATCCTCCCGCAAACCGCGGCGGACAACGACGGGCTTTGCGGACGATGCGTCCAAAAGTCACCGGAGCACCGGGAATTCGAACGACAAGTTGCCGACGGCTCCGCGTTTATGCCAAGCGACAAGGAGCGAGCAAGTTCACGCTTCCCCCACGAGTTTTTTAGTGCGCGGTGGGAACTCCAGCCCGACTATTACGCGGAACGCAACGTCCATTCTGCAATAGCCGCGATAGCTGCCGCGAAGTCGGAATCGGTGGGAAACGTGTTTCTTGTGACTGGAACTGAAGGACACCTGAATCTTGGCTTCACCGAACGGTATGCGGTCTGTGAATACGCGAACCAAGAATCCGGCGAATTTCGCTGCGCATACTCGGAATCCAACTTGCGATGTCAGGTGCCGAAGGAACTTCACGTAGCGAAAGCGTGTCCGTGCTGCGGGGTAGTAATGACGTGGTATCCGAGCCGATTTCACATGCCCCGCGACAAAGCGTTTCTAGTTCTTGAAAACCTAGTCGCAAACCGTCATACTCCAGGTGTCGACTGGCTGGAAACGGATGACTTCTCGTACTGGTTCACTGACCGTGGCCGCGGGTAACGGCAGAACCAAGCGTTGGACCAGAGCCGCGATCTGGTCTTGGAAAATGGATGCGTTGACTCGTCGCGGCCTGGTCAACGCGGTCGTTCTGTCGGGAACGCAGAATGCTGTCGGAATCGGGGCGCATCGGCGTGGATTGGGGTGCTGTGATGGGCCGCGTTGGCGCGGGCTGAGTTGTTCGTAGCGGCGATCGGCTGGCCGAAATCCTCGCCGCTTGCCGGCGAGTCGTTTAGGTTGGCGGGCCACGAACGATCGCCCCGAGCGCGACGATCGAATCCTCGCCGCTTGCCGGCGAGATCGTTAGGCTAAGTGGCCGTGCGCACACGGTTGACGGCGGGAACCGTTCCAGCCAGCTAACCTGAGACTCTCGCCGACAAGCGGCGAGGATCTTGGCGCCGTGGGGAAGCCCGTGTTCGTGGCCCACAAACCTGATGGCACTCGCCGGCAAGCGGCGAGGATCTTGGACGACAATCGCGAAAAGGTAGGACGTATGGCCCGAACCCACGTTGCCGCGGCGATCGGGCCGTCCGTTCGCCTTTCGCCCGAAACCGCGGCTTGCCGTTGCCGCCGCCGCGCCGTATCCTATCTGCAAGTTCCGCGGGAACGGTCATCGCGCGGCCGCGCGTGGCCGACGAACCAGCGGATGCACGCGAGGCGGCGGTCGCGTTCGGGATGATGGTTGGGTCACACGCGCCGCCCGCGTGATCCGTAACGTTCGCCGGCAAACCGTGCTCGCCCAGCGCGCCGAAGACTCCGCTGGCAGGGCGGCTTGGTTCCCGGGGTTGTTTGCCTTCGTCCGCGTCTGTCCGCTATCGCATTCCCGGAATCGACGAAACGTGCGAGTCCTCGCGCCAAACCAGGCCATCCCGGCGATGGTTGGGCGGAACCGAAAACATCCGCGCGACGGCGCGCGACGAAAAAATACTTGCCGTCGCGTCCCGTGCGCGGTAGGATCACCGCCGTCGCGACGGGCGGCGGTCGCCCATCCGGC
>Ga0351966_1072_pt1 | contig 32489 bp, 29 predicted proteins | sample TotcelT113001K14_FD_206840 | JGI IMG/M metagenome (GOLD analysis project Ga0351966, IMG submission 206840) | Enriched cells from coal bed in the Powder River Basin, Montana, United States - Total cells T11 rep3 HSBNCT.T11.300.1.K14 ... | reverse complement strand
TTCTCCACCGGCCGGGCCGATCGTTATCGACGCATAGCAGTCGTGACTTGCCCAGATGTAGACAACGACTTCCTCATTCGTACCGAAGCTGCCGCCGGCAGCGGCATAACCCTGTCCCCCCTTGCCCGTCCACACATCCACCGCGAACGACGACTGTGCAGACACGGGTGCAGTCGAGACAACCAGCAGAACGCAGAGCGCGAGCGCCATGAAGATGAGGGCGCCGCTCCGCGCAGCCATGACCTTTGCTCTCAATACACTTGTCATTGCATCACCCAAATGTAATCGTGGGCGCCGCCACCGCAAGGCTCGAGAGGTTGACGTGTCCGTTGGAGCTGTGCGCCAGCACCTCCGCGAGGTCGGTCGCCCTGTGAGCACGCACTTCCGAGACGGTAATCGTCGAGTCACCTGATGTCGCGGCACCGGGCGCCCTGCGACAGGTGATGAAGGCGATCACCCAGTCGCCGGTCAGCCCGCCTGAGGTAACAAGTCCTATCGACACAGTTCCCTGGCCCAGCCCGTGGTCAGACAGGGTCCCAGCGGGCATCGCGGCGTAGTCGAGCCGTATCAGCTCGACAGCCGACGGGTCATACGCAAGCTCCACATAGAGGCTCCCTACCCCCTGCGCCCCCCGAAGCTGGACCGGCACCTGGAACTCGGTACTTGCAGGAGCCGTCGTTGCGGGAGGGAAGGCAGATGCGGGCGTCAGCGGCGCGGTACTCGTGCCGCCGTCTCTCTGAAACAGGGAGGGCAATGAGGGCAAGTTGAACGAGCCGGTGACCGACTGAATCAAGAGTATGACGACCGCAACCGCGCCCACAGCAATGAGCACGCCGCTGCCGATGAGCATCCACTTCGGGGCAGGAATCCCTCCGAGTCCCTTTGCCCGGGGCACGTATTCTCTTGCCCTCGAGAGCTCTTCGCGCGCCGTCTGCTTTACTGCTGCCGGCGACGTCACCCCGAGGGACACGGTCGGCCGCCCGGACGTGTGCCGGATGTCGGCCTCGGTCTCCGCCAGCAGGAGAACGCTGAAAGACTCCTCGAGACGCTCCAGTGAACCGATACGCCGGCGCACATCGGCGGTGGCATTGCGATACTGCACCTCCGTGTACTCACCAGTCTTGTATCGCACCTCCTGGGCTCCTGCCTCACGACGCAGGCCATCAAGCTCTACCGCTATCTCGTTCAGCCTGTCGTTTACAAGTGACTTGAGCCGCTCTACCTCGACGTCCGCGGCCACAAGCTCTTCCGCGGAAGCCGAGTGCTTCCGTGCGTCATCCCTGGTGCGCAACGCCCGGGCGAGCTGAACCGAGACGCCATCGGGGGCAGTTGACAAGGGCGAGGCAGGTGCTGGAGCGGGTGTGGGTGCTGCCGCTGGTGCTGCCGCTGGTGCTGCCGCTGGTGCTACCGCTGGTGCTGGTGCTGGTGCTGGTGCTGCCGCTGTCCCCAGTGCCGCTCCACAGTTCTCACAGAAACGACTACCCGCGGGATTGGCAGTCTGGCAACGCGGACAGGGGAGGCGCGAACCACCTGCGGGTGACATCGCAGCCGGAGCAGCCGCCTCACGCGGAGTAGCCGGGCTGCCACAATGCTCGCAGAACCTGGAAGAAGCTACTACCGGCTCACCGCAACCGGGACAGGTCGCCATGCCCTGCTTCTCCGAGGCACCGGGCGCAGCAACAAGCCCGGCTCCGCATGATTCACAGAATCGTGCGTCAGGCTGGTTGTTGTTGCCGCACTTCGGGCACTTCATGAAACGCTATACGGGCCGGAATCTGCCGCAGCCCTGTACCATTATGCCATACGCATTCTCGCGGCGCATACCTGTGCACGAGCGAATTCCAGCATCATCCATTGTGCACCAGGCACCAGCGCAGCGCAATGATGTTCAGAAGACCAGGTCGACGGATTCCACCCGGGAGACCCCGTTGTCACTTCCAAGCCATAGCACTCCGTCACTATCCTCAAGGATCGCCATCACTTCCCACCCGGCCAATCCCTCGCGCGGGGTCATGAGGCGCCAACCATCGTCTGTTCGGATGGCGACCCCGTCCCATTCTGATGTGACCCAGAGGCGTCCACGGCTGTCCTCAAACAACGCCCTGGCTCTGTCGCCCGCCAATCCCTCTTTCTTCGTCACACTGGTGACATCTACCCCGTGGATCCGAGTTGCGCCTCCGTTGTTGCCAAGCCCGGTAGCAACCCATACGGCCCCATCACCAGCCTGCATGATATCGGTCACAGTGTTATGGGCAAGGCCGTCTTCGCTTGAGAAGGTCGTGAACACAGCGCCGTCATATCTCGTGATGCCTGTCTTGTTGACAGAGTCCGATCCAAACCAGAGCACCCCCGAGTTGTCTTCGAAGATGACCGTGACCGGAACTGCGCCCGGCCATTCGTCGGGCGTGTACATCTGCCATTCAACGCCGTCGTACTTCGCGACTCCGGTCTCCGTCCCCGCCCAGATGGTGCCCTGCCGGTCTTCGATGACCGCCGCTGCATACCCGGAGGGAAGTCCGTCGTCCCCGGTGAAGACGGTTTCCCGTCCGTCGAGCCACCTTGTAACACCCGCCAAGTGAGCGATCCAGAGGGCGCCTTCACGGTCGGTGCAGATATCCCTCACATAGCACACATCCGGTATGGCCCCGGCGGAAGGCGCGGCATGCTCTCCCGTGTCGCGATCGAGGGCAACCAGACCATCGGGACCTCCTGCCCAGATGACCTCTCCCTGCTCAGCCAGTGTCAGGATTATGTGCGGTGGACGAATGGTTTGCCAGCCGGAAGGAGGAGGCGGATATGTCTCCGGGCGATTGAGAACCGCAAACAGGACGGTGACGAGCGCAATCATCACCAAGACCAGGCCCGGAACAACCCAGGCGTTCACACGCCCTCGCCGTCCCGCTCCGGTCATGTCAAGCCTCTGCCCATCTGGATTCCGTCCCAGGTCCCGTCATATCTGACCTGCCCATGTGCGACCACAACCACTCTGTCTGTGACTGCGCGCGCCTCCTCGAGATGGTGGCTGACATAGACAAGAGTCACATCCGTCGTGCATCTGACTTCGTGCAGCAGCTCGATCATGTTCTCCACCAGGTCCCAGTCAAGCCCAGCCATCGGCTCATCGAGGAAGAGGATGGACGGACTCGGGGCAAGAGCCCGCGCCAGTGAGGCACGCTGCGCCTCTCCGCCGGATACCTGGTGCGGATATCGATGCCCAAGTCCCTCAAGATGGGTGAGATGCAGCAGGTTGCGGAGCCTGTCATCAGCCATCGGTGCAGCCATTCCGGAGATTCCAAAGCCGATGTTCTGCGCCAGCGTCATATGCGGCCAGAGCGCCGGTTTCTGAAACACCATGCCGATGCCACGCTCATGCGGTGGGCAAGCCCAGTTCTTCCGGCTTGCCAGCCGTCCCTGGATAGTGATTGTCCCCTCATCGGGCAACTCGAATCCCGCAATGAGCCTCAGTGCAGTGGTCTTGCCACCTCCAGAGGGACCAACCAGAGCCACTGCTTCCCCTTTGTTCACGCGGAGGCTCAAGCCTGACACCGCAGTCACACCATCGAAACTCTTGCTGACTCCGTCAATGACAATCACTGCAGCCTCCCCGCGATCCGCCGGTGCATGAGCAGCACACCCACACAGGCGACTCCCGCCGACAGCAGAATGAGGAGCGCCAGCGCCGAGACCATGTCTGTAGCCCCGTAGTGAAGCAGATTGTAGACCATCATAGGCAGCGTCGCCTGCCCCGCAGGAGAGATCAAGAGAGATGCGCCGAGTTCACCCAGAGAGAGCACGAACGTGACCATCCACGTTGTAATGATCGTCGGAGCGAACATGGGCAGAAGGATGCCGGTCAGCCTTCGCCTCAGGCCTACGTCAGGAAGAGCGGCGGCCTCCAGCAGCAGCGGGTCGACATTCCTCACGCCCGACGAAGCGGCGAATGCCGCAAAGGGCAGGAACCTGGCCAGATGAGCCAGTACCAGAATCAGCAGCGTGCCATAGCCCCAGTCAAGAATGGGACGGTTCCAGATATGGATGAGCGCAATGCCTGTGAGCGGCGCAGGTATCGCGAGGGGCAATGCCAGGGCCAGCCACCACGCCCTGGTCATGCGCTGCATCAGAGCCGAAGCCAGGGGCACTGCCACCATTGTCGCAACCAGACCGGTGACTGCTGCAACAACAAGTGTTCTCACGAGTTCATCTGAAGCAGTCGACACCGCCCTGGCAAGAACCGAGACCGAACCGAGTCTGGCTACAAGCACTATCACCGGCACGGCGACAGCCAGCGTCCAGACCGACAGACACAAGACGAGAAAGGCGCGGGCAGGGGCAGGCCATTGACCCACCGCTGGAAAGGTCCGAGGTCCGGGCTGTGGCCTCAGTGGGCTGTTCCTCAACGGCGCCTGCGACAGAGCCAGAATCAACGTCGCGACCGCCATCAGTGGCAGGGTGGCTCCGAAGGCGCGAACGGGGTTGAAGTAGAGGCTGAACGACGCGTACGTCTCCATGATGTAGACGTTGTACTGAAGCAGCGACGGCACTCCATACTCCACAAAGGACAACACGAACACAAGTCCGGCTCCGGCGATGACCGAGGGCAGTACCAGAGGAATGACGATTCGATACCCGATTCGCCACGACGTATCGACGAGCCAGCCAGCCTCGAGCAATTCAGGCTGTATCGCTTCCAGTCCCCGCCGAACGAGCAGCGTGACGATGGGGAACAGGCTCAGCGTAAGCACCAGCGCAGCAGGCCAGAAGCCATACGCCGAGAAAGAGACGCTCCCCGGGAGTGGCAGAGAACGGAACAGACTGTCAAGGAACTGTCTTCGCCCCGCGACCGCCATCCACTCAAGTGCGTGTACATACGGCGGCATGAGGAGAGGAATCAGGTAAATGGCCCCCACCAACCGCTGAATCCTGCCTTCTCCACTGAGCCACAGTGCCAGTCCAGTGCCGATGGTGGTTGACAACAACGCAACTGCCGTTGCAAGCGTGAGACTGTTCCACAGCAATCCCAGACTCCTGCCGCCTGGAAGTACTTGCGCGAGCGCGGCCCCATCCCCTGTGAGAGCACTCACCAGCCACTGTCCGCCCAGGACGGTGAGCGGAAGCAGCGCGAAGACGAAGTACGCTGCAATGGCAGTGCGTCGCCTGCAGGTCAGAGAGCTCAACCACGCAGTTCGTTTGCGGAGCGGCACGAGTCTCAACCTATCTGAGGAATGACTCCCGGAGCCACGTGGAGGATGCGTCCATCCAGTCCGTTACCTCCTGCGGATGCACATCCATCGACCGCAGGTCTGCCAGCGACGGCATGTCGCCCGGCGTTGAGACGCCGCTCCGCACCGGCATCTGACGGGAGGACGCGTGGGCCAGCGCTTCCTCGACTTCCCTGCTCAGGAGGTAGTCAATGAGGCGCCTCGCTTCGCGGGGATTCGGCGCTCCGGCGACGAGCATCACGGTGTTGGGAATCGAGAACGTGCCAATGCCATCCTGATCGGGAAAAATCATCGTCACAGGATCGCCCCTCTCGATAGCTACGAACGCATCGTCCGTGTCGGCAAGCCCGACCTTGAGTTCCCCACTCACAACCATGTCTCGTACCACCGAATTGCCGTCCACGACCCGGACCTCGTTTGTCAGCAGTCCCTGGAAATAGGCTTTTGCATCAGCCTCACCGAGAAAGGCGAACAGTGCGGCAGCATGCGTCGCCGTGGTGCCGAACAGCGGATTGGCGATGCCTATCTCTCCCCGCCATGCCGGATCGAGGAGGTCGAAGATGGAGCGGGGATAATCCTTTTCCTTGACAAGATCAGTATTGACAATGATGACACGCGAGCGAGCTGCAAACCCGGCCCAACTCGCTTCGGGGTCGCGGAACTGCTTCGGGATATCGCCTGCGGAGGGTGAATCATACGGCTCCAACAGCCCTCGCTGCTGCAGCAGGATTGTCTGAGCAAACTCGTTGTTCCAGAAGACGTCCGCCTTCGGCCGGGAGCTCTCGGCAATCAGCCGGTTCACCAATCCTGTCGTCTTTGCAGCTTCGACATCGTAGACGGCGCTCACCTTGATGCCCGTTTCACGCTCGAACGTCTTCAAAATCGGTTCCGAGAACGGCTGGTCGAGCGAGACGTAGACCACGACCTCGCTACCCCTCGGACCACACGCGACAACGAGACTTAGTGACAGGACAGCCACGAAGGTCAGCAGGCATCCGAACGTATGCGAATGTCGCACTGTCATTCCTTTCCGTGCCACCGAGCCCACCCCTTGTGGTGGTCTCACCCTGTCAGCCGGCGACACGATGGCCGCAGGAGGAACAGAATCGGGTATCCTGCTTGGTGGGCGCGCCGCACCTTGAACAGAAGCGGCGCGAAGGCTGGGGCGCTGAGGGGATGGACGCCCCACACTGCAGGCAGAAACGCGCTCCCGAAATACAAGACGAGCCGCATGATGGACATGAGACGCTGTCTGCAACCGGCGCGCTATCTCCCTGAGGCCCTCGACTGCTGGAAGGCAGGGATGCCTTACACGCGAGGCACCGCTCCTGCGGGCCGACATTGGTCCTTCCGCATTGACTGCATACTCGCGTCTGCATATGTCTGCCTATCCGGCCTGAAGCGGCGACCCGCACTGCGTGCAGAACTTGCTCTCTGGTGGGAACGTAATGCCACACCGGGCACACGTCTTCTTTGCTGGAGAAGCGACCGCACCGATCTTGACAGGCGCCGTGCGCGTGATCAGTTGCTGCGCTGCGGTCATTTCGATGTGCAACGCCGGGCCTGCGATGGAGCGGACGGTCTCAACCTGCCCCGAACGCAGAGCGGACGCCCTGCAGTATCCGAGCGAGAAGACCACCGCATCGAACCCCACAACGGGCGCACTCAGGTGGGTGAGGTACGGGTTCATGCGCTGTGGGGGCAGACTCAGGCGGAAGGATTCGACCACTTTGCTCCCGGCGGCAAGGGCCGTCACACAGGGGACGATCAGGACCTCGGCAAGGACGTTCTCGGGCAGGTCGGGGATGCACTTGCTGAGGTGCAACACCTCATCCGCCGCATCGACGTACACCAGGTCGGGGTCCACGTCGAACACACCATCGTCCCTCAGATCGTGATAGAGCCGGTTGAAGAGAAACAGGTCGGAGCCGGTCACGTTCTCCGCCACATACCGGCAGCGGAGCAAAGCGCCGGTATGCTCGAGTATCTCGAACTCGAGGCGCAGATCCTTTCCGAGCGGCACTTCGATTGCCATCAGCGTCTCCTCATCAGTAGTGCGGACGAGGCGGCAGGCCAAGCTCAGCACGCGCCACGTTCTCGTCGATGCCGGTGCTGCCAAAGGGCCCGATGCCAAGCGTTCTCAATTCTTCCGCACGCACATCGCCTGCCACTCCGACATTTGGCACGGGCGTGCGGTCCACCTGTCCTCCAGCCGCGTGGTAAGCATGATTCAACTCATGCTGCAGCGCAACCTCAGGCGGCCGGTTGCGCCAGTCCGCGGGATCGGGACTTCCATCCTCCAGCACGGCGGCGCCAGGAAGCGAGTGCCGGTACGGATTGAAGTGTACGGTCGTGCTGCTGCCGGCGCCTCGAGAGCCGTCAGCCTGCAGCCTGAATTCGTCGGAGGAGTAGACGGCCTTGTTGCCACCCGTTGTCTCCACGATAGTAACCTTGACATCGTTGCCGTATGCATCCAACGTGATCCGCTCTCTCAGTTCCTGGCCGGAGTTCCGGTTCAGCATCGACTGCAGGTGCAGCCGCGTCTGCTCAATGAATTCGTGCGTCCCGGTGATATCGATGCCGGGGGCAAAGTTCTCGGTCACAACAACGGCGGCGTCGCCGGTGGGCGCCGGAGGGCGGTCATGCAGCATGGTATCCGGGTCGCGCACGACGATGGCGAAATCCCCCTCCCACCGCCCGGTGTCGGGATTGATGCGTCCGACGAAGCCGCCGGTGGCGGGGTCTATGTTGCCGGCGAAGCCGTTCAGTCGCGTCGCATTCGGCCCCAGCGAGTCGTTCTGCCACGCCGTGAACAGCGGGGTTGGGGTCCCGTCGGGGTTCAGCAAGCCTTGGGTCACCATCCAGTTGGTCGCCGCAGCACCATCGATGATCCGGGTGGTGCCGATAGTGGCCGTCAAGGCGGCAGCGCCGGTAGTGTCATCCGTGTCAGCGTCCGCATCCGCGGCGCCATCGTCATCCCCTCCTGCAGCGGCAGCGACGCCGACGACCGAAGCGGTCCCGCCGGCTATCTGGACACCCAGAAGGCCGGCTCCCGCGCCGACTGCACCACCCCCAACCCCGGTAGCCGCGTTGTAGCCCGGTGTCTGCTGGCAGTCTCCTTCACTGGAACAATCATGTGCCAGCACAAGCTCCGGTGACACAAGTTCAAGGGCAATCCTGACGAGGGCTCCGACAGGGATGGCATACAGAAGCCACCCGGCGAGACGCCCCACCCCTCCACCAGCCCTGCCAGCGCCGACGGCCGCACCGAGAGCCCCCGTATCGGGCCGCGGCGACACCAACAGATATGCCACCGCCAGCCCTACCAGCACGATGAACTGCTCTTTCAGGGCTTCGTTGCTCACCCGCTCTTCGAACGTGATGATGAGGGCGACCGTCAACGGAATCGCGATAACCAGCACGTAACGCAGGAAGCGAGGTACCCCATCCCTGACGTGGAAGTACGACTCAAGCGTGCGAGCAATCTCAGGACCGAAACGCGCCACAGCATAGGTGAACAGCCCGATAACGGCCGGGAAGACGCTATGGGGCATGATGCCCGTCTTGTTCCATGTCTGAACGTGATACCCGGCCCAGGACATGGTGAAGGCCACCGCCGCAACCACGGGTGGGAGCAGGAATTGCCAGCGTTCAGGAATCTTCTCATTGGCCTTCGGCACCGCGGCAAACAGTGGCTTGCGCAGCAGAAAGATGACGACCATGATGAGAATTGGCCCCACGACGGTAACCATCCCAACTTTCATCGAGCACAGGTACATACCGAAGGTACCCGGAATCTCATTCGTGCACGTTCCCGTTGGAAGGATGTCCCGAATGAGTTGAGCGGGCAGTCCCAGCACCCGTCCAAAGACGAGAGAGACAAGCGCACAGACGCCAAAGACCGCAGCGATCTGAACAAAGAGAGAGGGCTCTTGACCCCGGGTTCCAGATGATGGGGCCGTCCGAGGGCCTGAAGTGCTCACGGGGGCGGGCGCTGCTCCACGGCTATCGGACAGCGAGGCGCCACAGAAGGCACAGAAGACGTTGCCTTGCTGATTCGGTTTCCCACACCTGGAGCAGACTGCCATCGATTTCCTATCAGTCTGGACGACTTGCCATTCGCAGGTCCGGCTTGTACGGACTCTCCCGCATCAACCGGCGCCGGGCCACGCCTATCCACGCTCAGCGTTGACCGCGACAATATAGCCAGCGAACTTGATTGTCAAGCATTTTCGAGGCCCGCGCGGTCAAGTTTGTTGGCTCGAATACCGACATGCATTGAGCAGAATTGCCCCAGGAACGTTGAACACCGTGAGGTGCTGCGTGCGAGCAGCGACGGTGTCAGAAGCGGAACTGATTGCTGCCCACAGCATGGCCACTGGATGTTACAGGGGCGACGCAGCCGGGGCCGGAGCGTGAGACGCTCTCGCACCCGCCACTGATCAAGCCGCATGGCGTCGCACCGGAGCGGGACATCTATTCAGTTGCACAACGGCTCAGCGTATAATGCCCCAGGCTCCCCCGGCCGCCGTAAGTCATGGGCACGATCAAGTTCGTTCACTGCGCAGACCTGCACCTCGACACCCCTTTTCGTGGACTTTCGGAGGTCGACGAAGAGCGCGGCAGGATGCTGAACAGCGCTACCTTCCAATCGTTTCAGAACATCGTTGACGTAGCCATTCAGAATGAGGCCGATTTCGTCGTCATCGCCGGCGATGTCTACAACAGCGCAGACAGGAGCCTCAGTGCGCAGTTCAAGTTCCAGAAAGGGCTCCAGCGTCTCGCCGAACACGGCATAGAGGCATTCATCGCCTGCGGAAACCACGACCCTCTGAGCGGCTGGAGCGCCACCATCGAGTGGCCCGGGACCGCGCACACTCTTGCCGGCGACCATGTTGACATTCGTCAAGTCACTCGTGAAGGCCGGGTTATCGCCACTCTTTGCGGGATGAGCTACGAGAAAGAGGCGGTCCGCGAGAACCTGGCTTCGCTCTTTCCGCGCCCCGACGGCGGTGTGCCGTCCATCGCGGTCCTGCATTCAAACGTGGGCGGGGACACTCTTCATCTTCCCTACGCCCCCACTACGGTCGACGAGCTATCCTCGAAGGGATTCGACTACTGGGCTCTCGGCCATGTCCATGCCCGCCGCGTCTTGCGGCCGGACGGGCCGGCCATCGTCTACGCCGGTTGCTCTCAAAGCCGCCAACCGAACGAGACAGGCCCGAAGGGCTGCTGCGTAGTCACACTGTCCGATTCGGCCCCGCCGGACATCCGCTTCGTGCCAACAGATGTGGTGCGCTACCACGGCGGAACGGTCGACATCTCGGAGTGTGACTCTCAGGACGCAGTGCGCCGCGCCGTTGCCGGTGCGTGCCGCACCGTCTCGGAGGACTCCCAGGGCCGGCACGCAATCGTCCGGCTGGCACTGACGGGAAGGTCCGCCCTGCACCGGGAGCTGGCCCGTGCCGGCGCCATGGATGCTCTCCTGCACGCGGTCAGGGAGGAAATCGAAGGATGGGAACCGTGGGTCTGGCCTGAGAAGCTCCCGCTGGAGACCCGAGGCACGTACGACATCGACATGCAACGGGGACGCGAGGACTTCGTAGGCGATCTCATCTCGGTGTATGACACGCTCCTCGACCCTTCGACCGGCCATCTCGAGGGGCGAAGACAGGAGTTGGACGACGCCCTGTCTTCCTGGCAGGGCTTCCGCCATCTCAAGGACAAGCCCGAACAGGCCTCCGTGACGAGCGACGAACTGGCGGTCATTGCCGAGCAGGCGAGGAGACAGACGCTCGACAGGGTTGTCGAAGAGTCCTGACATGCAGCTGCGCGAGATTCACATCGACGGCTTCGGGATATTCGCGGACGCGCGGGTGCGCGGCCTTGCGCCCGGACTGAACGTCCTCTACGGTCAGAACGAATTCGGCAAGACGACACTGCTCGAGTTCATCCGCCGCGTGCTGTTCGGCTTCCCTTCCAGGGCGACGTCCGCCAATCCATTTCCGCCGCTGCGGGGCGGAAAGTACGGCGGCCGCCTGGTCTGCCGCATGCGCGAGCCGTCCGCCCCGGAACTGACGATATCGAGGACTTCCGGCAAGGGCGGTGGCCCCCTCACCGTGCATGCTGCCAACGGCGTCGAGATGAGCGAGTCGGAATTCAGCGCCTCGCTCGGGCACGTGTCCGATGAGCTGTACCGCAATGTCTTCGCCATCAGCCTGCAGGAACTGCAGGCGGCGAAGCAACTTCAGGGAGAGGAGCTTCGGAGCCGCATCTACGGCGCGGGACTCGGCCTGGGTGAGGTCTCCATCACCGATCTCAAGAAGTTCTTCGCGGAGGCTGCGGAGAGGCTCTACAAGCCCCGAGGCAGCACGCAACAGATGAACGTTCTCGCAAGCGCACTTGTAGACGTTGAGAGACGGATACGCGAGACAGCGAGACTGCTCGGCCAGTATGATGCGAAGAAGGAAGAGTTCGACCGCTATGCCGAGGACGAGGCTCGGCTGCGGAAGATTCAAGGCGGCCTCCAGGCGGAGCAGCGGTCGCTCGAGAGGCAGAGCAGTCTGTACGGGACTTTCGTCGGTCTGCGTGCGGCGGAGGACGAGTTGAAGCCGCTTGCACGCCTGCCTGACATTTCCGATGCGTCCCTCGATGAACTGCGAAAGCGGCAGCAATCCATACTCTCGCTTGAGGGGAAGCTGCAGGAAACACGAGACCAGCGAGCGGGGCGACAATCGGAGCTGGACCACCTGGCGTTCGACCGGGCCCTGCTGGAGCACGAGAGCGATATCAAGTCTCTCTCGCGCAGTCTCGCCCAGTACCGGGACGCGCAGCGCGACCTGCCCCTTCGAGTTCGCGAACAAGACATGGCGCGTGAGCAGACCCGCCACACCATCAGCGAACTTGGCGAGGACTGGAGCGAAGCGCGTGTCAGGTCATTCGCCCTCACCACGGAACAGCGAGACACCCTCCGCCGGACCGAAGACAACCTCCATTCGTGCGATAAGGCGGCGGAGAAGGCCGCCGACCGACTGGACGACTACCGCAATCAGACGCGCGCGTCGCACGCCAGGCCAAGCCTGCCGACTACCTATCGCGTCATCGGTCTCGCTGTCCTCGGACTCGGCGCGGTGGGCTGCGTGTATTCAGCGCTCAACGGACACGTCATCCCGGCAATCGTCTCAGGAGTCGCCGGGGCGCTTGGCGTGGTGATTGCACTCTCGTTGGGCTCGTCGTCCGGTCCTCTGCGTGACAGGGCAGTGGAGCAACTGACGGTCGAGCGGGAAGAGAATGTGCGACGCCTCGCAGAAGCGCAGTCTGCCTGGAGTTCGTACCTGGCGGCACTGGGGCTGACGCCGTCGCTCTCACCCGACGCGGTGACCGACCAGCTTCAATCGTTGAGCGCCCTGCAGCAGAGCCTGAGGACCATCGACGAGAGAGCGTCCCGTATCGAAGGGATGCGGGCCGTCATGAAGGCGACAGCCGACGGGCTGGCTCGGGTTGAGGCATCTCTTTCGGAGCCTCTGCCGACTACGGACGTGGCCGCAGGCATTGAAGCCGTCGATGCTCGACTTGACACAGCCCAGGAACTTAGAGTCAGGAAGGACTCGCTCCTCCGCGAGATGAAGCAGTTGGAGGGGAATGCTGCAGCGCTCACCGCGAACCTCTCGACAGAGCGGGTGCGCTTCGCCGCCTTCCTGTCCGGCTTCGGCGTGACGACGGCCGAGGAACTTGTGTCCCTCCACGGACAATCCACGAGGGCGCGCACGCTACGCGCCGACATCAGGAATGCGACTAAGGCCATCCAGGCCGCCGTCGGCGTCGGGGCACCGTATGACGAGTTCCTGGCCACCCTGCAGTCGACGAACCCGGAGGCCGTTCGCGCGCGCCTTGACCTGGTGGTCACGGAACTCTCCGACGTGACTGAGAAGCTTGAGTCGAACATCCGGCTCACCACCGGCCTCGACAGAGACCTCAGCACGCTCAAGTCCAGTGAGGAGCTGCTCAAACTGGAAGCGGAGGCTGAGACTCTGCGGCAGCAACTCAGGGATGCGCATCGGGAATGGCTTCGCGCACAGTTGGCCCTGTGGGCCATCGACCAGGCAATCTCGAAGTACGAGACTACGCGCCAGCCCGCAGTCATACGCGAGGCTCAAAGTGCGTTCGCTCTGATGACCGGCGGGAAGTACCAAACGCTCATCAGCCCCCTGGGCAGCGATGACCTTCGCGTCCGGGACACTGACGGCAACGACAGGGGGATAGATGAGATGAGCCGCGGCACACGAGAGCAGCTCTATCTCTCCATGCGCCTCGGACTCATCGAGCAGTACGAGCGGAACGCGGAGCCGCTGCCCGTCATCATGGACGACATACTCGTCAACTTCGACGACGACCGCGGCCTCCAGGCCGTCCGCGCACTGGCCGCGTTCGCCAGAGACCGCCAGGTCATCGTCATGACCTGCCACCAGAACACGCTGGGGTTGTACCGCCAAGCCGGCGCCACGGAGTTGCAACTGGAACGCAGCGGCGGTCCTGCCTAGTGACATTCAGGCAACGTGCTCACAACATCACACGAATGATGGAAGGCAGACTGACGATTGGCCGCCGTCTGGCGCCCGGAGCGCGGGACGCACTGCACTGGACGGAGGAAGACCAATGGCTGCGATAGAAGAAGAACACCTCGCGGTTCCTGCCAAGTACGACCGCATCGGTAGCTGGTCGGTTGTCAAGCACGAGATCATCCAGAAGTACGCGTGTGCCTATTCGAGGATACTATCAACTCGGCGTCACCCGTCGTTGTCGCACGTGTACATTGATGCCTTTGCTGGGTCCGGCACCCAGTTCTTCCGTGAGACGAGTAGTTGGGTGCGTGGTAGCCCATTGATTGTTCTCAGTATTGAGCCGAAGTTCGACGACTACTACTTCGTCGATATCGATAGTGCGAAGGTCCAAGATCTGGCACATGCGTGCGAGGGCTACGTCAACGTTCACATTCTGCACGGGGACTGCAATGAAATCCTCCCCAGGGACGTATTGCCAAATGTGCGGTATTCCGACTACAGGCGAGGTTTGTGCCTCCTCGACCCATACGGCCTGCATTTGAGCTGGAACGTTATCCAAGAGGTGGCACAGCTACGAACTATCGACCTGTTCTTGAACTTCCCGATTGCGGATATCAACAGGAACGTTCTGCGAAAGGATCCCTCTAGGGCCTCTGCTGAAGCGTGCAGGCGCATGACAACGTACTGGGGCGATGAGACCTGGAGCGACCTATGCTACTGCACTGAGGCAAATCTCTTCGGATACCGATTCAAACGCTCCAACACTGAAATAGCCGAACTGTTCCGCTCGCGACTACTCAGTGTTGCAGGGTTCGAACACGTTTCCGAGCCTCTGGCGATGCGCAATTCGAACAATGCCATCGTCTACTATCTCTTCTTTGCTTCACACAAACCCGTGGCCGTGGATATCGTCCATAGCATCTTCTCCAAATACGCGCCGCCAGGGAGTCAGCAGTGTCATTAGGAACGAAGATCGAGTGGACCGAGGCAACGTGGAACCCTGTGACGGGCTGCTCCAGGATATCGTCGGGTTGCGACCACTGCTACGCAGAGAGGCTCTCCCGACGACTCCAGGCTATGGGGAACCGCAACTACGGTCGAGGATTCTCGGTCACTTGTCACCCTGGCATGCTGGACAAGCCGCTGCATTGGCGTCGGCCCTACAGGATATTCGTAGATTCCATGGGCGATCTCTTCCACGAAGAAGTCCCAACAATCTTCATCATGCAGGTCTTCGAGGCAATGGTGAACGCCAACTGGCACCGCTTCCAGGTGCTGACCAAGCGTTCGTCGAGGTTAGCTGAACTCGGGCCCCATTTGCCACTGACGCAAAACATCTGGGTCGGTGTCACGGTCGAACATCAAGACTACTTGTCCCGCGTGGCAGACCTCAGGCGGGTCCCAGCCGGAGTCAAGTTCCTTTCGCTAGAGCCACTACTCGGCCCGCTCACTCAGTTGACACTCGATGGTATCGACTGGGTCATAGTTGGGGGAGAATCAGGCCCTGGAGCGCGACCTATGCACGCGGAATGGGTTGCTGAAATAAGAGACCGCTGTGTGCTGGCGGGCGTTCCCTTCTTCTTCAAGCAGTGGGGAGGTACAAACAAAAAACGCAACGGTCGCTTGCTCGAGGGAAGAACGTGGGACCAGATGCCGGGCAACTGCGTTCTGTAGCAGTCGTATATGTACGCCTGCCCCCTAGGGGGAGGAGGGAACGTGAAACGCTGGCATCCTCCAAGTAGTGTGACCCTCGCTTTGCATGCTTTGGCCGCGTTCGCGAGGGACCGACGGGTCATTGTCACGATCTACCACAAGAGTACACTGGGTCTGTACGGTGGGGTAGGAGCCGCTAGCTTGGTGGGGGGGCAGTAGGACTACTGGACCACTCTTAACTGGCCTCTTGCAAGCGCATCGAGAAGTGACTATGGATGCTAGAGGAGACACTGCAGTTGCCCGCAACTCGTGTTGTGCGGGAAAGGGCTAGTGAGCGGCACTTGGACTCGGTGGCGGGAGGCGCAGCCGACAAATATGGCACGTCCGCTCGCACCTCCGGCTGGCCAAGCGACGCCGCTCCAGTTGCGTACTTCGTCCCGTTGCCCAGACTACGGCCAGAAGGCGTCGGGCCCGCGAGTTGCGTCTTCTGCCCAGTACGATCATTGTCTTCTTTTCTACCAACGATCGGAGTGTGCCTATATAGTTTCATCGCGCTTCGACGGCCGCTTGACGCGCTTGCATAGGAGCAGGAGGATGGAATGCCCAACGACTCAATGATCATCATGGACCCGATATACGGCTTCATCTCCTTCAGTGCAATCGAGAAACAACTAGTCAACACTCGGGCTTTTCAACGACTGCGACGAGTACGACAACTTGCTCTTGCGGACCTCGTGTATCCGGGCGCGCTTCACACTAGGTTCGACCACAGCTTGGGCACCATGCACCTAGCTGGCAAGGTGACAGAGGGACTTGCCCGGCGAGGCGAGAGCGGCGCTCTAGACTCCGTCGTGGTTAGGATAGCCGCACTGTTGCACGATATTGGCCATGGCCCCTACTCCCATGTCTCGGAACAGGTGCTTGACCGTACGGTGGGGGGTCTCAAGTCCAAGTACAAGGCCGCCAATGCACATGAACTCCTGGGAATACTCATCTTGGAAATGGATCCAGAAATCGGCGCGATCCTGCCAAACCCCCAAAGGGACGAAGTAGTAGCACTGCTTCAGGAGGCCAACACAAGGGCGCTGGCTAAGGACATCGTTTCAGGCCCCCTAGATGTCGACAAGATCGATTACCTATTCCGTGACAGCTATTTCACCGGGGTGCGCTACGGCCTCTTCGACCGTGACATGCTCATGGAGAGCTTCGTGTCCATCGACGCAAGTGGACAGGGCTCCCTATTGGGAGTGACGGAACAGGCCATTCCAGTAGTGGAGCAGTTGGCCCTAGGGCGATACCACATGACCGCAACTGTCTATCGGCACAGGATTCGCAGAATCACGGACGCGATGCTTGTGAGAGCTTTGGAGCTTGCAATTGAGGATGGCCTGCCTTCGGTGCTCAACGTGTTCACTGTTAGAGACTGTCCGGATTTCATCAGCACGTACCTGGACTGCGACGACCACAGCATCCCAACAATGATGAAGCAGGATGGAGCGAATAGCGTGTCAACGGAAATGATGCGGAGACTGAACCAACGCCGGCTTCTGAAAGAGGTGTTCTCCCTAGAGATGGACACCAACTCTGTGGCAGACTCAGTGGTATTGCTAAACCTGCAGAACCTCACCACGAGACAGCATGGTGCCATTGCCACCGAAGTAGCTCACTTGCTGTCGGCGGAGGACCACGAAGTCAGCCCCAAGATGGTCATTGTTGACAAACACACACTATCGAATCCCACTTTCAAGCCGCCAGAGGCAAGCCGCCCAATTGAGCAGGACACCATTATGGTCCGAATGCGCGACGGATCACGACGCATGTTGTCAGAGGCGTCGCCGATCATAAGGGAGATGCGGCAAGCACCTCATCAACAGCGCCTTCTCATTTACGCGCCCATGGATTGGATTGACGACAGGGATGCCAGACAGCGATTCCTTGATGATCGACAGACTTCGATTCGCCAACTCGTGATGGAGGTAGCCAATGGGAACTGAACCACTGAATGCAGTCCTGCTCACCTTGTTCTACTCGGAACGGCGAATGGTGGCGGGACGAACACTGCTGCAGAAGACACTCTACTTCGTGGCTCGCAGAGTGGGAATCGAGCTGTCGTTCAAGCCGCACTTCTACGGCCCCTACTCGGTCGATCTTGCCGAGTTGGTGGAAGGCCTGCGTGAAAGCGGGCTGATTTGCCAGCGTTCGGAGCCTCTTCCATCCTACAACTTCGGAGCATCATTCGAGCCCAGGAGATACACCTACTACCTCACTGATGAAGGAACAGTGCTCGCCAGAGTCATCGAACAACGTCGTCCTGGCTTGGCTCAGGCCATCAGGCAGATTCTCGCGACCATGAAGCAGGCAGGCATTGAAGATGACTACAAGAGTCTGTCAGTGGCCGCCAAAGTTCACCACATACTCGGATCACGAGACCAGACAGCTGGCACCACCGTGATTGAAGAAGCCCAGAAACTAAACTGGAGCATCACTAACGAAGAGGCTGAGTCCGCTGCACGATTCTTGGCTCTACTGGGAGAGGTCTGCACTACTGCTCTCGTTTGTGAAGACCAATAGACAAACGGAAGTGGCCCGCCTTTCGGCGGGCCACTCACTCCTATGCAGCTTCCGGGCGTCTCTCTTCACAAGTACACCAGTACACCTGAAAGGAGTGCAACGTTATCGGGGAGCTACTACACCAACCTTTGCGCCAGCATATCCCACTTCCCATCCATGAGCGCGCTCACCACTTCTCCGTTCTCAACGGTGATGTACGCCTCGTGGGGAGTGATGACCTGGGCGAGCATCTGGCCCGTCCTGTCGCCATACCCCACATGAGCGCTCTCGAATCGGATGACGAAGGCCCAGGCGTTCTCCAGGTCGGGATGCAGTGTTTCCCCTACTTCTAGTGTAGCGGGGATACCGTCAAACACAAAAGTCGGGCTGTTGCGCACGAATTCCTCAGCCACACGGCGGGCGTCAGCCTCGTCAGCGTCGAGAAATGCCTGCGCCAGCATGTCCCACCTGCCGTCCATGACGGCCTTGACCACGTCCATCGCTGCAACAGTCACCACTGCACGGTGGGGGGTGATTACCGGCAGCACCACCTGACCGGCGGTATCCCCGTATCCCGAGTTTCGGCTGTCGAATTCGAACACGAAGGTCCAGGAATACGGCCGGCTGTCCTGCCGGGACTCGATACGCTGAAGCGTTCCGCTCATCCCGCTGGACGAGTACGTCGGTGAGCTGTGGACGAACTGCGTCGCCAGTTCGGCAGCAAGCTCCTCAGTCATCTGCTGCATGCCCGTCTCCTCGCTGAACTGGCCCCCTCTGGCCCTGACGGTCCCTTCCCAGAACCAGCCGAGCGTCGGGCTCTTCAGGGTAATCTGATACACGATGAACTCGGGGGCCACAACTGCCCAGGTGACTGCCGCCACCCATCCGGTTGCGGTGAATCGCTTCTCCGCGGCACCGAGCAGGGGCTGGCCGTTCGGACCGAGGACAACCACGTCTTCCGAGACCCATGAAAGGCCCGTCACAGGCGCACGGTCCGGGTATTCGGCCCGAAGCCATATCAGCACAGCCTCTAACGCTTCGTCCGGCTTCAGAAACTCTCCTCCCGGCGCGGGCGTCTCAGCAGGAGCCTCGTCCGCAACGCATCCGGGAACAAGAAGGGCCGCGCAGATCAGTGCTGCCGCGAGCAGCATCACTCGTCGTCCCATGGCACTTACCTCCATCAGACGCGAGCATACCACCAACCGGGCATTCTCGCGCACTCACGCAGTTATACGGGTGGAGACCTGGAGTGTCACGCCGTCCCGGACCTTGCGGACACCGTCGCGCATACAATCCGGTCATGGTATCCTTTCTGACGAGCTCATGAACGATTCACAGGTCCACGCGGTGGAGCTTCTTGCTCAGGAGTATGGCTACGGGTGGGGGTCGTTGCATGCCCACAAGGTCGCCGACCTGGCAACCTCCATCTTCGACCGGTTGGAAGTGCTCGGGTTGCTACCAGGGCTCACGCTCGATAACCGGCGGACTCTCATGGCGGCCTGCTACGCACATGACATCGGTGCGTCGCCACGCGCACAGGCGGAGGCCTCCGCTCTGCCGCGCTGGGCAAAGGCGTTTGCAGAGTCTGACCGCCACGGAGTGATGGCTTTCCACGCGATCAGGGCCCGGATAGACACGTCGTCATCGGAGCGGCCAATCTCCTCACTGAATCCGGAAGAACGTTCGCTGTTGCTCTACTGCCTCCTGTGGCACGCATCATCCGCGGAGTATGTCCTGGATACCGAGCCCCTCCTGGATCGCCGCAAGGCGCTGCTGCTGGCCGGCATCCTGCGCGTTGCCGACGGTCTGGACGGTCAACACCGTCTCAGGGTGCGGGAGATAGAGATTCACAAAGCCTCAGCTTGGCTGCGGTTGCTGGTGCGCAGCCTGGAACCCGCAACAGAAGAGGTTGCCCGGGCCCAAGAGAAGTCAGACATGCTCAGCCACGCACTGAGCCTGCGCATATTCGTGCAGGAAGTCGTCGGCGCCTGAGGCCGGTCAAACCGCTAGACCTCACGCATCATCTGACTCCGCAGCATGGTGCGGAAGGTTGACTCGAAGACCGGGTGGCGCTCACTATCAAGCGCACAGGAAGCGACTTGCGTGTGGGATGATGCCGCAGGGCTCCGTCGAGAGCGCCGGGTTCCACCACCCCCGCCCATCCCGCACAACGCGCCGACACACGCCGTTCTGGTATCCTTATCTGCGATTCGGACGCAACCGTGGGTCGCCACGACCCCTCTTCCGGCTCGCCCGCGACAACTGACGCGAAGGAGGATTCATGCGACTACCAGAACCGCGACAGCGAGGCGAGGTCTCGCTCGAGGAAGCACTCACCAGGCGCCGCTCCACCCGTGCATTCGGACCCGGCCCGGTCACCGTGGACGAGATATCACAACTCCTGTGGGCGGCGCAGGGCATCACGGGCGAGAACGGCTTCCGCGCCGCTCCCTCCGGAGGCGCAACGTATCCACTTGAGACCTACGTAGTGGCCGGCGATGCCGACGGCCTCGAGCCGGGACTGTACCACTACGAACCGGCGACGCATTCGTTGACACTTGTAAAGAGCGGTGAGATGCGCGCCGAGCTGTCTGAGGCGGCGCTCGGACAGCCCTGCGTGCGGAACGCGGCCGTCATCATCGTCCTCTCCGCAGTATACGAGCGCACCACCGAGCGATACGGGGACCGGGGCAAGATGTACGTGCATATGGATGTGGGGCACGCGGCTGAGAACGTCCTGCTGCAGGCCACGGCGCTTGGACTTGGTGCGGTACCGGTGGGCGCCTTCCGCACGAAGACAATCGGCAGCATGCTCGGCTTCCCTGAGACCGAACTGCCGATGTACCTCCTTCCCGTCGGGAGGCTGTAGATGCAGCTTCCGCAGGCGCTGGTGGTCCTCGTGACCACCGTCGACGCGGAGGAGGCGGACCGGCTGGCTCGTGTGCTTCTTGACCGGCGGCTCATCGCCTGCGCCAACGTGGTTCCGCACGTCCGCTCGCTCTTCCACTGGGAGAACCGCCTGGAGTGTGCAGAAGAGTCGCTCCTTATCATGAAGACCACGGCTGACGCACTCGCGCCTCTCACAGCGGAAGTCCAACGCCACCACAGCTACGACGTACCGGAGGTCATCGCGCTGCCGGTGGTCGGAGGGAGCGCCGAGTACCTGTCCTGGGTCGCAGAAGAGATCCGTCCTGCTGACCGAGACGACGCGTAGGTTGCATTGACGTAATCAGAACGCCTGCCTACACTGTTCTGTGCCAATCACACGTAGCCTGTGACCGGAATGTGCGACCGTCCTCCCCATCAGCGGCGCGCAGTACGGCGAGAAACTGGAAAGGAGTCTGTCTGGATGAAGTTCAAGAACGACAAGGAACTCTTCGACACCATGGAGCAGAAGCTGTACTCATCGGTTGTCTCCGACATAGTGGACCAACTGGGGTACAGAAACCAAGCTATGCGCGCGGACATCAATCCCATGTGGCCGGGCGCGGTGGTGGCCGGCAGGGCGCACACCGTGCTCAGTGTTGATATCTACGAGATACGGGAGAACCCGTACGAGAACGAGATTGCGGCGGTGGACACCCTCAAGCCAAACGACGTACTGGTGGGCGGGACCAACTGCTCGACCAAGACGGCACTGTGGGGAGAACTCCTGTCGACCGCCTGCCGCGCGCGCGGGGCCAGGGGCGCGATTATCGATGGCTACACACGCGACCTCGTGCGAATCGCGGAGATGAAGTTCCCCGTGTTCGCAACGGGCACGAGGCCTCTCGACTCAAAGGGCAGGAGCATCGTGCTCGAGTACGGACACCCGGTGATGTGCGGAGATGTGCTCGTACACGAAGGGGATATCGTCCTGGCGGATGTCGATGGCGTCATCGTCATCCCACGCGAGATAGAGCAGAGAGTCATCGAACTGTCTCTTGAGAAGGCGAGCGCGGAGGACACGGTGCGCGAGGAATTGCTGAAGGGCGCGCTCCTCGGAGACGTCTTCAGGAAATACGGCGTTCTGTGAGCACCCCCCGGGGGTCCGCGATGGCCCCCTGCGCACACACGGCACAGAAGGAGGGAAACGGTGAAGATCACAAAGGTTGAGGCAATCGAACTCCGCCTGCCCGAAGATCAGATAGAGGACAAGTGCTCGTCCGGGCAGGACGCGCTCATAGTCAAGATACACACAGACGAGGGATTGACGGGCATCGGGGAGATAGACTCTTCACCGCGCGTGGCCAAGGCGGCCATAGAAGCGCCCTTCAGCCATACCGTCACCTCGGGGCTGGCGCGTCTGCTCATCGGCGAGAACCCGCTCAACATGCGGGTGCTGCAGGAGAAGATGTACCAGGCGACGTTCTACTACGGCCGGCGCGGGTTGGTCATTCACGCCATGGGCGGCATCGACATGGCTCTGTGGGACCTCGCGGGCAAGTACTACAACAAGCCCATCCACCAGCTTCTCGGCGGCGCGTTCCACAAGAAGGTGCGTGCCTACGCCAGCATCCTTTTCGGCAGGGACGGCAATGAGACCGCCGAGATAGGCCGCCGATGGATCAGCGAAGGCTATACCGCGGTGAAGTTCGGCTGGGCGCCCATGGGCGAGAGCGAGAAGGTGGACATCGACCTGGTGGACGGCGCGCGGCGCGGCGTGGGGCCGAACAACGACGTTCTCATCGATGCCGGATGTTGCTGGGACACGATGACCGCCATCAGACGGGCACGGCAATTCGAGGAGTTCAACATCCTGTGGCTCGAAGAACCGCTGCAGCAGGACAACCTTGAGGGCTACATGAAGCTAAGCAGCACCTCCCGAATCCCCATCGCGGCAGGAGAGGGAGATGCCGGCAGGTATGCGTGGAAGGACCTCATCGACCGGGGCGGCATCCACATCGCGCAGATCGACCTCGCACGGAACGGCTTCACGGATGCCATGCGCATCGCCGACTACGTGGAAGACAAGAGCATGCGTGTCGTCAACCACTTCTACACCACGGGCATCAACCTGGCAGCGGGACTCCAGTTCCTCGCGGCCCGGAAGTCCACGTTCATCCTGGAGTACTGCGTTGAAGAGACCCCGATGCGTTGGGATGTGACGAAGCAGAAGATGAAGATCGACTCCGAGGGCTACGTTCAAATCCCCGAAGGCCCGGGACTCGGAATCGATCTGGATGAAGACACCGTCGACAATTTCCGCATCTCCTGACGGGGATGCACAGGACATCAGACCGAAAAGGCGGGGGCATCCACCCACGAGTGGACGCCCCCGTATCTACGTCAATCCCTCTAGATGAGTCCCCAGTCTCGATAGCCCTCGCGGATGAGCCTCAGGTACTCTCCGGACGGCGGCTCCTCCACCCCTCGCCCTTTCTTGAAATACGTGACCGCCTCCACCGCATCGCCGAAGTCATTGAAAACGATGACGTTCATCCTGTCGTACACAGCCGGATATCCCTCGTGCTTGTCGAGGGCCAGAAGACAGCGCCCGTCGATCTCGTAGACGCCGCCGGGCACCTGCTCGCCTCTTTCCAGACGAATGGTCGCAGTGCCACCGGTCCTCCCCCTGGAGCCACCGGTGAATATGAGCCTGTAGTTGGGAAGGCGCGCACTGAAGAGGCGCTTCGCCCCGGGGCAGCGCTGTTGCATCTGTTGCGCGTTGAGATTGGACCCGTACGCGAAGTACTTCATGGCATTTGCAGTCGGGAATCCCCCTGCCACTTGCGCAGCGTGACTATCCTATCAACACTGCAGTCTCTGGCTGATGGAAGCGAATTCGTCCATAGGAATGACAGTCCATGTTTCGGTCTGGATACCCGGATCAAGGTACGAGATGGACAGGGGAACCCCCGCCGCCTTCTCCTCGTCCGGGGCTTCGTAGATGAACGCCATGTCATACGGACCGAGGATGCCGTAGGTGCCCAGCAGCTTGATGCCAAGACCTTCGATCCGCTTCGCGCTGTCCTGCCATTCCTTGCAGAAGTTGGAGATGCCCCTCGCCTCCTGATGTGTGAACTTCACCATGGTCATGTACATCGCCATCGCACTACCTCCTCTCTCCTCTTCTCAAGACCTTGGTACCACACAGGGGTGGAATGTTCAACTGCGTCAGCATGGACATACGAAGGGGCGCGAAAGTATCGCGCCCCAGCCGGACCACCTGAAATCAGCGGACCAGGATGAGTATCACACCCATGACGATGAAGTAGATGCCAACGAGGTAGTTGAGTATCTTGGGAAACACCATGACAATGATGCCGAACACGAGGCTCGCAATTCCAAAGTACAGTCCCGCTCCACCAAGCATTGTGTCTGCCTCCTTCTTCCTTTCCCTGCAGCTATTGTGCCAGAACGACTCTGCCCAGACAACGAGCGCGCGGCGCTACGAGTCCCCCAGTCCCCACACAAGTGCCGCGGCGCCAAGCAGCGGGGAGTCATCGCCCAGGAGCGCCGTCCTGATGTCCACATCGCCCGCCGCGGTGACGTAGGCGCGCGCCCTCGCAACCTCCGCCGCAGGACCGAGCAGCGGCTCTCCGATCTTGGTTACGCCGCCGCCAACCACGACAACAGAGGGATTGAAGATGTTGATAAGGTTGCCCAACCCCACACCCACGTAAAAGGCGGTCGTCTCAATCATTTCCTTCGCCAGCCTGTCGCCCTGGCGGGCCGCGAGGGACACCATCTGCGCATCCACATTGGACATGTCTCCACCGGACAGCTCGCCGATGATGCTGTTCTCTCCCGCCTCAAGGCGTCTCACCGTACGCTCAGCGAGAGCGCTCCCGGACGCGAGAGCCTCCCAACAACCCGACCTCCCGCAGGCGCACGCAGGGCCGTTGACATCTATCGTCATGTGCCCCACCTCACCACCCGCTCCACACGCGCCCTCAAGCAATCTGCCACCGGCAATGATGCCGCCACCGATTCCGGTGCTCACTGTCACGTACACGAGATCGGTCACCGACCTGTGCAATCCGTACTCCCACTCGCCAAGGGCAGCAAGCGTCGCATCGTTCGCCAGTCGCACGGGCATCCCCAGGCGCTCGGACAGCAAGGTCCGCAGGGGCGTTCGCCGCAGGGCCGCGACATTCGGAGAGTACACGACAATGCCGCTCCGCGTGTTGATGATGCCTGCACATGACACCCCGACAGCCTCCATGTCGCGCAGGTTCGCGTCCGCCCCGGAAAGCGCCTGTCGCGCTACACGTTCCGCCGCATCGAGGAGCGCGCCCTCGTCACTGGAATCTGGCGTCTCCCCGCGTGCCCTGGAGGTCACAACGCCCCCCGGCTCCACCACTGCGGCAGCTATCTTGGTTCCACCGATGTCGAGGGTGAGTACCGGGGCATGCTGTTCATTCTTGCTCATGGCCCGAGCATACTACGTGTGCCACAGGACAGTTGTCAACGCCGTGCATGAGTCACTACAATGACCCGTGATGATCAACTTCGATGAGATGCACACGCTCGCACAGGTCACTCCCACGAAGATAGTCCTCCTCGTGATGGACGGCATAGGCGGTCTCCCCCATCCTGAAACCGGCAAGACCGAGCTCGAGACAGCGCAACGGCCAAACCTGGACGGGGCGGCGAGCGACGGAATCTGCGGACTGGCCTACACCGTGAGCCCGGGAATCACGCCGGGCAGCGCCCCGGGACACATGGCGTTGTTCGGCTATGACCCACTCAAGTACGTCCTTGGCCGCGGAATCGTCGAAGCCCTCGGCCTCGACATCGAGGTCAGGGGCGGCGACGTGGTGGCACGGGGCAACTTCTGCACGGTGGACTCCACCGGACGCATCACGGACCGCAGGGCGGGACGCCTGTCGACCGACATCAACCAGGGATTGTGCCGCCTTCTGAATGAGGGCGTGCACGTCGACGGCATCGAGGTCGGCTTCTTCGCGGGCAAGGAGCACCGGTTCGTCATCCGTTTCCGAGGGAAGGGGTTGGCGGAGCAGATCGCGGACACGGACCCGCAGCACGAGGGAATGGAGCCGTTGCCCGCTCGCGCGCTCGAAGAGGCTGCCACCGCCACGGCCGCGATAGTCAACAGCGTCATAGCACAGGCACGCACTTTGCTCTCGGGCAGGCAGCCCGCCAACATGCTGCTGCTGAGAGGCTTTTCTCAGCATCCCGACTACCCATCGCTGCGCGACATATTCCACCTGACCCCTGCGTGTATCGCGACGTATCCGATGTACCGCGGAGTCTCGCGTGTTGTCGGCATGGACATCCTTCCCACGGGAGAGACCCTCGATGACCAGGTCGAGGTCCTCAGGAAGAACTGGGACAGCTATGACTTCTTCTTCGTCCACTTCAAGAAGACCGACGCGCGGGGCGAGGACGGCGACTTCGACGCGAAGGTCAGAGCAGTGGAGGAACTGGATGCACACGTGCCGTCGATACTGGCTCTCAATCCTGACGTACTCGTCGTGACCGGAGACCACTCCACGCCGGCCGCGCTCGCCATGCACAGCTGGCACCCCGTGCCGGTCTTGTTGCGGGCGAAGTACTGCCGCCGCGATGACGTGACTGAGTTCACAGAACGAGCCTGCCTCAGAGGCGGGCTGGGGCAGCTTCATGCTGCCGAGTTGATGCCGCTGGCGATGGCGAATGCCCTGAAGCTCAACAAGTACGGAGCTTAGACTTCCGGCGGCGGCGGTTCTTCCTGCTGCTCACCACCCGTCTCCGCTTCCATCTCCAGTTGCTCCATGATGCGCGCCGCGCGAGGGTAGCCTATGCGCAAGCGCCGCTGCAGGAAGGACGCCGATATCTGCGTGTGTTCATCCGCCAGCTTGCGCGCCTCAGCCAACATCGGGTCAGCGACTGCCGCCCTCTGCCCGGCCCCTTCGGGGCTCTCGACCGACTCGAGGTCGACGATTGCCTTCTCCTGACGACGCTGGCCGGCCCAGAACTGTACGAGCCTTTCCATCTCCGCGTCGGACACGAATGTGCCCTGGAGACGCTTGGGGCGGCCCGCCTCGCTCGGAAGATACAACATGTCGCCACGTCCCAGCAGCTTCTCCGCGCCCACCGTGTCGAGGATGGTGCGCGAATCGACCTGCGAGGTCACGGCGAAGCTGATTCGGGTAGGGAAGTTCGCCTTGATGAGGCCGGTGACCACGTCGACCGATGGCCTCTGGGTCGCCACCACGAGGTGTATGCCCGTCGCCCGGGCCAGCTGCGCAAGCCGGCACAGCGTGTGCTCAACCTCGTCGAACGCAGCCATCATGAGGTCGGCAAGCTCATCCACTATGAGCACCAGATACGGCATCGCCTCACCCGGCGAGCGATCCTTGTTGAAGGATTCGATGTTGCGGGCCTTCGCTTTCGCGAATTCGCGATAGCGCCGGTCCATCTCGACGTTGAGCCACCGCAGGACCTTCACCGCCTTGTCGGTGTCGACCACGACGGGGAACGCCAGGTGCGGAATATCGCTGAACGCCACCAGTTCCACCCGTTTCGGGTCCACCAGCAGGACCCGCAGTTCGTCCGGGCTGTTGTGCATCAGAAGACAGCAGATAATGGAGTCGAGACACACCGTCTTGCCGCTTCCAGTGGAGCCGGCGATGAGCAGGTGCGGCATCTTTGTGAGGTCTCCCGCAACCGACTCTCCGCCCGCGCCCTTGCCGAGCGCCAGCGCCAGCTTCGTCTTCGCCTGCATCTTCTGGAACGACGTGCTCTCGATAACGCTCCTGAGAGAGACGGAGCCGAATGCCGAGTTCGGCACTTCCACGCCGACCATGGATTTGCCCGGAATCGGCGCCTCGATGCGGATGCTCGGGGCGGCAAGCGCAAGTGCAAGATCGTTCGACAGCGCCGTGATGCGATCGACTCGAATCCTCGTCCGCGACACTTCCTCCTGCCGCTCTTCTCCCTTCTCGTCAACCACCTTGCGGAACCTGCGAACCCAGCCCGGCTCGACGCCGAACTGTGTCACTGTCGGTCCGGTGTTTATCTGGACTACCTTGCCCTCAACTCCGTAGCTCTCAAGCGCCTCCTCGATAAGGCGGGCGCGCTTGTCCATTTCCTCGCGGTTCAGTTCGATTTCCTTGGGCTTGTCCAGCACGTCGACCGGAGGTATCTGCCAGCCACCCATGGTCACGACCGGCTCGCGCGACGGAATGATGGCCGGGACCGGGGAGGGCGGCGCTGCCTCGGGTTCCTTGCGCCCCAGCCGGAAAGTACGTTTCTCGGACGTGAGGTCCGGTATGGACTCGGGCGCCTTCATCGGTTGCGACGCAGGAATCGCGCCGCGCCGCTCCCGTTGTTCGGACTCCTCATCTGACAGCACCGAGCGGCTCGCGAGGCCGCCGGTGATGCGATCGTATGCGAACGGGATGCCTTTCGGCGCCTTCCGGGGTCGAGGGTGGAACAGCCAGCGCAAGGTCTTTACAAGTGGTTGCGGTGCGATGAACACGAGCCCGACCAGCAGCAGAGCGCTGACACGGATGACTCCCCCCACCTCCGATGTGCCCAGTATCACCTGGCCGACCTTACCGCCGAGCGTCACCGTCCAGAAGACGGTGCCCGCGGGTTTCACCAGTGCCAGCAGCCCCCACACTCCCATTCCAACCAGGACGGCCCCGAGAAACACGTTCCAGTGTGTCCGCAAGGGGCCAAACCCGCTCCATATGAGCTTGATGAGGGCACCGATGGCCACTGCAAGAAGGATGATTCCCAGGCCGAACGACAGGAGGAGTTGCTCCCACACGTCGGCACCGAGCGCCACGAGGCGCGGGCCGAACAGGATAGCCGCCACCGCGACCGCCATGACGAGCACGAGCCGCATGGCGATACGAAGAGGCACGCCGACGGAGGGCTTCTTGCTCGACGGATGCTCCGCCGCGCGAGAGGTGTTCCTGGTCCTGTTCACCCGTCGTTTCGCCATAAATCGCTATCCACCTGGCGCCGGAACGCCGGCGCCGTCTCTTCGCACGACTAGAGTCCGGTCACTACCGGAATGACCACAGGCCTGCGGTGCGTTTTCGAGAAGAAGTACCCGGACAGCGTATCGCGCATCTGCGCCTCGAGCGAACTCCGTTCTTTCGAGGTGCGGTGGGCACGCCCGACGGCTGCCATGACCACATCCTGAGCGCCACGGAGCAACTCGCCGTTGCCTCTCATATCGACGAAGCCCTTACCAACTATCTCCGGCACTCCGATGAGCGTTCCGTTGTCAGGGGAATACGAGGCAGTGACAACCACCACACCGTCGCGCGAGAGGAGCCTCCTGTCACGCAGCATGTTGGCGTCAAGTTCGCCGGTCATCGGGCCGCTCGCAACTATGTCCCCCGCGGGAACTTTGCCGGTGACTTTCCCGCCGGACTCAGTCAACTCAAGCACGTCTCCGTTGTTGAGCACAAACACGTTGTCACGTGCAACACCCATCTTCTGTGCCAGCTTTGCGTGCCTGGCAAGGTGCCGGTATTCGCCATGGACCGGCACGAAGTACTTCGGTCTGACCAGGTTGAGAATCGTCTTCAGCTCTTCCTCACTGCCATGTCCGTGCACGTGAACCTTGGACACCGAGCCATACACCACATTCGCACCGAGGCGAAAGAGGTTGTCGATAGTCTTGCTGACCAGTTCGTCGTTGCCGGGAATCGGTGTCGCGGACATTATCACTGTGTCCCCGGGGATTATGCGTACCTGGGGATGCTCCTTGTTCGCCATGCGGACCAGCGCCGACGTCGGTTCTCCCTGCGTACCCGTCGTCAGGATAACGACTCTATCGTTGGGAAGGTTGTGTATCTGCTCGAACTTGCTCACCGTATTGGGCGGAATGGTGAGATACCCGGACTCAGCGGCCACTTTCACAATGCCTTCCATCGAGCGGCCGGTAACGACGACGCTCCGCTTGTTCTTCGCCGCGATATCCAGCACCTGCTGAAGCCTGGAGACGAGCGACGAAAACGTGGCGATGATGACTCTGCCGGGCGCGTCGGAGATGATGCGCTCCAGGCTCTCGGCCACCATGCTCTCCGAGGGCGTGTAGCCGGGCAGCTCAACATAGGTGGAATCCGACATGAGGAGCAGCACCTGCCGCGTTCCCAGCAATGCGAGGCTGTGAAGGTCCGTGGGCTGCCCGATGACGGGCGTATGGTCCAGTTTGAAATCGCCGGTATGTACCACTGTTCCCAGGGGAGTGTGCACGATGAGCCCCATCGCGTCGGGAATGCTGTGGCACACGGCGAAGAACTCGACGGCCATCGAGCCGAGCGTGATCCGCTCGCCCGCCTTCACTTCGTGCAGCTCCGGCTTCAACTTGGAGGCCTTCTGCTTCAGCTCAAGAGCGATGAGCCTCGAGGCGAATCTGGACGCATATACGGGCACATTCAGAGCCTGCAGTAGATAGGGGAGCGCGCCGATGTGGTCTTCGTGCCCATGGGTGATGACAATACCCCGCACCCTGTCGCGGTTCTGAAGTACGTACGTGAAATCGGGGATGAGCAGATCCACACCGAGCATCTCCTCGCTAGGAAACATGAGCCCGGCATCGATGATGACGATGTCATCGCCACACTCGAGAGCCATCATGTTCTTGCCGATTTCGCCCAGTCCCCCGAACGGGATGATGCGAAGTCGGCGACCGGCGGATTTCTTGCGCCCGCTGCGGTGGCGAGAGGAACTGCGTGGAGCCTGTTCTGTTCGAGTGGGGTCCTTGTGAGGTCTAGTTTCTGACATTGCTATGTTTAGAAGAGGGCGAGTTGCCGGCCACCGTCATCGCGGTCCCCCCGCTCTGCAGCCCCCTTCAACTCCTTCAACACATCCGGGAGGCGCTGCATGTCCTCCTCTAATGTTCTCCTGAGGCTGCCCTGGTGCAGGGCTGCCGCCGGATGGTACATCGGAAAGCAGATAAGGTCGCCCACCTGCCGCGGTTGGCCGTGCACCTTGCTGATGCTCTCGTTCGGCACGAATCGCGCCAGAGAGAAGCGCCCCAGCGTGACCACAACTCTCGGCTCGATCATCTCGATCTGCCGGTCCAGCCATGGCTTGCAGGCGAGAATCTCCCCCGGCAGCGGGTCCCGGTTCGCCGGAGGACGACATTTGACGACGTTGGCGATGTAGACATCTTGACGGGACATCCCAGCAAGCGCGAGCAGTTCGTCGAGGAACGCTCCCGCCGGCCCAACAAACGGCCGCCCAAGCCGGTCTTCATTGTACCCCGGAGCCTCTCCGATGAAGACCACCTCGGCGTTATCGGCGCCCTCGCCGGGCACGACCTGTGTGCGCTGCTGAGCCAGCCCGCATGCGTGACAACTCGCCATCTGGCGGCAGAGCTCAGTAAGAGCCGACATTCATGCTGATAGTAGCATCACGGCTACGAGTGGTCAATTACGGCCAAAGTCCTGCTCCTCATCTTCGTCCTCGTCCTCCCCTTCCTCTTCCTCTTCCTCGCCCTCATCCTGCTCCCAGATGGGCTCAGTGAACTGGTCGATGTACGCAGCAGTGGCCTGCTTGGAGATGACATCCATCTCAAGCTCGGATTGTTTGGCCACTCCCTCGAGCTCCTCGATGTCGATCTCTATTCCCAGCATCTCGGCGAAGACGCCAAGGACAGCCAGCGCAGCCTTCGGGTGCGCCATCTGTGTTGCGAACCCCGGAACTTCGCCCAGAAGACAAAGCCCGTCGATACCCCGCTCCCTGGCGCGTCCGAGGATGAGTCCGTTAAGACCCGCGATACGCATGGTGCCCCTGAGGATGACTTTGTATCTGCCGAATTCCTCCAACAACTCGGTGCGTGTGGCAACACCCCAGACCTTGGTCTCCTCGGAGTAGTGAATCCTCGTCACAGCCGCGGCACAGCTGAACAGACGTTTGACGCCGAGCTGCTCTGCGGCATCCAGCACTGTCTCCACCATTTCATAGCCCTTGGAGCGCGGTTGCTCCTCTCCGACGAAGAGGACCAGGCCAAGGCTCTTGTCTTCCTTCTCCCAGTAGTAGAACTTGCTCTCGGGGAAGCGCGGCTCTTCCACCACGTTCTCCCTCACCATCACGCCAACAGGCTCGAAGAAGTGCAGCGGGTCTATCTCGCCTATCTCCCGCGCTCCCAGCTTCTCCTTGAGGTAGCGCGCGAGGATGAGCGACACGTTGCCAATTCCCGGCCAGGACGCCAGCATCACACAGTTGTCAACCTGTGGATTCTCAGACAGAGTGATAGAGACTCCCTTATGTCCCTTGCGTTCTCTCACGCTTCGCCTCCTCCGGAAGACACGGAGACTCCTCCGCACAGGATGGACGGAGTCCGGAGACCGCCACCCACCCAACGAGAGTCGGCGCCGACAACGACCGTTCTTCCGAGCGCCTCCATGACGTTGCCGGCTATCATCGTATCCTTGACCCTGCCGACAATCTCACCTTTCTCAACTTTGTAGCCAAGCAGCACATTGCCGCCGAAATCACCCGCCAGGAGATTGCCCTGCCCCGCCCCGATGAGCTCCTCAACAACAAGGCCCTCGTCCATGCTGGAGAGCATCTCCGCGAACGTCGCCTGTCCCGGCTCGAGCACGAAGGC
>Ga0351966_1029_pt1 | contig 53879 bp, 43 predicted proteins | sample TotcelT113001K14_FD_206840 | JGI IMG/M metagenome (GOLD analysis project Ga0351966, IMG submission 206840) | Enriched cells from coal bed in the Powder River Basin, Montana, United States - Total cells T11 rep3 HSBNCT.T11.300.1.K14 ... | reverse complement strand
CGGGAGAGCCCCGATTGCAGCTTCCGATCTCGTCCGGCTTGCGTCCGGATTTCGAGATTCTCTTCTGAAGTCGGAACATGAACGACCGCTAGGACTTTCGCCACCTGACCGCGGCTGCTGTAACGATTTCTTGGGAAAAAATTCGCGGCCGTTCGTTCTATTCAACAGTCCGGACAGACGGTGCTTGGCGAGGAACGCGTATCAAGAAGAGGAGCCCCAGTCATGATGCGGAAATTGATGGTCTTGATCGGTTCGTTGACTGTCGCGACCTGTGGGTTGTTTGTTGTCTCCAGCCGGTCGGTGTCGGAACTGACCGGCTACTTTCGAGCCACGGCTGATACGACCGTTGATAACCTGACCCAACAGATTCCCGACGCGATCCACGACCGCAAACTGGAGACGGAACTGCAAGTGGCGCGTCAACAGTTGATCGACCGGCAAGTCGACTTGAATCTGTCTCGCTCGCAGGTCGAGCAGTTGCGTCAGGACGTCACGGAGCTGGACGCCAGCGTGGCTCGCCGCCAGCGGCTGTTGGCCGAAGCCTATCCGGTGATGAAGACGGCCGTCGCCCGCAACCAGGCCAGCGTACGGTTCGCCAGCACCGATTTTTCGCTGGGCGATTTCCAGAAGGAAGTGGACGACTTGATGACCTTGCAGGACCGGGAATCGCGTCAGCGGGAGATCAAACGGGACGGCCTGGCGCGTTTGGAGAAGAGCTGGACCGAGGGGGAGCGGGCGTTGAACGAGATGCGCACGGCCCTGGAAGGCTTGGACCAGCAGGTCGCGGTGCTCAGGAGCCGCCGGGACCAGGCGCAGGTCGAATCCGCGACGCTGGACCTGATCTCGTCGGCCACGGCGGGCCGGCAGACGGTTGCTGCCAACGTCAGCCAGACGGTCGATCGACTGCAACACGACGTCCAGAAGATAGAAGCCCGCAACGAAGCCCGCCGCAGCCTGGCCCCGGCCGACGCTCGGCCGGGCAACCAGGTGGGTCGTGCCTGGAGCCGGCTGGAAGCCCTGAAGACGTATCACGACGCCGAAAGTGTCCAGTCGCCCGCGAGCGCCGAGGCCGACCGGGGGGCTGAGAAGAAGGCCAAAAAGCCGGCCGAGCCGAAGTGACAGCGGACGGGAGGAAACGTTACACTAATCCCATGACCACATCCGACGAACAACGGCTGGCAGACTTGCTCGACCAACGTCGGCAGGGCAGGGGGCAGGACGAAGGGCTGACCAGTCGTTTGGACCGCGAAATCGTCGAAATCGTCTACCGTCACCTGTACCGCGCGCTGCGGCCGCAGATGCTGGCCCGGTACGGAGCGACGGTCGGCGAAAAACACGCCGGCACGCGGTTCACCGAGTTGCTGAACGAGTTCTTCGTCCGCGTGCTGGACCGGTTCCCGGATCTCGTGGCCAAGATGAAGTCGGCCCGAGACCTGCGCAGCTACGTGTCCCGCGCGATGACCAACTTGATGCTCGATCGCTGCCGACGGGCGAAGCACGAGCGGTCGTGCGACGACGAATTGCTGGGCTGCCTGGTCGAGGAGCGTCAGCAGGATTTGAACCGCGAATGCCCCGGCCTGAGTTATGCCGCGGTGTTGGAAGCGTTGGCGACTTGGGCAGCCGGCACGAGGCAGCAACAGCGGATGGCCGAGGTAATCCAGCGCGAGTTCGTCTCCGGCGATCGGGCCGAGGCCATCGAACGCGATTTGGAGATTTCCAAGAGCGAGTTTTACCGGCTGCGCGCCGCGGCCTTGAGCGAGCTGCGCAGAACCCTGGGGTGAGACGCGAGAGAACCGAATCATGGCCGGCCTGAACATCAACGCGGCGTTGGGCATCGCGGACGACGAGCATGTCATCTGGTCCGCGACCCGGGCGGCGATCGAGCGGATGGGGTTCCAGATCAAGCGGGCGCCCGGGTTGCCGACGGCCAAGTTGGGCCAAGGCGCGTTTGCCACGGTATTTTACGCCGAGCACCGACTGAACAAACGGCCGGCGGCGATCAAGGTGTTCCATAGCGAAACGCCGGATCTGGTGGAGAGTTTCAAGAACGAGGCGAAGACCGTCGAAGGTCCGGAGTTTCCCCGCCAGTTCGCGGCCGAGACGTATTTGTCGCATCACGAACCGGGGATCCAGCCGTTTTTGGTCCTGGAATACGTCCGAGGCAAGCCGCTGGACGAATACGTGGTGGACAACAAACCGTCGCGGGACGTGCGGATCGAGCTGCTCGAACAACTGCTGTCCGGCGTGCAAGCGCTGCACGAGCGGAACATCACGCACCGCGACTTGTCGGCTGGCAACGTGCTGGTCGACCAGCGGGGCAGGGTACGGCTGTTGGATTTTGGCGAAGCGGGCGAGATCGTGCGGGGCACGCAGCACACGACGTTGCGGAATCCGCTGGGCAATCGCGGCTATTCGCCGGGGGAACAGATCCGGGGCGAGAAGCGGGCCGGCCCCGAGGACGACATCTTTAATTGCGCCATGCTCGCCGTCCACGTGCTGACGGGCAGATCGCCGCCGCCTAACGAAACCCGGTCGGGAGATCCCCAGCACGTAGCCGCTTGCCGCCGACAGCTGCGTGAAGCGGGGATCCCCGGCAGCTTGTCACGGATCGTCGCCAGCGGCTTGCGCGACCCCCAGCAGCGCGTGCGGTTGGCCGGGAAGATGGCGGCGGATCTGTTCGACCAGCGCGTGCGGCGGCCCCAGCGCCAGCGGACGGCGGCCATCTGCCTGGTCATGACGGCCGTGTTCCTGCTGGTCGCCGTGGGATTCTGGTGGCGCCACGACGAAACGCAGCGGGCACTGGCCCACAGCGAATACCACCGCTTGAAACGGCAGACGGCGGACATCCTGTACGGCAGCGATCCGGCCGTTGCCCGGCGGCTGGACGAGATCCGGCAGTTGGAAGATGAGTGGAACAGCCAGTCGGTGCGCGGCGAGCGGTTTGAGGCCGATCGGACGCTGGACCGCATTCTTGACGGCTTGCAAGAAGTGATTCGGATCAATGCCGGACTGGAGCGGTCGCATCCGCGGCGCGAGGCGTTGGGCACCGCGTTGCAGGCGATGCGCTGGGTCGAGCAATCGCCGCGGATCATGGACCGCAAGCGGGCGGCGGAAGCAGCTTACAAGGAAACCGGCGACCTGCTGGCCCGGGGCGTTGCGGAGGCAGCTTGGACACGACTGGATGGACTGCAGCAGGAACTGGCCGAATTGACCCGCGAGAACGCCTTGGCGGAACGGGCGGCCGAGGTCCAGCGGCAATACGCGTTGCTGGACCAGAACGTCAGCGATCGACTCCGCGGATTGGAATCGCATCGGCCGGTCGCCGAACTGGCCGAACATGGCCGCGAGGCGTGGCAGGCCGGCGACTGGACACTGGCCCAACGCGATTACGGGCAAGCCAGGCAGCGATTGGAGGAGTTGCTCGTCAAAGAAGAGACCGCCGACGAACGCGCCGCGCGCAAGAAAGCCAACGTCGAGGCCCTGCAACTGGCCGAGGCCGAGAAGCAGCGATTGCAGAGCGAGATCGACCGCTTAACCGCCGGACGCGACCAGGATGCGAGCCGGGCGAAGGACTTGGAGACCCAACTCGCCAAGTTACAGCAACAGTCGCAGGCGGATCGGGACGAGTTGGCCCGGACACAGGATCGGCTCAAGTCGGAAACGGCCCTACGAACCGCAGCCGAACAAGCGGCCAAGGAGTATGTGACGACGATCGCCCAGTTGGCCCGCGCCAGCCGGCCGCGGGACGAACCCCAGCCGCCGCGCGAGGGCAATGCCTCGCCCGTTGCCAGTTCGACCGCCAAGACCGCGGGACTGGTGCGCGTGCCTGCGGGCCCCAGAGAGGTTTGGCGGAATTCGCTCGGCATGACCTTCGTGCTGATTCCGGCGGGCCAGTACGAGCGGGGAGCGGGCCCCGGCGAGAGCGACGCAAGTGCCGACGAGCGGCCCAGGCATCTGGTCCGAATCTCCAGGGATTTCCTGGTCGGGCAGCACGAAGTGACGCAGAGCCAGTACCAGCAAGTGACCGGCAGGAATCCCAGTTGGTTCTCGGCCCAGGGCGACGGGAATGCGAAAGTGGCGAAGGTGGATACCAGCCAGTTTCCGGTCGAGAACGTGACGTGGTTCGACAGTATTGAGTTTGCCAATCGGCTTAGCCAGCGCGAAGGGCGGCCGCTGTATTATCAACTGGCCGGAGAGCAACGTGAGGGCGACAAGATCATCAGCGCGACGGTAACGGTGGCCGGCGGCGACGGGTATCGGCTGCTGACCGAAGCGGAATGGGAATACGTCGCGCGGGCCGGGACGGCCACGGCTTTCCCATGGGGCGACTCGCTGTCGCCGCAGCAGGCGAACTTTGACGTCGGGGTCCAGTACCGATTTCCTTTTTCTGCCCAGGAACAGAGTTTTCAGCGTCCCGTGCCGGTTGGGTTCTATGCGCCCAGCCCCTGGGGCTTGTATGATACTGCAGGGAACGTGTGGGAGTGGGTTGGAGATTGGTACGGGGCGGACGAGTACCAACGTCATGCGAGTGACGTGGCAGTCGATCCGCAGGGACCGATGCAAGGCGTCGATCGGGTACTCCGGGGCGGCAGTTGGAGCAGTAACAGCAAGAACTGTCGGCCGGCCCGCCGCAGCATGAACCGGCCGAGCAACAGCAACGACTACACCGGTTTCCGCCCGGCACTGGATTCCACGTAGCCTCGCTTCCGAGACGGGGAAGCGTGTCTCGGAGAGACTCGCCCACGTGGTCCCGTCTCTCCGAGACGGGGAGGCGGAGCCACGAACGTCGATCCTGCGCGGTCCTATTGAATTTGTCTTTTTTGGCCGATCGGCCGTTGGAGATGTCGCTATCCAATCAGAGGATACCTGTATGTCGATTCCTGTTCGATGCCAATGTGGCAAGGCGTTCGCGGCTCGGGATGAATTGGCGGGAAAGCGGGTGAAGTGTCCGTCCTGCGGGGGCGTGCTGGCGATCCCCGCTGCTCCAGCGTTGCAGCCTCTGGACGATGATCCGCTGGGGTTGGGCGGAGTGGACTTGTCCGCCGCCGGTTTGGGTAGCGGACCGGCTCCGGCCGCTGGTGGGCGGCCCCGCGGCCCCTTGCCAAAGAGCCCTTTGCCAAAGAGCCCCTCGCGGCGGGCTAGCGATTCGCAGAACCAGAAGCTGCTGCTGATCTGTGCCGGCGTCGGCGGGGGGGCGATTCTGTTGCTGCTGGTGCTGTTGGTCGGTTCGATGTTGTTTTCCAAGTCGCCGGAGCCGCAGACGGCGCAGACGCCGCCGGCCGAGGCCGCCTCATCCGCTCCGGCGGCGACACCCACGGTGGACACGCCGCCGCCCGCCGCGTCTGTTTCGGCCCCCGCCACGCCTACTTTGGTCCCCGCCACGCCGGACGCTGCGCCCGCCCCGCCGGACGCTAGCGCGGCTCCAGCTTCGGCGCCCGCATCCGCCGCTGGGCCGGTGGGGAAGAAATGGCAGGTCCAGCCTGACCCGCCCCCGTCGCCCGTGGACTGGCCTGGCAAACTGCCCGTCAATATATCGGTGCCGTATGGCAGCGATATCGTGTTGTATCCGGACACACCCAGTCCCTTCGTCGCGCTCGGCTTGAACATTACGGGCGGCAAAGACGTTCAGCTCTGGAACGTCTTGACGCAGAAGAAAGTCGGCCAGTTGGAGGACGCCGTGCAGAGCGGCAATCCGGTCGCGCTCAGTGCGGACGGCCGGTATTTGGCCGTCAAGTCGCGGGACTCGAATCGCCGCACGACGGTGGAACTGTGGTCCTTCCAGACCGGCAAGCTGGAACGCGAGATCGAGTGCGACGACCCGAAACTGATGCTGGGCATGTTCGAGTTCCTCGGCTCCGATCGCCTGGTGAGTTTCACATCCGGCTTCTGGAACAAAGGGGTGCGGCATAGCCTCCGTTTCTGGGACGTGGCTTCGGGAAACCAGCTGCACGATCTGCAGATCTCGGACAGCGTGCGCGAGGGGCACACGGCGGTCAGCCCCGGCGGACGTTATTTTGCCGCGATGGCCGGCCAAGACAAACTGACCGTGTACGAGTCGTCCAGCGGCCAGGTGGTGGGCGCCGTGGACGTCAAGGACTTGTTGCACGCTTCGCCGGGTGTGCTGCAGGGACTGGAGTTCTCACCCGACAGCCGTCAGTTGGCGCTGGTCTACGCGGATACGGACTCGAGAGTCCTGCTGTTGGACGTCGCTTCCGGCACGCTCGCCGACACCATCGAAATGTCCGGCAAATCGCCTCTCGCGTCGGCTTATGGCGGTGCCGCCATCGAGTGGATGGGGGACCGCGGGTGGTGCCTGTTCGGAGGCACGCTGGTCGATCGGACGACCCGGCGTGTCGTCTGGAATCTGAGCTTGCCGATCATCGACCGGCTCAAAGCCCGCCGCACCTTGGCCGACGGCTGGATCGTCAGCACGACCGGTGCGCAGAACCGGAGAACCCTGCGGTTCATTCCGATTCCTTGGGACAAGATTGACGCCAGCCTGGCGGCGTTGCGGGACGACGCCGGGGCCCCGTTGAAGCCGGACATGTCCGTCAGCCTGAGCGTCCGCGTCGACAAACTGCGGTTCGGCGATCCGGCGGAAACGTCGGGCAAACTGGCGGACTTTTTCCGTCAGCGTTTCGAGGGCGACGGCGTCCGCGTCGAGGACGGCCAGCCGATCGTGCTGAGCGTCGCGTATGGCGAGTCGGAAGGCGAGACGTTGTACGAGCGGCAGGGCATCGCGGGCCCCGCCACCGGCCGAACCGTGCAGGCCACGAACGTCAACGTCAAGATGGAACTGAAGAAGAGCAGCGGCGGCCCCGCGCTGTGGCAGCACGAGTTCTCCTACAGTCCCAAGGGCGTCACGATTTTCGGCCAGCAGGCCACGGACGCGACCACCCGGGACGCCATCCTGCGCCAGACGCTGTTCCAACTGGCGGAAACGCCGGTTCCGTATTTCGTGCCCTCCAGCAAGTCGCTCAGCCCCCTGCCCGGCGTGACGGAATTCAAGGGCAAGTGACCCATGCCGAGCGACCGTCGGAGGCCGGCCTGGACAACCAGGCACTCGCAGGTTCCAGGCGGAACCAGGTTAGGATCGGCAAGGTAATTACTGTCGCATTCAAAGTGGCGTAAGCTTCCAGCTTGCGAAGAATACGAACCGCGGTAGGGCTCAGACGTACAGAATTCAATTTTCGCGGTCAAGTATCCAACCACAGGGGTAACCGTCTCGCCGCGAAAATTGAATTCTGTACGTCTGAGCCTGCGGGTGTGCCGTTATTTCGTCCGCGGCGGTGCGGAGATGGCGGCAAGGATCTGGCTGCCGACGGGGGGACACCCCGGAACGAAAATGCCTCGGTCTCGATGGTCCGCGGTACAGTTGCCGATCAGCAGCGTCCCTGCGGGCACGTCCGCGTGGCCTTTGCCAATGGCGACTTGGATCGTCGTCTGGTCCGGGAAATAGTCGAAGATCTGCTCCCGGTAGCGGTTCAGGAACAGCAGCAGGGTCGACTGGCAGGCGCTGCACGAGTTGCAGTCCAGGACGGTGATGTGGGGGAATTCAATCGCCAGGTTTTCCGGCGGCGGGGCGAAGGGCGAAATGAAATCGCGCCAATGGTCCGGCGTCACGGCCAGGCAGTTCAGGTCGATGATTCCGTAGCCGCGCTGGGCACCCAGACGGAGATGCGGGACGGCGTCCGCGGCGAGCCCCATCAGTTGGCAAGCCACGGCATCGGCGGCAAAGGCATCGCGGCTGACGACGACGACATCCAGCGGCTTGGGCTGGCCTGCGCTGGGGCCCAGCCCTTCCATCCCCACGGTGCCATCGACGATGGCCCAATGCGGACGGAGCACCGAGGCGAGGTCGGCGATGGCGACGTCCAGGGATTTGACGTGGCTCTCGGCGACCGGCGGCAGCATGTGCAGCTCGACTTTGCTCCGCCGCCAGAGACAGCCCTTCATGTTCTTGACCGCCAGGCTGACTCCGGTATGCATGTGCATTTTCATCACGGGCAGGGACACGACGAAGTCGAACTCGAGCACGTCGGGGCAGACGCGGAGCGAGCGGATCACCTGTCCCTCGGGCACGGGCAATTCGACGAAACGTCTGCGGTCCATGTCGATCAATGGGCAATCGCGGGCCGCTGCAATCGGGGTGATTCCGGCCGCGGCGTAGGCTTCCGCCACCTTGACGCCCACGATCGGACTCTCGCCCACAGCGACTTCGGCGCCCGCCTGGCGAAAAGCGTCGATCGCCGCCGCCACGACTTGCGGGTGTGTGACGATTCCTGACCCTGCAGACGCCACGCGGCCCACGTTCGGCTTGAGCAGCACCCGCCGACCGCGGACCGGCGAGAGGTCCACGGGTTCCAGGGCTCGGCGGGTGTTGTCATACGGCCCGCCGCCGTGTGCCACATGCACTGCGGGTCTGTCCGGCAACGGGGCAGGGGGGGTATTCACAAGCATCCCAAGGAAACGGCTGGTTGAAGGAAAAGGCATATTTGGCGACGCACGCCGTCGCAGCGGCGGTCCGCGGAGAGACTCTGCAAGATCATAGGCGTTGGACGCGCGGTCTGTCAAGAAAACCCGGCGGCAAACCGGTGTCCTCCAGGCCAGCGGGCTGTTGAAGAAGTCGTGGGGTAAGCTTCCAGCTTGCCGAAATGCGGAGTTCAGAGAATTCTGAGAATTGCCAATGTGCCAACCCGGCAAGCCGGAAGCATACCCCACTTCTGCTCGTCCTGGTATTTCAACAACCCGCCAGCCCAGTAGCCCGTACGTTTCGATTTGCGGTATGATAAAGGTTTGCGTCATCATGGAGAGGTTTGCGATGAATCAGAAACTGGATCCCCTGTTCGCCCGGCGCAGCGTTCGTGCCTATCGACAGCAAGAGGTGGGCGACGACTTAGTACGCGATATCCTCCAAGCCGCCATGGCCGCGCCCTCGGCGGTCGCCAAAGATCCTTGGGAGTTCATCGTCGTCCGCAATCGCCAGATGCTGCACGAGATCGCTGCGGGCTTGCCCAATGGCGGGATGCTGCGCGATGCGGCGTTGGGGATCGTCGTCTGCGGCGACTTGGAACGTGCCCATGATCGCCAGTTGTCGTATCTGCTGCAGGATTGTTCGGCGGCCATCGAGAATCTGCTGTTGGCCGTCAACATGCTGGGACTGGGCGCCTGTTGGCTGGGAGTGCATCCCCGCGAGGATCGCGCCGCGCACCTTCGCCAACTGCTGCACATCCCGGAACCGGTTATCCCCATCGCGGCGATTGCGATCGGGTGGCCGGCCGAGTCACCGGCGCCCCGGACGCGTTACCGCGAGAACGCGATTCATCACGAGACCTGGTAGTCGGACGAAAGAACAGCTCACGCAAAGACGCAAAGTCCTTCGATTCGCCGATCTTCGAGACCAGCATTCGGTTCCATCAGCATGCGTTACTACGGCACGGTCATCCGACCTCCCAGCGAGGCGGACAGCTATATCCTGCAAGTCACCTATGGTTGCTCGCACAACCAGTGTACGTTTTGTGGTACGTACCTGGACAAGCCGTTTCAAGTCCGCTCGCCGGACGATGTGCGGCAGGATATCGCGTTAGCCCGCTCGTGCCTTCCCCATACCCGCCGCGTGTTCCTGGCCGACGGGAATGCCCTGGTTCTCGGCATGCGCCGGCTGGTCGCGATCCTCGACGAACTGGTCGCCGCCTTTCCCGACCTGCAGCGAGTGTCCGCCTATGCCAACGCCCGCGACCTGCTGCAGAAGCGTCCAGACGATCTGGCGCAACTCCGCGAGCGGGGGCTGCGACTGGTGTATCTGGGCCTCGAAAGCGGCCATGACGAAGTACTGCGGCGGATTAACAAAGGCGCTACCGCAGGGGAAATGGTCGAGGCCGTCCAGCACGCTCAAGCCGCGGGGATCCGCGTCTCCGTCATCGGCCTGCTGGGCCTCGGCGGCCCCGAATTGTCCGCCGCGCATGCCGAAGCGACAGGTCGCGTGGTCAGCGCGATGGATCCGCGTTACCTGTCCCTGCTGACACTGATGCTAGTCCCCGGCACGCCCCTGCATCGGCAATGGCGCGAGGGCACGTTTCGGCTGCTGGAGCCCGAGGCGTTGCTGAGCGAATTGCATCAGATCATTCTGCACTTGAACGGGCTGTCGGGTTGCATCTTCCGAACCAACCACGCCTCGAACTACCTGCCGCTGGCCGGGACGCTGCCCAAGGACAAGCCACGTCTCTTGGAAACGCTGGAGACCGCCATCAGCCGCGGACGCGCGGTGCTGCGGCCCGAGGCGTGGCGCGCATTGTGAGCCGCAAGGCGCTAGCCGCGGGTTTTGGCCGGGAAAGCGTGCCAAGCGTCACCGGCGGCTAGAGCCTTGCCGCTCACCCGATACCGGACGGCTATTTCTCGCACGATGTGAACCGCGAGTTCTTGGGGCGCGTCTCTCTGGCCGGGATTTGCCGCGTCTGCTATGATACATCAGGTTTCTCGGTTGGGTGAGCCTGAAACGCACCCCCGCATTTACTCTCTTGGAGCAACTGTTGTGCAGGCCGTAAGAGTCAAGGGAACAATTGACGAACAGCAACGCCTTGCTGTGGACGGCCCTGTGGTACTTTCGCCGGGGCCCGTGATGGTCTGGATCGTTCCAGCTGATGAAGACGACGCAGGTAACGCCTGGGGGGCCGCTATCGCAGAGGAATGGCACAAAGAGCTGAGCGACGTTCGCCAGGACATCTACACACTTGCGGACGGAGAACCGCTCCATGATGCGTAACGAGATTTCCTTGGCGAGTTTTCCCTTCGGCGGAAGTGCGGGAATGAAGTTTCGCCCGGTCCTGCATCTGACGGGCCCGCTCGGAAGTGTACCGGAAGTGCTGGTGGCCTATATTTCTTCGGTGGTGCCGCCGACGCTGTTGCCATCTGACTACCTGCTTGATCCCGAAACGGCCGAACATTCCTCGACCAATCTCAAAACGAAATCCGTCTTGCGGCTCCATAAGCTGGCGACGATTCACGCACGAAATATCGTCCGACGCCTCGGCACGTTGTCGCCGGCTGCTTCCGGCCAGGTCGACGAACGACTTCGCGCGTTACTCGACCTGTAATCGCCACGTCATGATCCAGTCTGAGCGGGAAGGGGCAACAAGTGTAATTCGGCGTTCCTCGTGCCGTGGCTACTGGGTTGCCCGTTTGCACCCGGACATGGTGAGCCGTAAGGCGCTAGCCGCGGGTTTTGGCCGGAAAGCGTGCCAAGCGTCACCGGCGGCTAGTGCCTTGCCGCTCACCCGATACCGGACGGCTATTTCTCGCACGAGTGCGACCCTGGCAACAAACCCGATTTCCGCTACAATGCTCCTTTGGTTGTTGGGGGGACAGGTGGCTCCGTGCCGCCAATCAACTGACAGATCGCGAGGTTTGCCGATGAACGAACAAGCCGCCAAAACGTCGCTGTATGATTGGCACGTTGCGCAGGGGGCTCGGATGGTGGACTTCGCCGGTTGGTCCATGCCCGTGCAATATACGTCGATCGTCGACGAGCATCAGGCGGTGCGGCGCGCGGCGGGCGTGTTCGACGTCTCGCACATGGGGCGGTTGCGGTTCGACGGCCAGGACGCCGGCCGCTTTCTGGATCGCGTGCTTACCCGCCGGGTGATCGATCTGCCGCTGGGCAAAGTCCGCTATTCGCTGGTGACGAACGAGCAGGGCGGGATTCTGGACGATATCCTGGTCTCGCAGCTGGAAACACCCAGCGGGCGGCGATACTACCTGCTGGTCGTCAATGCCGGGAATCGCGACAAGATCGTCGCTTGGTTCCGTTCGCTGTTGACCCCGGCAGATGGCGATGTGGAAATGGCCGATCGGACCGTCGAGACGGCAATGATTGCGATTCAAGGTCCTCAGTCTGTCCAGATTCTCAAGCAACTGGTCAAAGTGGACTTGGACAAGATAAGCTATTATACGGGCGTCGTCATTAAATCGTTCGCTCGTCCTTGCACGGTGACTCGAACGGGCTATACGGGCGAAGACGGCTTTGAGTTGATCGTCCGGGCGGAAGACGCCGTCGAAGTCTGCTCGAATCTGTTTCGTGCGGGCCGGGAAATGGGGCTGAAGCCTGCTGGCCTGGGGGCGAGGGACACGTTACGCTTAGAAGCCGGCATGCCGCTGTACGGTCACGAATTATCGGAAGCGATCAACCCGTACCAGGCGGGGCTGGGCTTTGCGGTCAATCTGCAAGGCCGTTCGTTCGTCGGCGCGGACGCGTTGCGGCGACTGCAGGAGGATGTTGACCAGCCCAAGCGGATCGGACTCGAGTTGGCGGGCCGCCGAGTGCCGCGTGAGCATTATCCCGTAGTCGCAGGTGGACAGTCGATCGGTGCGGTCACCAGCGGAACGTTTTCGCCCACGTTGGACAAGCCGATCGCCATGGCTTACGTGCGGCCGGAGGGGGCGGGTGCCGAGTTGGCTGTGGACATTCGCGGGCGGCTGGAACCAGCTCGCGCCGTCGAGTTGCCGTTCTACCGTCGAAGTCAGCGCAAGTAGGAAATGCACAACTAAGGAATGCACAAGTAAGGAATACCGTTGTGAAGCCAGAAGAGTTATTGTTCAGCGAAACGCACGAGTGGGTTCGGATCGAAGACGCGGACGGCGTCAAAGTAGCGACGATTGGGATCTCGGCGTTCGCCGTCGAGCTGTTGACGGATCTAGTGTTTATGGAATTGCCGCCGGTTGGCAAGCATGTCGCGGCTGGTGAGGAGTTTGGCGAGGTGGAGTCGGTCAAGGCGGTCAGTCCGATGTACAGCCCGGTGGACGGGGAAATCATCGAAGTCAACCGCGAGCTTCCGGACCAGCTGGAAATGCTGAATCAGGATCCGTACGGCGCGGGCTGGATTGTCAAGATTCGCCTGACGGACGAAACCGTGTTGTCCAAGCTGATGGATTTCGGTGCTTATCAAAAACAGTGTGCGGAAGCGGAGTAGGGGGGGAAGGCTCTGACGTACAGAATTCAGTTTTGCCGGGCAATCCGCTTGCCATGTCGTGTAGCCTATACCCGGCAAGACTGAATTCTGTACGTCAGAGCCATGGGCTAGAGCCATGGGCTGTGGACGGCAGGGCAGGGGGGGCTGACGCGTATGGCATACTTGTTCAACACGGCAGAAGACCAGCGGGTAATGCTGCAGGCGATCGGTGCGGCGTCGATCGAGGCTCTGTTCTCGTCGATTCCTCCGCAGTGCCGGTTGGCCCGTCCGCTGAACCTGCCGCCGGCCATGACGGAACTCGAATTGACCCAGCACATGACGGCGTTGGCCGGGTGGAACGTTCATGCCGGCCAACGGGTGTGTTTTCTGGGCGGAGGTAGCTACGATCACTTTGTCCCGGCCGTTGTCGATGCCATCGCCTCGCGGGGCGAATTCTATACCTCGTACACACCGTACCAGCCGGAGGTCAGCCAGGGTAACTTGCAGGTGATGTTCGAGTACCAGACGCTGATCTGCCAGCTGACCGGCATGGACGTGTCCAATGCCAGCCTGTACGACGGCGGCACGGCCGCGGTGGAAGCGGTGTTGATGGCCATGAGCGTCACGCGGCGGAGCGGCAAAGTGGTCGTGGCGGGCGGCTTGCATCCGGAGTATCGCCAGATCCTGCAGACGTACCTCACTTGCTTGGACACCCAATGCATCACGATCGGCACCGAGCAAGGAACCACGGATCTGGCTTCCTTGGCCGCCGCGGTCGACGACCAAACCGCGTGTGTGCTGATCCAGCACCCGAACTTCTTCGGCGCTCTGGAGGATGTCGCCGCAGCAGCCAAAATCGCCCATGATGTCGGCGCGCTGTTGGTGCAATCGTTCGACCCGATCAGTTTGGGCCTGCTGAAGCGGCCCGCCGACTTGGACGCGGACATCGCCGTAGCGGAGGGCCAGTCGTTGGGCACGCCGATGTTGTACGGCGGGCCGTATCTGGGAATCATGGCCTGCCGCGAGCAGTTCATCCGCCGCTTGCCGGGCCGCATCGCCGGCCAGACGACCGACCGCCAAGGCCGGCGGTGCTGGGTGCTGACGCTGCAAACCCGCGAACAGCACATTCGCCGGGACAAGGCGACGAGCAACATCTGCACCAACCAGGGGCTGATCGCCTTGCGAGCCGCCATTTACCTGGCCGCGCTGGGACCGCAGGGACTGCGCGAAACAGCCGAATTGTGTTTGCAGAAAGCTCGCTATGCCGCAGGGCAGATTACGGCCAACGAGCGTTTCGAGTTGGCTTTCGACGCGCCAACGTTCAAGGAATTTGTGGTGCGGGACAGGGCAGGGGCGGTCGAGCGGTTGTTGGCGGCGGCGGGCGAGGCCGGCTATGCGGCAGGCGTGCCGCTGGGGCGGTGGTATCCCGAATTGGCCGATTGCTTCCTGGTAGCGGTGACCGAGGCGCGCACGCGAGCCGAGATGGATGGTCTGGCCGAGGTGCTCGGTGCGAAAGATGCAGACGCCAAGGACGGCGCGTCGGGCTAGCGGGGCCGTCATCAGCCGCGGGGTGCTGGCGCGCGGCGCGATTTGCATCTGGCCCGTCGCGAGGTGAAATCCGTGCAGCCCTTGCGGGCGGAGGCGACTGGCGGCTAAAGAACAGGTTCAGTGAGTCATCACGCGTCCATGATTGAAGTTCGCAGGAGTCCTAATGAAGGAACGAGCGCCCCGCAACCGTACGCTTGCTTGCAGCGACGCCGAGTTGGCATCGTTTGCCACAGAGTCGTTGCGTCTCGCAGCTCCCGCTTGCCCCGAAGATGTCATCGGGCGAGTCATCAACCAGGATCTTCACGACGTTTGCCGTTTTCTTCCGCCGGCGTTCGTGGATCTCGTGATTCTCGACCCGCCCTACAACCTGACCAAGAACTACAATGGCCACATCTTCCGGGCAAAGGAAGCCGATGTGTACAGGATATGGTTTGACGACGTCCTTTCCTCGCTCCTGCCTGTTCTCCGGCCAACAGCCACGGTCTATGCTTGCAGTGATTGGCAAACATCCACCCTGATCTTTCCGATTCTCGACAGACACTTTCATGTACGAAACCGCATCACGTGGGAAAGGGAAAAGGGACGCGGCGCCAAAACAAATTGGAAGAATAACACCGAAGACATCTGGTTCTGTACCGTCGGCGACGACTATTACTTCGATGTTGAGGCCGTGAAACTGAAAAGGCGAGTCATCGCGCCGTACCGCACGGACAACGGTGAGCCCAAAGATTGGGAACAGTCGGAGCAGGGAAACTATCGGCTCACCCATCCGTCCAACATCTGGTCGGACATTACTGTTCCCTTCTGGTCCATGCCTGAGAATACAGATCATCCTACACAAAAACCGGAAAAGCTGATAGCGAGACTGATTCTGGCAAGTTCGCGCTCCCAGGAAGTGGTGTTCGATCCGTTCTTGGGCAGTGGGACGACGGCGGTGGTGGCCAAGAAGCTTGGACGTCAGTATTGCGGCGTCGAACTCGATCAAGCCTATTGCTGCTGGGCATTAAAGCGACTCAAGCTTGCGGAAACCGACTTCAGCATACAGGGGTACGCCGAGGGTGTCTTTTGGGAGAGAAATAGTCTACCCGACCGCAAGCCACAGAAGGTTCGTAAGAGGCGTTGCGCCAGGAGCTCATCGACGCGCTGAAAGCAGGGGACAAAGGGCTTCCAAGATTCAAGACCGACAATACGCTGGGTGACTACAGCCGCATGTTTCCGGCTTATGACACCCAGACAGACGTGAAGACGAAGATCATGATCCTCAGTTCGAATCCAAAGGCGTACAATCTCGACAAAATGCTGGAGTTCTTGTCGAGGTACCGGTCGGTCTTCATGTTTTATTTTGTGGGTGTCGATCCAGGAAGAATCGTGAACACCGTTCTGGTATCGATGTTTCAGGAGAGACTCTTGCGGGCTACGATTGTGCTCAAGCATTGGGCGGGTCGAAACTCGCGCGGTGTGACGCAGTTCGAAGGGACGACCATCAATGATCTTGTCATGAACCCGGAGTCTGGGATCAATGGAGATGAGGCTCGCCAGTTTCTTCGACGCGTGATGACGCTGTAGGTGGTGCATAAAATGGCGTTTGGATGTAATCGAATGGCCCGGCGTTGCGGGAGGAGTATCGATCAGAATGGAGGCCCGGGTTGTCACGAGGCTCGGCTCGCGCCTCGAACGCAGGCCGCACCGCGCGGTTCGATTCTTGGAAGCGGTTAGAATTCCGGCAGGCGACTGAGGAAATTCCCTGGCACTGGAAACAGGCCGGTAATCGGCTACAATGCGCACACGAAAGAATGTCCAGTCCTGTTCCGCGGCGAGTGAAGTATGCGTAACACACACGCGACCGAGTTGCTGTTTCAGCTGTCCAAGCCCGGCCGGCGCGCGGTGCGGTTGCCGGATTGCGATGTGCCCCCGCGGCCGTGCCACGAGTTGGTTCCCGCCGCATGGTTGGCGGACGCTCCGCCGCCTTTGCCCGAGGTTGCCGAACCGGATCTCGTGCGGCACTTTACCAACCTATCGACGCTGAACATGTCCGTCGATACGCACTTCTACCCCTTGGGGTCGTGTACGATGAAGTACAATCCCAAGCGGAACGAGCGGCTGGCGTCGTTGCCGGGATTGGCCGATCTTCATCCTTATCAGCCGGAGGATACGCTGCAGGGTTTGCTGCAGTTGCTGTTCGAGTTGCAGGAAATGTTGGGCGAGATTTCCGGATTGCCTGCGGTGTCGCTGCAGCCGGCGGCCGGCGCGCACGGCGAATTGACGGCCCTGATGGTCGCGGCCGCGCATTTTCGGGCGATTGGCCAGCGGCGCACCAAAGTCTTGGCTCCCGATACGGCACATGGAACCAATCCAGCCAGCGCGCGGATGGCGGGATTCGAGCCCGTCTCCGTCAAGAGTACCCCTGCCGGCCTGGTCGATCTGGACGACTTGGACACGAAGTTGAACGACGACCTTGCCGTCCTGATGATCACCAATCCCAATACCCTGGGTCTGTTTGACGGTCAGATCGGCCAGATCGCTGATCGGGTACATGGCCGCGGCGGTTTGATCTATTTGGATGGCGCCAACATGAACGCCATCTTGGGCATCGCGCGGCCCGGCGATTTCGGGGCCGACATGATGCACTTCAATCCGCACAAGACCTTTTCCGGTCCTCACGGGGGTGGCGGGCCCGGCGCGGGGCCGATCTGTGTCACCGACGAACTGGCGGCCTACTTGCCCGCGCCGGTCGTGGGCTTCGATGGCCAGCAGTATTACCTCGACGACCAGCGTCCCAAGTCGATCGGCCGTGTCCGCAGCTTCTTTGGCAACGTCGGCGTCCTGATCCGGGCCTATTGCTACATCCGGACGCATGGTTCCGAGGGACTCAGGGCGGTTTCGGAGAATGCGGTGCTGAACGCCAACTACTTGCTCAGCTTGGTCAAGTCCGTCTTGCCCGTCCCGCAGGGCGACGGCTGCATGCACGAGTTCGTCGCCTCGGCGGCACGGCTCAAGAAAGAAAAAGGCATTACGGCGATGGATCTGGCCAAACGGCTGTTGGACTACGGCTTCCACGCACCGACGGTGTATTTTCCGTTGACGGTGCCGGAAGCGATCATGATCGAGCCGACGGAAACGGAGAGCAAAGAGACCTTGGACGCGTTTGCCCAGACCCTGATCCGCTTGACCGAGCAGGCGTCGGACGCCTTGCACGACGCGCCGCAGACGGCGCCGGTCAGCCGTCCCGATGAAGTCCAGGCGGCGCGCAAGCCCGTACTCCGATGGAATGCCGACTGATTTTCGACCCGCCCGCCGAGGGGGCGTGGAACATGGCGATGGACGAAGCGCTGCGGGAAGCCGCCGGCAGGGCAGGGCAGGGGGGGTGTTTGCGGTTCTATGGTTGGCAGGTGCCGACGATTTCGCTGGGGTACTTCCAGCACCACGCGGATCGGCGAACGCACGAGTCCAGCTGTGGTTGCCCCCTGGTTCGCCGAGCGACGGGTGGCGGAGCGATCGTGCATGACCGGGAGTTGACGTACAGTTACACGACGGCCATCGGGACGCACATCCGATCGGGATTGGCGTCCTTGTACGAAGTGTTCCATCAGGGGCTGATCGAGGAATTGGCTCGGCACTCGATCGCCGCTCGCCTGTGCCGAAATCCGCCCCCGCGGCCTCGCGAACAGGAGCCCTTTTTGTGCTTCCAGCGGCGGGCCGAACGAGACGTGCTGCTGGGGGACGCCAAGATTGCGGGCAGTGCCCAGCGGCGGCATCGCGAAACGTTGTTGCAGCACGGCAGCGTGCTCTTGCATCGCTCGGTGGCCGCCCCCGAATTGGAAGGGATTTGGGAACTGGCGTCGGTTAAAATCGATCCAAGGGAACTGGCCGAAGGCTGGGCCAAGCGGGTGGCGGCGAGTCTAGGCTTGACACTCCGCCCGGAAGAGCCGATGGCCAGCGAACGGGAAGCGGCAGATCGGTTTTGTCAAGCCCAATTCGCCAATCCCCGCTGGAACGAACGGAGATAGCCCAGATTCTGAAGCTATGCCATTTTGACGGCTGGAATTCGGTTTGGTATGCTGTTCGCAGCGCGAATATTTGGCGAATCCTTTTCGGGGACAGGTATCCTAGATGGACAATCCGGTCACCAGCAGGTATTTATAGGCGTTCGCTTGGAGCGTGGAGTCGGCTGTGTGGAGGAAGGACGAGGTATGAAGGTCAAGCTCAAGGTGGTCAAGGGTCCAAACGCGGGGCAGGAAGTCAAGATTCCGACTCCAAAATGTATCATCGGTCGCGGCGAGGACTGCCAACTGCGTCCCAAGAGCGATGCGATCAGCCGCCAGCATTGTGTCGTGTACGTGAAGTCCGGCGAACTGATGGTCCGCGACCTGAAGAGCAAGAACGGCACGTTTGTGAACGGCGAGCGGGTGGACGGCGATCGGGCGTTGAAGGCGGGCGACAAGATTCAATTCGGACCGTTGGCGTTCGAAGTCGTGATCGACCACAGCCTTGGGGGCGAAAAGAAACCCAAGGTCACCAGCGTCAAAGAGGCGGCAGCCAGGACGACGGGCGGTAATGATACAGTGATGGTGGATGACGGTGATATCAGCGACTGGCTGGAGGAAGCCGACCAGCAGGAACGCGTCCGTCGGCGGATCGATCCGGACACGCGCCAGCTGAAGTTGGACGAAACCGACCAGGTGTCGATGCAGAAGCAGCTGGAAACTCCCGCACAAGCTCGCCAGGCAGAGCAAGAATCGGCAGGGAAGGCAGCGGCCCCGGGAAACAAGCCGACAGGCAAGAAGGGATTTGGCAAGTTGCCGCAGCAGCCCGAGCTGGAAACGAAGAACTCTCGTGACGCGGCCGCCGAGATGTTGAAGAAGTTCTTCAACAAAAGGTAATCCGCCCAACTTTGACGGAGGGGACCGCAAGTACGTGTCCACCACCCCCCGCGATCTCATTCTGTGTTGCCTGGCGGGCGACGAAGCCGCCGTGGTCGAATTGGTCGATCTCTATCGCGACCGGGTTTTTCGTTTCTGTTATCGCATGTTGGGCCAGCATCAGGATGCCGAAGATGCCGCGCAGGAAACATTCGTCCGCGTGTTCCGCAGCCTGGCCGCTTGGGACCGCGACCGCGAATTTGAACCCTGGCTGCTCGCCATCGCCGGAAATCGTTGCCGGACGATGCTGGCGGCCCGCAAGCGGATCCCGACTACCGGCTTGGTGGCGGAAGAGCAGTTGATCGACCGCAGGCCCGATGGTGCCTTGTTGCGTTCACTGCGGGAAGAGGTTCAGTTGGCCTTGTTGGGGTTACGGCCCGAACATCGCGAGGCGTTTGTCATGTTCCACGAGAACGGACTCAGCTACGATCAGATCGCGGACGCCATCCGGCGCCCGTTAGGGACGGTCAAGACGTGGATTCACAAAGCGCGTCAGCAGTTGATGGCCCAACTGCGGCAGCGAGACGTTGTGGGAGCACGTTAGCATGCGATGCGAGCAATTTGAAGAACGGCTGCATCGGCGGTTGGATCGACGGGAGGACCCCGGCGAGGACGCGCATCTGGTGCGCCACGCTCGGCGGTGTCCGGAGTGCCGCGAGACGCTCGCCGCTTGCGCCCGCATGATTGACGGGTTGAACCTGTTGGAACTGTCGGTACCGGACGACGATTTCTCGCTGCGAGTCCTGCACCGCACCTCGGTTGGCAAGCCATCCCCTGCACACCGCCATCGTTTCAGGATCGCCTGGGCGGCGGTCGGGACCGCGGTCGCGCTGTCACTGTTGATCTCGGTTGCTTGGCGGGCGGACCGCACGGAATCCTCTCCGGTACCGGCGTCGTTAACAGCGGCAGTGCCGCTGGCGGACGACTCCCGGTTGGGCGCTGACATTGCCAGCCTTACGAATCGAACGCCCCAGCACGGCCCCGGCTTCTCAGCCTCCCTGGCCCTCGGTCAGCAGCCACCGTTGAGCCTGTTGCTCCGATGGAAAGAAACCTGGGGCGACGCGACGTGGAGCCCCGTGGACGGCTTGGCCGACGGCCTGAACCCTATCACCGTGCCGTTAAGTGTCGCCGTCGAGGAAATCCGCCGGACAATCCCGCTGAGCCTGATCGACCAACCGCCCGCGCCGTCGGCCGATTCGGTGCGCCGCGAAGTGCGATCGGACAAGCCGCCCGTCGCGTGAAGGTGCGGCCGTCTCCAATCGCACGAAGACGTCCTCCTTCTACGCTCTTCTACGCTCAATCGGCATCCCCATCTCGTTCGTTCCCCGGTTGATAACCTTCCATTCATAACCTGCCCGATCTCTGATCTGAAACCAATCTTCGCGAATTGCCACGAATCTCCAGAATTAGCGAAGATTCGCGTTTATTCACGTTGTCCGTATCGCGACACGGCGGCCTCGATGTTTTTGTCGGACGTCCGCGCCTTCATCCCGTCCTTCGTCATTTTCTGCAATTCTTCACTGCATTCCACAGTTTTTCCAAAATACCCATTTTTACGTGCTATCTTATCTTTAACCGGAATTCTCGCCGCAGCTTATCAACCCCGTTCAAACTTTCTTGGCGTCATCGCCAAAGCCTCGGAGGAGTATCTCGTGAGCATTGAAAATTCTGTTGGCGAACTTGAAATCCAAATCCAACGTCGCACGTCGTTGGGTCGCCGTCAGGCCGGTAATGATCGTCGGAAAATGGATGTCCCCGTGTCGGAAGAGCGGCGGACGGGTGAACGGCGCAACGCGCACCGGCGGCGGCAAATCGATCCCACCACATGCGAGCGAGACTACAGCACCGACGAAATCGAGTTCATGCGGGCGATGGATTCTTACAAACGCCGCAGCGGCCGGATGTTCCCCACGTGCAGCGAGATCTTGGAAGTCGTTCGCGCGTTGGGCTACGCGAAGATGGCATCGCCAGAATCGCTGGAGCAGGCAGGAGCGTAGTTATTGGGAACGCGCGTGGGGCAGGGCAGGGCAGGGGGGATCCTGCGCTACGCTGCCCGAGAGTTTGCCGAAATTGCTCTTGTCACGACCGCCGTTTCGGACTAACTTCCCTCCGCTTATCTCTGCCGCCCCGGGTATGGGGGTCATGGGTCTAGTTTCGGGATTGCTAGCAAGAAGGCACGGCTGCCGTGAGTGAATCAGACCGTTTGACGAAATTGGGTTCTTGGCGGATCGTCACGCTGGGCCTGGTCGCGCTGGCCGCAACGGGATGCAAGGTGGCGGCGGACGGCCAGAACCTGCAGGGCGCAAGGCTTTACCAGAGCGGGAATTACGACACCGCCATGCAGAATTTCCAGAAGGCGGTGGCCACCGATCCGACGAATGCCGATGGGTACTACAACATGGCCTGTACGATGCATCGGATGGGCAGTGCGAAGAACGACCAGAACACGTTGAATCAGGCGGAAACCCTGTACAATCAGTGTCTGGACGTCGATCCGAACCATGCCGACTGTTATCGCGCTCTTGCCGTCTTGCTGGTGGAAACGGGGCGGTCGGACAAAGCGTTCAATCTGCTGAAGAATTGGGCACTTCGAAGTCCCCAAGTGGCGGACGCGCGGGTCGAATTGGCGCGGCTGTACGAGGAATTCGGTGATCCCGAGGCAGCCAAGACCTATCTGACCGAGGCCGTGGGCTTGGACCAGTACAACGCTCGAGCCTGGAACGCGTTGGGCCGATTGCGGGAACAGACCGGCGAATACTCCCAGGCCCTGGCGAACTACCAACGTTCGTACAATTTGAATCGCTTCCAGCCGGAGATTCAGGAACGGATGGCCGCCCTGAACCGGACCATCGCCACCCAAGGGGGCACGACGCAAGCCGGCGATACGCGGACCGTGAATGTCGGTGTGCCCGCCAATCGCTGAGGCCGGATGATTCACGACGACGTCGCAAAGGTTGCCAGCCTGTCGGAGATGGTAATATGGGCAGGATGCCCATCCCGCAGCACTTCCAAACTGCCGCCCGCCATTTTTTCCTGCCGACTTCTCATCTCCCGCCCGGATGTCTAAAATCGTCACTTTCCTGTTAGCCGCTCCAATTTGCCAGGAGAGTGAGACGACGATGACCGATCGAGTTTACAATTTTTCCCCCGGTCCGGCCGTATTGCCCATGCCGGTTCTGGAACAAGCACAACGAGACCTGTTGGCATTGCCCGGCGCCGGGGCTTCGATCCTCGAAATCAGCCATCGCAGCAAGGCGTTCGAGGGAATTTTGGCGGACGCGAAAAGCCGCTTGAAAGCCCTCTTGGGCATCCCGGACAACTACCACATCTTGTTCCTCCAGGGCGGTGCCCGGCTGCAGTTTTCGATGATCCCCATGAACTTGCTCCGCGGCGCCGGCGCAGCGGCCGAGTACGTGGTGACGGGCTCGTGGAGCAAGTACGCTCTGGAAGAGGCCAAGAAAGAGGGCCCCGTGACGGTGGCTTGGAACGGCAAAGAGACGAACTATGACCGTCTGCCATCGCTCCGTTCGCTGGACATCAACCCGCAGGCGGCGTACGCCTACATCGCCTCGAACGAGACCATTCAGGGCATCCAATTCGCCACGGACCCGGACACCAGCGATGTGCCTTGGATCTGTGACGCATCGTCGGACTTCCTGCATCGGCCCGTCGACGTGAGCCGTTACGGGATCCTGTTCGCCTGTGCCCAGAAGAACGCCGGCCCGGCCGGTGTCACGATCGTGATCATCCGGGATGACTTGCTCGCACGCGGGCAGGACACGCTGCCGGGGTACCTGAACTACCGTCTTCACGTCGAGAACAACTCGCTGTGGAACACGCCGCCGGTCTTCGGCATCTACGTGTTCGGCCTGATCGCCCGCTGGCTGCAAGACGAGATCGGCGGTTTGGACAAAATGTACGCACTCAACGGCCAGAAAGCCCAAATGCTGTACGAAGTCATCGACGCCAGCCAGGGCTTTTATCGCGGGCATGCCCAGCCGGATTGCCGGTCGGTCATGAACGTCACGTTCCGTTTGCCCAGCGAAGAACTGGAAAAGAAGTTCCTCGCCGAAGCCGTGAAGCTCAAGCTGTGCGACTTGAAGGGCCACCGTAGCGTGGGCGGCATGCGGGCCTCGATCTATAACGCCATGCCGTTGGAGGGCGTTCGAGTCCTCCGCGACTTTATGCGGGATTTTTCGGCAAGCAACAGCGTTTGAGCATGACGAGGCAGGATTGAGCAGGGCAGGGCAGGGGGGGCATTCGCCGACAGGGATGTCTGATGGAAAACGCAAAGCATAAGCGAGGAGCTAGCATCATGGCCAAGATCATCGTTCTGGACAAGATTTCCAAAGACGGGTTGGCATTGCTGGATGCCGCCGAGGGCATCGAGTACGAAGTTCGCACGGGCCTGAAGGGCGAGGAACTGCGGGCGGGGCTCGCCGAATTCGACGGCGCGATCTGCCGTAGCGGCGTCAAGATCACCGCCGAGTCCCTCGAGGGCAACCGGCGTTTGAAAGCGATCGTGCGAGCCGGCGTGGGCACGGACAATATCGACCGCAAGGCGGCCACGCGGCTGGGAATCGTGGTGATGAACACCCCCGGCGGCAATACGGTTAGCACGGCAGAGCATGCGTTCGCCTTGATGCTGGCCTTGTCCCGCAACGTCGCGGCCGCCAACCAGAGTCTGGTCGAAGGGCGTTGGGATCGCAGTGCTTACATGGGGACGCAGCTGGCGGACAAGACGTTGGGGATTGTCGGGCTGGGACGCATCGGGACGGAATTGGCCAAGCGTGCATTGGCGTTCGAGATGCGGGTGATCGCCTTTGATCCTTTCTTGTCGACCGAGGCGGCTGCCAAGATGGGTATCGAACGCGTGGAAACCGTGGCCGAGATGCTGCCGAGGATCGACTACCTGACGGTCCATACCCCGCTGACGCCGGAAACGAAACATCTGATTGGGGCCGAAGAGATCGCTTTGCTCAAGCCCAATGCGCGGCTGATCAACGCGGCTCGCGGCGGCATCTACGACGAAGCGGCGCTGGCCGAGGGGCTGAAAAGCGGCAAGCTGGGCGGCGTCGCCCTGGACGTGTTCGAGCAGGAGCCCTGCACGTCCAGTCCGCTGTTCGGGATGCCCAACGTCGTCTGCACGCCGCATCTGGGCGCGAGCACGAACGAAGCGCAGACGCTGGTTGCCGTCGAGGGCGTCCAGCTGCTGATCAATTTCCTCAAAACCGGCGAAATTCGACACGCGGTCAATGTGGTCGCCATCCAGCCGCAGACGCTGGAAACGCTGCGCGGCTATCTGGACGTGGCCTACCGCTTGGGACGGCTGATGTCCCAGGTGCATGACGGCGGACTGGAGTCCTGTGCCCTGGCGTATCGCGGAGAAGTGGCGGAAAAGGAGACCCGCTTGCTGACGGCTGCGTTTTGCGCCGGTTTGGCCGAATCGGCGATGGAAGAAGAAGTCAACATCGTCAACGCCGAACTGCTACTTCGCGAGCGAGGCATTCAGATTGAGGAGGAAACGCAGAGCCGGCCCAGCGTGTTCAGTTCCACGGTGACGGCGACGCTGACCAGCCGCGGCCAGGCGTTTACGGCCGCGGCCACGCTGTTCGGAAACAATATGCCGCGTCTGATTCGGTTGGACGATTGCCGGTTGGAGGCGTATCTGGATGGAAACTTACTGGCCTTTGTGCATCACGATGTGCCCGGCGTGATCGGAGCGGTAGGGACCATTTTCGGCAAGCACGGCGTCAACATCGCGCAGATGTCGGTGGGACGCCGTAGCGAGACGCCGGGCGGCGAGGCCATCGGCGTGCTGAACCTGGACAGTCCGCCGCCGCCCCAGGCGATCGACCAGGTGACGGCGGTCCAGGGCGTGCTGAGCGTCAAAGTGTTCGCGCTGCCTTCCGCCGGCAAACTGCCCACGTGGCTGCAGTAAGCGGCAGGGCAGGGGGGGCGTTCTGAGATGCTGGATGCCGTGACGGTGGTGATCCCGGCGTTGAACGAGGAGCAGTCGCTGCCGTTGGTCCTGGCCGACTTGCCGTCCGTCGGGCAGGTCATTGTGGTCGACAACGGCAGCAGCGATGCCACCGCCGAGGTCGCAGCTCGAGCGGGCGCAACGGTTGTGTTCGAGCCCCAGCGGGGCTACGGCGCAGCTTGCTTGTGCGGCTTGGCCGCCATCGGCGCAGGCATTCAGCGGGGGCAAGCGCCGCCGCAAGCGGTCGTCTTTTTGGACGGCGATTACAGCGATCATCCGGAATTGCTGCCGCAGCTGGTCGAGCCGATTCTGCAAGACCAGGCGGACTTGATCCTGGGCTCCCGCCTGGCCGGACGGCGAGAGCCGGGCGCGATGCCTCCGCAAAGCGTCTTCGGCAACCGTTTGGCATGTTTCCTGATGCGGCGGCTGTTCGGCGCCGCGTACACCGACCTGGGGCCGTTCCGCGCAATTCGGTATCAATCGTTGTGCGAGTTGGGCATGGCGGACCGCAACTATGGCTGGACGATCGAGATGCAGATCAAAGCCGTCCGCGCGGGCTTGCGGATCGGCGAGGTGCCCGTTCCCTATCGGCGACGGGTCGGTCGCAGCAAGATCAGCGGTACGATTGTCGGAAGTGTCCGTGCCGGCGGAAAAATCCTCTGGACCATCGCTCGTTACGGCCGGCCGCGGCTCCGCCCGCCCGCGCCGCCCGTCCGGACCCAGCAGAAATGACTCGTCGCCTGACGCCGATTGCGAGCTGGCTGATTTGGCTGACGCTGGCTGGCGTCTCCGGCGGACTGTACGCGCTGATCGCGCGGCTGAGTTCCCGGTTTGAATACACACGACCGTTCGCCGACCGTCCGATTCCGGAGGTGGTAGGGCTGCTTGCTGCCGCCTTTGCCGTCTACCTGCTGGCGGCGTCCATCGCAGCTTGCCGGGCCGTTAGCCGAGGTCAGTTGGGATGGATTGCCGGGGCGGCGCTGGCCTATCGGCTGATCCTGTTGCCCACGACGCCGATTCAAGAGATCGACATCTACCGATATCTGTGGGATGGAATTGTTGTCAACCAAGGGATCAATCCTTTTCGTTTCCCGCCCCAGGCGGTGCGCGAGGCGCGGTTCGAGGACACCGCGGATCGCCAACTGGCGAGGCTGGTGCAAGTCCGCGATGCCGACCCGCACATCCGAGCGTTGTTGGAACGGATTCACTATGCGGAATTGCCCAGCGTCTATCCGCCGGTCAGTCAGGCGGTGTTTGCAGCGGCGGCCTGGACCACGCCGCCCCGAGCGTCCATCCCCCAACGGGCGCTGGTGCTGAAGCTCTGGCTGCTGGCGTTCGATCTGGCGACCGCGGGGCTGGTGCTGTTGCTGCTCCGCGACACTGGCCGCCCGCTCGGGATGTTCGTCTTATACGCCTGGTGCCCGTTGGCCATCAAAGAGTTCTCGAACAGCGGGCACTTGGACGTCATCGCGGTGTTTCTGACGACGCTGGCGATCTGGCTGGCGGTTCGCCTGGCTTCGCCCGTTGGGTCTTTCCAGGCCACGGAAGCGGGACGGATCCCACGGCCGCACAGGACGCTTGGCAGCCGCCGCGGTCTGGCACTGGCGAGCGGCCTCGCTCTGGCGTTGGCGGTAGGCGCCAAGCTGTATCCGATCTGGCTGTTCCCGTTGTTCGCTGCGTTCATCTGGCGACAGTTGGGAGGGAAATGGTTTTGCGTCACGGGCGCGGTGTGCTTGGCGGGGGGGGTGGGGGTCCTGTGGCCGCTGCTGCCCGCTTCCATTTCTCGCGAACCGGCGCCGCCCGGCGCAGATCGTCCGGCAGAAAATGGGACGGCAGCGGTCGCTACCGCGGACCCCAGTCGCGGGCTGCGGACTTTCCTGACCCGCTGGGAAATGAATGACTTTTTGTTCATGATTGTGTTGGAGAACGTCAAACCGATCGATCCGCAGCGGTCCGAGCCGGCGCCTTGGTTTTCGCTGGTTCCGCAGGCGCCGCGCGAGGCGTTGATCAGCCCATTGGCCGAGCGGTTCGCCGGCGATCGCTGGCAAGCGTCTTTCTTCGTCGTGCGTCTGGCCTCGTTGCTGGCCGCGCTGGCGGTTGCGGCCTGGTGTATCCAGCGCGCATGGCGAACATTGGACATCACTGTCTGGCTCGAATCGGCCTTTCTCACCTTGGCCTGGTTCTGGTTTCTGTCCCCGACGCTGAACCCCTGGTACTGGACGTGGATGCTGCCATTGCTAGCGTTTGCGCGCAGCCGCGTGTGGTGGTGGACCAGCGGCGTCTTGCTGGTGTATTACCTGCGATTTTGGTTCAGCTACCAGGATTCCGCCGCGCCCTTGGCGGGCACGCCCTACGTGGGCACCGCGTTTTTCGACTACGTCGTCACGTGGTTCGAATTCGGACCTTGGCTGGCATGCCTGATTCTGGATCACGCGCGGCGGCGGCCCCGATCGTAACGCTGCGAATCCGGGCCTTCTGATGTAACAGCCAGAAAGTGCTATTCCCGCAGTTTGCAGAAAACGGTAAGATGCGAGTGGACTGGACGAGTCTCGACTCGTTGCCATCCTGTCAAGCGTTACCAGCAACGAAGTTCATCAACGACGAAGCTTGGGGGGTGCAATCCGGCGCAGGCTTAAATGGACTCTGTTCCTCTGTTGAAAGGAATCTAGTCATGTCGGATACCGCGGGGCCGCTGGCAGAACGTATTGATACAGCCATTCATGGCAGTCCTTACTTGATGGGCCATACGGTTCGCATCGAGATGCGGGCGGGACGCGTCGTGTTGCGCGGGGTGGTCCCTTCGTACTATCAGAAGCAGATCGCCCAAGAGGTGGTCCGTTCGGTGGAAGGGGTCGAGCGGGTGGACAATCAACTGCAGGTGGATTGGTCCAGGAACGCGTTCAGCTGGGCAGAAGCCGTTGTCTGAGACACGCAGCCCCCACCATCTCTTGGCCGGAATGGTACGAGGTTCAACGGCGAAGCCGCTTATCGTAAGCCCGAACCGTAAGCCCGAACCGTAAGCGAGGACGAAGCGTAAGCAAAGACGAACCGTCTTCCCGTGTCATTCCTCGCTTACGCTTGTATTTCCTGCAAGCGTTCCGCGCTAACGCGGCTTGCCGGGGTGATAGAAGCCTGCGATGGCTTCTTCGCGGTCGCGATAGTGTGAAAAGCGTGACGACGTGTCCCTCTCGCATAATCGCGATTCGTTCTCGGGGGTCATTCCACACAGACGCAGGATCGCGCCTTGACCTTCGAGTTCGTCGTGCAGCAAGCACAGTTCACGGACGAAATCCCAAGGCATCCTGTGGACATGTTCCAACTCCAAGAGCAGACGCTCCTTGAACTCCTGACGCATCATGGTGCGCAGGCATTCGGCCAATCCTGTGGCATTGGCGTCGTCTCCATCCGGTCCGTACAACTTGACGATCAGCCATCCCGGACCACGATCCAAATCGGTCTTCCAACCAGGGGCCAAATCTACCAACATACATCGTACCTCCTGAACCAACCGCCGCCGCTGCAGCGTTTCCTAAAAAAACGGCCCACGACTGACATTTAGTATTGGGCTTCGCGTGGAGAAAGGCAAGAGGATTTTCGCACCGCAGGGCAGGGTAGGGGGGCGAAAAGCAGATCCCGATTCGCAAGCTCTTTTGCTCGCCTTGCGACGTTCAGGCTAGTTGACCGAAACCGCCAAGAACACTAGGCTGGGCTAAGAAGGGTGGTGTGTTTCCGTCTTGGCCATTCGGCGGGTGTCCTTCGGTCGTAGCGATGTGTGCTTGCCGGCCGCTCGCTTGGGCAATCTTTTCGTGCAGAATGGAGGTGGTGGTGTGACCAGTCAATTGGAGCATTTCCGTATCATACCCCATGGAGGCGTGATTGTTGTCACGCCGACCGTCTTCGACTTTCTCGATCAGGTTACGAATTTCGAGGCCAAGCGGGAACTGATCCGCTTTGCCCAGGACAAACGGCCGGAAAAGGCAGTCGTGGATTTTCACCACGTCCAGCGTTTTTCCACCGAGTTCATCGGGACACTGTTGAGTTTCAAACGGCAGATGGGCACGGACGGGAGAATCGCCCTGTGTGCCATGCAGCCCGTGCATCGCGATATCTTTCGCGTGCTGAACCTTGATGGCACCGTGTTCCAGATCTTCGAGACGGTGGAGCAAGCCGTCCAGTCGTTTCAATAAATCGACGCCCTGCCCTTTTTCGAAAGAACGCTTCCATGACCGATCCCCATCCCAACCTGCTGGTCGAACATATCAGCGGCGTGATCGTCGTCACGATGACATCGGACGATTTCTTCGACCAGCAAGCAATCGCCAATGCAAAACGCGACTTGTTGGAGCTGGTGAAGACCGAGAAGCCTACCAAGTTGATCGTCAGCTTCAAGAACATCCAGCGTTTTTCCAGTGCGTTCGTCGGGACTTTGGTAAGTCTTAAAGAGCACCTCCGATTTCACCATCCGGAGGCCGAATTGAAGCTGTGCGATCTGCGGCTCACACACCGCGAAGTCTTCCGCTTGGTCGATCCCCACCAGGGCCTGTTCAAGCTATACGAAACCGTAGCAGACGCTTTTCGAGCGTTCCAGGCCGGACCCGTTTCGTAGGCAGGGCAGGGTAGGGCAGGGTAGGGCAGGGGGACCATCGCGTGCGAGCTTGTGTGCAACGCGTCCGTCAGGCCAGCGTGACGGTAGACGGACAAATCGTAGGGCAGATCGGCCGCGGCTTGTTAGTGCTGCTCGGGGTCACTCACGACGATACGCAGGAAGACGTGGATTACCTGGCGGAAAAAACCACCGGCCTGCGTGTCTTCGAAGACGACGCCGGCAAGATGAATCGGTCGCTGTCGGACATCGGCGGCCGAATGCTGGTGGTCAGTCAATTCACGCTCTACGGCGATTGCCGAAAAGGCAAACGTCCCAGCTTTACCGCCGCCGCCGAGCCCGAATTGGCTGAACGTTTGTACGACGCGTTTGTCGCCGCCGTCCAGCGTCTTGGCGTGCCGACCGCCACGGGCACCTTCCGGGCGCACATGGACGTCGCCCTGATCAACGACGGGCCGGTGACTCTGCTGTTGGATACTCGAAAGAAATCCCTCGATGGACCGTGCTAGCGCTGCCGCCCCCTGCCGATCGGCGAGCCAACGGCATCCCGTCGCGATCAAGGCGGCGGCCCGGATGCCGCCCTACCGCCGAACCGCTTGATGGCGGTCATGCCGACCGAACTGCGCGAGGTGCCAGCACTCGATTCGAGCGTTTTGTGCGAACGGTTTCGCGGCGGATCAGAATCCGTATCCGAGGCCGGGGCAGGGGGCGTTCGCAAACGTTTTTTGCGAAGGTTCTTCGGGGGCTTTTCAGCCGCCAAGACTTTGACATCGAACATCGAAATCAGGCTGCTGGCATCGCGGGACTCGCCAGGCGGTCGGGGGCGGCGAAACGGCCGCAAAATCGCCGTCCGGACGCCCAAAAGCGAAATCGCGGATTTCTCGGGAAAAAACCCATGTCTTACCGAACATAAGAAACATTATCGGACGTTCCCTGGAGGTTAAAACCGGGCCGCCAGGCAACCCGGGAATCCATGCCCCCGGCCGCCGAGTCTGCAAAACGAAGCCCCCAGAATCGCGTCTAACGAGCGCGCCGAGGCAAGTGCGACGAAAACCCCGTGCGGCCGCTGAAGACGCAGCCGCTGGGTCTGGGACGACGAGCGAAAAACAGGCCGCGACACAGTGAGCAAAAACCACTGCGGGGCCAACGTCCCCAACAAAAAAACTGGCCGCAAAAAAGTCGCGTTCGCGGCGGCGCAAGTTCAGTCCGCGTCCGAATCCGGTTCGTTCGCCGCCGGCGCCTCAAGAAAAACGCCCATGCGGCGAAATTTTTCGTAACGGGCTTGCAACAGCTGGTCCTGGGGCATCGCCAGCAGCTCGCGCAGCGTCCGAACCAAATAGAACTTGAGCCGAGCGCCCATTTGGTGATGATCGCGATGGGCACCGCCCACCGGCTCGGGGATCACACTGTCGATGATGCCAAACTCCAGCAGATCCTTGGCCGTGAACCGCAGGGCACGAGCTGCGTTCTGAGCATACGCGTGGCTCTTCCAGAGAATCCCCGCGCAGCCCTCGGGACTGATCACCGAGTAGTAGGCGTGCTCGAGCATGGCCACGCGGTCGCCGACGCCGATGCCCAGCGCCCCGCCGCTGCCGCCTTCGCCAATGACGACGCAGATGATCGGCGTCGGCAGGCGGGACATCTCGTACATATTCTCCGCGATCACCCAAGCCTGCCCGCGTTCCTCCGCGCCGACCCCGGGATAGGCGCCGGGCGTGTCGATGAACGCGATCACGGGTAAGCCGAATTTGGCGGCCAGCCGCATCTTGGCCATCGCCTTGCGGTAGCCCTCGGGATGCGCACAGCCAAAGTAGCACGCCGCCCGCTCCTTGTAGGTCCGGCCTTTCTGATGACCGATCACCAGCACCTTGTACTGGTCCAGTTTGGCGAACCCGCTGAGGATGGCGCGATCGTCGCCAAAGTGCCGATCACCGTGCAGTTCCATGAACTCCTCGAACGCCAGGGCCAGGTAGTCGGACGTGTAGGGGCGGTTCTTGTGCCGCGCCACCTGCACCGTCTGCCAGGGATCGAGGTTCTCGTAAACCCGCTTGGTGACCTTGACCCATTCGCGGCGCAAGCGGCGGATCTCGTCTTCCGTTTCCGGGCGGCCGTCGGCGGACCGTTCCAGTTCGCTCAGACGCATTTCGAGTTCCTGAATGGGCTGCTCGAATTCCAGCCCGGGGGCGAGTGCGGGAGTCTCCATCGTACGGTAATCCTTATTCCTCTTCCTGCAGATTTGCGTCGGAACGCTGCGGCAATTGTTTCAACGAGTCGGCGTCGGTCACGGCCCCTAACTGCAGCTCCGACAGTTTGTGTTTGGGAGGTTGCGGCTTTTTGTTGAAGATCTGAACGTCGCGAAACGCTTGTAAGACATCCCACATTGACTTGGGACGGACTTCTCGTTTCTTGCCCATCATTTTCTTGACCAGGTCCGCGCACTCGCGGGACACATTGTGGTTGTAGACGACGGCGGACGGGATCGAGGCCCGCAGGTGACGCTCCAACAACTCGTTGGGCGTCGAACCGGTGTACGGCGGGCGGCCACTCAATAGCTCGAACAACACACAACCAAAACTGTACACATCGCTGCGGCAGTCCAGCGTTTCGCCGCGGATCTGTTCCGGCGACATGTAACTCCGCGTCCCTTTGACCGTCTGCTTGATGCCCAGAAAACTCAGCAGCCCGCGTTTGGGCCGCTGGGCGATGCTGAAGTCGATCAATTTCACGTTGCCGTTGTCATCCACCAAAAAGTTGTCCGGCTTGATATCGCAGTGAATCCAACCCTTCTCGTGCAGATAGTGCAGGGCGTGGGTGGATTGGTTGATGATCCTGTCCGTCACGTACGCAATCGGCTCCGGGCCTTCGCGCAACACCTGTTTCAGGTTCAAAGCGCTGCACAGTTCGAGGACCAGAAAGGGCGTGGCAACCTGCGCCTCGAATTCGTACACCCGCACCAGGTTGGGATGATTCAAATCCTTGGCGACTTCGAGTTCGTGCCGCAAATAACCCAGTTCCTCCTTGTCCCGTGCCTTCTCTGACCTCAGCATCTTGAGCGCGAACTTCTCGCCGGTCGCTTCCTTGACCGCTTCCCATATCATGCACGAGTGCCCGGCGCGAATCAGTCGCGTCAGGCGGTAAGCACCGATGAAATCCCGAACCTTGGTCACGTCTGCACCCTCATTCGTTCGGCGAATCGTTTCCAAATCAAAACGCCACCAGTCTAAACAAAGACCGCCGCGTGGGAAAGGTACCCCACGGGCCCGACAACCCTACGGGGCCCGGTCTCTGCGAGACCGGACCCGCGTTTTCGGAGAACCGCGGCTACGTGAGCAGCCGCTCGTACAGGCCGCGCAGCTGCCGGGTCATGTGCTGGTGGCGGAATTGCTCCGTAAACCGCTCGCAGCCGCAGCGGCCCAACCGCTCTCGCAGGGCGGCGTCGCCGGCCAGGCGAATCAACGCCTCGGCCAGCGGCTCGATACTCCGCGGCGGCAGCAGGAAACCCGTCTGGCCGTCGAGCGTCACCTCGCGAGCCCCGTCCACGTCGTAACTGACCACCGGTCGGCCCGCGATCAAGGCTTGGGGCAAGGCCCGCGCCAGCCCCTCGCGCAAGCTGACATGCACCAGAGCGTCCATCGCTCCCAACAGTTCCGGAATCCGCTCGGGCGCCACCAGCCCGGTGAATTGAAAATACGCGTCCAACCCGGCTCGATGAATCTGCTGCTCCAATTCGTTGCGGAGCAAGCCGTCGCCGACCAGCAGGAACCGGACCTGCGGGCAAGTCTGGACCACGCGGGCCGCCGCGGCGATCAGGAACTCGTGACCCTTCAAGTGAAACAGCCGAGCGATCTTGCCGAACACCACGTGCTGGTCGGTGTAGCCGAGTTCCTCCCGCACCCGATCCCGGTGCTGGCTGGCGGCCAGAAACGGCTCGACGTCCATGCCACTGTACACGGTCGTGAATTTTTCTCGCGGCGCGACGCCCGCGTCGACCAGCAAGTCGGTCATGGCGTCGGCCACGCTGACCAGCAGATGACAACGCCGCGCCGCATAGGTTTCACACCAGCGAAACAAGTTCCTTGCCGCCGCGTGCTGATAAGGATGAAAGGGCGCGCCGTGAACCGTATGCACGATGGCGGGAACTCGCAGTGCGTGCGCGGCCAGGCGGCCCAAGACGCCCCCCTTGGCGCTGTGCGTATGCACCACGTCCGGCCGAAACTCGCGCAGGATCCGACGGACGCCTCGATAGGCTTGCCAATCGTGCCAAGGATGAATCGCCCGCCGCATCGAGGGGACCAAAGCCAGCGGCACCCCCCCTGCCCTGCCCTGGCTCAACAGCTCGCCCTCCGGCCCCAACGACGGCCCCGAAACCAGCAACACGTCGTCCCCGAACAAACGAATCAGGTCCTGGCAGCACAGCAGCGTGTTCTCCTGCGCGCCCCCGACGATCATACGCGTGATGACATGTGCGATCCGCATCGTGCCTTACCAACCGTAGTCCACGCTCATCAAAAACAACCCTTGTGGCGGGGCCGTTATGCCGGCCAGTTTGCGATCCTGCGCTGCCAGCACCTCGGCAATCCACGTCGGCTCCCGCCGCCCGCTGCCCACCTCGACCAGACTGCCGACCAGATTCCGCACCATATTATAAAGGAACCCGTCCGCCTCGACCTCGACGTTCACCCGGTCCAGGAAATCCCCGCTCTGCCGCCCGACCGTCAAGTCGTAAATCGTCCGCACGCTGCTGACCCGGGGCGATCCGGCCGCTTCAAAACTGCGGAAATCGTGTTTGCCCAACAGCGACCGGGCCGCCGCCTGCATCGCTTCGACATCCAACCGCGGAGCAACATACCACGTGTACGCCCGTCCGAACACATCCCGCACCGGCCCGTCCTGGACGACATAACGATATCGCTTGCGAATCGCATCGCGAATCGCATGAAACCCATCCGGCGCCTCGCGGACATCCCGAACGACAATGTCCCGAGGTAGATTCGCGTCCAGGGCACGGCGAAGCACGTCGGCCGTCAAGCGGGTCTCGCAGCGAAAACTGACCACCTGGCCAATCGCATGCACGCCCGCATCCGTGCGCCCGCTAGCAACCGCGCGAACCGCCTGGCCCGTCACCTGCAACAACGCCGCCTCCAACTCCGCCTGAATCGTGCGGCCGTTGTCCTGCACCTGCCAGCCCACATAGGCCGTGCCGTCGTAAGACAGGGTTAATCGAAAGGAGCGCATAGCGGGCGATAATATAGTCTCGCCAGGGCCCAGCGTCCAAGGGGGGAGGCGGGAATGGAAATTCGCTGGAGTTCACGCTTTGGCGTGCTGGGCAGGCTCCGCCCGCTGTACGACTCACGAGGAAGCGTGAACTCCAGCAGTTAGCGTTTCTCCGCCTCGATGCGGACGTCGTCGAACGAGATTTCGCCGGTGCTGCCGAACAGGCCCAGACGGACGATGGCTTGCCGAGCCTGAGGCGGGATGCGGACCTGTTTGGTGTGCCGCTCCCACGGCTTCGTTCCCACGAATACGCCCAGAAAGGACACGCCAACCTCCTTGCGGTCGTCGTCGTAGAACGAGACGACGGCGGCGGGGATCTCCGTCCAGCCGCGGCCTCGCTGAGTGCCACGGTACTTGACCCACGCGGAGACGGTGAGCGTGGTCACCGTCCGGCCGTCGGCGGCAAAGCCCTGCATGATGTGCGCCATGCGGCTGGGCGTCTCGTTGCGCATGGTAATAAAACGCTCGCCCTCGGGCGCATCGCGCCCGGTCTCCCAAGTGACCAGCCGCTGATAGTACCAGCCGGGCAGGTGCCCGGTGGCGTTGGGCGGTTGTTCAAAGTTGCCGTTGAGGATCCCAGACAGGCCCTGCGGGGCCTGCTCCTGACGTTCCTGATCAGCCCGCCCCGTCATGGGGACAAATAACGTCGGCTGCAGCTTCTCGGCCTGCAATTGGCCGTCCTTCTTCCGCAGCAAATACAGCGTCTGCTGGTAGGCGTCGCCCACGGGTACGACCATCAAGCCGCCTTCGCACAGCTGGTCTACCAGCGGCTGAGGCACTTTCTCGGGCGAGCAGGTCACGATGATCTTGTCGAACGGAGCATGCTCGGCCCAACCCGAGAAGCCGTCGCCGATGCGGACAAAGACGTTCGTGTAACCCAGCCGCTTCAACGTCCGCTCGGCACGACGTCCCAACGACTCGACGATCTCGATCGTATAGACTTCCTTGACCAGCGGACTGAGCACCGCCGCTTGATAGCCGCTGCCCGTGCCGATCTCGAGCACGCGGTCCGCGGGCTGCGGATTCAGTTGCTCGGTCATGTAGGCCACGATGAACGGTGACGAGATCGTTTGGCCTTCGCCGATCGGCAAGCCCATGTCGTAATAGGCACTGGACCACTGATCGGCCGGCACGAACTCGTGCCGCGGCGTGGTCCGCATCGCTTGCAGCACGCGCGGATCCTTGACGCCGTCAGGCACGATCACTTCGTCGACCATCTGCTGCCGAGCCCGTTCAAACTGGGCCGCCGTCTGGGCAACGGCCAGCTGGACAGACAACGCCAAGGAAACAAGCCCCACGCTGATCTTCAGACTTCGAATCATGTTCTGCGCTGCTCCTAACAATCGAATCCCCCCCCTGCCCTGCCCCGGTATTTTCCTGCCCCAATTTTCTTGCCTGCCTCTCTTCATCTTTCTGCGCTGCCGCGATGGCAACTCACTGCACGCGGAGCCCCTTGGGCAACGCTTCCCCAAACGCCCGCCCTTGCTCGTCGCGGTCTAACGCCCCCCCCTCGTTGACTAATTGCACCAAGTGCGGCGATACAGGGATACTCTGCATCCAATCTACCACTTCGCGGCGCATGCTGTCACTCAAATCCCGATAGCGGTCGCCCGTGCGGCGGGCGAGCTGCATCGCCGAAAAGGCTTCGACCTCGCCCGGCTCGCGGTTCGCCATCAGTTTCTTCAGCCAGTGTTCAGCTGTCTCGGGCGCCACGACCGTATTCAGCGGCCCGTACAGCGGTTGCCGAGCACCGATGCGGCCCAGGGCCCAGATCATGGCCGGTCGCGCCGGCTGCATCGACTTTTTGGACCGCAAATCCACCAGCATCGCGCCCAGCTCCGTCTTGTCGCCGACCGGTAGCAACTCGAGTCCCGCCAGCAGGCGCCACATCTCGACGGACTGCTGCGGCGTGAAGCCCACGTCGCCGCTGCCCTTGCCGGCCGCCGTGCGGCGGTGCAGCGAGCGGGCGGCGGCCAATAACGGATCCGCAATCGACCGCTGCTGGCCGGACGACAACCCCCCGGCGATCCGCCGCCACAGGATCCACGATTCGCTGCGAACGCCCGCGGCGTTATGCACCAATTTGCCTTGTACCATCCGCCACGTCTCCGAGACCCGCCAGTCGTCCACCGCCATTCCGTATCCGGGCCGCAAGGCATACCCCAGCAGGTTCAGCCAGCGGGCTTCGTGCTCGGCAGTCTTCCGCCGGCCGGAATGGTGGTCCAACAAGGTCTCCCAGATCCTTCGCAACAGCGACATGGGCCATTCGTGCCGCTCCAAATCCAGCGCTGCAACCATGCGTTTGACCAAGCCGTCGGGCTTGTCGCGCCCCGTTGATCCGAACGTCGCGGCAATCACCTGTTCACACCGCTGCCAAGCCTGCTCTTCGATCACGCCCTCGGCCTCGCCCACCGTCTCTCGGGCGTCCTTGTCGGTCTGGGTGGCCGAGCGGACATCGAACTGCAGTCGCCAGCGGCGGTCCGAGCCGGCTTCGCTGCACCACAAGTCCAGCGTGCCGATTTCGGTCAGCCGGGCGTGTAAGTGGACGGCCAGCGTACCGGCCTGCTTCTTGCCGCGAGTCCGCAGCACCGTGCGGATCGGCGGCAGCGGTTTCATCTGCTCGCGGTCCACCGGTAGCAGCTCGCCGGGCACGTCGGTCAGTCGCGTGCTGGACACATATAACGGAAACTCGGCCGGCTGATGGACGAGCAGTTCGAATCGCCGCTGAATCAAGTCGATCGCTTGCCCGGGTTCGGCGTTGCCGGGAACCAGGCACACGGCCGAAGGCGGATCGCTTTCCACGCCGATATAATACGTGCGCGCCAGTCCGGCCGCGATTCGCACCCCCCTGCCCCGCCGCACGGTCCCATAGTAGGCGGCGCCGTGAGCCACCGCCAAATCCAGGCGGTCGTTGTCCAAGATGATCGGCGACCAAGTGGAATCGTCCCCGCGGAACCAGGACTGCAACACCTCCAGCAAACGCTGACGGATCTGCGGCGAATTAAACACGCCACCGTTGAACAACACGATATCGGGCCGAGCCGGATCGGCCCCCCCTGCCCTGCCCTGCTCCGCGGGCCGCCGAGCGCCAAGCGGCGGTCCTGAAGCTTCGTCCGATTCGCCAGCGCCCCCCGCCGGGTCGTCGGGAGCCACACGGTCGCCTGCATGCCGATGCGCGGTCAGAAACGCGGCCAGATACCGCGTGACCGCCGGATCGGGCGCGTACGGCAAGCCGAACTCGCGAAACCCCGATTGCAGTTTCTGCGGCTTGTCGTCCAACGCGACGAACGGAAAGAACCCGTCCAACAACAACGGCCGCGTCTGGTCGCGGTCGACCTCGACTCGCACCCCGCCGCCAATCAACTTGGCGCCGCTGCCCGGCAAGTTGAACGTCAGCTGCGGTGGACAGCTGTCGGTCAACACTTCCTCCTTCAGCCGCCGGCAGATCCGCACCAGCACGGCCCATTGATGCGGCTGCAAGTTGCCGCCCAGTTGGTCTTCCAACTGCTTGGCCAATGCCAAATCCTGATTGTCCCCTCCCAGGATCAGATGATCGCCCACGGCCACGCGGTGGAACTGGACCTTCTCCCCTTCGCCGCGGCGAACGCAGATCAAGGTAAAATCCGTCGTTCCGCCGCCGATGTCGCAGACCAGGATCTTCTGGCCCGGTTCCACGCGCTGTTCCCAATCCTCGTGATGGGCGTCGAGCCAGGCGTAAAACGCGGCTTGCGGTTCTTCGATCAGCACAACTCGCGGCAGCCCCGCCGCCGCGGCCGCTTGCACGGTCAGTTCGCGAGCCACTTCGTCAAACGAAGCCGGCAGCGTGAGCACGAGATCCTGGTCTGGCAGCGGGTCGCTCGGGAATTGGGCATTCCAGGCGTCGCGGATATGTTGCAGGTAGCGGGCGCTGGCGGCGACGGGACTGAGCCGCTCGACATCGGCGGCGCCCTGCCACGGCAACAGGTCCGCCGTGCGGTCCACACCTGAGTGGCAGAGCCAGGACTTGGCCGAGGCGATCAGCCGCGAGGGCACGCGGCTGCCCTGTTCGCGGGCGAACACGCCAACTGCGTATTCCGGCGGCTGGCGATTCCAAGGCAGCCGCAATCCGGCAGCCGTCGCCTGGTCGGCCACCGGCTGATAGTGAAACGAAGGCAACGACTCCAACGCCTCGACCTGTCCCACATCGACCAGTTGCGGAATACGACACGTCTGGACCTGCCAGGGCTCACGACGGGTATCGACATAGCCCACCGCCGAATTCGTCGTGCCCAGATCGATGCCAACAATATAGCGGCTGGGTTGCGGCAGGTCGTCGGCAAAGGTCGGTCCGGTCGGCATAGGGTTACCTGAGAGCCAAGGTCAAACGGTTGCATCGCTGCGAGAATCGGGGCACCTGTTGGTCGACCGCCGTTCGTGGTCATCCAAGCGGCCAAATCGGCCCGCGGAATTATAACACGCCGCCCCATGCAGCGCAAGCAGGATGGAGAGCCGCTCCAGCCTTCGAGACCGTGCGACACCGTTGGCGCAGATTCCTTTTGACGCGGTTCGTTCTGGATACCGATATTCTGCGTTCGTTCCAGGAGGGACACGAGGCCGTCTGCCGACGCAGCTACGCTCACACCCTCGTTGAACTGGCGACCAAACGGGATTTGCGCAATCTTGTTCGGCACGCTTCGTGCTTGGGTAGGCATCCTCGCCGCTCGCCGGCGAGTGTTTCAGGTTACGTGGCTACGAACAAGCGTCCATCTCGAACGACCGTGATCCCCGACGCTTGCCGTCGGGAGATTCAGGATAGATGGCTGACATCGTGCTACCGCCAATTAGCCTGACGCACTCGCCGGCAAGCGGCGAGGATTAAAGGGTGCTCTCTGAGAGTTGCCCTCGTGGCCCGTTTTCCTCAATGACCCGACGGCAAGCGTCGAGGATGCGTACCATTAGCAACCGCTGTGCCGAACAGTATTGGGATTTGCGGCATTCTTCGCCCTAGGCAAGAAATCACACCAGCCCGAAGCCCTCGGTGAAAACCACGATCGAGAAGCCCGGCTGAAGCCGGCTCAAGCGGGGTTCTCTTTGACCTTCCAACCACCAGTTCAAACTGCTGGCAGACAGGAAGTCGGCTAAAGCCGACTAAGTCGGATCCTCTTGCTGCCCACTCGCGATGATCCGGTCCGGTGATCGGGCGATGTCCGCCGGAAAACTCGCACCGTCAAGAGACGCAAGCGATACTCGAGCGTCTCTGGCCGCGATGCGGCCAAGCCTCGTTGCAGGGCGGACTGCAAATGGGGCAAGCTACTTGCACGCCCCACCCACAAGTACCGCCCATGTATCACCCTCCCTCGTTAACCCGCTCTTGTGTTTCCTGTCATCATCGCGTCAATCCTCGTCGCGGACGCTGAACTCCAGCTTCCATTTCTTCTTGCTCTTGGTGCTGACACACCACAGTTCGAACATGCCTAACTCGGTGACGCGGGACTGGAACTTGACCGGCACGTACGGTTCCTCGATCGCTTCGTCCGCGTCCAGGGTGGCTTCCATCGAATCGGTTTCGGCGAGTTCGTCGTCGGTCCAGAAAGGCAGCACCTCCCCTGCCCTGTCCTGTTTGCGCGTCGAGGAACTGAAGAAACGGAAATGGGCCGGTTCGCCAACGACCAAACCGATCTCCTGCGACGGCACATCGGCCTGGTCGCCTTCCTCCATACCCAGCGGCGCGACGCACAGTGCCCGCAACGGCCGCGGAGCGCCGGGGATGGCCAATCCGGCGGTCTCGATGCCGACGTAGTAAGCCCGCGCCGTGCCGCCGCGGATTCGCACGCCGCCGCGTTCTTTGGCCCAGCCATAGTACGCCGCTCCGCGAGCAACCGCGTTGTCCAGGTCCGGCTGGCCTTCCAGAAATCTGGGTTTCTCGCCGCCGGCCCACTGGCCCAAGACGTCCAACAGCCGGTCCGACAGCGCCTTGGCCTTGAAGACACCACCGTTGAGCAGCACGTGGGTCGGCTGAACCGCCCCCCCCCTGCCCTGCCCCGTGATCGACCAGGAACGCGGCCAAATGCCGAGTCACCGCCGTGTCCTGTTCGAATGGCAGCCCGATATCCTGAAAACCCGAAGCCCGCCGCCGCACCGGACGCTCGCCGATCTCGCACGGCGGGAAGAACCCCTCGACCAGCACCTCCAACGCTTGCTTGCGCTTCATCTCGATCGAGACCGTGCCGCCAATCAACTTCGTGCCCCGCCCCAACACGGAAATCGTGTGTGCGTTGGGCCCGTCGGCGCTCAACAGCGTCTCTTTCGCCGCGCGGCAGGCGTGCCACAGCGAAACCGACTGCCATGGATCCAGTTTGACGCCCTTGTTGCCGAACGTCTCCGCCGCCTGATAAGCCAGCGCCAGGTCCATGTTGTCGCCGCCAACCAGCAGATGGTTGCCCACGGCCTCGCGCTGCAGGATCAATTCCCCTTTTTCCTCGGCGACTTTGACCAGCGTAAAATCCGACGTCCCGCCGCCGACGTCACAGACCAGCAGCATGTCGTCCAATTTCAGCGCGCGACGCCAGCGGTTGCCCAGCGAATCGAGCCAAGCATAGACGGCTGCCTGCGGTTCTTCCAACAGCAGCAGGCTGCCTGGCAAGCCGGCAGCCAGGGCCGCTTCGCGGGTCAGATCGCGAGCCGCCGCGTCGAACGATGCGGGCACCGTCAGCACGATGAACTGGTCCGCCAGCGGCACATCGGGAAACGCTTGCTCCCACGTGGCGATCAGATGTTCCAGGTAGCGGCGTGTGGCGGTCACCGGCGAGATCTTGGGGACGCCCGCCGGCGCGTTCCACGGCAAGATCTCGCCGCGGCGATCGACTCGTGCATGACACAGCCACGACTTGGCCGCACCCACCGTCCGCTCGGCGACTTCGGCCGACTGGCGGCGAGCCAATTCGCCGACAGCAAAATCGCGGCCTGCGGCCCAAGACAGATCGAACACTCCCTGGCCGATCTCATGCTCGCGAGCCAAGTACAAGAACGACGCCAACGAGCCCAGCGACTCGACCGTGCCGGCAGCCACCAACTGGGGAATGGGCAGCAACTGGACGGCCGGTTGCTCGACATCCAGCGGCGTGTAAGCAATCACGCTGTTCGTCGTGCCCAAGTCGATACCTAAAACGTAACGTGCGGTCATCGGTTTGCTCCTCTCGGCTCAGACGTACAGAATTCAATTTTGCCGGGCGTAGGCCACGCCACAGGCACAGCGGATTGCTCGGCAAAACTGAATTCTGTACGTCTGAGCCCGTCCAACGTTTGCGGTCAAACCCGCCTGAAGAACCCTCGCCTACAATTCCACTTCCGCCGGTGCCACCACGCGAGCCGACGCTTCGCTGCCGGACCAGGCGGGCAACTCGCACCGCGCCGCCTCCCAGCCGGGATGGACCAGGCGTCCGCGAAACGGCGGCTGGCCGACGACGTTTCCGGCTAGCCGAAAGCGGGCGGCGTCGCACGCGGCCGACACTTCGATGGCCGCGCCCTCTTCCTGATCCACGACCGGCTTCAGGGCAAACAACCGCTCCAAGACTTTACGGCAGTCCCGCAACACATCCCGTGCGGCAGCCCCGACTTGCGCGTCCGTATAGGCGTCCAGCGACTCCTGAACCAAATCCACAAACCGCGCCTCGCGCTGCAGGGCTGCTAGCAGCGTGATCGCCTCGCTCCGCGACGGCGGTTTCGGCTTCTCGATACGAACCGTGGCCGCCGCCGCCTTGGCCGGCTCGGGAGCTGGCAACGCTGGCTGTGCGAGTGCCGATTTGACTCGTCCAGCGGCCGCTCCACCGAATAAAACTACCCAAAACGCGCGCATGGCTAAAAACAAACGCATCGCAATGCCTTTCGTTCGCGGACTTTACGTATCGTCCCGTCGTTGTGTAAGATACGGGCTCCGACGTACCGTAGTCATTTTTCGCGGCGGCCAGACATTCCATGTCGCTGACGAATCAACCGCGAACAACGCATTGTATACGCCTGAGCCTAGTACACTGGACAACCGATGGCTTTGTCAAGGCGTCACGAGCGATCAAACTGGTCGCAAACAATGCGATGTGTCTCATTGGATGGACAAGGAACACCCGGATGAAAACCGTCTTTCGAGTTGCAACTTGCTTTACGACCGTGATCGCCTTTTTCGCCGCCGGCGTGATTTGCGTCGCGGCCGACGAGGACCTGCGAACCTGGACATCGGCCGATGGCCGGCACACCACGCAAGCGGCGTTGCTGGGCTTCAAGGATGGCCAAGTCCAACTCCGCCGAGCCGATGGCAAGGAGGTCTCGGTGCGCTCGTCATCCCTGTCCGCCAAGGATCGCGAGTATGTGCAAGCCGAGCTGCAGCGGCGCCGGCAAGAGGCCGCGGGGCCCGCCGAGAAGAAAACTGCGGCCGGGACCGCGCCGGCATCGGCCGCCGGATCGTGGCCGCGATGGCGAGGCCCGAATCTCGACGCTCACTGCCCGGAAACCGGGCTGATGCAACAATGGCCTGACGGCGGGCCGCCGCTGTTGTGGCAAGTCGAAGGCCTGGGCACGGGCTATGCCGGCGTTTCCGTCGCGGGGAGCAAGATCTTCACCATGGGCCGCAAGAGCAGTGAAGAGCATCTAATGGCCTTGAATGCCGCGGACGGCTCGCCACTGTGGTCCACACCGCTCGGTCCGGGCCGCAACCAGCGTGGCTCGAACTGCACGCCCACCGTGGACGGCGATCTGGTGTACGCGATTTCGATCGAAGGCGACTTGCTGTGCGCCCGCACCGACAACGGGGAGACCGTTTGGCGGAAGAACTTTGCCCGGGATTTCGGCGGCAAGATGATGTCCAGCTGGGGCTTCAGTGAATCGCCGCTGGTCGATGGCAACCTGTTGCTCTGCACGCCCGGCGGGGCGCAAGCCGCAATGGCTGCGCTGGACAAGAAAACCGGCCGCCCCGTGTGGACGACCGCGATGCCGTACGGCGGTTCCCACGGTGGCGACGGCGCGGGCTACTCGTCGATCGTCATCAGCCGCGGAGCGGGGGTCAAACAGTACGTGCAACTGGTCGGCCGCGGCGTGATCGGGGTCGCGGCAGACAGCGGCCAGTTGTTGTGGCGCTACGACCGGATCGCCAACGGGACGGCCAACATCCCGACACCGATCGTCAGCGGCGATTTCGTGTTCTGCTCGACCGGCTACGGCACCGGAGCCGCGCTGCTGAAACTGACTCGTTCCGGACGGGGCGTCGAGGCCGTCGAACAGTACTTCCTGGATGCCAACAAGCTGCAGAATCACCACGGCGGAATGGTCCTGCTGGACGGCCATATCTACTGCGGCCACCGGCACAACGAAGGGTTTCCGATTTGCGTCGAGATGAACAGCGGCCAAATCCGCTGGGGCGGCGACCAGCGGGGCGCCGGCTCGGGTTCCGCCGCCGTGCTGTACGCCGACGGACATCTATACTTCCGCTACCAGAACGGCGTGATGGCGCTGATCGAAGCGACGCCCCAGAGATACAACCTGAAGAGTTCCTTCAAACTGGCGTCCGTCCGAGCCGAAAGCTGGCCGCACCCCGTGATCGCCGGCGGCAAACTGCTGGTGCGCGACCAGGAAGTGCTGATGTGTTACGACATCAAGGCGAACTGACAGCGGCGCCGTGCAACAAGGATGCCCGCGGGTGATTCTGATCGTTGAATCAGGGTCCGGAGGGGCGGTATGAGCGACAAAGCGAACGGAATTACGATCGACAACGCGGAGGAGGATCGCGGTATCGTCGAGTCCAGACCGGTCCCGGACGGGCCACGTGAGATCCGCGAGGAATTCGAAGCCCGCCTGCAATTCGAGACGCTGATCGCCGATCTTTCTTTGAAGTTCATCAACCTTCCCGCGATGGAGGTTGACGCCGAGATCAAAGACGCCCAGCGCCGCGTGTGCCAGTGCCTCGGGGTCGATCTATGTGGGCTTTGGCAATGGTCAGCCGAGTCTCCTGGATTCCTTGCGCTGACCCATCTGTACCGATCCGAGAAGGGTCCGCCGACCCCCGAGCCGATGGATGCCCTGGAGTATTTTCCCTGGTGCTTGGACCAACTACTTGCCGGCAAGGTGATTGCCGTTTCCTCCGTGCAGGGAATGCCGCCCGAGGCTGCTCGCGACAAGGTCGTCTTTTCCCATTTCGGCATCCAGAGCACTTTGGTCATTCCGCTCTCGGCCGGAGGTGGACCGCTCATCGGCGCGTTGGGCTTCAATGCCACGAAAGAGGAGCGAGTTTGGCCGGAAGCACTCGTCAAGCGGCTGAGAATCATTGCGGAGATCTTCGCCAACGCCATTACCCGGAAGCGATCGGACCAGGTGCTGTACGAGAGCAAGGAGCGTCTGAGCCTGGCGACCGTGGCGGCTGGCTTGGGGGTGTGGATTTGGGACGTCTCTCGTGACGAGATTTGGGCCACCGAGAATTGGCGGCGGATGTTCGGGTTCACGCCCGAGGCAAGTATTCAGTACGGGGCGGTCATGCAGCGGATTCATCCGCAGGATCGCGAGGCCGTAGCTCGTGTCGTGCGGCAGGCGATCGCGGAGCGGGCCGATATCGTCACCGAATACCGTGTGGTATTGCCGGACGGCATCGAACGCTGGATCGCCGCTCGGGGCCGGGCGCGTTTGGGTTCGACCGGGACGCCAACCAAGGTGCTGGGCGTGTCGGTCGATATCACCGACCGCAAACGGGCGGAACGGGCCTTGGAGGAACGCGTCCGGTTCGAGCGGTTACTGAGCGACCTCTCGGCGGCCTTCATCAATCAGCCTCCCGAACGGATCGATGGCGTGATCCACGACAGTCTGCAGAGACTCTTGGAAACGTTGGGAAACGACCGCAGCAGCCTGGCCCAATTCAGCCAAGGCACGGGGCAGGCTATCGTGACGCATTCGTGTGCCGTTTCCGGGGTGGAGCCGTTCCCGGTAGGAATCGCTGCAGACGATCGGCTTCCCTGGTACGTAGCGGCGGTCCGCAGCGGCAACACGCTGTTCTTGAAGAACCTGCCGGACGACTTCCCGCCCGAAGCGGTCAAGGAGCGGCAAGTCTGCCTGGCGCAAGGCATCAAGTCCAGCGTGGCCGTTCCGCTCCGTGTCGGTGGCTCGGTGCTGGGCATCATCAGCTTCTCTTTCCTGCGACGACACTGCGAATGGCAACCCGAGGTCGTCTCGCGTCTGCAGATGATCGGGGAGATCTTTGCCAATGCGCTGATGCGCAAGCAGTCCGACGAGGCGATCCGGGCCGCGCTGGCCGAGAACGAGCGACTTCGCGAGCGTCTTGAACGGGAAAATCTCTACCTTCGCGAGCAGATTACCGTAAAACACCACCACGGGCAAATCATCGGCAAGAGCCGGGCACTCAAGAAAGTGCTTTCCGAGGCGGAGCGAGTGGCGGACGTGGAGACGCCGGTGCTCCTGCTCGGGGAAACCGGCACCGGCAAGGAGCTGCTCGCACAGGCCATTCATGAACTGAGCGCCCGCAAAAACCGGGCCATGGTGATCGTGAACTGTGCCTCGTTGCCGGCGACCCTGATCGAGAGCGAGTTGTTCGGACGCGAGGCGGGCGCCTATACGGGGGCCGCCTCGGCACAGGTCGGCCGCTTCACCGTCGCGGACGGCTCGACACTGTTCCTGGACGAGATCGGCGAGTTTCCTATCGAGCTGCAGGCAAAGCTGCTGCGCGTGCTTCAGGACGGCCGGTTCGAACGGCTGGGCAGTCCGGCGAGCATCAAAGTCGACGTGCGGATTATCGCCGCGACCAATCGGGATCTGGAACAGGCCGTGCGGGACGGCAAGTTCCGCGCGGATTTGTACCACCGGCTGAACGTGTTCCCGATCCGTGTTCCCCCGCTGCGGGACCGCCGTGAAGATATTCCCCTGCTGGTTTGGACCTTTGTCGAAGTCTTCGGCCGTCGCATGGGCAAGACGATTAGCAGCATTCCGCGTAAGATGATGGAGCAGTTGCAACAGTATTCCTGGCCCGGCAATATCCGCGAATTGAGCAACGTCCTCGAACGCGCGATGATTCTTGCCACAGACGACTCGCTGCTGGTGGAGATACCGGCTCTCGACTCGGGCAGTTCGCGGTCCCGCATGACGCTGAGCGAAGGTATGAAGGAACAGATTCTCCGCGTTCTCCAGGATACGGGCTGGCGAATCCGAGGTGTCGGCGGTGCAGCGGAGGTACTTGGCATCAAGCCGACGACTTTGGAAGCGCGCATGGCCAAGCTGGGCATCAAGCGACCACGAGGTTCCTCCAATATTTCGTAGTATCTCTATGAAATGGAGTGCTACGCTTTGACGTCTCAGGCCGGCTACATGTTGCGCAAGCTCTTTCTTGCCAACACTTTAAGAAATTTCTTCCAGCCTGTCTTCTGCTGCGGTACGCCCCTTGCTCTGTGCTACGGCCGGTAGCGGCCAGACGCCTCTCGCTGCAAGGCAACGCTGACGCTGCTGCCCGTGTCGATTCACCAATTCGCCGCTTGCCGCCCGCAGGCGGCGCGAGACAAGGACCGTTCGATGATCCAAGCTTCCTTCCGGTTGGTGGCGCCCGAGGAAAAACGCCAGGAGTTCCTCCGCGTGCTGATGTGTTTGAAGGGGCCGACCGAGGCGTTGGCGGAGTGCCTGGCCTGCCAGGTTCTTCAGGACGCGGAAGACGAGAACGTGTTCACCTACGTCGTCACGTGGGAGAAGCAGGAGGATCTCGAACAGCACCTCCGCTCCGATCGATTTCGGCGGCTGCTGCCCTATATCGAGATGTCTCAATTGCCACCGGAAGTCAGTTTCAGCACCATCGACCAGGTCCGGGGAATCGAATTCATGGTCCAGGTGCTCGATACGCAAACCCCCGCATGAAAGGGAAATCCGTGAAAGTCATTATTGTTGGCGGAGTGGCTGGCGGCGCGTCGTGTGCGGCACGCTTGCGCAGGTTAGATGAAAAAGCCGAAATCCTGATGGTCGAACGCGGTCCGTACGTCTCGTACGCGAACTGCGGACTGCCGTACCATGTCGGCGGCTCGATCGAACAGGAGTCGAGCCTGCTGGTGGCGACCGAACAGATGTTTCGCGGACTGTTCGCGGTCGATTGTCGGACACGGTGCGAGGTGGTTGGCATCTCGGCGGCAGAAAAGACCGTCGAACTGAAGAATCACGCGACCGGCGAGGTGACCACCGAGAAATACGACAAGCTCGTGCTCTCGCCCGGAGCGGCGCCGATCCGGCCACCGCTGCCCGGCATCGACCTGCCCGGAATCTTTTCGGTGCGAACGGTGCCGGATGCCAGGAACATGCGTGAGTGGCTGGACCGGGAGGACCGGGCGGATCGCTCTGGAATGGACAACTACACGGGATTCCAGACCGTGACGAAGCCGAGGCGCGCGGTGGTGGTCGGCGGCGGATTCATCGGCCTGGAGATGGTGGAGAATCTGGTCCACCGCGGGCTCGAAGTGACGCTGATCGAGAAGCTCAATCAGGTCATGCCGCCGCTCGATCCGGAAATGGCGCGCCTGGTGGAGCGCTACTTGGTTAAGCACGGTGTCCACCTGGAGCTGAATGACGGCGTGGCCGGATTCCAGCAGGCCGCGGATGGATCGCTGGAGGTCCAGACGAGTTCCGGCAAGATCCATCCGGCGGATATCGTGATCCTCGCCATCGGCGTGCGTCCCGAAACCGCGTTGGCGAAGATGGCCGGCATCGAACTCGGCCAGCGCGGCGGAATCCGCGTCGACGAGCAGATGCGTACCAGCAACCCGGACATCTTCGCCGTCGGCGACGCGGTCGAAGTCCGGGATTTCGTCACGGGCCAGTGGACGCTCATCCCGCTGGCCGGGCCGGCCAACCGGCAGGGTCGGATTGCGGCCGATGTGATTGCCGGGCGCGACTCGCGTTACCGCGGAACTCAGGGCACTTCGATCTGTCAGATCTTCGAAGGCGCGATCGCTCAGACCGGCCCCAGCGAGAAAGTCCTGGTGCAGCTTGGCGACCAGGATTTCGAGAAGATCTACCTCTACCCGAATTCACACGCGGGTTACTACCCTGGAGCCAAGATGCTGGCCATCAAGGTTCTGTTCCGGAAATCGGACGGGCGTCTGCTCGGCGCACAGGTGCTGGGCGAGGACGGGGTTCCCAAGCGGATCGATGCCTTTGCGATGGCCATCCAGATGGGCTGCACGGTCTACGATCTGGAAGAGGCCGAACTGTGCTACGCGCCTCCGTTCGGCAGCGCGAAGGATCCGGTCAACTTCGCCGGGATGGTCGCGGCGAATGTCCTGCGCGGCGACATGCCGCTGAGCCACTGGGATTCGGTGGACGGCGCGCTGCTGCTCGATGTGCGCAATCCTCCGGAACTGGACGTCGAGTCGGTTCCGGGCGCGGTCAATATCCCGTTGCCGCAACTCCGCTCACGCCTCGAGGAACTTCCTCGCGACCGGGAGATCCTGGTCATCTGCCGCTCTGCCACGCGCGCCTACTACGCGACGCGGATCCTGTTGCAGAACGGCTTCCAGGCGCGAAACATCGCCGGAGGCATGCTGGCACGCTCTCATGCTGCGTCGTCTTAGTGCAAGAAAAACGAAAGGTGTCCCATGACGGCTGAACATTTGCGACTTGAGGCAACCCGGGAAAAGAAGACCCCTTGGAAGAAGTGGGGACCGTACCTCAGCGAGCGGCAGTGGGGCACCGTGCGCGAAGACTACAGCACCAACGGCGACGCCTGGAACTTCTTCACCCACGACCACGCGCGCTCGCGGGCGTATCGCTGGGGTGAAGACGGTCTGGCGGGCATTTCCGACGACCAGCAGCAACTCTGTTTTGCGCTGGCCCTGTGGAATGGAAACGATGCCATTCTGAAAGAACGGCTGTTCGGCTTGACCAACGGCGAGGGGAACCACGGCGAGGATGTGAAGGAGTACTATTTCTACCTCGACAGTACGCCGACCCACTCGTACATGAAGTATTTGTACAAGTATCCGCAGGCCGCCTTCCCTTATGCTAACCTCGTCGACACGAACCGCGGGCGTAGCCGCGACGAGCTGGAGTATGAATTGCTCGACACCGGCGTGTTCCAAGACAACCGATACTTCGACGTCTTCGTCGAGTACGCCAAAGCCGGTCCGGAAGACATCCTGGTGCGGATTACGGCGGCCAACCGGGGACCGGATGCGGCAGATCTGCATCTCTTGCCCACGCTGTGGTTCCGGAACGACTGGTCGGCGTGGATTGCCGAATCGAACCGGGCTGCCACGAAGCCGAGCCTGAAGCAGTTGAAGGCAGCGGCCGGTACGCGTGCGGTCGCAGCCGCGCATCCTGTGCTCGGTGAATTCACGCTGTGCTGCGAAGGCGACGTCCCGCTGCTGTTCACCGAGAACGAGACCAACCATGAGCGTCTGTTTCCCGGGCAGACGAACGAGAGCCCCTACGCCAAGGATGGCATTAACGACTGTGTGGTCCAGGGCAATCTGTACGCGGTGAATCCGGCGCAGCAGGGCACCAAGGTCGCGGCGCACTACCAAATCAACGTCGGTGCGGGCCAGACGGAAGTGATTCGCCTGCGGCTCTCCTCGAGTCCACCAGGCCAATCGGCCACGACCTTTGGAAAGGCGTTTGATGCTGTTTTCGCGGATCGGCTGCGCGAGGCCGACGAGTTTTACAAGTCGGTCACGCCTCCCTCGGTGAGTGCCGACGCAGCGAACGTGATGCGTCAGGCACTGGCGGGCATGTTGTGGAGCAAGCAGTTCTTTTTCTTCGACGGCGACAACTGGCTGGACGAGCATCACTCCAACCCGTTGCATACCGGGTATCGCAGTTCCCGGAACTCGGAGTGGTTTCACCTGCTGAACAAGGACATCATCTCGATGCCCGACAAGTGGGAGTATCCCTGGTACGCGGCATGGGATCTGGCCTTCCACACGCTCCCGCTGGCGATCGTGGACCCCGACTTCGCCAAGGAGCAGATGGCGCTGATGCTCAAGGGCGTGTATTTGCATCCCAACGGCCAGATCCCCGCCTACGAGTGGAATTTCAGCGACGTGAATCCACCGGTGCATGCCTGGGCAACACTCTTCCTGCACCGTACCGAGCAGGCTCTGGGGGGCGATACGGATGTCGATTTTCTCAAGGCGACGTTCAATAAACTGGTGATGAACTTCACTTGGTGGGTGAACCAAAAAGATCGGTTCGGCAAGAACGTCTTCGAGGGGGGGTTTCTTGGCCTGGACAATATCGGCGTCTTCGACCGCAGCGCCCCACTGCCCACGGGCGGCCGTCTGGAGCAGGCGGACGGCACGGCGTGGATGGCACTGTTCGCGCAGAACATGCTGGAGCTGGCGATCGAGTTGGCCGCGCATGACCCTACCTACGAGGACATGGCGGTCAAGTTCGCGGAGCACTTCTACTACATCGCCCGGGCGATGAACAGGCCCGGCGATGACGGCATGTGGGACGAGGAGGATGGCTTCTACTACGACCTGCTGCGGTTGCCCGACGGGACGGCGACGCGGCTCAAGGTGCGTTCGATGGTCGGTCTCCTGCCCCTCTGCGCCGCCACGGTGACCGAACCCTGGCAACGGGAATTGGCACCGCGAGTGACGGCCGAGTTGCAGGCTCGCCTGCAGCGGATGCCGGAACTCCGCGATTCCATGCATCCCATGGGGCCTGGCCACTTGGGTGTGGCCGAACGAGGCCTGTTTGCCCTGGTCAACCCGGAACGGCTCCGTCGCGTTCTCTCCAAGATGCTCGACGAAAGCGAGTTCCTCAGTCCCTACGGGATCCGCTCGATCTCGAAGTTCCACCAGCAGCATCCCTATGTCTTCCATGTTCATGGCCAGGAATATCGGGTGGACTACCTGCCGGCCGAGTCGAACACCGGCATGTTCGGCGGAAATTCCAACTGGCGGGGGCCGATCTGGATGCCCGTGAACGCGATGATCATCCGGGCCCTCCTGAATTTCTATCTCTACTACGGCGATAGCTTCAAGATCGAATGCCCCACGGGGTCGGGAACGATGATGAACCTGTTCCAGGTGAGCAAAGAGATTTCCGACCGGCTCACCCGGATCTTCCTGCGTGATGAGCAGGGTCGGCGACCCGTGTATGGCGGTATGGAGAGATTCCAGTCCGATCCCCACTGGTGCGATCAACTCCTGTTCCACGAATACTTCCACGGCGACAACGGTGCCGGGCTGGGAGCCAGCCATCAGACGGGTTGGACCGGGCTGGTGGCCAAGCTCATTCAGCTTTATGGGCATCTGGATGCGAAGCGAGCCCTGGAAGGCGGCAAGTTGTCGGCCTTCCGCAAAGAGGGAGGAGAACGCCGAGATGCGTGAACCGCTACCCCCTTCCCTCAACCAGATCCGCGATTTATCGGGGATCAAGCAACGATCATACGACAGGAGTTGACTTGATGAAGGCGATCACCCTAGCCCTTAAACAAGCGTAGGCTGAGCCGTTGTTTTGATCGTTTTTCACGTACGAGTCGGCGCGCACTGCGAGCGGCCTGGCCTTCGGCCGGGGGGTGTGTCTTCATGTTGGATTTGCTTCATCGAGTGGCGTTTCTTGGGTTAGGCGTCGCGGCGGTACCGAAGCATCCGGACTTCGGCTTCTCGAGGATGCACCTCAACAGCGCATCGGTTTGCGCAACTGCGCGAACAGACGAAAGAACACAGACTGCCAGGGATTCCACGCCAAGAAACGATAGATGATCTTCCCCGCCGTCCGAACGATCTGGGCGGGGATGGCGATCATCGCATTGCGAAACGTCACAAAGTCCATTCGAAGAAGTGTCTTCTTTTCCGTCTCGTGCTTTTGTTTCCAACGGCCATGGACGGGAATCAGCAGAGCCGCCCAAGCCTTGAGACTCCAAGCCAAAGAGGCCATGACCATATACGCCCAGTTGCTCGTGAGGTTATCTAAAGGAGCCTTCAGGGCATGGACACCATTCTTCTGCTGCTCGATGAGGTTTTCTTGATTGCAGCGGTCGTTGGCGTCAAAGACGATCGCTTCCGGGGTACTTGTCCAGTCGTTGGTGATGTAGAAAAAGCAGATCCTCTTGTCAAACAGCTTCGCTTGCCCCTTGGAAACCTCCAGGTCTTTCCACACGACGACCACGCGGTATTCTTTATTACATTTGACTGGCCGATAAGAGAATTCGGCCACATACTCGGCAACCAATCGGATATTCTCGAACTCTCGCGCTTCGACGATTTGTTCCTTGACGTTCTCTGGTCGTGCCCGCGTCTCGGTCTTGACCGTGTATCGAGCCGGACGTTCCAAGCGTTTCCAGGCCTGTTCGGGCAGCTTTTCCGTGATTTCGTACAGGTTTGCCATCGCGTCGATTCCGAACACGAAACGGACACCGTCTTTATCCCAACCGTCCAAATACTCCGTCTGTGAGAAATCCGTGTCGCCCCGAACCTTGATGCGGCGAAAGCCTGCCTTTCGACAATAACTGATCGAGCGATCCAAATAGAATGCCGCGCCTTCATGGCTGGGACGATTTCCGCTCCGATTCACAATGTACAGGGGCTCTCCTGTATTGGCCAGGGAAATCATCAACGGATGATAACCCCACTGACCTTTATAGTTGATGTCCATTCCTTCTTTGC